>ENA-UOXV01002140-UOXV01002140.1-marine-metagenome-genome-assembly--contig:-NODE-2140-length-26157-cov-6.270631_pt1 | contig 26157 bp, 35 predicted proteins | sample MGYA00238165_ERZ766961 | MGnify/ENA primary metagenome ERZ766961 (study PRJEB28924, sample SAMN03173240) | marine metagenome | biome: Marine; feature: Water; material: Subsurface seawater | place: North... | reverse complement strand
GCTGCGCCCTATGCCTCCTCACTACTCCCGAGATCTCGAGCACGGGCCCGGTGCGCGGTCGGGGCTTTTGCCCCGGCTCCCACCGCCCACGTGCTCGCGTCCCATTAGTGGTGTGGGCCTGGGACTTTTTGTTATGCGGCTTCCTTGCCGCGGTCTCCCGGCCCCTGCTCGCCCACTGTTTTTCGCTCTGCGATCTGCGACTGTTTGTCAATAAACGGATGCTTCTCTCTGTACACTTTCATCAATTTCGGGAATAGCATCCTATCTCGTCTAGTCTGCTACGGTGTTTTCCGCTCGTGCCGTCGAGTGACGGCGTCGACGCCGGGCTCTACTCACCGGCTTTTGTGAGTGTCAAGGCCTGGGTTTCGATCGGTTACGCTCGCGAGCGCCGGCGACGCGGAGGAGAGAGAGGAATGCGAGAAGGGTGGTGCCGAACCACAGGACTAGGAGCATCATTATGTTGAACGGAATGTCTGTCTTGTGCACGTCTAGCGACTCGAGGACCTGCTCGCCGGTCGTCATCGGGCAGAAGCACCTCGGATTCGTGCGTGGGCACGACGGATTGTAGCGCAGCTCATCATCCGCGCACTTCAGCTTCAGCCCGCGGTACTCTGTTGCCGCGAACATCTCAAAGGCCCATTTGATAGGTGAGATGTACTTGATCCAGTCGAAGTAGACTGGAATCGACTCTGTGTTGATAAAGAAGCCGGAAAAGATCATGAGAGGTAGAATGAGTGGCGGCGCGACAATGAGTGTGACGCGCAAGTCGGAGAAGCACGACGCAATGAAGATACCGAGCGATGTTCCGGCATTGGTGTTGCATATATTGATGGCGCAAAACAAGAAGAAGTTTTCAGCCTTGTTCTGAAGACCGATTGCCCAATACAAGATGCAGGTCTGCAGAAAGGGAAGGACGATTGAGTGCGGGAGCTCGGTGAGAATTTTGGTGACGAAGAATGCCGGCGTGCTGTACATTCCAAGTGCCTGCTCACGCTTGAAGACCAGCATCTCGACTCCGAAGACAGAAAGCACGCCAAAGGCAGCATTCATCATGTTCATGGCAAGGAAGAAAAGGGCTCCCGTTCGTGACTGCACGCCCGCTTGCGTGTTTGGAAGGTTGATGTAGATGAGTGCAATGATAATAGCGATCGAGATCGACTGCGCAGCCTTGGCGCGAAGGCCCATTGGGTTGCGCCAGATGTTGAGCATCGAGCGCCTCATCAGCACCGCCATCTGCTCCAGCGGCCCTGCGCGCTGCGGGATCTGGCTGCGGTCGACGCCCGCTCCGGGCTCAGCCGCAGCGGCCTCCGCAGCGGCATGCATCGGAGATGTGCGGTAGGCGTCAAAGAGAGCTTGCATGCGGGTCGCCGCAGCCTTGGCGCCCTCGGCCCCCTCTTCCTTGCCGGTTGGGTCGTTGAGAACCCGCATGAAGAAAAAGTCGGCGGGGTTGGTGTACTGCGGGCATGCGTACCTGCCGCCGCATCCGACACCACGCTTCAGCCCCACGCAGCCAGTCCTCTCCCTCAGAAAGTAGCATGCGTGCAGGGGGGTCGCATTGTATGAGAGCCTCTCCGTGTGAGAGTCTCGATTCGCGAGAGTGGCCCATCACCCGATTGAGGAGAAGTACTGGAGTGAGTCCTGGCGCGGGCCCTGATATAGGATCTGAGAGAGTACGCACCCGTGAGCTCACAGTCAGGGGGGCATGCTGGCAGGGGCGCCAGGAGCGGGGGCGAGGTCAGATCGTGCGCACCTGGCCGTGCGCGAGGATGAGGAGGTCGTCGAAGAGGTGGAACATGTCGGATGAGGGCTGGTGGATGGTGGCCACTACGGTGCGCCCAGACGCCGCAAGCTGGCGAAGAGTGTCCATGATTGAAAATGCGGTGTACGTGTCCAGGCCTGTTGTAGGCTCATCGAGGAACAGGACAGGTGGATTGGTGATGAGCTCCATTCCAATCGACGTTCGCTTCCGCTCGCCACCTGAGATTCCGCCCTTGTCTGTGGCAGAACCGATCACCGTGTCCGCGCAGCGCTCTAGGTGCATCAGATAAATTACTTTTTCCACGCGAGCGCGCTTTTCGGCGAGCGGCATGGCGCCCGGAAGACGCAAGCGCGCAGACAGTAGGATGGCCTCGCGGACAGTCATGGTCGAGAGGATCACGTCATCCTGAAAGACAAATGCACTCATCTTACGCATCAGCGGCGTTGCCACTGCCTCTCCATTCAGCCGTATTTCCCCAGATATTTCGCCTCCCGCTGATTCGCCTGCACAATGCTCCTGCTAAGCGCTGCGCACAGCGGCAGAAATCTCGGCAGCGCGCGGATCGAACAGCGGGAATAGTGCCTGCAACGACATTTAGAAGTGTCGTCTTGCCTGCGCCGCTCGTGCCCAAAATCGCCGTGATACGACCTGGCGTTCACGGAGGGTCCTAACTTTTGAGCTGGCGCGGCTGAGGTTGCTGAGCACTTGTCACCAGGGTGGTTTGTCTGAACCTGGCTTGAACGTGCCCGTGAGCTGCTGGAGGATCGCCTTCGTTTTTGTGATTGTCTTGCACGGTCCACCTGCGCGACACCATGCCCGTGTCAGAGACCGTATTTCGCGGTATACGAGGCTTGGCAGTCATGCTGGGGACGCGACCTTGCTTCGCCGCAGAATCAGGAACGGTAACGTCAAAGTTGAGGTCGCGGAACGCTACAATTGTCCGAGGTGTGTCAGAAAATGAGTCCTGCACCAGGTGCGCCATGCTTCTCGCTTCCGGCGGTCGGGTTCAGGTCAGGATTGATCCTTGGGGAGGGACATGACCGTACATGTATCCCTATCCCTCTAATTACAACCCGCAGCCAAATAGCATCGAAGGTTTCAAACCGATTTGTGCTTTGGCCAAGTCTAAGGCCCCATGGCCTCCGCCAGCTCCAGGACAAATAGGGCTCGCGAGGAGCTAGGAGCTGAAGGCTCGAGCATGCATCCAGAAGACTTCTCCAGACAGAGTAGACCTGAGCGAGAGCTGGTGAGAGCTGCAATTTTCTCTTCATGTGGCCGGGGGACCTGTCGCGCTGTTGTGCGCTCTGTCGCGCTGGGGGCGGTGCTGCTTCTGATCATGCCATGCTCAGCCGCCAGTTCTATTTTCATGGGGCGGGCCGGAAAGGATATAAGCACATTAAGTCCTGTTCTGGGCAGCGGGTCTCTCCTTGGCCGACAGGTGCCATGGGGCCGGGCCACGAGGCTCAGAACCGGGTTTGGGGGTGGGGCTGTGCTGCTAGGTTCGGCGCGCGGCTCCAAAATTGACCAAGGGCATGTCCACGGACTCAATGGGCTGAAACTTCGCTTCGATGAAACCTTTGAGGGCGTCAAGGTTGGGCTGAGTGGGGTGAGCAGCTGCCCCATCCTTCAACCTGTCAATTCCTTCGTGTACTCCTCGCGGAAGGCAGGTTCTGATGGTGGCGTGGCAGATGGGGGACAAGGTCTGGGGCGCGCGGCTGCACCTACTTGCAGGGGCGCTTGGACGCTGTGTAGCAGTCTCGGTGATGTTCCCAGTGGACACAGTCAAGACTCGGCTGCAGCTACACGGGGCGAATTGCTGCTCGCCGCTACAATGGTCCGACGCATTGCGGCGGCCTCTGTTCCGTGGAGTCGGTTCATCGCTGATGGGCCAGGTGCCCAACGGAATGCTGGTGTATGGAAGCTACGAGCTGTACAAACGGGAGATTTCGGAACGCCTTCCCTCGCTTGACACTCACCATGTCCGCCTCCTCGCCGCGCTCATCTCCGATGTCACGGTTCCGCCTCGCGCGAGCACCCTGCCCCCGCTGCGCCTGTTGCGCGCGGAGATAAATATACCATATGTTTCTGTGCGGCTCAAGACATTTTTGGCGGCAGGGCTCGCTTTGGTTGGCGCCATTTGAGGGCACCAAGCAGCGGGTGCAGGCGGGGCTCTTTCCATCGATCCGCTCAGCATTTACCGAGACCTTCCGCGACAAGGGGATCGCGGGATTGTACGCAGGCTACAAGGCGCAGGTGGTACGGGACATTGCATTCCACATGGTGCAGCTTCCGCTTTACGAGGCCGTGCGAGACGCGTGGGTAGTGGGCGTGCAGCCGCTTGTTGGCTCTCGCGAGCGGCACAACGCACACGCGCCGATGCTGAGCACATGGGAGAGTCTCTTGTGCGGTGCTCTGACTGGCGCAACCTCTGGAGCGGTAACAACGCCGATCGATGTGGTCAAGACACGTCTCATGGCACGACAAGTCGGCGTGGGAAACAGCTCGATTCGGCAGGCGGTTGTCGACATCCTTTCCCGCGAGGGCCTCGGCGGCTTCTCTGCTGGCCTCGCGCAGCGTGCAACATATATTGCCTGCGGCTCTGCCATTTTCTTCACTGTCTATGAGCAGGTTCGTGCCCCTGTGGGGCACGGTATTTGGGCGGCCATTACGGTGCCCCCAGCTGGCTCTGCGCGCATTTGGCCATGAATTTCCATCGGTTCTCACGGTGATGGATCGAGCAGGTGATCCACCGGATGGGGCCCCAGCTTGACGTGCGGGCAACGGGGGCGAAGTAGGGCAGGGGCATGAGTATGGAATATCAGGAGACAAATCCGATCAGGGTTGCTCCAGTCCGGGGACAGTTTCGGCACAAAGATCGGAAAGTGGCTCAGAGGGGTAGTGGGTATGAACGGGGCCGAGAAGAGGGTGTTATTGAGCTGTTTAGGCGTGCTTGGGGTAGCGGGTACACGGAAAGCACTAGCATGGAGTTGAAGTGAAGTCAGACAGGCGAACATTTACTGGTAGGTGAAACCCGCTGGGGAGACACCCTCCTGCGCTGTCGCTTGCCCCATCATCGGCTGCTGCCCCATCATCGGCTGTTGCCCCTGCATCGGCGCGCCGTAGGCGTATGGCTGCTGCGGAGGCTGCTGCGCATACTGCGGCGGCATTTCCCCTTGCGATGCCATCGGCTGTGGCGCCATGGCCGGGCCCTGCCGCGGCGAAACGTACGCACCGTACTGCTGCTGCACGTAGGCGGGCTGCATCGGCTCTCCCTGCTCGGGCACTCCTTCCTGCGCACATGCCCATTGTCAGATAAGGGGTCTGTCGCACGTGATCAATATCATCGGCAGCTGTATCGGTGGCTGCATCGGTGGCTGCATCGGCGATGCCGAGAGGGTATCACCTGGCCTGGAAGAAGATGCGGGTAGTAGGCAGGCGGCTGCTCGGGCGGGGCGCCCTGGAACTGTGGCGGCTGGGTGTACGGCTGCTGCGCGTACGGCTGCTGCGCATACATGGGTGCTTGCTGCGGTGCCTGTACGTACTGCGGCTGAGGTGGCGCATACTGAGGCTGCGGGGCAGTGGACTGCCACTCGGTGTTGGCCTGCGGAGAAGACATGCCGGACATCGACGCGCTCTTGTGTGCAAGGTGCTGGGCGGCAGCTCCCTTCGGTCCCGACCAAGAAGTTGGATCCGCCCAATCAAACGACTGTGGCTGCGACCCTTGCATCTTCATCATCTCTAGCTGCTTCTCTGTGCAGCACGGATGTGACGCTCCGGGCGGACACGGCGTCACTTTGGACTTCTTCACACGCCCGATGTGCGCACAGAACCTGCGGCCGAACACAACTTCAGAGGCTTCGCGTGAACACGGCACCGCCACCTTTCCTCTTTTTGATGGCAAGATGAGGCGTCGGCGGCACTTCCAGTACGAGAAATGGCCGCATGGTGTGGATCTACATAGAGCTGCACAGCAGACACGGGCGGGTAACTTACTGGGCAAGAGCTGCAGCATTGTGGAGCTGCGTGAAGAACTGCGCCTGGTGCTCCGAAGGGGAAATGCTCTGGACGCCAGCTTCTTCTGCTGGATCAGTGGTGACCGCTACCAGCAGCACTGCCAGCACCGAAAACGTAAGTGCCCCTCCTTCGGTCCGATGAGGGTAGCATGACGAGACACTTCAGTAGTGGCAGAGCGAATGGATGGGCCGAACAGGACCTGTGATGCCCACGATTGCGCAGACTGCGGATACAGAGAAGAGGTGTCGGGTCCAGGGCACGGGGAGAGGCATCTTGTACACCTCTGGGGCGGGCCCGGTGACGCACTCCTTCAGGGCTCCCTGTTTTGGGTCAACTTTTGAGGGTGAGAGCAGTCCGAGACTTACAGCTTAATGGCCTCCCGTTGGTCCTCTTCATTGCTGCTGGCCGCCTGTGCCGCAGCCGTCGGCACTTGTACTGCCTTTGTGCCGGCATGTCACCTGCCTCTTGCACGTTCTGGTCCTTGTGCAGCCTGGTTCAGTCCTCCTTCAAAGCTGGAGCTACGTTCGCCGGGCTCGCAGCGCCCGTGCCGCGCGTTGGGCCCTCGGGCACTGGCAGGGAGCGGATCCGAGATCCCTTCACTCCTCCTTGCTGAGGAAATATTTGGACAGGTATGCTCCTCCTCCCACAAGAGACAAGCTTGCAAACTCTGCTGCAAGTGCGTCAGGCAGCCCCACGGGAGAGATGAGAACTCAATGGGGCAGGGTCCGTGTGGCTGAGTCCCTGCCCGGTGCAGCGAAGTGCCCAGCCGTGCAGATAGCTCTGCGCAGGATTCAATCCGACCAATGGGGTGATGCAGAAATTGCACATCTATCAGCGTTCTCGGTCGTGGTGAGAAATGGACTCGTTGCGGTGCGAGGCTGATTCTTGCCCGCTTCTCAGGTAGCGATGGGCGGCGTGGGGATCATCTTCTCGGGTATCGTTGGGGTAAAAGCCCTCCAGCAGTTTGAATTTACACATGTCCGTTGTCGGCGCAGCTTGTTCTATGTGTATTCAGCGCGGTTCGGATATCAGAAAGCCAACCAGGGCAGAGAGGGAACGAGCCTTGGGACTGTGCCTGGAGGGTGGGGTCCTGAGCGGGTGCGATGCAGGCGTTCATCGTTGGCTCGACGGCAAACTTGGACGACCTTGAGGCTGCATTTCAGGAGGACAACTACGCCGGGGTGGATTCGGAATCAGCAGACGATGAGTACGACGATGGGGAGGCGCAAGAGTCGGCTGTGTCCGCTGCGAGGATCGACTCCATGCCATCCGACGTTTCTGAAAGCGCCAAGAAGGGAATCCAACAGGTCGGTGTCACACTTATTCGTCATATGTATGGGATTTATCTCTTGCCCCCTCAGCATAGCTGGTGCCGCGGCAGGCGAGCAAGGAGATCTGATGCCGAGGTCTTGGTGAGTCGGTCACGAGAGCGGCTATGGAGATGGCTGCGGAGGGAGCGGAAAGACCACAGCACGCAGGGTAGCCTTCACGCTGCGGAATGCATAAGTGAGGGGGGTAGGTTTTGCTGCCCAGGCAGAGGATTTACTCAAAGTCGGGGGGCAGGGTGCCAAGCAGGGCACTCAGCAGCTGTGAACGTTCTTGCGCGACCCGTGCGCGCGCCGCGAGCGTGTCCTCTACGTCCGATAGAAGCGCGCGCATTCCGGCTCGGTGTTGCGCTGCCAGCCGCTCCTTGCCTGCCCCTCCACTCGACGTTAAACGAAGCACTCTACACATTGCCGGTAAGAGAGCGAGAGGGAGAGAGTAAGTGAGAACAGGCCGGTGGGCGCGGGGGGGAGGGGGGGGGAGGTGGGGGGGATACCGAGCGGGAGGCTCGAATATGGGGGCTCTTGATCTGCTGGGGGAATCCGGGCACCGGCCGAACGGCAGAGAGCTGCAAGCTGCGCGAGGACTCGAGGATTGTCGAGGCCCTGACCAGTCACAGTGGGAGCGCTGCCCAGCCCAAATCCATACAGAGACAGGGATGCCTCGCTATCATCCATTTCTCCGGCGTCTTGTGCTTCGAGGCGGTCCGCCAGTGACAGAAGCGACGGGTCGAGCAAGTCACGTGTGAGTGTTACGGCCTCGTCTGTCTGCTCCTGATCGCAAACTTCCACGCCCAGAAGAGTGAGTGGCCCGGGCACCACCAAGGAGTCTGCATCGTTCTCTCCTGTGCGAGGCACAAAGCCGTAGGTCGACAGCCATTCGCCGTTGCTCTTACGTCCATAGCTGATGCGCACCTGGCAGCTCCCGGGGGACAGTGCTCAACGTGTGAGAAGTGCGAAGCGCGGCAGGAGTGCAAACGCAGTTCAGTCCTTCCATCGGCTTGTTCTCCAAGAAAACAAACATTGTGAATCTGTGCGTACACGTGGCTTCCATGTACAGAGGAAGACACATCGGCTGGGGTTGCACACCTCCTGCCCACGCGCGAATCTGTGATGGTCGACTCGCAGCTCCAAATGCTCCTGCTTTCCCACCCGATCATGCGAGGGAGCATGACTTTGCTTCCTTGCATCTCGGTGTGCGAACTCAACGCGTGTTTGAGCCCCCGTGAAACAGTGGTTTGCAGTGTCGATGATGGGCAGCAGACAGGCGACCTCCACCTCTTCCTCCGGTCGTGTTGCTACTTCATCCTCTGCAAGACGCAGGCACCCCTCGGGTGTCTGCTTGAAATTGAAGGCGCGAGACGCAACTGACTGTGCTGCCCACAGCCATGTTTCCCAACTTATCGCCTCTTCCGCCCGCAGTGCCTCGTTTAGAGCGCCGTGTCGCTCGCGCAGGCGCGCCTGCCGAACCTGCACCACAGAAACAAGGTGTGGATCGCACAGTGTTGAAAGCTCTGTCTCGTTCCACCTGCCAGGTACCCTTTGGGTCATGATATGCGATGGAAACTTTGAATCACTGCGTCTGCGTGCACCCTGGGTTTGGGCTGGGTTAGGGACGCACGACAAGGCTGTTAGGTAGGTCGACGGGAGGCTCGCAATGTAGTCGGCGAGGCCAGCACGCTGGCAGCGCCTTGAATCGCGCACAAGAACAGCCATTGACACGGCTAGCTTCTCCCATGGCTTACTGGTATTCCAAAACGCTTCATAAGCATGATTGTTCTTGAAGAGCTCTTGAAAATCGCCTGCAAGGTAGACGCAGACTGAATCGCCATGCTAGGATCGCAGCTTGAGAAGCTTTCAAAATGGGCGTGGGTGGGCTTTGCACAAGGTTTTGCATCCGAGGCTTCGATCGCTGCTTGACGTGGAATCGATAGGACAACGTCTCCGGGCACCACGTTGCGCGTAGCCCGAAGCATCAATCCCATTCCTGCCTCCGAGCTCTCCACCACCTCCACGCATCCCTCAACTCCGAAACGGCGGACAAAGTCAGAGAATGGTGGGCCTCCTTCATAGTGTACTGCTGCCAGACACTTGTGAACAGACGAAGCGTGCCCGCGTCTCCTACTGGCGAGGATTCGGCTGAGTGGGCGGAAGGTCTGCAATTTCTCGTAGAAGCAGCCCGGAGAGCCTGGGATTGGTGTCATGAAGGCCGGTCGATGGTCTGAGCAGGAAATCTGCGGGGCCGATGAAATCGCGCGGAAGATGAGCGCATAGGCTAGTATCACCCTCCCGCGCCGAATCATTTCCTTCGAGGGTGGTCAAAACTCATTTTGGTCACTGGAGCCATTCTCTCCGCTCTTATGAGATCGCTAAAGCTGGCGTCCAACGGACTTTGTTCTCCCACCTGAAACCGAAGGAAGGGGACCGCCCAGGAGACGGGGCTGACAGGCAGTGGGTGCACACCTGTCTGAAGTTTGAAAATGGCGCGTGTCGTTGTGTACGGGCCGCCTGGCGCGGGCAAGACTGCCCTCTGCCGGCGCATTGTGGAGCAGTTGAGCCTGGTGCGACTCTCAACTCCTGCAGCGCCCACTCCCAGCGCGAGCACCCAGCTCAACCGGCTTTCTCCACGCGGCGAACCAGCCAGATCGTAGGACTTCGCTGCATCGTCTGATAATGTGCGCAGATGATGACAGCAGCTGACGCAAAGAGAGGTGGGTGCAGGTTTCAGTTAGCGCGCGTGATTCAGTGCAGGAAGCGGTAGAGAAGGGCACGCCGATGGGTCTGAAGGCCAAGGGAGTGCTTGACGCAGGCAAGGTACTTCCAGATGACTTGCAGGTGGAAGTGGTGCTTGAACGCCTCGCACAGGAGGACTGCACCGAAAAAGGCTGGGTGCTCGACGCGTTTCCCGCGAAGGTTGCACAGGCAAAGTTGCTGTCGGCAGCAGGAGGCTCCCCGTCTGTAGTGCTGATGCTGGACGTGTCTGAAGATGTGGCTTTAGCGCGGTGCAGTGGACGGCGGTTAGATCCAGAGACTCAGCAAGAATATCACCTGAACGACAACCCGCCGCCTGAAGACCCGTCCATTCTGGAGCGCCTCCATCAGCGCGCAGAGGACACCGAAACTTCTCTGCAGAAACGCCTCGAGCGCTGGAAAGCCGCCCAGCCGGCGCTCGAACAACATTACAAGGATGAGGGTGCGGTGTGCGAGGCTGTCTCCGCTGCTGGGCCGCTGGAAGACGTTGACCAAAAGTGTCTTGAGGTCGTCAGCAGGGCCCCTGTCACGCCTGCGCCCCAGATTGTTCTTCCTGTTGCAGCCGCCGAGACTGCCGAAGAAGCACTTACTCCGGAAGGTGCATTGGACGCAAAGGAACCTGCCGCCCCAGAACTCAGTGCTACCGTAGAGGTGGAGGTTTCTGCTGTCGAGGCAGAAGCAGCGCCACCGGCTGCTGCGGCACCAGTGGCGCTTACGGAGGAGGAGCTTGCGAGGCGGGAGCAGGCGCTAGCAGTAGCGCGTGAAACATTGACCGGATGTCTCAAGCAAGGTCTCGCCGAGCTGTGCAATGAGAAGCCTGCTGAACCAGCGGCAGCCGTGCGCTGGCTCGCGCACTGGCTTCTTGAGCACAACCCGAACAAGCCGCGCGTAATTTTCCCCCCACCACCCAAATTCAAGCCTGTACCGCAAGGCGACGCTGGAATATCAGCAATTACCAGCTCGCGCGCGGGACGTGTATTGAGCGCGGGCTCAGTGCTTGTGGCGGACGCGGAGGGGCGAAGCGACTCTGGGGAACTATCGTTCCCGATGCCAGGAGCCAGCTGCTTTGCTAAACCCACGGGGCAGCGCATTGGGTGCGTCGGCGAGTGCACGCGCGAGGGCGTTCGGCGCGTGCTGGAAGCAATGCAGCAGGGGCCCAGCGCTCCACCGGGAGCACTGCTTTGGCTATCGCTGCGAGAAGAGACGGTTGTCTTCGTGCAGGGGCGGCCGCACGCACTTCGTGAGTCAGGATCGCCACTCACGCCGCTAGGGCAGTGTGGTGGCGAAGGAATTGCATTGCAAGGCTCAGAAGCTGATCTCAAAACTGAGCTCTTAGCTGAAGCGGCAGCCGGACGCGGACGAACTGTTCTTCATGGGCCGAACGGCGAGCCCGCGTGGGTTTCGGTGCCGGAAGCTGCCGTGCATACCCCCTCGGAGGTTGTGATGGCGGAGGTGCAAGCACTGCAGCGCAGCGGTGGTGGTTGGACAAGCGGTGCTCGATATCTTGCACTCCCTGCAACAAATGCGGCGCCTCTTGCACGATCATCGTTCGAAGAGCTGCTGGGATTATTTGGCGGGCTGTCCATGGACGACGCGGTTGTGCTGCAGCACCGGGCAGACGCGCCAGTGGTGGCGCTCGCAGCTGTCGTGATGTGCATGGGTCGCCGTCTCGCCGAAAACAACGGACAACTGCCGTTGGATCTGCTTCCGCGGGAACCACTGCCCATCACGCGCAAGCACGCGCCGCCTCGTGGACTCCTTGAGGAGTACGGAGCTGTGGCACAACTGCTAGGGAGCTTGGGCGCCGATGCGGCCTCAGCTAAGCTGCTCGCTGATGATGCTATCGACCGCATCGCTCCGGCACGTGGGCGCGGGCACCATATGCGCCGTGCCGCTGCCGGGGCACCCGCGGGCCCTGCTCGCAATCAACTGGTAGCGCAGTACCTGCAGGCTGTTGCGGCCGCGGGGATGCTGCTCGCTGGGTCAGGGGGCTCCTCCCTGCAGCTCGCCAGCCGCGAGGAGATCCTGGCTGCGCTTGACGATGCCATTGCCTCCGCACTCGTAAGCGCATAGAAGCAAAAAAAGTGCGCGCGCCGCGTCCGCTCCCTCAGAGCGGGGTTGCAGGACGCTCGTCGGCCAAAATGGGATAAGCCTGTTCGAAAACGGAGGCCAAGGTTTAGGTTAGCACATGTGATATGGATTTTGCAGGCCGTGTCCACAATGCAGAGTCGGTCTGTTGGATGAAAGTACTTGAAGCGTATGTTTTCATCAGTGCGTGCGTTCCGAATCGGCGCGTGTTGCTATCGTAATGTAACTGCGCAAAGCGTGACCGCGGTATTCTGCACGACCAACCTCCTTCATTTACAAGGGAGATCCTACTGCCTGCTTCAGGATGGCTCTACTGCCGGCACGAAGATCATGGGAGACATTGAAAAGCGGGAAGCGCTGCCCTGCGTTGCATGTGCAGCTGGCGTGCCCGCTGGGGTGCTGAGCACGTTGCGTCCCAGTTCGCCATCATCCTGTGTAAGTACGGGCTTTGGAGTGCAGACGCTACCGAGTGGAGCAGGAGGGGGCGGCCGATTCGGCCGTGGAGGCGTTTTCCCGGGAGATGAAGTTGGGGTTTTCCCCAGAATGACTCTGGACGTCGGAGGAGTCTCGTCGTGCGAGCGTGAAGAGCGGCCTCCTTGTACGGCAGCAAGAGCGGCCCGTTGTTGCATGGCAAGTTTGCTCGCGGGGGATGGGGCAGCTGGGAGAGGGGGTGGGACGCCCGAAGGCCGCGCGCCAGGAGGGCGCGACGGGGTCTGAGGCACTTGGGATGGGTCGTTGGGCGATTCGTGCTGCACGATCACAGACGGAGAGGAGAAGGTAGGGGGAGACGGGTGAGGGGAGACGGATGCGGGGCGGAAAAGGGAGGAAGGCAGCGAGGACAAGTCGGTAGGGGACACGCTGCGGGGCGGGGCGGAGGAGCGAAGCGTCGCCTCGGAGGAAAGAGCCTCGTGGAGGCAAGGGTCAGGGCCAGCAGGATTCAGAAAGGAGCGGAAGGCGCTCGACGTCTCCAGCACAGGATCTGCGATGACCCAGGCGAGGAGGTCCTCGAGCCAGACGCGGCGGCAATCGATGAGCTCCGGGTCGAACCGGTTGAACCACGCGGAGGCCTTCGATGAGAAAAGGTCGGCAGCCACGGTTGGTGGGTCGATGTGCGGGAAGAGGCGTCGAAGTTTGTGATACAGCTCGTCGAATTCAGAAAAACGTCGATGCACGACAAGCGTTCCCCCATGCGCAAGCAGTGCCAGTAACTGGTACACAGTGTAGGCTGTGCCGCTGCGGTCCGTCCGTGTCTCAGCTGTGGAGATCCGGCAAGCCTTTGCCAATGCGGGTGTCATCGACGCTCGTGTGCGCCACCAAGAACCCTGAGGTAGAGCATCCGCACTCTGTGCTGCGCCACCTGCGCGGGATGCGCGTGCAGTCGTTTCGAGAGAGTCTAAACGGGCCTCCAGCTCAGCGGTCCAGCTTCGTTCATGCTGCGCGCTTCGTGAGTATCCTGATGGTCGCGCGTCTGAAAGCCGGGGCTCCGATTGCAGCGCCGAGGACTCCGTCGTATGGTGCGAACGTGCTGTGTATGCGGGACTGACACTCCCACTTCGTCCGATCTGACCATTTGTACTCGGCTCGCTCTCGCCAAGGCTTCCTGCGCCTGCGCCGTCGCCTGGTTCCTTGTCAGTTGATGTCACGCCAGTCGGAACGAGATCTTCCTTCAACAGCTGTTCATCCCGTCGAGCTGTCCCATCGCCAGCTCCGTGATCTTCGTTTACCCTTGCGTGCTGATCTGCGTTGATATCTAGCTCACTCCAAGCGCACTTGCTTGCGCCACTGCGCAGGAGACTCGCGACACTGGCTTCAAGCGTGGCAGTTTTCTCCTCTACGCGGGACAGTGCACCGTCCACTCGCCCGATTTCGTGCTGAAGACTCAATCTGTCCGTCTTCTCTGGCGTTTCAATCGGTGGAAGATGTCTCAGCTCTCCGTCTTGGTGTGCTTCCACGGACCGCTCTGCATCTGTCCCGTGCGCTGCATCGCCTGTGCCTTCCGGCTGCAAGATCTGAACGAGCCGTTCTTGAACTGCACAAAGTCGGCCAGTGAGCGCGTCCAGTAGGACGCTGCATGTCGAGTGCTCCAGCCTGAGGGCCTGGGTCTCCTCGCGAACTGTTTCCTGCTCCCGCAGCAAATCCTCGAATCCATTGCCCTCTCTAAGATGCTCTGTGCTATCTCCATACTTCAAGGCATCTTCTGAGGCCTGTGAAAGCTTCTCATTGAGTACTGAAACCATTTCCTGGAGAGCAACTACTTCCGTACTCAACTGATCGCGCGCCAATGTCGACTTTTCGGCAGTCTGACGAAGGGCTGCTGTTTCACTTGCTGCAGCAGCAAGGGCTTGTTCGGCCAGCCGCCGTGCCTCTTCAGCCAGGTGGCGCTCATCACGTGCTCGGCCAAGCTCCTCTTCGAGCCCTGCGCGTGCTCCTTGCGCCGTTGCACCTTCGCGCTGCGCTTCCTCTTGACCCCTTCGGGCCGCCACAAGCTCCAGCTCAGCTGCCCGCAGCCGCTCTTGCGCGGCCTCGCGCGCCGCCTGAGCCAGAAGAAGTTGCTCTCCAACCTCTTTCAACTGCTGTTCGGCATCTGTCTGCGCCTGTCGTGCTGCACGGCACTGTTCTTGTGCTTGGTATCTCGCGCGGCTGATTTGCTCCTCTCGCCACTCTTCGCGCTCCTGAGCCTCGAGCGCTTGCTGCTCTCGCAACCCCTCCAACTCAGTTCGCCGGAGCTCTCGCTCTTCATCAAGCGCCCCTCGCAGCTCGCGATCTCTTTCTTGCCCTTCCGCTTCCCGCTGCTCCATCAATTCCGTCTACACATGGGGGACACAGTTAAATCAGTTCTTGCATTTGAGAGCGTCTGGGTGCAGTGCCGCTATGCACACCGATAAGCAACAAGGATACTCACGCGGGTGGTCGCGTTGATGAGTTGAAGCTGCAGCGCTTGAATGTCCTCTCGCATGCGGGCCTCAGCACTGCGAAGCTGCTCTGCCGCCTGTGCCGTGCGTTGCTCCTCACGCAGCTCAGCATGACGAGCAGCACGCGCGCCCGCGCGTGACAGCAAGTCCTCCATACGCTCCAGCAGTGCCATTCGTGCCGCCGGCACTTGCGGTGCCTGATCAAGGAAAGCCGCGCGTGCTGCTGCCCGATCACGCTCGAGCTGTGTCCACCCTCGCTCTGAAATCTCATTCGAGTAGGCTCCTTCGTCTAGCCGGGTCTCTAGTGGAAGCAGCAGCTCCGCCAGTAGGGTCGTCGCCTTCTCCCCCGCCATTCGATCATTCTCCTTGTTCAGCCAGTCCCGCAGTCTTGCAAGTGCGCTGCCAAGCTCCCTGCTGCCAGCGGCCCCTGCGTCGCCAAGCGAGGCGGTGGACTTTGCAAGTGCTGCCTGCGCCTCGGCTTCCAAGCGCTGCTGCCACTCAGAAAGTGCTGTGGCATCGAGTGGACTCCCACCTGCCAGCAGTTTTTCTGCAGCGCACTTGCACTCGCGCACCCGCGCTTCTACCTGTTTGCGTGTCTCGGTCTCGCAAACAGCGCTCCAGGCATCTTTGATGGACGGAACCTTGCCCGAGTTCACAGCTCCAACATACGACTCGGCCAACGAGACGAGCATCGGTCCTGACAGCTGTGCACCATGCAGTAACTTTGGGTTGGCTGAAGAGAATATCCGTGCGCGAAGTGCGCGCATTCCGTTTCGAAACTCGGGGCGAAGGACTTCCTCGCCCTCCTGGCAGAGGTTCTGAAGCAGGCCCTCGTCTTCCACTGGGCGAACTAGCGGAAAGCAGTCGCGGTCTTCGAAAAAAGCGCGAATCATAGCTCGAATTCGATTTTTGCCGACAATCTTTTCGGAGAAGCCTTTGATTTCCCTCAACGCGTTGTCCAGATACTCCTGCCCCACTCTCGTCATGCACACTGCGCCAATGAGAAAATGCGAGGCCAGTTTCGGGGGCGAGCAGCACCTTTGAGGTGATCGGCCGCCCGTCCTCGTCGACCAGAAGTAGGGAGAAATCGCGTACTACCCATAGAAATTTTGGGAAGTGGGATGCAAATTGCGAGCCGTCTTCTTCACCAGCTTCTGAGCCCTCCCTCACGCGGATGAACTTTGTCAGGTTCACCACTAGCGACAAATTCTCCACCGCGCTCTCACTGATGCTCCCAACACTGACCACGTAAATTCTTGAATCAGACCATTCCACAAAGACATAACTGCGTAAGGGGCACGAAAGGGGAACCTGTTGTAGATGAAAAACGAGGAAACCAGGAGGGCAAGAGCAAAGATGGAGCAGTCATGCTGAGTGGAAGCGTCAAGGCTCCCAAGTCCCTCAGTGTCGATTACGAGAAGATTTACGGGTGTTCCGTTAGCTGCGCGTGCCTGCAACGGTTTGCTCCAAATCCAGAGCCCCTTTGTGCAGGCATTGACGGTGTTGCCAACCGGGAATCCGCCTTTTTGACCCAACAAGATGCGGTTCAACAAGAAAGACTTGCCGGTCCGGTACCTGCATCCGGGTCGCCCTCCCCCTCGTCACGGCCACGACAGCGAGAAGGTAATACTTTTGGTGCGGCAGAAAAAGAATAGCACTGGACATTTTCGGAGCGCATGCAGGCGCCGGAGAGGTGCGCACATGCCCACCACAGATATGATACTCAGAGGGCCCTCGATCTCGGCCAACATTGCGCGCGCTTGCTCGGCCAGCTCGAACTTGGGCTTACTCCCGTCCGTGTCGAAGGTCAGAGTGATGAAAGGAATTGCGCGACCCTGCTCACCGTCAGCACAGTCGGCACCATCCGCCAACGGGCTTTGTGAAAGGCCTCCTCCAGTTTCCTCGCTGCCCATCTCGTCCCGGTCACCCAACACCAACAAACAGACCCGTAGGTTGACGAATCAGCTCGTCAGATCGGATCTATCCTTGATCGGAAGCAGCACACCAATTCTGGAACGAGGCCGCTTCGATCTGAAGCCGCGCCACCAACAGCAGATTGGGCGGTTTTTTGGATCACTCTCCTTCTTCTTTGCCTCGGGGCTCCCAAAACCCTCAGTGAACCGCAACAGTCGCCACCAGTCCCAGTCTCTCGCCCATCAACGCGTTTCTCTTCCGACTTGCGCAGGTGCTGTCCCCAAAGATCTGCCGCAGCTCGCCGCAACTGGGCCTTGCTTCAATTAGAAGATTGAATCCTCAGTGCGCGTCATCTCCTTCTTGCCCCCTGTTCCGACGAGGCTTGGAGCAGATAAATGTTACGTGGGTCCAGAATGGCGTGGTCTCACTGATGACTGCACACCAAGGGTCCCGCAGTGGGGCGGCAAACCACCGCAGGAGAGCACTTGATTGTCGGGACCCGTAGACCGGCAGGAAAAAATTCACTCGGAAGCGGGCTCTTTGGTAGATTTTTTTGAGCCTCCTCGATCGCCCGACGCCATGGCTGCGTAGCTTCCCCGCCAGTTGTTCCCTGTGCCCAGAACTAGACACAAATGCCCCGCCGTTTCTTCGCATGGCGGTTTAACATGCGCGAACAGCGGAAGCTGGTTGGTAGGACGAAATCCAGTCTGTGAGAGGCCCGGTCCGCGCAGGGCGGGAGTGGTAGGGGCAGTCCACTCTGCGTCAGCCAGCGTGCGAGTGCAACGCCACCACTCCCCACGTCTAGCCTTTGATAACATCGATTTATTTAGGCTATATCCACTGTTGCGCGGTGAGGTTCGAGGTCCCGTCTGCTGCAATGGTGTGGCAGTGTGCGCGAGGTCAATTTCAGGACAGGATGTGCGCGTGCTCAGACTGTTGACTCTATCCGATTGAGAGTAGCAGCATTGTACGCAAAAGCAATCAAGGCCCCCAAGGGATTTCACGCAAAAGTCGCGCAGTTGAAGCAGGCAGTGGCCTATACGGCAAGACTCACGTGGCGACTCTGGTTCGGCACGCGCAGGTACCAGACTGTGAAGCGGGAAGGGGCTCACGAGGATAGCGTGTGGGGAGTCGTTTGGACGCAAGATGACAAGCTTATCTCAGGGTCGATCGACGAAACGGTGAAGGTCTGGAAGGCAAACGAGGCAGCCAAGGTCTGAAACCCAGCTCTCAAGTTGAGCCTCGGCCGGCTGAGCTGCACTGAGCCAGGACAACTTGGTCCTGACTGTGTCTTCGGCGTGCAGCTCGAGGAGACTGCGACATTCCCAGGTAACTTTCTGGGTGTTGTGAGTCTTTCGGCATCGTCGGACGGGAAGCTATGCGCCGTATCGTCGATGGACGGTCGGCTTCGGGTGCTCAATCTTGATGACAAGGTGGTGCAGCGCACGATCGACCCGGGCCCCGTCGAAGCTTGGACGGTGCTGCCCTCCCAGAAATGAATGATTGCCACGGTGCTTTCTCAAGTGATTTTGGCGCTGCGCCCACCGTAAGTACACCCGCTTGCTGTTCCATTTTTGTGTGCAAGAGACGGCAAACATTGAAAATTACGGCTGTGTGCAGGTTTGCTTTCACCCCGACGGGCGGCTCATCGCAGCAGGCTCACAGTCGGGTAACGTGAATCTCTTCTCGGCAACAGCGGCTGGTGACAAGCCCGAGGCTGTATTCTCGCATCACACGAAGTTTATCATGGCAGTCGCATACTCTCCAGATGGCCGGTAGGCGCCTCATTCTGCCATCCAGTGATAATATTCCTGCACTGTGTCGTCCCCGTACATCTTACCCTGATGGTGTGGCCTACCTGCGTGCAGGCACCTTGCCAGCGGGGCGAATGATGGTGCCGTGCACCTCCTCAATGCAGAGACAGGTGAACTGCTTAGCATTGCCCGCTGTGCCTGCGAGCAGCCAACATCAGAACCGAGTATTCAGCCTTACTCTCACTGCAGGTACTCTGATTCGGAAGCTTGAGGGGCACACCAAGGCGATTCGTTCGCTCTCTTTCTCGCACGATTCGAAGACGCTGATTACCGCATCAGAGGACATGACCATGATGATTCACGACGTTTCCGCGGCATCAGGAAACGTGGCCACCCTAACGGGACACGACTCATGGGTCCTTTCGGTCGCCCAGTCACCGGCAGGGGGGGAGTGCGTCAGTGGAGGCAGCGACAAAAAGGTCAAGGTGCGTGAACCCGTGTCATTGTCCAGGAAACTAAGCGCGACCACAGCAAGAGGCAGACAGTGCGAGGCGACACGAAAGTGTGCTCCGGCGCAATGCTGACCAAGGAGCGATGGAATACGTCTGCGCTGCAGGTGTGGGATCTGAACACGCGAACGTGCGTTCGCACCTTCACAGATCACTCCGATCAGGTTGGTGCACCCGAACATGGAACCCCGATCGCCACTCGCGCGTTGCCAGACAGGTTTGATCGTCGTGGGTGTACTGGAGGGAAGCGCCGGGATGGGAAGGAAGAGTTCGACTGAGTCGGGGTGTCTGTCGGACCAGGTATGGGGGGTCGACTACAATTCGGCAGGAACCAAGTTCATTTCGTGTGGTGACGACGGCTCGCTCGTCGTGGCATCAAAAACCATCCAGAACTAGGTCTAGGATGCAGGAAGTGGGTGTGATGGACCTGGAGGAGAGGTCACGGTTCCTGGGTCTTGTTCAGGAACTCAGATCCTCCCACCCTGCCCCATTCGTACGGCGTATCATGAAATCCGAATCCGAACACGGCGAGCGAGACCTGCCCGCCTGACGGTTCGCCAGCGTGCGAATTCTTCCTTGAGCGGCCCGGATCTTGCTTCAATCTCCCTCCCTAGATCGCTGTCTTGCGTAGCGGGCCGCCCGCCGCACCGAGCCACCGGAGTGCGCCTAACCCCTCTTGCGCCCTTCAGACGCGCCCTCGCTGGGACCGGGAATGCCCGAGTCGTGTCCGCGTTCTAAGCAGATCCCCTAGTAGACGTACAGACCATATCGATTTAATCTGCGCCTATCTCGAACGGCCCCACTGGACGCGACCCCAGGGGGCCGCCTTGATCCCACTACGGTAGGCTACACCAACCCGCGTTTAGAGATATATGTCTGCCGGCCTACTCCGATGGGAACCGTCGTGTTTTTTCGGGCCCCTCTCAAAAATTCGGCGCAATCGGATCCAGTGCGCCCCACCGCCTCCACCGCTGCCCTGGTGACCCCGCGCCCGCGCACAGTCCAAACGCAGTATCTTGGTTCCATATTCTGCACTATGCCCCGTGTTCCTGTGAGTTTTGCGCCATTTGTGTGTCGGTCTGGAGAAGCTCACCGAGGTTGCAGCCGGACGCAAAACGTGGCGCTAATGCCCCTCAATCTTTCCGCACAACAGGCTCGCACTGAGACGAATTCTTGACGGGGAGAATTTCAAGGCCGAGAGAACTCGACGAGACAACCGCTGTGCGTTGCGCCATCGTGGCGTCTGATCGCCCGTTGCAGTGAGGACGTCGTGGGCTTCTTCCGCCAAAGGACTAATATATTCGCTCGTCGCCCGCCTTGTTCCTTCCGGCGCGGTCGAGCAGAAGTTGCATCTCAATATGCTAGAGACTCAGATCCAGAATATGGCTCGTCAGATGATGTCACTCGATCCGGAGCAGGTCATGCAGAACCTTTTCTGTGCCCATCGCCGATTTGTGTTGCGATGCGCCTGTCCATCGCATCTACAAGTCTTTCTAGCTGTTCGAACAAGGTGTCAATAGTGCCGAGACTAGCTACCCGTCTGAATATTTCGTTCTTCATAAGCAGGGTGCCGAGACAGCGAGACATGTCAGGGCGCTCGCCATGGAACACAGGCACTGCCCAAGCCCTACCCGCGCAGGACAACTTTCCTCCGAACAGTGACTAGCATCTCTTCGAGTGTTGCTGATTATTTTTTATTTCAGGGAGGACGACGAGACGCGCACAGTGCTGGGATCGAGCGAGCAGCTTCGCAAAGGACTGCATCACCTCCTCTGCCACGGATCTGATGCAGCTCGATATTGGTGAATTTCCTGTCCAGATATTAGGGTGTTCGGAGCAAACGGGTATGACGGTGCATTGTCTGCATTTAGAGACGCAAGTGGCAGTGTGAGATGCCTGTGCACGAGCAGGTGCTGTCACTGCATCGTATCGCTGTCGCACAAGCACTCGGCGAACCAGACAGCGATGGCAAACCACGAAGGGATGATGGAGGCGATACTTGGGGTGCTTGTGAACGGCACAGCATTGTCGCGGGGTGCTGCATGCTCGGCGCTTGTTGAGGCAACGTTCCGCAACGCGGAAAATGCACTTCTGGTGGCAAAGACGCCGGGAATGATGCAGGGGGTAGTTGCAGTCATGCAGTGCTCGGTTGGTGATGTGAAAGACGATGCTGCAGGTGTGCTGCGCAACTGTTCCAACTACTCACAAGAGGCAGCGGAGGTCATTGTGCGGACGCCAGGAGTTCTAGACGCCTTGGTTGAGATGTGTAAGGGGCAGCACAACTCGGATCGCTTCACTGCAATGGGCACGATCCAGAACCTGACTCGGTGCGACTTGGTGGTGCCGTTGCTGCGCCAGACACGTGTTGTAGCCGATGCTCTGCTACCTTCACTCTGCGCCGATGGCTCTGGGGAGGAGCATGACGTGATGCGGGCGGAGGCGCTCATGGCAATTACCAACCTGACTTCCGAAAAAGGCCTTCGGGCGCTACTAGCGGAACCCGAGGTGATGTCGGTGATCGTGCAGATGCTGCGTTGTGCGGTTCGCGGCCAAGCGTGGCGTGATGTGGCATGGTACGATGCAGAAGAGTGCTTGCGTCCACTGGCGCGCCTCAGCCTCAACTTCGAAAACGCGCGGATGCTGGCAGACATTGGGCTGGTGCAAGTTCTGGCGAGCCTGCTTGGCGGTTGGCTGTGCAAGAAGGCAGAGGCACTTCCGGCGCGCCTGCGTCACACAGCGGGATGGTCAGCGGCGCCGGCGGCTGCGGCCTCACGGCGCGCAGCGGTTCCCATGCCTTTTGCGCTCTTGGGTTTCGACCAGGGTGTAAGGAGGGGTCAGGAGGGTGCCCAAGATGCACAGGAAAGCCGCGCACGACCACTGGATGATCAGGGCAGAGAATTCGACGGTGCAGTTTCAGCGTGGATTGCGCTTGGAGAAGAACGGGCATCGGTGCGGAAAGAGAGCGCGGCAGGCGGTTGCGAGGCATCAGAGGAGGACGCGGAATTCGTGCCGAGGGAGGTGGATCTGGCTGTGCTGGCTCTGGCCAACATTGCACGAAACTCGAGCGCACGGGAACGAATGCGCGATTCTGGCATCGCAAGGCTGCTGCGCGCAGTCGCGGTGGCTGCGAGGAATCATCGCACGGCTGGGACGCCCGCCTGTTCAGCAGATCTTTGGGTTCTCGAGGAGCGTCACCTTGCTGTGCTGATGGGACAGCACGCGCGTCTTGGTGTGCATTCGCACAACTGGCTGATGTCGCTCGACGTGTCCGTGCTTTGGCTAATCATGCAAGATGTTGCCACTGTCGCCATCGCTGCAGACGCACTCGCTGACGCCCTTACTGCTCCAACTTCTGCCCCAGGTCTAGCATCGCCGAGCGCAACGGGCAGTGCCGTTTTACTCGAGAAAGCGCTATCGGAGGGGCCGGCGCACGGTTGCAGCATGCCGCCATCTCAGCCACTGGTTCTTGGCGCCGACTCCACAAATGCTGCATCAGCCGGATCGGGAACGCCTACACTGGCTGCGGTCGCCCAAGCTTCTACTGCGGGCGGGCGCTGGCCCTGGAAGTCCTTTGCAGCCAACGCAAAGTTGGGGGCAGAGGACCCATGCAGCGCACGTCGTATCAACGACTTGACCGGCTGAAGTTGAAGTTGACCGGCTAAACATTCCCTCTCCTCTCAAATTCTGCACCGCACAACGTTGCCCGTCGGTTGTCAGCATCTACTAGGGAGCCAGCTCGTGATGATTGTGGTTAGTACAGTGCGCGAGCCAAAAGAGCTTTGACCCACTGGTGGCTTGTTTTGTGATCGCTCAAGATTCATTTTCGTGCGGTCGCAAGTCAATCTTTTCCGACTGCGCGAAACCAGGCCCATTTTGCTAGCAAGTTACTAATCATGTCACGGCGTTGCGAGGAATGCGGCGATCACTTGTGCTTCGTCCATCGGGATTCCGTGCCCCTGCTTGTGCTGCAGTGATTCTGCACGCGTGCCCATCAGCGAACAGATGCGCGCAGCTTGTTCACCCGGATTGATTGGGTCGTCCATGTCGTAAACGTGCAGCGTCCGAGGGTTGAAGGCTCCTGCTGCTGTGTTTTGAGCCCAGTTCTGATCTGCAAGGCCGCCTACCAGCGCTTCGAACGGCCTGGGCCACGCCGACCCTGCACGACAGAGCACCCGCGGCCTTGAGAGAGCGCACATGGAGCAGTACCGAAACTAAATGTAGCTACTGCCGCGAGACACGCGTGGGCATGTTCGCATGGCTGGTACCGAAGAGAACTGCGTGCGAGGGCTTGAAGTAGCCCTTCTCCAATGCCGCCTGCGCGATGAGCACAGACCTGCTTTCCGCCGCGTGCCCTTATCAGGTTGTAATTGGACTAGTGATACAGGTGGGAAAGGGATGATGGGAAGGGAGAGACATGAGGATGGCTCCCTGAGAGTGCCCGATGACAGCATCGAAAGGACCCTTCTCCTTCCAGCACCTCTCCATCGTCGAGAAGGCTTCCTCGACCCCATCCCACTCGCTCGCCTGCGTACGTAATTTGGCAATATGTTAGGAAACGGTGCAGGACCGATCCCGGGTTGCACTCGGACTTAGGTGCTTTCCTCGAAGGAGCGTTCGCCGGGCTTCAGGTTCCACCATGCAAACTTGTCGTCGCTCTTGATAAGGTGTGGCGCAGTGAGAAATTCGCATTTGATTTCGTCGCCCTTGGCCGCAAACTCCGCTGCGATTGCACCCTCAAGGGGGGCAAGGCGATGCCGGAACTGCGCGCCATTCTCGCCCTTGCCGTGGATGAAGAGTAGCTTCTTGGTACAGCCCGGTTCCGTGGCCATCGAAGAGCCACGGAGACCCTCACGTCGCGGTGACTTCACAGAGAAGGAAAAGGGGTGCGCAGTGTGCACGCAGAGCAACAGCACGGCGATGAGTGGGCTGCAGACCGGCTGCTTTTGCATTCGCCAAGGCTGTCGACCCGAACAGAAATCTTGTGTAAAGCCACCCTCTGAAAGGAGCGGCTAGGGCGGGCGGACTCGGCCCAGCCGCGCAACTGGGCAGCCTGCGCCCGTGATCACCAGGCTACCGGACGTTCCAAACACTTGCTGTGTACGGGAACACGGAAGGACGGTGCTGCGCCACGCAATGTTTGAGCCAGGGCCGGGTGTGAGGGTTGACGGTGGGGCGATTCGGGCGCTGCGATCGCGGCGAGTGAAGGATGGGGTGCATGTGTTCCCGACTGCCTCGTCTTGGCTGCCAGTGGTGCGGGACGAGAGCTCCACGTGGCGTGTGAGGGTGGAAAAAATGGCGAATGGAATGGCGATCGGAGTCAAGACCCCGTGGCTGGACGACGGGCGTGTGTTTGGGCGCAAGGCTTCAGTGGGTATGGTGTGGTGGCTGGGCAACGACGGTCTTCTCCATGACGGCAACCTACGGATCCCAAGCATTAGTGTGCCAAGGGGCGATGAAATCGAAGCGCCCCCCGTAAATCTGAAGTTCGGCGAGGGGGATGTCGTTGAGGTTGCAATGGAGTTCGGACGTCTGCATTTCCGGGTAAATCAGGGCGAGCGATCTGATGGTGTGCAAGTTTTTCCTTCCATACCGGTGCTCCATGCCTCTCCCATGAGCACCGGTGTCTCGAGGCGGATGTCGGTCACAGAATCGGCTCTGCGAGCACTGTGGTAGAAACAGGTTCGCCGAGTGGGTAACCGTGGTCGCTGGTGTTCAGGTGGCGAGGACGACGGCGGGAGAGGATGGCCTGGCAGAACGCGGATTGAGGGCAGTCCATCTGTGTGTGCAGGCACAAACGCCCCCCACCAAGTGAAGACCGGCACTGGGGGGATTGGAGCGCATCCGCTTTGGTTGCGGCTGGAACGGAATTCAGGATGCTTGACAGGAGTGCTGCACAGATGCTGGACCGTGGTGATGCGGCAGAGCTGCTTGGGGCTGATGCATCTGCCATAGTGGAGGGCCCGCTGCTCAAGCGCGCTCGGCAGGCAAGAAATTCCCGCGATGCGCGCGCTGCCCGCCTCGGCAATACCAGTCGCGCCGAGATGCAGAAGCGGAAACCCCTGTTTGGTCGCTTAGTCGCGGTCGGGGTGGCATATGCAGGGAGCGCGTGTGGCGCCGCGCTGGCAGCCTCGCTGGTTTGTGCTATTCCCGGACACAATCGCGTGGCGCACGAGCCGCACAGAGCCGGCGGAGGCAGAGGGGGCAGGCACTCGCAAGCTGTCGCTCGACGGACTCGCCGTTGTCCGGGCGGACGGGCCTGTGGGGCTTGTTCTTGAGCACAGGGATAGAGAGGTGCACCTGCGTGCGTCATGCGCCGGTCACCGGGATGGGTGGATCGCTGCGATAGCTGCGATGCGCCGTGGGAGCGGTGCTGCAGACGGCCGCGGTGGCGGCGGTGTGCGCAGCGAGCTTGAACTTGCGGACTACAACGAAGACGACTGCGAAGGTCCTCGAGAGGGGGTGAGTTCCTCCGGGGATGGCATGCTTACGGTGCCTTAAGCCTGCGCTGCTGACAATGCTCGCTGCTTGTTGTCCCTGGTGTGTGCGACGGAGCACAGCGCTGAATCCTTGTGCGTTGCTGTCAGAGCCTTGTGACGCGCGACGGCCGCGTTACCACGCTTTCTGCCGCGCGGCTCGGGTCGCCGCTTGCGGGACAGCGCGCACCGCCACGTGGCTCGAGCAGTTTGCCCGGGACGCCGCAATCTCGAGGTGGGGGAACGACTCGCCGAAGTGCGCGGCGGCCACAGGAGCTGGGGCTGCAAGCCACAGCCCAGGAAATGAACGAGGCATGCGATGCGCGTCCCGCGCCGCTGTTGGCGTGGGCGTCTCCGAGCTCGCGCGACGGTCCGGATCGCGGAGAACTCTTTCAGGATTGGCTCGGTGACACTGCAAGGTGAGTCGTGGACGTTGCATGGCAAGTTGGGTCGTAGGTGCGGAGGTGATTGGTACTTGAAGCCTCGCGAATTGAGGGTTCAGGGTTGGGATCTGGAGCACCAATGCAGGATTCACGTGATTCATTCCTGTGTATGTCACACAGCCGACCTGTTTTCACTCCACAAAGTTGCCTCGCGACGATTTACGGTTTAGGGTTTAGTTGCTTGTATGCTCCGCTGCTCTGCTTGGGCAGAGGCTCGA
>ENA-UOXV01002139-UOXV01002139.1-marine-metagenome-genome-assembly--contig:-NODE-2139-length-26165-cov-6.305745_pt1 | contig 26165 bp, 37 predicted proteins | sample MGYA00238165_ERZ766961 | MGnify/ENA primary metagenome ERZ766961 (study PRJEB28924, sample SAMN03173240) | marine metagenome | biome: Marine; feature: Water; material: Subsurface seawater | place: North... | reverse complement strand
GCCGCCGAGTGCGGGCGCGGGAGGGCGGGCGCCCCGCGCGCCCCGCGCAGCGCAAATCGCGGGGCTGCCTCGGGCCGAGCCCAGCCGGGCACCCCCATGTCCCTGTCGGAAAACACCGCGACGGGGCCGCGTTGGAAGCCTCGCGGGCCCGCGCGGCGCGGCGCGGCGTGGATGAAGTGGAAGAGCAAGCGGACCTCCACCCCACTCGGGCGGCGCGCCGCGGCTCCCTGGGCTATGAGCTGGAGCGCGCTCACCGGGCGGCCGTGGCGCTTCGGCACCAGCAGCGCGTCGGGCGGGAAAAGAAGAGGGTATGGGCCATTCACAGAGGATGTGGGAGTGCCCTTGCCGCCGCCCGCTGCTGGCTGTGTCCGTGTGCTGGGAGCGGCGGCTTGTCCGTCTCCCTGCCGCATTATCTTTGCAACCGGGCAGGTCGCGGTTCCAAACAGCTTGCCTTCAGTATTGCGACCGCCCGTCTCGTACATGTCGATTGAAACCAATTGCCCGCGGTCCTGCGCGACATTGTGAGGGATCTCGAAGACCACAGAAGCCCCGAGCCCATCCGCCTCTTGCAAGAGTGCGTCGGAAACGGGCGTTCGCTGCTCCGTCCCAGCAACACGAACTACAGCATAAATTTCATCTTTTGGGAATAGAGGTGAAGTCGTCTCTCCCCCCGGAGCTGGGACGAGATTTCCAACTGTCACCGTCAGCCACCTGCATTGCGAGGGGCGTGTCAGCGCTTGACCTGGACGAGTGAAGTGATCCTTGGCAGGGTCGACTCGCGGCACAGTGCCAGTTGTCGATGCTTCTGTGTGTTTTCAACTTCTGTTGCATCTGAAATCAGAGGAGCGAGAGCGGGCGGAAACACCCCGCCGGGAGGAACGGGATCGCCTCAGATGATGAGACTACTGCTCCCTGCATGAAGCGCTGGTTGGCCAGGCGCGCTTGGCGCGCGGCGACAACCTGTGCCGTAAACGAGCTGCGCGCACGCGATGCCTTCATGGCACAGCGCCCGAAGCTTGCCCGCGTTAGCGCGGCACCCTGTGACCCCCTACTAGCTCTGCCAGCCAGTCGGTTTGACCGAAACTCGCAAAACAGTGATCGCTTTACTCGGAAAGAGAGCTCTTCACAATCGGTGGGCATGGCGGTGCATGACGACGTCCAGGAAGAGCAGTCTCCCGCGACGCCTGGGCTGGGTCTCGACTGGATCTTTCAGGGGCTGAATCCCTGGCGGCCAACATCCGCTAAAAGTGCCCCCGATGCCGAAGGGCAGGCGGTAAAGCAACCCTCCACGCTGTTTGCGGAATGCGAGAGGCGCTTGCAGGAACGCTTCGCAGCGTACAGGCAGCGAAGACTCAGATGCTTTCGCAAGAAACGGTGGGGCTCTCAACGCGATATGAGCTGATAAACTCTGACTGTGGCACCGGCGTGGAGGCAGGGAGGTTTTTCACCGGGAGTCCAGACTACACAGCCTTGGTCGACCAACAGCATCGCGACTGGCCTGGAGCGCGTCAACAGTACAGCCTCCTGGCTCCTCCAGGAGTCTACAAAGTCCCTTGCTGGGCTACTGCGGGGGAGCAGTAGTGCGGATGGAGATGGTGATAGCGACGAAGAACTGCGGATCTCGGAGCCTAGTGACTTCAAGCGCGGAGTTCATATTGGCGTCGACGCTGCGACGGGGCGCCTCACAGGCGTGCCGGACGCTTGGAAGCCGTCGGTCTGTCCCGCCCGCGTTCCAGGATTGTACTGACAGGATGGTGTCGTAGCAGGGGATGGTGTTGCCAGTGCTTTGCCGGGCGCGGCGGTGAACCTCGCGACTGCTAGCAGATCGGGAGCGCGGCTGGGACGGACGCCGGGGGCTACTCTGGCATGCCGCAGTTCCTGGTACCGACGAGCTACAAGGACGCCGCCACTGGACACGGCGCGAGGGCGGGAGCGGATGAGGCGGAGGGCGATGCGCGTATCTCGCTGCCCTTCAATTTCAAGCACCTTGCGCACGCGCGCGTCGACCCACTCTCGTCGACTGGGTTTGCTGGGCTACCGGAGGCATGGCGCGCACTGCTGAAGCAAAGTTCGATTCGAAAGGAGGACGTCTTGGAGTACCCGCAGGTTGGTTTCCACGCCCGAACTGGTCCCACTCTGCGTTCGAAGCCAAGCTGCAACTGGCCCTGAACCCAAGCCACCCAATTGCGCCCGGGCCCCGACCGTGGCGCGACTCCGCTGCTGCCGCGTACAGTCAGCTCTCGTGGCCTGCCGCAGCACGTTCTCGACGCGCTCGAGTTTTCCGCGGGCGGCGGCTGGCGCCCGCTGCGCCCAGCAGCCCGCGATCATCAGGCGATGGTGCAACGGGAGGTCGCAGTGCTAGTGGAGGACCCAGCGAGTCGCTTTACGATCCGGAAGCAGATTGGGAGCGGGTACTACGGGTCGGTGTACGCGGCGGAGATGGTCGGATCGGGGCGGGAAGTTGCAGTGAAAAAAATTCAGATGAGGAAACTTGCAGATGTTGCACAGCTCGAGAACGAGGTGAAGGGCGCGCGCGACCTGATTGGTTGCCGTTGTTGACAAATGCGACCCGAATGCTCCGTCCTTGAGACTGAAGTGTTTCAATGCGCTGATGCATTTGCATCCATGACTAGGTGGCAATTATGAAACTATCGCGTCACGCCAACATAGTGGAATTTTTCGAGGCAGTGATGTACGACAGCATGCTGTACATTGTTATGGAGGACATGCGTGGCGGCAGCTTGGTCTTCATTCTGCAGGAGCCGTGCTGGACGTCGCGGGAGCCGGCCCTGGCCTTGGTGGTACGAGAGGTCCTTTCGGCGCTCGCCTTCTTGCATTCCCACAGCCGCATCCATCGCGACGTGAAGGCGAACAATGTGCTGGTCGGCCTAGACGGTCTACCCCTGCAGTCTTCTCACAGTCCCTATGAGCTCGAGGCTTAATTTTGCCGTGAGTGGAGGCGCCGTTGTGGTGTATCCTTTGGCCATGGTGATGGTGTCTGCTGCCAAGAGAGTCCCACCTCCAGCCAAGAGAGTCCCACCTCCCTCATTCTCTTCTGTTCGATAATCCTTACCTCACGTGTGTGTATTCCAGGACGTCTGAAACTTTCGGACTTTGGAACTGCAGTGCAGCTGACAGCGGAGGACGAGAAACGCAAGAGCATGGTACCTTCTGCGTCATTTTTGTGCGTGTGTTTTGCGCCTCCGTGCGATGCCTTAGTCAGTGCGAGTATTTGAGCCTCAGGGTGCTGAGTGTGTGCTTCTGATTTATAGGTCGGAACTCCGTACTTCATGGCCCCAGAGCTGATTCGATCGCAGCTGTACGATGAAAAGGTCGATATATGGTCTTTGGGGATTCTCCTGATCGAAGCCGCGGAACGGTCCGCTGAAGCCCTGCCCATCAATGTGAGCCGTGGCCGGGGTCTCTGCGCATTGAGTTTTCTTCGGGTTGAGAGAGAATTGCATCTTTTCACCTCACTCTTGCTGGACAGGAAACCGCCCTGCTTTGGAATGGAGCCACTGACAGCTGTCTTTCACATCGCGCGATTTGGGTGCAAGGGTCTCTCCGATCCGGAATGTTGGAGCCCCCTTATGAAGGATTTTCTTGCCCGCTGCTCGACGATTGAGCCATCTGCCCGTCCCTGTGCCGTGGAGCTACTAGCACACCCCTTCATGGACAAGGCCGACGAAGCAGCCTTCTTTGCGGATATGCCGTGGCGGGCTATTCAAGGACGGGGGAAAGGCTGGGAACCGTGAGGTGGGCATCGATAGCTGGCTGGCAAAGAGCCAAGGAGTTGAGGAAGCTGGCAATGGAGCAAGCAGCTGATCTTGACGAGACTGAAATGCATGCGTACCTGTCTCTCTACACCAGTCTGCAACACGTTGTCCACATACCCCTCACAATCCAGACGCTGAAGAGTGCAAGCTAATTGACTAGGTGTCCCCCAAACCTCAGAGAATCTCAAGGATTGAGAATCTGGCGAATAAGTCCGGATTTGCCCTCGCGGTGGGCACTTTTTGGCATTTTCACTGACACAGATCGGGCCAAAGTGCGCGCTCTACTTTCTTGTCTTCTTCCATGTCTTGTATTCCTGCCGTACCGGAGGAGATACTGTCAACTTGTGCACACGTCTGTGTTGGGCTGAGACCAAGACATAACACCAGTGTGCTGCATTTGTCCATTCTGGGTTGAGATAAGGAGTACTGACAGTGAGATGGGAGGGACCAAGGTGTTGCGGGACAGACCTCAAGGACGGTGCGGAAGATGGACATATTCACAGGTTTGCTCGTGTAGCGATTCATCCCACTGTTCAAACATTCATCGATGTCAGATTGACTGGCGTGCGCGGTCATGGCCACGATGAAGTACGACTGTCCGTCTGAACGCTTCGCCTCCCATTCGCGGATCTTGCGCGTGGCCTCAAGGCCATCCATAAATGGCATTTGCACGTCCATGAGAATCATATCATAACGCAGAGGCCCATCGAGTCCACCAGCAATTGCAGCGTCTAGGCCCTCCTTTCCGTTGTTGGCTACTGCAACCTCCAAATCCTTGCCCAGAATCTTGCGCAACATCGCGACTGCCACCTTCTGGTTCACCGACTGGTCGTCGGTCACCAGAACCCGGGGAATAGATATCTGTCCCAGAGCAGAAGCCGTCGGACGGGTCGAAGCGGGAGTCGAATCATCAGCCGACACACTCGCCGCCTGCGTCAGCAACATGTCGATCTTGGCGCGAAGTCCCGCTACCTTGACCGGCGTAAGCTGCACTCGGTCCATCGAAATACCTTTCCGTTGCCGAAGCTCCGGTAGCTGTGAGAGAAATGAGAGACAGACGATTGGCGCACTTGCAACCAGGGTGGGCGATCGATCGTGCAACTGCATGAAGAGCTTCGCGCCGACTACAAAGACCTCTCCCACTTGCGCAACCCCGCCGTCCGTTTGTGCACGCTGCTGCTGCTCCATGAGCGCGAGTGCGTGTGCTATCGTTGCAGGGGAAAAGTCGTCCCCCAACTCATCCGGCAGCGCATTCCCTTCAACAGACAAGCCGAACGACACGCAAGCCTTCGTTAGAACCTGCCGCGTTGGCCCGTCTGGAAGCAACAAATGAACCTTCCCATCGAGAGTCTTTTGGCTTGTCAGTTGCACAGTCCCGGCAGGCGGATCCACCCGCGGCATCAGGACTTCAACTGAAAATATGCTACCTTGACCATTACCGTCGCTGCTCACTGTGACGGATCCTCCCATGGACCGCACGATTTTCTGGCAGATGGCCAGCCCAAGCCCAGTCCCCTCCTGTTTCCCAGATTCATAGCTGTCGTGCACTTGAGAAAAGGGCTTGAAAAGTTTGTTTTGTTTTTCCGGTGAGATACCGACGCCATTGTCCGACACCTTCACCAGCAATCGCACAAACTGTGGGTCATTCTCCCACGGATCCATCAAGATATCGACCGAAGCCTTTCCACCCAACTTCTTTGCGAACTTCAACCCGTTGTCGCAAAGGATTATGATCACTTGTCGAACGCGGAAACCGTCGCCATAAAGCCAGGTGACATTGGCCGGCGGGCCCCAAAGCTCCGGGCAATTAATGGAGAAGTCGACCATACGAGATGCCGCACGCGCGCCAAGGATGTCACACAGATCGTCGCAGAGCAGCTGCACCGAAAAAGGAGCAGAGTCTAGCTCAACGAGGCCCTGCAAGTGCTTGTCGCCTCTTTCAGGCTGCCCTGCTCCAAGGCGCGCGTATTCCAGAACCTGATTGATAATGCCCAGGAGCGCCTCGGCTGACGTGAAAGAGGATCGAACATAATCGCGATGTACTGAGTTCAGATCCTCGGCCTCCAGAAGAAGCGAATTGAACGCGATCACAGAGTTGAGTGGTGTGCGCAGTTCATGCGAAATATTTGCAAGAAAACGTCGAGAAAGGCGCGCTGAGGTTTCGGCCTCCATCACCGCCATTTGAAGAGCTTTTTTTACAGCTTCAGCATTCACGACAGACGTGCGCTTTGAACCAGCTTCCGACTTGATCTGCGCAATGCGAATCGTGGCAACCATATCGAGCACGCAGAAGTTGCCCGAGAGGAGTGTGACGGAGTAGACATTCTTCGCCAACACGTCCACGACAACCATGCAGATCTCGTGTTGGACCACATCGAGATAACCCAACTGGTGAAGTCCGTTCACGAGAGGGAAAAGGAGCCAAAATATGTACGTGAGGTACTGAACGCCGCGAAGAGAGCGGATCTCATGAGATGTCCCCGCATTTGCAACGCTTATATTCGTCATCAGATGGATGTTATAGAACACGTTCCCGAGACATATCACCGCGCAGGACTGGAAAAAGGAGCTGTACGAGGGCAGAAGGGGCGATCAGACTGCAAGAATCGCACGTCACATCTGACACAATTGTCCACGAAAGCATGCACGACGACAGTTGGTCGAGACTTCTCACAGGGGTATGTAAAACAGGCGCACCTTGTGAACGGCATAGCCCCTTGCGTGTACGTGTGCGCGAGGCCGAAGATCAACATGACGAAGTCCCAGATCAGTGTTTTTCGTAGGAGTCCCCAGTCTGGGATCAATTTCTCCTGCGATGGACCATACATTTAGCGCGACAGTTACGCATTAATCCCTCATCAAGCCGCAGAAAATATAAGGCATCCTCATCCAGATTGGATGCATGGGGCTAGTTGGGTGGGTGTGGCTCCTGCAATGACCCGCCCAGCGCAGCAATGACGGTGATCATCATTGGTGTCGTGTTCGCCCACGCATAGTACCTGCCATTCCGGTGCATGAGTTACTGTCTGTGCAGATAGACAATGGCGGGGTGGCGCCGGGTGGCGAACCTCAGGAACTGCGTCGATTGCCCGTCCAAAGCCTTGAAGTCGGGGAAGAAAGACGAGGCCTTCGCTAGGTAGACCGTACATGTGACCATGGTGATGTACGCCACAAAGCTGCGGGATAAGGAGATCAGGGAGTCAGTTGGCTTGCAGCGGCAGCGGTCTGAGGCTGGCAGGGGCGCTAGTTGGCAGCTGAGGTGCTGTAACCTGTTGAGGATTCGCTTCTTCGACGATATTTGGAGTGCGACACCCGCCAGCTGGACAAAGATGCCGATTCCAAAGATCGCCGCTGCGAGAATATGAATGAATCTCGTACGCCCAAGCGCGACCGTGGGCCCATCGGCAGTACTGCGTGTTTCGATCTTGAGGAGGGAAGCCGCTGACCTCGACACAAGCCATAGCAGCGCAAAGGAGATGAGGAAAGGGATGTAGAGGTAGAGCCAGAGGTTTGGCATGCATCGATTGAAAAGCTGCTCCCAATTTTCCTTCGCATCTCGCGCGACTTCCTGGCCCGTCACCGCCCGTGATAAGGCAGAGGCGACCTCATGCACGTTCGAGACCTCTGCTGACACACCTCCGTACACCCCACTGGTGTAACGCACCATCGGAGACCGATTCCCCGAACCGCTACCATCCGAGCTCCCTGGACTGCCGGGTGGATGCTGCAGCTGCTGCAATCGCCCCTTCGCCCGGCCATCCGACGCCACGCCGGCCTCCTGCATTAGCGGCTTGCCAGCTCTCGGGACCTGCGGCCGAGCTCTTCCCTCCTCTGTCAGGATTACTGCGCTATTATCAATAATAGCCCAGCTCGGCTGCCGCGTATTCAGGTGATGAGGTCACGCGGAATTTTTGGATTTCTCTAATTCAAAGAAATAGTGTCGTGACTTGCTTGCACCAACCACTTTGTGGTCGAGCGAGGACTTCTGCGCTGTGCCCAGAAAGGGGCCGAAAGGCTGGGAGGCCCTAAGCTCGCGGCCATCCTGTGTGACGTTGATCGTCCTGTGTACAATAAGGTCGCGCAGTGCGATTGGCTGGGGTCCAGGAGGGAGCTCTTGGGCAGAAATGCGGCTGCTCAGAACAGAGGCCGCGACATTATGCTGCATGCTTGCGCTGGTCCTCGCATGTCACGTTGCGGCATTCACACCTGGCGCCGTATTTGGGTCAAATGTATGTGTTTCAGGAGCTTGCGGATCTTTCCATCGAAGCGGTATGAGCGACTCCAGTCTACATGGGGTGCTCTGCTGGAAGCCGTTGCACCGCCTGGCTAAAGTGTTCATGGCAACGCATTCCGATTCGGAAATGCACAGACCAAACGATGAGGTGATATCGGAGGAGTCGATGGTCGAAGTGATAGATGAGGAGGTGCCACTCTTGTACGAGGGCCCAGTGGGCAAACGCCAGGAGATGGAAACGGGTTTCGTTGTCGAGGAGCTAGGACTCACTGTGATGGTCGGCCCGTCTCGAGCGGCTCCAGGCAGGGGGCTATTTGTGTGCCTCGCCGACGGGGAGGGCATTGAACGCGTGGAGCTACCAGCTGGTTCTCTCTTTTCGGGGTACACGCTGCGATCCCACATCATGCCCCGCGCTCACGGCGCATGAAACGTGCTCGCCGAACCAGCTCCTCCTGCCACGTGCGACGTGTTGCTCTGAGTAAAAACGTGCGGAACACCGCCAGGTATTGCAAGGACGGGGTATGGGAGGAGAGTGCGCGAGGTGACAAAGCGGTCGCGTACGCTTTCGAGGACCCAGACACTGCGGTCTTGACCAGACCCCCACAGGCCTGAGCGCACAGTGTGACGGTCATGGCGGCACGTTTCCAGGGCGCAGGGACTCTTAAGCAGCATACACATGTCGTTCTTCTGCGTCTGAGAGCAATGCGGTTTCTGCAGGTTGTTTGCGAGAAGGAGCTAAAACCGCTGATCGAGGCTGTAGCCACCGCGGAAGGCGTAACGGAGAACATCAACAAGGGGCTCGTAGGACACTCGATCTTTTGCGACGAGACTGACACGCTGCGGGTCGCGCCAGATGTGGACTGGGGGCGAGGGCGCTACTTTGTGCCCCGCGTCGTCTCCAACCACGTGGACATCACCCCAGCAAACCTCGGTGGTGCTCCCCGCGGTCTAACTGACTGGCCATGTTGGCCCCTTTCGGGCAAACTGCCTTGCGAGAGGCTTTGACGGGAGGCGATGCATTTGCCTGCTTGACACGTATACCAAGTGCGACCTGCACGTGTGGCCAGACTAGGTGGGCTGATCGCCCCGCGTGGCAGGGATGTTTGCCAACGACCTGGCCTTCTTCCGCGGTTGTACAGACACGGCGGAGGCGTACGAACAGGCGGCGGCGGACAAGGACGTCTTGCAACTCGTCTGGCGACTCGCGGAGGAAGGCGGGATGCTTGTCCCGACCTGGCCGCTTGTGTTCTTGAAGCGGCGGGTGGCGTTTACGAATCGGCAGCCCATGGAGCTCGGCATCAGCTACGGATTTCAGTATTGGAAGGGTGTCATGGACGCCGAGACGCCGCAGTAGACACGCCCAAAGCAAAATATTCTGAGTGGCTGAGCGTTGAGTGTGTGTCATAAAGTAATGAGTGTTTCCTGCTCTGAAGTATGTATAACATATCTTTTACTCATAGAAGCTGGGAGCACGGCTCCCAGAGCGGCGGATTGTGCGTGTTGTTGAGAGAGATCAGCTTTGCCGGCCGCAGTTTAAAGACCCACTCGGCGCCGTGGAAGGTGTTGTCGCGCAGCGCAACCTCGGTGGGGCCGTCGCGCATCTGTCCAAGGGCGCCGCGCACGAAGACGCGGAGGATGCAGTCGGTTGCGTGCAGGCGCGCGCGGTCCGAGATCAGGATGCCCACGTCGGCGTCCTGCACCGTGCAGCGGGAGAGTGCGCACGAAGCATCGTGGTCTACGTAGATGCAGCTGCCTGACGCATTCTCGAGGCAGCAGTCTTGCACATCCGTCTCGCTCCAGTTCATGCCAACGAGCGCCCCGAGCGTCGGCACTGCCCCGTCCTCGCTCCCCGCCAGAATGCAGCCGCTCAGCTGCAGCATCGCGCGCCCCGCCACCCAGAGACCGTACTCTTTCGGCGCAAGAATCGCGGAGTCTGTCAGCCGCAGGCCGAATCCGGACACGTGGCACAAGCGGCGCAGCTCGTTCCCTTCCACTTTTACATTCGGGGGCTCCAGAGTCACGTTTTGGATCGTCACAAGGCCGTCAGGTGCTGCGAATGACCAACGGCCGACCAGCCGCACGCCGTCCTGCCCAATGATTGTGAGCTCCTTGTCCACCCGCAGCGTGCCCTCCCAGTCATAGCTGCCCGTCCGGATTTCGATCCACGAGTGCTTGTCGCGGTCGAACGCTGTAACTGCTGCGAGGAGCCGCATGTCACCAGGCACCTGGATCACCTCTTTCTTATGCGGAGCGTCGGGCCCGCCCAGCGCCGCGTTGTGCCGGCCTGGACCCGCGGGTTTCGCCTCCGCGCGCACTGCCGTGCTTCCGAGATTCAAACCGGTGCCTTCCAATACTCTGGTAAACGCCGGCGCGTTCGCGTCGCGAGCGCCGGTGAGCTGCTTTGCCTGATCGAGTGAGTGCTTCAGCAGCAGCGACGTCGCGTTCTTGAATCGATCGAGCCCGCCCGGCTGTTCCGCTTTCGCCTTTTCGGCGTGCTGGCTTGCGCCAGCGAGGGACACACGTTTATTCTTCGCCCCCGGCTTCTTCGTGGCAGAGGTTGAGCCCTGCGACGCCTTTGACGCTTGCGAGGCGAGCGAAGCGAGCGAGGATGCACGGCTCCTTGCACCCGCCGCTGCAGCAACGGAGGTGAACGATGAGACACGGCGCCCGGCACCAGCAGCTGGCTTCTCCGCGCCGATCTTACCGGCAAGAAGCGCCTCGTGTTCAGCCTGCTCGCGGCGCCGCACCTTTGCACGTGCCTGCGTTTCCTGGTGCACGTATTCTAGCAGCCCCTCCATCCGCACCCCTGCCATCTTCTGCTCGGGCCCCTTGTCCTTGGTAGCCATCCGAGCCAGCATGCCGCGACCAGCCTGCCCAGGCTGCTTCGCAGCGCTTGCAGCTTTTTCCGGCAAACTCCCCTGATCACCCTGATCCGCAGTGGCGCGCTCCGCCGGCTGTTGCCCCTGGGGCGGCGGCCCCTTCGTCCCTGCTGCGGCGGTACTTTCGCTAGGCGCGCCATCTGCCGCGTCTGGCGCCGGCGTTTGAACGAGGGCCGCTGGCTTTCTTTTCGGCGAGGCCTTTTTTCGCTTCGGGCTGCCGTCCCGCACGCGAAGTCCCGAGTATCGTTTCGTGATGCGACGATGGACCTTCCCGTCCGGCTCGCGAGTCGTGCTGTGCCACTCGGATCCTGATGAGAGTCCGACCAAAACCTGGCGCAAGCGCAAGGAGTAGGGACGATCGTCAGCATTAGCAGCCAGCGTCAGCAGGTCGTGCGGGGGGCGGGGGCAGGTGGGGCGGGTAGGTGCGAACCGTCCGCTTCTTCTCGAGAGACTGCGCGACCTCTGAGACGGCGATGGCTCCGAACTTGTCTAGGAAGGTTGCAACGATGCGCTCGGTGAGTTCCGCCGGCACCTCGTTCTTGTCGAGCAGGAAACGCCTCAGCCGATCCTTGGGGCTACCCGCACCCTGGCTATCATCGTTGTTGGACCCCATGTGCCCGAGACTTTCCTGCTCTCGTGTAGTGGAACCGTACAACCGTCCTGAAATCACGCCTAGCTGGCGCATCTTGCTGTCCATGGCTCCAATATCATTCTCTACTGCTCCCTTAAGCTGATTCAGTGCTGCTCCGATCGCATCCGCTTCTTTGTTGACTTCAGCGATCTGGTATCCCATCTCGCGAGCGCGGGCCTCCTTTGTCTTGCGCCGACGCGCGAGCCGCTCTCGCTCCTTCTGCCGAGCCTGCAACCTCTCTTGGCGGGAGGCCTTACCAACCTGGCTCAGCACTGAGAGCTGCGGCAGAGGGCTTCGCAGGCCAGCCGCAGCGTCAACTGCCGCGGCGGCCCCTGCAGCAGAGCTCTCTCCGCCTGCCCCAGGGAACCCCAAGTCGCTGAGTGGCAGCACCAACCGCTCAGCCAACGCGCTCGCCGCGGCCAGCTTTCTCGCGCGCGCGCTCACTTCCCGTACCGCCGTGAGAATCGTTCTCTCCAGATTCGGCTGCCTCCCAAAGCGCTCTACCCGCGTCCGCTGGCCCTGCTCGTACTCAACCAGTGCCACGGGCAGCACCGCGCCCACTCGCCCCAGCTCGCCCCTGGCGTCCCGCACCCGAACGCCCTCGACACCCACCCCGTGCCGCTCGCCCGCCCACCACATTCCCTCATACACCACCCCGCCGAGCGTCTCCAGCGCGCCAAGCCCGTGCCGCAGGTCGTTTAGCACCTGCCCTTCGTAAACCCGCCCGCTGGCTCCCGGGTGCCGTTCGACCCCGAGCCCGTGTGGCTCCCCACGTCGCCACTCCCCGCTGAACGACGTGCCGTCTGCAAACTCTACCTCCGCGAGCGCAGGCGCCGGAGAGTCCTCCGGCGGTGGAGTCGGCGCCGGTCGTCCCCCCGGGGGGGGGGCGCCCTCGGGGCGGGTTCCCTTTTCCGCCGCAGCTTCTGGTGCACCCACGTCCGCCGCAGCTTCGTGCGCACCCGACGATCGTTCGCAGGGTGCCTCGTCGGTGCCTCCTTTTGAGTTGCTCGCGTCCTCAGCAGCCTCGGCCTCCAGCTTCGAATGCCCTGCACATGCAAGGGCTACCGCCTGATCGACGCCAGCACCTTGGCTGCCCACGCCAGATGCTACCTCCGTCCCTCCGTCTCTGCCCCCGGCAGCGTCCGCTTCGGCGGTCGGCGCCGAGACATCTCCTTCCGCCGCGTGGCCCTTCTGGGATGCATCCAGCCCGCTTCCCAGCTGGCTGATCGCAAGGCGCGTGCGGTGCAGTTCTACCACCGGGTCGGCCCCAGCGGTCCGCGCGCTCGCCAGAGCCGCGAGAAGAAGGCGATTGCTGATGCGCAGCGCGTCGCTCTCGTCCGGCTCCTCACTCTGGACTAGCAGATCGGAATGCAGCGCCGCCTCACTCAGAACATCGTACTCGCTCAGCACGCGTCCGCGCCTCCCTCTCTTGTGCAGCGTCCGCAACACCTCGCCCAGAGCTGCCTGGTAGCTCTTCTCGTACGCCTCCTCCGCCGCCGCAGCGCGCCGCATCGCCTCAGCGTGCTCCTCCCGCAGGTTCGCAAGGCGGTGCACATCCCTTTCCGAGCGCTCCCGCGCCGTCTTCCACTTCACCTTCTCGTTCAGCGCATGGTACGCGTGCATCCGGCGCTCCGCCTCGGCCTTGACTGCGCGCACCTCGTCGTACTCCTCCGCGCACCGCTCGATCGTCATTTCCTCGACCAGTGCATGCGTCTCGTCATCGCGGTCTGCTTCCCTCGCCAGCGCCTCCGCCGCTTCCTGCTCCCTGGCCTGCTCCCGCGCCGCCCGCCGCCGGCGCACCTCCTGCAAGTGCCCCAGCTCCTCCCGCGCCCGCTCAACCGCGCGCCGCTCGGCGTGCAGCGGGCCAGCAAGGAGGTCGCCTCGCCGGCTCTTGTCGAGCAGCGTGTTCACCACTTGCAGTGGCGTCCGCGCCAGGAGCGCGAGGCTCTCGTTCGTGCCCGCGCCCGTACCCTCCGCACCAACGCCAGCCGCGCCCCCGCCTCCGCGGTCCTCTTTGCCGGCAGGGCTGCCTACCGCGTGCGCCAACGGCGAGGAGACGAGAGGCGAGGCGAGGCCGGAGGACGCGGGGCTCTCGTCAGCAGCGTGAGCCTTGCCGGGGCGGTCTGGAGACACGGGCGCCGCGGATCCCTCAGCTCGACGGCCGTGGACATGAGCGAAGCCTCCGTCGGCGGTCGCCACCAGTTGCGCCTGGTGGGTTCCAGCACCTCCGAGGAAGGAGCTCTGCTCAGACGGCCATGCACCGCGCTGCAGTCAGCTGCATGCTGGTGAGAGTGCGCGCTCGCAGGCCCCGGGGGGGTTGCGGGCCTGAACCTGGCCAGGCGAGGCCTTCTGAGAGTCCCCGTGTCTCGCGCTGCGGAGTGGTGGGAGCTGCCCTACAGCCGCTTCCTTCCGCGTCCATCGCTCTGGACGCATTTGGTCGCGCACTCGCGCCATCGCGTCGAGTTCCGCGCGCAGCAGCCGCACCTCCCGCGCCATGCTCTCTCGCTCCCTCTCCGTCAACATCGACAGCTGCGGCACCCCGCCCTGTCTGCGCTTCCTTGCCCTATTACCGCCGTCCCGAATCCGATCGTCACCGCCTTTGCGCCCTGACGCCTCGGTCCGCAGCCACGCATCGCGCTCGCTCAACATCCCCAGCTGCTCCACTTTTTTTGTTCTCTGCGCACCGCGCGCACGCTGCCGCGCTGCCTTCTGCCGAGCCAGAATCTCTTGGATCGCGCCATCCAGATACTCCTCATACCCAGGACCCAAGACAGCACCTGTACCTGCACCTGCATTTGCTTGCACGCGCGCGCGGAAAATCTCCTGCACCTCCTCGTCGATCTTGCCTGTGGTGGGGCGCGGCGAGGCTGCGCTGCGACTTGTCCCCGCAGTCCGCCCACGCACAGGCTCAGAGTCCGTGTCTGAAAAGTCGGCGGCATACGGTATCCAAGGGCTCCGGCGCCCCGCGCTGGAGGAGTGGTGCCGCTGCGGCGACAATGGTGTGAACTTGCCGATCCAGCCTTCCATCTCCCCACCACTTGCCCGGGTCTCCCGAGCAGCCCGGATCTCCTCGAGCTCCCTCTCGATCATCGACGTGCCCGGCCGCGACATGCTCTGCCTAGAATTCTCCCGCGAGGCGACTGTATCATCGTCCGACGACCAATGCACTTCGAGGCGTCCCCGCGAATACCCGCGGGAATTTTGACGCCGCGACTGCGCAGAGTGCAGCCTCATCCAGTCGGGTGCGCTGTCTTCTGCCACCAGAATGTTCGCATCCGGCGCATTATTCCCTGCGACTAACTTACTTCTCTCGTCAGCGGTCGTGGTCGCTGGTATCTCCGAGTCCTCCGCAATAGGCAGTGCCACGGCATCACCGTTGCTCACAGGGTGGGCCTCCTCACCACCTACACTGGGAAGGTCCTCGGGGATCTCCGAGACATGATGCGTGGTCTCTGCCGCTGCCATCGGCAATACCTGCGTAGGGCCTCTATCCCCCGACGGAGCTTGGGGAGAACCCCCGACCCGCGGGTCCCCTGGGATGGTAGGGGCCGGGCCGGCAGCGATTCCGCCCAAAATTTGGATTTCCGTGTTTTCTCCGCACCTGGTCATCGGACCTTGGCGTGGGGCGGCGGGGGGGGGTCCCCTGCGGTGTGGCGGAGCGAGTCGAAGATGGCTGAAAAGGGCAACGATGCCGCCGCGAAACTGCGCTTCCTTGAAAAGGCCGACAAGAAACAACAGCAGGTCATAGCCTCTCTCGGAAAGGACCCTTGCTGCGTAGCAGCACAGCGCAAGCGGCAGCCTCGGCTCACTGCATTCTTTCAAAGCCTAAACGCTGTTTGACTTTACGAGCAGAAACGAGAAGCTGAGAGGAAGAAGAAGGAGGTGACGCCGCAGCAGAAGGTTCTGAAAGACTTGGTAGAAGCCATGATGCCTGAGCCGGCCGAACGAGACCAGTCTCTGCTCGGCAAGGTCTGTGCCGGTTCCCGTGCGGTCTAGAGCGGCATCACAGAAGAGGAGGGAGCACCACTTGCCCGGTTTTTGACACGTAGTGCGATACGGTACAGGTGTTGCTTGAAGTTGGGGAGATTGGTAACGAGCACGAACTGGACCCAGACTGTGTGCTGCGTGTGGTGATGATATATAAGAATCACTTCAACAACACATTTCTCATCGCCAACACGATGTACTGCGTCGGCATGATCGCGCACACATCAGTGTTCAAGACCCCTCAGTACTGGTCGGTGTTGTCAAAGTGTGTGATAGCAGCTCTGCGGTATCACCAGATGGACAAGATGGTGCTGGGCAACGGAGTGTACGCACTTGGAAATCTGGCGGCGTGCGCAACCGAGCTCAAGCACCTGATCGCGGAGGCGTCGGGGACGGAGACGATCCTCGGCACGATGCGGCTGCACGAGTCTGACAACATCCTCCAGGCGAACTGCCTCCTCGCCGTCGCCAAGGTCTGCCGGGTCCCGCGCTTTGCCCCCGACGAAGACTTCAACGTCACCTCCAAGGTCTGTGTCCGCTACCATCCCTCCTCCCACGACAGAATCTGCCCCGGACAGATCCGAGGACCAAACAGAGCACGCGGGGGGGCGCAGGTTTCGGAACAGGCTGCAGCAATCCAGAAGGAAGCGCTGGAGCTCGGAGCGTACCGGGCTCTGCTCAGGGGGCTGGCGCTGCATCCAGCCGACGCCGTTCTGCGGCGGTGCTTCTGCGAGGCTTCGCAATCGCTCGCGGAGGGAAACTCTTTGCTGTCGGCTGAGGCGCCGGCGGCTGACAGCGCCGCTGCCGAGGGGGAGAGAGGCGGCGAGGAGCCGGCGCTGGTTCCGGCGGAAGCGGGCGGGGGAGAGGAGCTGCCAGAAGTGGAGGATCCGCAGAGCTGGCTCCTGGCCACGCTTGTGCAGCGAATCGTCCACATGATGGGGTCTGACGTTCACCCTGTCGTGGAGGTGCGTGGGGGTCGCGCGGTCCCACCAGACGAGCAGCACGGGCGCGACGAAATGGTCGCCGCATACGGCGCCCGGGTTGCTGCCCGCCCGTATGCCTCGCGTCTCCCCCGTACGCAGGTTGCTTGCTGCGGTAATGCCACTCTGACATGCAGCTGGGCGCCCTCAGGCTCTCGGGCAGATGGTGCTGGCGCGCAGCACGCACAAGATGGCGGGGATGGACGCGCACTTCCCGCTCCTCGTGCCTGAGCCCTCGAAGCAGACCCTGGTTGGGGAGCTGGGCGGTGTCCAGCGGATGTGCGAGGCGCTGCGCCAATTTCCCAAGAAGAGGGACACGGTGCTGGCTTTCACGATCGCCGGGCTCGCGCATGTCATTCGGTGCCACGAGGACAACCAGAGGCTGCTCGACAAGCACAAAGGTGTCGAGTTGCTCACGGCCTCGATGACCAAGTGGTCGGAGGACAAGCGCCACGTGTTCCTGATCCTCTACACCCTACGAGTACGTGACCTTCGGAGGCGCGCGTGCTTGCCGAGCCCGGCAGAGCTGCACCGTATGGTGCTGACCGACCGCACGCGTGTAGGTGCTTCTTGAGGGAAGCGACGGGACTCGCAACAATTGGTACCTCGACACTTTTCGTGGCCGCACGGTTGATGCCTCGCCCGGAGCTGCGCCGTGCGAAGGGGGTTTCATTTGTTTCATCAGGACTGACACACGCCGCTCTTGGCAGTTGGCCAAAATGGTGGTCAAGATGTACACGACCGAGGCGGTCGCCTCAGGTGTGCAGGATAAGATAGTTGAGGCCCAGGAGATGGCGCGGACTTGGCTTCCAGAGCGCAGGGCGCAGGACGCTGTGCTCTAGGAAGCAGCATGTGAATATTGTGCAAAAACATTTCGCGAGAGAATTGACCCCGTGTTTATTGAGTGAGATGATGTATTGAATAACCTCGTACAGACCGGGTACCAAAAACCGAGCCAAACCATGTAGGCACGCAAAAACTCCGGAGGGGAGAAAAACCAACCCGCAAAAGAACACGCCCGGGAGCCTCCTTACGCACCACAGCCCAGCACACCTGCATACGACCCACCACCCGCCGAGACCGCCACCGCCTGCACCACCGGGGCCGAAGGCACCGTCAGAGGCACGGGAGACAGCGCCGCACCCGCGCCCGGGAGAGCCGCGGTCGGGGGCCTATTTGCACTGACCCGCAATATTTTAGCGGTGCTGGCAACTTGATTCTGCTGCGCCGACAAAAATGTGTTGTCTTTGACTGCCGTTTTTGGCGTGCGTGACAATAATGAGTGTGTGTGTGTGTATTGAATAACCTCGTACAGACCGAGTACCATACAACCAAACCAAATCGATAGGCACGCAAAACAACCAAAAACGGGAAAAGACCACAGCCCAGACCGCAAAAGAATTACAGCCGGGAGCCTCTCTACCATGCACCGCCCAGCACGCCCGCATGCGACCCACCGCCCGCCGAAACCGCCGCCGCCTGCACCACCGGGGCTGCGAACGCAACCGAAGACAAAAAAGCCAGCACCGGGCCCACGCCCAGGAGATGAGCTCTTGAAAAAAACATTTCACGCAATTTTTGGAAAAAAAGTCAAAAAATCATTAAAAAGCCCGTTTGTGTCTTTTATAATAAAATGATTGCGTACAGCGTGAAATGAAACTGGTTTCAATCAGCCTTCGTACCTCCGGCACTCGCCTAATCGGGAAACATTATGCTACGCCCTTTATTCCCTCGCAGCCGGCGGCTTCTCGGGCGCAGGCCCGCAGCGGAGTTCAGGCCTGCGCGGTCTTCGCGCTCGGTGACCGTTAGTCTGCTTGGAACCTGAGAAGCATCTAATGTATTGGTGCAGCTAAGTCACATGAGCTCCACATTAGATGTGGAGGCGGCGCATGAGCTTCATGTGCACCGCCTCCACATTTGTGGAAGTGGTCCCACGTGTGCCTCTTCACTTGGCGCGTGGGTTTATCCATCTCTCTCGTGACTCAATACAAGCACACGCTTGTGGTCGCCCAGCCTCTTGGCTGTCTCTGAGAACCTATCTTAGCCCTCATCGCGTTTCTCTTTCCTTGCCCGCCTTTTCTAGCGCCATTATTCCGTTTTTACAGCTCGTTGTCATCAAATGTGTCGTTTTCTCTTTATCTCATGTAAAACTGCCGCTCAGCGCATGTTATTTAGCGCTTGATCCACTTTCATCTCGCCGTGCCGCCGCAGCGCCTTGAGCCGAGCAAACTTGGTGTTGAACGTCTCCTGAATCTTGAGCGACCGCATGCGGGGGTCTGGCTCATCGTCATACGTCCGCACCGCTTCGATGCCTCCTCCCATCGGCGGGAGCGTGCGCTTCCCGCGGGGCACCCTCGTTCTGCCCGGACCGTGCTCATCAAATGACGACTCCATTTCCAGCCTGCCTCAATTACCGCTACACGGTCAGCATTCGCCAGTCGACATGCGGGGTTGCAATACAGGCCCGCAAGGCACTCGGTGCGCGGACTATGGGTGCGCACGATGTCCAGTTCTCAAGACGCAGTCCATCCTTGATACGAATGCCCTGCGCTGGCTCGAGCCGCGGCTCTGGTCGAGATCGCCGAGCGACCACTCTGCGGAGGACACGGCCTCCTTGGTCAGTGTTGAGGGGCCGAGGGCGTGTGCACACGCGCGGGCAGCCTGCATCAGCATAGGGCGGGATTATGCTGCTCGTCTGGCAGGCAAAGCGCGTGCCTTCCGGTGCCGCGCTCGGATACAGACGCAAAGTTGAACAAGCGCGAGTCGGGGTACTTTGGCTTTGCCCCATTGCTGGTAGCGCGTGCCTCGCTTTGCCAGAACCTGCGAGCCATCATCCCACTTGCTCAGCAGCGACCGGGGGGATGGACGGCTGCCTTGCCACTGCCTTGGCGCTACTGAAGGTCCCGCGGGTCGTGCACCATGAGCAGCGGTACACGCGGTCTTTGAGCGCAGTGTGCCTCCGGAACATAGTTTCCAGCTCGTCGCGTGTCAGACACAGAAGATCACAGTCCTCTGACGCAAATGCCGACTCGCGCCGCCTGGGCCCGCATACGCACAGTGAGTATGGAGGCGCCATCGGAATCTGCTGGCAAGCCAGCCGTTTGCAATCCTCTTCGCTGGATTTCTCTGCCAGCGGATTCAGGTGAGATGCTGAAGGGGCGCGGGCGGACATGAAGCCCTCGCCGGCGTCGCCGTGGATCACGCCTTCGACACCAAAGATCTCGCCGGGCCGCAACACCGCAAGCTCCTTGCCCTTGATGTCTCTGTACACAGCGCATGAGGAATCCACTGTTCTGTCAGTGCACATTGCACAGTGCACAGTTGAGTGCACTGTGGCTTGCTGCAGTGGCGGCTATGCCTGCCCAGAATCGCACGCGACATGGATTGAGGGGTTCTGCGGGCAGGCTCACTGGAGGCGAACTGCGCCACTTGTCACAAACCACATCTCACTGCCGGGATCACCAATGCGATAGATTCGGTTGCCCGCTTTGAAGGAGAGGGATTTGCTCCGCCGAATTATCTCCCGTGTCGTCTCCTCGGGACCTCCACGTAGAAACGGAACCGAGTTGTGGAGCAGCATGGCCGAATTCAAGTCAGGCTGCGGAACACGTGAATGGCGCTGTGAGTGACACTGCATGATGCACGAGGAATTGGGAGCACCTGTTCTACAATGCTGCAGCATTAAGAGTCACCCGAGGCTTACTAACCTGAGGTGGCTGAAATTTGTCGAGGAATTGCTCGTAGTAGATGCAATTTTCACTGCCAGCGACGGCCGTGAAGAGACGATGCACTTGGAAGTTACTCATTCCTAGCCCCATCAATTTGCAGCCACGCTGGAACTCTTTGAACTGCCGTGAAGGGATCATGCATCAGCGCGATTTGACAACCAGGTATCAAAGAGAGAAGGGGTACTTAGGGCCTAATGCTGATTGGGAGTGATCCGGTCGCACATCCAAAGTGCCGTTTTTGTCCTGATCGATCATGTGAAATGTTTTGAGAAGGTCATTCCATTTGCCTTTCATCTGGTCACGGAAGGCCTCCATGTCTGCGTCTGGCGATGGAAACTGCTCGCCATCGGAAAAAGCTCAGAAATCGCACCCCACCATCTAGATCCCGGCTACTGGCGCGTGAACCTGCTTATCCCATGAAACCTCTCGTTGTCGAACTTCATCAGTTTTCAAATCAGAAGGAAGCCCGGCGTTGTTCCATATCTTGCGGTAGTTCGCATGTTTCTTATGTTTTTCAATTTCGCCGAACAAGCGCTCCTTAAACTCCTCAGTCCATACCTTTTGGACCTGCTCGCGTGAAGCAAAGGCTCATTGCATGCAGTAAGAAAGTGTACCGCGCAGCTAATGGCGACATAATAATGAGATTCGGAGGATGTTTCGATGCAGCCGTCCTCTGATGTTGTGCATGGTCCCTACCCCTTCCGACATCATTTCGAAGAAGCCCTCTCCGTATCTCTTACTCAAGGCCTTCATGTCGAGGTACTTCTTTGTTGCCGGATCTTTCTCACCCACTTTCTCTTCTTCATCATCTTCATCACCAAGTTGCGGAAGCTCTTTTCGTGCCACCTTCTCCGCAAGGTATGCGAGGTGCGCCCACTCAGATGCCTCGTCTGCAAGACGCTTCTTCCAGCGCGGTGAGGTCGCTGCCACGATCATTTTCATCCTTCGCATGAATACCAAAGGGTCGCGTTTCCATGCCTGCAAGAGTACACACTCGGCGAGTGCAATCAGTCCTGTATTTTGTCAATAAAATGCAAATTGGCAATCGAAGAGGAAAAGCAGCAACGCCTCAGAGCTTTGACTCACCGTTGCGTCACCACCCTGTTGTTCTTCGTCGTCTGTACCCTCCTCTGAATCGGTATCCCCGTCTTCATTTTTGCCTCCCATGATCTTTGCCAACATTCGCTCACTCTTTTGCCGTAGTCTTGACAATCCTTGTGGAGAGGCATGGTGCACCGCCTCGCCCTTCGGATGGATGTTTTCTCCATTCTCGATGCAGCTTAAATGAGCATGTTCACCCCCTGCGCCGCTTTCTTCAACGTCTCTTAGGACTTTCGGCTTACGTTTTGCTCCTTCGGGATTCTGACTCTGCTGTTGCGATTCGATCTGATCCGATTTGATTCGGTCATCTCGTCAGTTATCGTATTGCACATGCAAAAAGGTAGGTTCCTGGCAACGACTGAGAGAGGGCAGAAACGTTTTTGATAGGGTGCTGGTGGAATATGTTCACTAACCAGGTTTCGGGCAGCGTCATAGAGTTCCTTTGGCGGATTGATGCGCACACTCAGAGAATTTGAATCATCTGGTGAGGTGGGACGCATGTCGTCGAGCAAGGTTGCATCGAGCTTTGATACTGCCTTCTGCACTTCTCGGAGTGCGTTGCGCAGCCGTGCGCGGTCTAAATGCTTCTCTATGACTGTCGCTGAAGACGCTTGGTGTTCTGCTACTGCAGCTTCGTGATTGCGACCCGCTTCCTTGACAAGTCTTGTTTGCTTTTCTGCATCACGTAAAACAGATCAGCGTCAAATGGGCTAATTTACACTGCGAATCTCATATCGAATCGGGGAAATGTCTTACTGAGGCGCATTGTGACTTCTTTGAGCGCCCCATCGAATCCTGCCACCTTCTTTCTTTCCTCCTCCAATTCCCTTCGCATCATGAGCTGTTCGCATCCCCCGATGAAGAGTGAGACTACAAGTAATACGAGCACAGGGTTTATGATGTGTTTATGATGGAGAGACGGATTGTACCGAGACATCACGCTTCGAGTCGATTCGCACTTGAATCTGCCCCTCAAGAAAACCTACACGCAACTGCAAAACTAATCGTTAAAAGTAAGTTTCAAAGTTTTCGGTGCTCTAACTTATCAGGGAGTGTTGAACACGACTTTTCGGGGTGCCCGACCTCCCAAGGCCTGCGCTCAGCCTCAACGGCTTCCTTTTCCTTGACGATCTCCGCTAATTGTTCCTCAGACTCCTAGCAATGTTTTTGCAATGTCAGAATCCGTCAGGGCAATCGCAAATGTGAACACCATCAGGAAAAGCCTTTGTTGCAAAGCTTCTTGAAAGATCACCTTCAGCTTCGCCGTGTGGTGTTCCTTCCGAGTTATGGAGCCCTGCATCAAGATACGCTCTTTTTTTATCACTGACTGAGTGTCTTGTAATGTGCGCAGAATCTTGACGTACTGAACCCGACACGAAAGCTCCTCTGATGTTCCAAGATTCTGCGTCTTGAGCGGTAGGAACATTTCGCCTTCAATCGAAAATCTGCGTGTTTCACGTGCAATTCAGACTCGCGATTTGCGCAAAAGCAGACGATTTCAGCATGAATTGCACCCGAGATCCGGATTGTTGGAGGGTTCAGGACAGGATCTTACGGCTTGAGAATTGGGCCACCGTCGATGTCCATCCTGTCTTTATGGGCATTTTCTATCACTTTCGTTGGATTCTTGATTCGTTCTATATGCTTCATCTTTGCTCGCCCCTGCGCCTGCCTGATATTTGCATGCTGGTTCGCCTTTTTAGAGGGGGATAGCGCCGCGGCTATCATTGGGCGCGCCTTGCGCTTGCTTCCTCTATCTTTTCCACTCGCCGCACCATTGTCGCCCAGAAATTTCTCGAACACTTTCAGTTGCGTATTTGACGATGAAGGGACCTCTTGACGACTCATTCGGGACTGTGGAGGAGAGCTCTGCGGCCGTACTCTTTCGCCCGCCCCCTGTCTTCTCGAATTTGATTCTGTGCTCGCATTAACAGGAATCATATGTGCATGTTGTGGCTTCGAGCTTCCCTTCCCGTCCCGCGAGCGATCAGCTGTCATCGCTGACGATGCCCGGAGTTTCCTAGCCTTGTATCCAGTGGAGCTCGAGCGCTGCGAGGACTTTGATGGCACTGCAACGAGGTTTTCGCGCGTCATAAAGATAAGCGGTGCTCAAGGGACTTTGGCAACCCGCCCTGATCACACGACCTTGCCGTTTCTGCGGTAACCATTCACTCGCTTTGCCACTGCGTGTATCCGCGACAATGGACCGGGCACTCGCCTGAGATCACTGTTGCTGGGCGATGTGCAGCTGTACTGCTTGATGCCGGCGGGGTATCGGTTGGAACAAGGCTGCCATCCTCGTTCTTGTAGACGTAGATGTAATTTTCTGCCTCCTGCGCGGCGTGGCACGCTCAGTGCTCCTGCCATGCGCCCACGCATACATGTCGATAGGTGTCCGATCAGATTGGCGGGATCTCAAACCTTACATGCCCACTTGTGCCGCACACCATCGTCTTCAACGAGACAGCCCTTATCATTTGTCAACTGATTTCGGTGCAGTATCAGGATGCCTGCGAGCGTCTGCGGGGTACGCAAGTGTGCACTGCGCACAACGCAAGAAAGGGGCATGCACGACAGAAGATGGTCGCTTCGCTGCAGGGACCAACCCTGCCATACGCATCCATGACTGATACGTGGCCCTTCCAGCTGCGAGCCACCTTGAGAGGCGCTCCGAGTACCATCACGATTACATCGTGCCCCTGCCCGATAAACGAGGTGAAATTGTTAGTTCCCACCGGCAGGAGAGCACCCCCACGGCCATCCTTAGCTTTCATCAACTTTCAAACAATTCGTCTCAACGCGTACCGCGCAGACCCGAGGATCACTAATCTGACCAGATGCCGACGCGCTGGTTGCCAGGCCCACGCACCTTTGCGACATCCTCAGACCGCATGATAGGCATGCATTCGATATGCGAACCCTCCTCTCCAATCATCCCAGGAGGTCGTGGAAGCTTTGCCGGGGGCGTATCGGCCCATGCCTTCAGCTTCATCGGCACTTGGTGGCACGCCCACGGCGGTGTCGGCTCTGGAAAAGTACGTTGCAGGACGTAAGATGGGCCCGCCTCAGGACTCAGGTCCGCAGAGACAAATCGGGCTCGGGTACCAAGGTCGGGCCAAATGGCGCCCCTCCATGCGCGAGGGTACTTTCGAAAGGCAAAACTTGGGGACGATTGGCGCATCATTGAGCCTGCCGACGAGTTGTCACCCATAACGCTTCCCGGCTTTGCACCTGGGCCGGTTCCCCCCCGCTCAATCGTTTTCTCGCCCCTCTGCTTCTCGCGGTGACACGCTGCCACCGCGCGGGCCCATTTGACTGATCAGCACGCGCACACGCCAGATTCTGCGATTATCGGGGGAGACACTTCTTGGTGAATGGCAGAAGCTCATGCATTCAGCAGATCTACAGGTCCTGCTCCATCAGTGACTTCGCGGGGCTGTTTGTTGACGCCTAGTTTGTGTACTCGACTGCGCAGGTGGAGAGGCTCGCTCATCTGAGGGGTTCAGTAGTGGCAAATTCTGCACCTGTCTCCGAAGAGGTTGAGCAGCAGACTGGATTACGGGAGGGCACCAAACCACGGCCAGTGCCGTTAGAAGCGGATGTCACCGAGGATGAGCCCTCGCAGCCCCCGGATGACTCATGGCGAAGAGCATCTGGTGGTTGAGCCCGTGCCCAAATCGCACTCAAATCTTGTGTGCAATATTAGGCAGCTGATACCTGGCGTAGGCGACCGCTACGTTGACCAGAAGACCCAGCGTCTCACGAGAGCGCCCACAAGCAGATGCTTTGCACGAATTAAAGCCAGCGAGCCAGGCGCAGCTTCCCACTGGCGAGGACACGCTCATGGGGAAAACGAGGGCACAACCGTTCATCGTCCGCCCGCGGTCTCCTGGTCAGTCAACTCCCCATCATGCCTCTCACATGAGGGTGCTGGTGCTAGCACTCGACGCCCTCACCGCGGTGGAGGCGTTTGCTCCGGAACCGAGTGCTGCACCGCACCGTTGTTGGCCGCGCTGCAGCGACGTGACCGCGGCACACGTACGCCCTCAGGTGCCGATGACCTCCCGCCCGTCGAACCATCGCTGCCAGATCTGACGGAGAATTCACCCGTCGGTTCGCCGCACGGAGACGCGTCTCCGCCGCACGGCCGTACCCCCCTACGCTCTGCAAGCGAGGCGGACAGCCAGGCAAGCGGCGTCTCTCCGGCGCGGTCCCCGCGCCGGGGTCCCCGCGCAGCGCTCCTCTCGCGCCCCTCTCGTGACGCCGCTCATTCTCGCCCGTCATGCGCTTCACCGCAGGACACGGCAGAACCGTCGGGAGCAGGCACTGCGCCTCCTGCTAGACTCGGCGCCCCGTCCCTCTGGGCTCGACTTCGCGCCGCTGTGCCCGCCTCGGCGCGCGCCCCGCTGCTAAAGTCACCGGTGCCCGGGCCGCTGGAGCACCTGTGGCGTGACGCGACGGGAGATGCTCCGCCGCCCGACCCCTGCAGAGACGAGATCGGTGTGGGCGGAGATGCGGCTGGCGCGGCGGCGGCGGTTTCGATGGTGCAGCGCACGCTTGGCGCGGTCTCGCGCGTGGCCGAGTCACAGGTGGCTGCGCTCGGGCGAATCGCCGTGGCCGGCGTCGGCGCGACGGCGCCACCGGCCGCGGAGCAGCGCACGCCCGCGGGGCCCGCTCCGGACTCCATCGTCGCGTCGGCGCTGGGCCTCGAGCTTCTGCTCCCGCCGCCGCCCGGCACGCGCTTCGAGCTCGATAACCACCCCGTCGCGTGGCTGCAGCGCGCGGCGGACTCAGCGCGGGCGGGCGGCGGGCCGTGCGAGGAGGGGGCCGAGGGCGGGCTGCGCGAGCG
>ENA-UOXV01002129-UOXV01002129.1-marine-metagenome-genome-assembly--contig:-NODE-2129-length-26219-cov-6.958837_pt1 | contig 26219 bp, 34 predicted proteins | sample MGYA00238165_ERZ766961 | MGnify/ENA primary metagenome ERZ766961 (study PRJEB28924, sample SAMN03173240) | marine metagenome | biome: Marine; feature: Water; material: Subsurface seawater | place: North... | reverse complement strand
TCCGGTGGTGGCGGCGGCGACAGGCACGAACCAGTAGTTCTGGGCCTGAAGCCACACACAAAGACTTGACACACAAAATGTCAATTTTGATAGGCGCCGCTAGAGGAGCCGTGGCTTTATAAGGGGCCAAATGCGCCTTCGCGGGCCGCTCCTCCTCCTTGCGAGCATCGCTGCTACCGGTGCCTTTGTCCCTTCATCAGTTCTACCAGGACATCATTCGCTGCCACTTCGTGTTGCTGTTAGCAACAGACGGACTGCGCTGCGCTGCTCGGCAACTTCGGAGGGCACAGAATCGAATTCCCAGACGCGCCGTGCGCTCTTACGGGGGCTTTCTAGCGCAGCACTAGTCATCGTATCAGGGCAGCATGCGAGCGCATTGGATGATGAAACTGTCCTCGTCGTTGGTGCACGAGGAATAATCGGGAAGTCTGTAGTGCAAGAGCTCATCAGCAAAGGCAAGAAAGTCAGAGCCCTCTCTCGCGAGCAGCCAGAAGCAGTGGCTCGGGACTTGCCAGGTGACATTGAGTGGGTGCGTGGCGACCTGAACAAGCCAGCAACACTCGATTCCGAGGTGGTCGAGGGTATCACGCGCATCATCTACTGTCCTGGTGCGCATGCTTGGGAGGATCCCGAGAACAACCGGCGCGTTTATGAAGAGGGCGTGCAACTTCTTTTGACCAAAGGAAGCTCCCAGTACCCAAGTGCGTTTCAGGGCCACCGTCTTCTAATGTTCTAGTAGCAACGTCTAACGTCACTTGTGCCTTGCGCTCGCAGCGAAGGGCCTAAAACGTTTTGTGTACCTTTCTTCTTCGGGGGTCGCACAACCCGGGCCGTACAAGCGCTCCTTTCTGAGCCAGGTCTTCAAGTACAAGCGTCGCGGAGAAGCCGTACTCCGACGGTTCAACCTGCTGCCCGACTGTGGCTGCTGCGCCGCTGCGCAGCGTCGAGCGGTCTCTGAAGTCCCCAAAGTCTCCTCTCACCACTGAAGCACCAACCTATCCGTACCGTCTTGCAGGAGTGGGACGCCTTATACAGTGATTAGGACAAACCAAGTCTTCGGTGAGATGCTCTTTAAAGGTATGGTGTTTTCGCCGAAGTCAGACCACATCCTCATCTTTCCCGAGGACGACCAGGATGCTGAGGAGCCAAGCGCAGTGTATCTGCCCAATCTCGCAACAGCCTTGGTCGGCGCGACCCTCGACGAATCGGCCGCGGGTAAGACCTTTGGTGTCACGACGCTTCTCGAGCGCAGCACTACACGTGCGCAAGATGCGTGGATGGGGGAGATTCGACGTGTGCCGCCCGACGCGGAACGGAGAGTGCCCTGGCCTGAGGATTTGATCGAGACGGGAGCGTAGGTCTTTGGTGTGGCGCACGAACCGTTCAGTGCTCCCGATTCGTGCAATCATGTCATCTTTCTGAAGTCATTGGAGCCTCGAAATAAAGCACCTCAGTCGACCAAAAGAACGCCGTTTCGCGAGATTACGTGTGCATGGGAGAGGATTCACTCTGAATGGATGAGAGTTCCACCATGCACACGTAATCTCGCGAGTGGTGTGCTTGGGCTTTTGCGGCCCCGATTGCACGGCCCAACTCAGGACTTACCCCTACTTTGACTCCGCCTACCGCCCCTACCTCTACCCCGCCCGCTTCCGCTTTCCGACCGGGTGCGACCCTCTTGCGGCTCCTGAGCAGCGGGAACTTGCCCATGCTCCTCGGTCTGAGCTCCAACCTCAGCTCCACGCGTGACATTTTTTGCAGCATCCTGTTCATCTTGCTCGGGTGCAGCCGCTTCTTCAACGCACTCTGTGACATTCTGGCTACCAGGCTTTTCTTCCGGTGGTAGGCTCGTGGTTTCGCCAGCTGCAACCGCCTTCTTGAACTCCTCCTTGAGCTCCGCCACCGCTCCTTCCCCTCCGATCGACTTTCCCGGCTCTAGTGGGCTCTCATCCCCTTGCTCATCTTGCGCCCCACATTCGTCCATCTCAGCTTCATGTTTCTCTAGTGGTGCGTCTCCCTCAACCAACTCTGCATCAAGTCCGCTGGGCCCGTCCAGTGATCTCCAGTCGTCTGCGTCTTCTTCGCCTGGCCCGTCCACGTCGACGTCTTCCTCTGCCCCCCTCGGTGCCCGAGTAGGATCATACTCAAATGCTTTGAGTGGGAAGCTACCGTGCTCTTCGTCCCTGCCATCAATTCAGAAAAATCACGAGAACCAGCAGCGGCTGCATGGCGCAGGGCGCGGCCAAGCGCGTTTCTAATTCACTGCAGATGTTCGGGGTTTACCGGCCAAAGTAGCCGCCGTCGTGGGCATCATCGCCCCGCTTTTGACCCCTTCCAAACGCAGGGCCTGTGCGTCGCTCTGCTTGCTCTTCATCCAGGCGCATGTCGCCACGCTCACCAAAGCGCGTGTCGTGCGTATCGCGCTCTGGCAACTCCTCCCAACGCCCGCTCCGCCCGCGTGGCCCACCACTTTCCTCTTCGCGCCGCCTTCCAGGTAGGTCCCGCATCTCTGAGGCACTCTTGCGCGACAGCTGGGCAAAACAGAGCTCAAGCTTTCGCCCGTCCACGCGCCGGCCATCCATAGCGCGCAACGCCTCCTGACTCCCACAGGACCGTGAGCTCCAGATATGGTAGCTGATGACATGGATGCTGATGAATAACCTACACAAATACCACAGTGCCGGGATATTGGATCGGTCTCGGCCATACCTTTGCGTCTTCATAGTGCAAAAATTCGACGAAGGCAAAGCCGCGGGGACGGCGCGAATGGTAGTCGCGCGGTATGTATGCCTGAGAGCAATCGTCAGCAGTGACCACAAGTGTGCGCGGATTTCTCGCCAAGTTGGCGGCGGGAAAGCTTACACATTTCCATTTCAATCAAAGACAGGGGTTTGCGACAGAGGACATACATCGTTGATTCGGCCGAAGCGAGCGAAGACTTGTCTCAGCGTGCGGGCCCCTGTGCGACGATCGAGATTGCGGACGAGAAGGGAGACGGGCTCGCCCTTTTGCGGGTCAGGGTATCGCTCGTCCCTTGGTAAGCTTGGTGGGCGATCACCACGCCTTTGTCCCGGCCCATCATATCCGCGCTGTCGGGAATCTTCCCATCGTGCGGGGCTGCCTCCGTACCCGCGTTGCGCATGCGGCTCCTCCCACCGGCGCCCCTCCTCCGGCCCATCCCATCTGCGCCCATCGGCCTCCCGCTCCCGGTATGCCCCGCGGTCTTCAAACCGCCTCCCGAAACGTTCGTCTTCGTAAGCATCATAAGGGCGGGGCGGTCCGCGCTCCCCTCCCCTGTAACGCTGCCACTCTACCCGTCTTGGCTCGTCCATGTATTCTTCTCGAGACCGACCGTAACCCATCCTGCCCCCGCCGGCATCTCCACGTCGCCCCACGCGGTCTGCATCACGCCAGATACCACCCCTATAACGCTCGTCGCCGCTTCCACTCTCCCTTCGCGCCTCACGCCAGTCCCGGCGCTCGTCTGTATCCCAGTCCCGAGTTCCGCGCCGATAACCTTCATCCTGACGCCCAGCATCCTCACCGCCCCAACCCCCTCGCTCTGTCCGCTCACGGCTCGACTCACGAAACTCCGTTCGTTCGCGGCTTGCGTCCCTGTAGTCGAGTCCGGAGGGTGCTCGCCGGTACTCATCCATCCAGTCCTGTCGGGCTCCAGCCCTACTTTCATCGTCTTGCGGCGGCGGGTCTGGGACAAAATCAACTGCCTGGAACTGATGCGCCCCGATGGGGCGATCCTGGTATGATTCCTCACAAATATTCTTGACGTCGTTGGGCGGTGGGGGCGGTGGCAATTGGTCGGCCGCGGATTCGCCGATGAAGCGCTCAGCGAGGCCTTGAAGAGCGCCCCCCTCCAGTGTCGACGCACCCTCCTCGATCTTGCCAACACGACCGATATGCTGGTCTCCATCTTGAGTTTCACACCCTCCAATCAATCTGAGTACACTTCGGTAGCGATGCCCTTCATCCCATTTCAAGGCTGCAGCTGCACGAGCACACGATGCGCCTCTCGCCTTAATGACGGCGCTATACGGCCATTGAGTACCAGTAGCAGGAACTAAACTCCGTGCCGACGATTCAAGAGGCATTGAGTAGACTGCTGATGCGATCAGAGCGACGAATCCCCATCGAAGTCGTCCGGGGGCCACGCCACCGCGCGGCTGCCCGGGCATCTCAAGGTGGGCTGGCAAAACAGTGGTTTTAAGGACGTGTAGGACATCCTAATTAATTGGACGAAACGATCACACTACCCCATCATCTACACTACCCGATCATGAAGTGCGATGCGTGATGGTGATGCACGGGCGCATACAGTGAAAGTGGGACCGCTGTTCGCACCAATGGTGCAAGATGGCGCAGCCCACGGCGTTTTGCCACCATTTGCGTCGCTGAAACCTTCCTCGGAGTTTTAGTCCTGCTACGCAAGGCTCGCTGGCGGTGACAGGAACAAATATGCAGAGTAGTGCAAGGAAGCCGCGCATTTCCGGGCTTCTACCGGCTACTTTTATTTGCATGCTGGCGCTCCAAGGCCTGATTTGGAATTGGACGTCTATGCGGTTGATGTCTGTTGCCGAGAAGCAGACATGTGCCACGGTAAGCTCTTGCATTCCGGAGCAGAATGCAGATCCCAGTCAAGAGCTGCTAATCAAGCAGGCCTGTTCATTTGTTTCGTACGGTGAGAGACTGTATTTGTAGGTTGCTCTGAAGAACCGAGGTAATCCTCGACTTGAATACATCCTGCGACGCCTCGGATGTGCTCTTCCGAAAGAGGGAGAGGTATTCGCGGGCCCCAACGAGCAGGCTGAGGGCGGAGCACCCTCAGGTAGTGCCCCATCCTGCGATCAGGCAATCCTGATGAGAATCAACAGTGATATAGACTAAAGATTGTGCGAAAACAGGTTTTTCGCCTGGGATTTATGGCTTGAGGAGAGCTGAGGGTGCAGATGGGTTCGCCATGCACAACGAGTCCTCATCGTGTCCTGCACTCTGCACTGACGCGTGGTCCCCTGGCGAGTGGATAAAGCAGTGCCCCCTGAATGCAGCAGGATCATGCGGCTATTCGTGAGCGCCTCTACCCAAATCAGTAGCCTGGAAACAGACTGGGTTATCAAATATTTGGGTTGAAATGAGGGCGTGATGTCACGCATGTGAATGTTCCTCTCAGGTTTGTGAACCACAATGCCTCCTGTCTCTACAAGTTTTTTTCACGAGAGGAGACTTCAAAATGCCTACAAGCCTCGTGGGTGCTTCTTCTTGGAAGTTGTTCCCAACTCTGATGTTGCGAAATTGCTCAGTCGCGCACTGAACGACCGAGGATGACCGATCCTCGGTCGCACTGATCGTCTAATGGTCGTTGCAGGCTCGGCGATCTCCAATCTAGGGCTTTCCTGGATGCAATATCTTGATCCTGACGGGTCTGGTCCTCCAGCGAACGCGTATTCCAGTGCTGCGCATACTGACCCTTCGCCCTCAACAAGTGCAGGCCACCACGAGTAAATGCTCCCACCCGTTTTCAACAGGTTTCAAGAACCATTCAACGGTCCAGTGTGGTACAACTATTCCTGCACTCATGAAGGTTGCGCACCACACTGAACAAATCAGAAGCAGCACAAGCTTTATCTTGGCATAGCTCCCGACGTCCAAACTAAGAACACACTGCTGAATGATACGCTATGCAGATAATACCTGCCCCAAAACGCTCCGGCGTTCGGACAAGTTTATCAACTTTGACAACATGGCCGTTGACCTGATATTCGGGCCAAATGGGGAGGTCATGCGACCTACTCAGCCAATCGGCATTTTAACCAGCCAATCCACGTACTGGCGTGAATGTCCTGATTTTATTCTACACGTGGCCATGCTTGTAGGTTTTGTACAAGCACGGCTGGTCGATTCCAACTGAAGAAATCTACGCAGTGTCTCATTCGCGCGCAGCAAGAGGAGACTTCATTCATTTCCCCCTTGACCGAGCTCCGCCGACACCTGAGGGAGGTTGGCGTCTCACAGTTCTACCTGTCATGTGGGCAAGTTCCGCGGTGATGCTGGTGAACTATGCAGACAGTCTGCTGCCTGTTGATGGAATCCCAGGTCTAGTGGTCTACGCACAGATTGGTGCCTGGTGATGACCCTCCTGATGCATAATCAAAGCAATCTCTTGAGTCGGAATTTGTTTTAGCTTTTCCAGACAATCGTTCGCTCGCATGGGTAAGCGCGAGTTTTCATTCTGCTCTTTCTCCCAAACGAGCACTTGACTACTTTGTGGAACCCTGTATTCATGTTCGACGATAAATGAAATTTGGGGCACCATTGAAAGGTATTTTAATGCCTTCGACAAGAAAGCACACACATGGGGGCTCAAATCTATGGAAACTGAACGACTCGTGAAGGTAAACACAATCATTTTTCGAATAGTTGCTCTCCAATGCTCTGGCCTTTGGGTGCTTTTTTGACTAGTGCCAAGTTGCTGACGCCCTGTTCTCGATACTGCAGCTTCAAACTGTGCAGAATGTCCTCGACGTTCTCCGAATGGAACTGGACTGGATGGTGCAGCAACTTCGCACGAAAGTCGGGCTTCTCGTTATTGGGACGCTTGCGGAGTTGTCAGGACACTGCAACAAAAGGGATGCACTCAGCTGCGGCCACGTGGCCAATGCCGTGATCACTGAGATAGTGATGAATGCTAACACGCGTGATGGAAGACAGTCTTCCATCCCCGGGATCTTTACAGGGGGCTCGGTGTCATCGCAGCCTCCGAAGGCAGCCAGCAAGCCAGACATAAACCTGTCGTCACCGGTGCTCACAGATGCCCTCTGTGGACAGTCCCAAAATTGCCATGCTCCAGCTAAAGTGCTGCTCGATTCCAGAGCCTTTTGACCTGTGCGGCTGATGATGGATCAATGATTCAAGTCTCTCACAGGTGGTGTTGCTTGATTGGGCTTCACTTACCAAGTCGCAGCTCGGTGGTGGGCACCCAAGCCACCGTGCAGGAATATTTGGGATCCAGCGCCTACTTTCGGTAGTCTGCGATCTCGGAAACACTGCAACGGCTGATGTGGAGTGCGCTCACCACGTGGTCGCCGAGTTTTCTTCTGGGTTCGCATTCCCACTCGTCGCGAGACCGTACTCAAACATCTGGACTGTGTACTTAGACAGCGCATATGCGGTGTCTACACGGTAGCGGATCTGATGCGAGTATAATGCAGATGTGGGGTAGTGCAAAACGACTGGCGACGTATGATTGCACGCAAGTGCTCGATGAATACGTTGCCGATTTCGCGCGAGGAGGGCCGCGACCTTCTCAAAGATGTACAGCTTCTGGAGTACCCATCCCCGCTGGGGACCATTTCAAGGTATCCCATGAGTTTTCATTCTAGTGCTACTAGCTACTCCCCCTCTCAACCCCCAGCCTGGCTGGTGAAACCGACGATGAGACCATTATGCGCCGCTTGTTCGCTGATCTGTACCTGGTGGATCAGGATGATGATACCGATTCGCCGCTTTCATGCCGTGCACCATCTTCAAACCCCTAGCGGTGTAAGGATTCGGTAAACTGTTTCCTAATCGCAAACTCCGCAGGATAGCATGAAACGTAAGATGTTTCGACGCTCGCTGTTGTATGCGAGGTTCTTCAGAAGGGCTGACCGACATCTTACCCGTGTGACCGCAGGCATGCATTTCTATTTTGTATGGCGCTCGTTGCAGGCCTGATTCTGATACACCGCCATCACTCGGACCTGTTGTCGGTTTCGCTGCGTGTTGTCTTAGATACAGTGTTTGAGAGCGTGGGGTACTCTCGCCGATCCGAAACTGCCAAAGCAAAACAAGGCACGGGTGCTCGTCGTCTTGGGGCACTGGCGGGGGCACGCATGCTGGCATCGATACATGTTGCTGGAGGACATCTTTCGCGCCTTGGCACGGACGTGGTACCAAAGTCTTATTTTCTTGACTGGGGGTTCGCGACCCTCATCATTTCAGCACGCTCCTGCAAAGCCTGAATCAGCCCCTGGATTTCAAGGTGCATGCAACCAAAATAGTACGACTTCCCCTAAACTGGCTGATGGTGTGCTCTGCAGATTCACGTGGGTTCCATTCTTTCTGATGCTATCTGGATTCGTACTGTCCCACGCTGCTCTCGCGCACGGAGAAAGTGCGCAGCATATGGAAAGTGTCTGTTGCGTTGCACGCACGCGCCGTTTCGTGTGGAAACGCCTTGCCGGAATTTATCCCCTGTACGCAGTGGCGCTCGCATCGTCTGCGTTCCTCGCCATTGCACAGGTCGTATCCTATGTGATATTGCCACACATTAGTTGTCCACTGCGGGTGTGTGGCTTGGTGCGATCCGCTGTTGCTTTCCCCCTCGCGCATTTGCGGTTGAAGCGCCGATCATAATGTCGTGGATCTCGCTGGCCAGGGCAAGATGGGAGAAGTGCATTGGCGAGCAGTTGCAGCGCAGACTTTGTTGCTCCAAGCATGGCTTCCGTCTGAAACCGAAAGCTCCCTCCTTCCTCACACCTGGTTTCTTTCTGCCATCGTGCCGTACTGGGCCCTTCATGACACCATGCTGCACCTCGTCTGCCGATTGTCATCATCAAAACTCCTCAGGCTAGCGTTGTTGCTCTGCTTTTTGCCGTGGCTAGCACTTGTGCTGGTGCCAGTCGCTCTGGGCGTGCCGCTTGAATGGTACGCAGTTCATCGATGGGGCGATAGTGGGACCGCGTCAGATGTGCTAGTCGTGTTTCTCAAGTTCCATCCACTTTGCTATGCGCACCTCTACCTCCTCGGGGTCGCTCTTGCCGTCCTCACTCATCGCAAAGATCAGAGAGCAACCGCAGGCCATTCTGCTGCCCGACCTTATCCTCTCAGCCCTCTGGAATGGGTTGCGAGCAAAGGCGCGATACTTGCTATGCCGCTACTTCTCATGATCTTCGCGATACCTGCGCTTCGCCCTCCTGCCGCGAAGTTGCTTTGTCGGCTCGGCGGCCTAGCACCGCTGCAGGGTCTCTTTCTTATTGGACTCTCAAGCGAGTGTGACCCTATCGCAAGATGTCTCGCACGACCTGCTGCTCAGGCGATCGGCGCCGCCTCTTATCCTCTGTACATAGTTCACTTCATGGCTTTCGATCTCTGGAGAAGTGGTGGTGACGACGATGCGTCTCGCATTTTCTTTTGGCCATTCCTTATCATTGCTGCTCATTTTTCGCTTCACGCAATCCACCTTCCTCTCGCCAACGAACGGGGCCTCAACATAACTTTCCGCGCCGTTATGCTCGTCTGCACCTGCTCCATTTGCCCACTTTCAATTTGGCCGTACGCAAGGCTGAGCAGATCTGTTGGACTTGAAGTAGCCTGCCTCCGGAATTGAATCACAAATGTGTCTGACCTGTTGCATGTGCAACCTGACGGTCGCAGGGGCTAGTCGGGGTTGTGTTTGCTACATCTTTCATTCCGGGCCGCGTGAGGGCAGTCATTTTTCACAGGCACAGCAGTGATTCTGAAGAATTGGCGACGCGTGTGAGATTCGAAACAATTGGCAGAAACGGAAAACCCGGTTGGCACGGGTTTGACACAAAGCTTCTGCTGTCGGTTCCCGATGGCCCAGATGCCGACGATGCCTTTGACGGGTCTGACCCACCGCTTGGGACCGGAAAACATCACTCCCCCAATTGATTCTTACCGTTTGCATCCCTGGGGCAGCTGGACGGACAACAAAGGCACTACTCCACCGTATAAGGTCATCAACCCTTCGCTTGCGCTGGATCCGCGCGATCCCTCCAAGATCTGGGTCGGAGTTCGCCTTCACGCTCGTGCCGACTTCAGCGAAATTATCCCCGACCTCGCGCGGGGAAGTGACGCCAATGCAACGGTGGGAAAGCCCTTCAACGCCGTTGCTAGCCCTCTTACTGGCTATGACTGTACATACCACCGCGAAATAGCTCAAGTGCATCATGGTGTGTAGCCTGCACCTGAGGTTGTTTTGAGATTTTGACACATTTGCTTCTCCAGTTGTATGTCAAGAAATGGTTTTCTCGTATCGCCGTTGGCGTTCTCGACACAGATGGCCTCCTCACTGGTGAAACACGAGGTTTACCTGACGCCCTGCACTGTGAGCCGTAAGTGTGCGCGAAGGAGGACTCGCAATCAACGAGGAAGCCGTTGCTGATCATGGGCGAGTTCATTTGCAGGCTCAATTCTTCCGTTGTTCCCGTCTCCGCATTTCACTACAAGAACAGCCACCCCTAAGCAGGTGTGCGACAATGATTGCCTTACCTTTGATCGTTTCGTCCTTCTTGCTGCAAATCTGAGCATGGCCTGCGATCTGCAGGACTGGACGCCATGCATTCCACCTCGTACATCGCACCCTGCCAATCGATCATATACGATTACCTGGTGAGCCCCGGACTGCTGGAAGGCGTGAGGTATCGAGACTTGGCGCATAGCTGAGGAATTTTGTGTGGCGCAGGTCGACCGGTCCAGAGGATCCGCGCATACGATTCGAGTTGCAGCGTCACGGAGAGCTATCGAAGCAGGACACCAAGGGTGGCTGGGCGGATGGAGCGCGTCTGTCTATGACGGCGTTCTCTTATATGCCGGGACAGGCCAGTCGCCGTGACGGAATGCCGCCAACCTGCCATATTAGCGCTGAGGTCGGGCGAGTCTTTCAGATTATTGGCGACCCAGACGCCCCGAATGCGATGCGTGGCGCGAAGATGCTCACCCGCACGCTTCGCCCTTCTGTTGGCAGTCCGGTTTTTCCCGCGCCCCGAAAATGCTCAGAGAGCTGTACACTGGTACTTGTTTTTGCGTGTCGACACAGGGGGAATGCTCAATGTGATTCGTGCAGATTGAGAAGAACTGGCTTCGCTTCGAAACGGCACGCGGTAGGCTACTTTGGCTTCGCTCACTGTCGCCTCTCATCATTCTCGCGCGGGACCCTGACCCACAAGAGGAGCGCCTTCAGGCGAGTTGCAAGCCTTAACCACAATTTGCGTTTGTCCTGCAGCAGGGATGATTTTTGTGCTGAGGCAGAGGGATGTGTGAGTCAGGTCATCGTGGAAAGGGAAGAGCCCGCGCTGCGCAACTTAAAGCGCGCCTTGGGCGCCGAGATCCACGGAGGGACGGATCTTGTCCTAGTCGAGGACGGGAAGCTAGTAGCTGCTCGCGGGCTACCCTATCTTCTTGGCGCCTTCAAAACGCAGGACCGGCAGCAACGCTACCTGAACTTTGCCTTTGCCATGCAAGCCGAACGCCCATTCGCTCTGCTGGGTGTCTCAGCGCCGCTGCCGCTATTGACGCTTCATGCAGGCTTTGCCATTGTGACGGGTCTCGAGTTGCTGCCAAGCAAAGGTCCGGCATCGGAAGACATGGTGCTGTTCGCCTATGGAGCGTCGGACAGAGAAGCCCGCGTGCTTTCAGTCCCGCTTGCAGCAGTAGAGGACTGGCTGGAGCCGACACGCCCAAGCTCAAGCGAGCTGCGAACCAACTTCGTGTACACGACTGCTAGGGCCTCACTAAGTCTGCACAAAAACAGGGTTGCTACTCCTGCCGACGAGTCCGGGGCTACGGGCCGGTCGGAGCATCGCGCGAATCTTTTGAAGCAAGGAGCTCCATTTCGTGGTGGCGAACAACAACACCGCGACAGCCCGAAGCCCCCAACTAGGCAAAAACACTTTAGCAGGGACAACAGCGGCGGAATGTCTCAGGAGTGGAAATCAGAGATGCAAATGAGGAAGTCTCAACGGGAGACATCAAACTGACATGCGTTAAACGAGAGAATAATCCAGGAGTGTGGGCATGCTGGATGCCGGCACATTAGCCGCGATTGTTGCATCCTTCAGAGCAGTTCGTGAGTTGCACCTGACCTCTGACCAAGGTTCATATGTCTGATCTTCCAGCACACTTGCAGGCTGCTTGCTCTGGTCACAAATGCCTACCCTTTCCGTACCGCGTATGGGCTAAGATTACTCGCGATTGCGGAACTTCGAAATGAGATGTGTCATCTTCGTGAGGCTGCGATGAAACTCTTTGAATGCCGCCTGCCGCACAGCGGAGACTGTCAGGCACACAAGCTGCGCCCTCAGGTGAAACAAGCAAATTTAGCAAACATTCACTTCATGGGAAAGGATCCACAGGCATGATACTGCGGGGTTTTATCACCTGGCGTTCCTTGCTGTCAAGTTTACCGTCGTTCGTGTACAAGAGATGCATGTAGTGCCCCGCCGGCCCCCGTGGCCCTGAGAGCCCTCCCGAACCGTCGAGTCCCCGCTGGCCAGGATTACCAGGCGGCCCAGTGTCGCCCTTCGGACCCCGAATTCCCTGAGGGCCGCGAGCTCCCTGGGGGCCCCGAGAGCCCCGGGTTCCGCGAACGCCCGGCGGACCGACCATCTTCTTCACCTCTTGAATGTCGTGCTCGATGTTTTCAATACCTTCCGCAATCCGCTTAGCATGCCCGCGCTCAAGAAGTGCGAACGTCTCCGCGCGCGACATCGCCTTCATGTCCCCTACCGCGATTTCCCGGTCCGTCTTGTCCAGCAGTCGCTCCTGCTCGCGCTCCCCCTTGGCCTGGTTCTCGAATGCGGCGTCGAGGCGCCCTGGCAGCGCCGTCGTTGTGTCCGTCTCCCAACCCTCCAACCCATCGGCCCGTCGTCGCGCCCCCGAGATCTCTCCATCTACGGCCTGCACGTCTTTCTCCGCCTGCAGTGCCTGAGCCATCGCCTTCTTGGCAACGCACAGCGGTGAGTCCAAGTGCCGCACTGGACCGTAGCACGGCGGACCCTGCTCCGCCTCTGAAGCGGAGCCTGCACCTTGAGCTACGTCATCTGCCCCCATGTCCCCACCTGGTGCTGCTTCAGGCGCAACAGCGCCCCCTTCCATCTGGTATCCGCCCGTCGGCGGCCCCTCGACTGTCACATGACTGGGAAAAGAGGTGCCCTGAATGAGGTAAGAGTTCTCAGGCTTTGCTGTGGGGTCCTCTAGCGGTTCCATGTGAACCAAGCCCATGCTGCCATCCAGGTCGTCCGTGTCGTCGGTCAGCATCTGCGCCCGCCCATGTCTCCGCGCCGCCGCTGCCATCGCGATGTGCGAGCGCAGCATTCCGTGCGCCGCCTTACCCCCCAGCCGTGCCTTCGCGCCTGATTTGAGCCGCTCTGCCGTACCCTTGCGTGTACGCAGCCGGTTTGAAGTTGCTGGCAAGCCGCGGTGAACGTGGGCCAGGTACGCTTGCAGCGCCGCATTGTCGACTGGGTACATGTGTAGCCTCGATTCGAGCAGCTCTGCGCCGTGCCCGCTCGTACCAATGACATGGTCCTGCCACAACGCGGAAAGGTCAGTGGAATCCGAGCTATGCATGACCTGGGCGCTCACAACTTGATCTCCCCCAAGCATGGGATGAGAGAGAGGGCCCCTTGGACACTGATGACTGGACAGTGCGATACAGGTGCAGCAACCGCTGCAAGGGGAGGACAGGCACCCGGAGAGCAACAGCGAGGACTGCGCACGCAGATATGGCTAGCGCAATAGCTGCGAGATGACTGCGTTGCCGTGAAGCCCCTTCCCGTGGGCGACGCGTGGCTTCAGCGGGGAGAGCCGCCATCCCACTTCTGCCCACGGCACCACCAAAAGCCACAGGGGCGGTCACGTACCCTTCGATTCGATTTCAACAGTTTAGAGAATTCAGTAAGAGCCGTCCGTAAAGATGAATACGAGGATTTCCTCGGCCACGTCGCTGAGGAGACAATGGAGTGCCTGAACGAGTGCCTTGGGGTTCCCGCCAATCAGGAAGATGGCGATAAGTACAGGGCTGATGGCGGTGTGCCCCAGCAGAATATGATGGGCGGTGCGGGTATGATGGGCATGATGTCAGGAATGCTCGGGAACCCAGAGCTCATGGCGATGCTCGGCGCCGGCCAAGCCCCGCAGGCCCCCGATCCCAACGGGTGCCGCGAGACTTTTGGTTCCAAAGCTGCCCAGGTTGTTCCTGCTGATGTGATCATGTTTTCCGGCTGCAAGGATTCGCAGACGAGCGCCGACGTGCATAATGTGAGTCCAATAAAAACCCAGTTTGCAGGACGCCGTCACATCGAGACTCGAGAGCTGTGCATCGGATTTCAAATGATTCGTTGTGCCGGCAGGTCGCCTCGTTTGGTCTTCCACCAGACACTGGGCCAGGCGGCGCGGGCGGCGCATGCACGAACGCGATGATGTTGGCTCTCAATCAGAACCCTAACCCTACCTGGATCGAGCTCCTGCAGCAGATGAGGGAGATTCTCGAGGAGAAAAGTTTCGAACAGGTCCCGCAGTTGTCTTCATCCAAAGAGATTTCTCTCAACCAGCCGTATGATCTCAAGCTTGACAATGGCTCGGGGCGCACCAAAGCTCTGATGATTGGCATCAATTATGTTGGCCATGAGCAAGGTATCACGTCTTTCAGACCTGTTTTGGAATGTACATGCTTGCACTGATTCTCTGACTCTACCTCACAGGGGAACTCAACGGTTGCCACAACGATGTGATACAGATGAAGCAATTCATCTGCGAGAATCAAGGCTTCGACGAAAACGCTATGATGGTTCTTATGGATGATGGCAATCACACAATGCCTGACAAGGAAAACATCATGAATGGGATCCGTTGGCTGATTGAAGGCGCTGAGGTCCGTTTCCTATTCTATCTAAGTCACGTTAGCCTCTGTGTCGGATCCAGCCCATTTTCTTTTGAGGCTTGCCGGTTTGTGCTTTACCACTTTGTTGAGGCTTTCGAGTTGTTCCAAGGCGGGAGATTCGCTCTTCATGCACTACTCGGGCCACGGAACGCAAATCCCCGATGACGATGGCGACGAGGCCGACGGAATGGACGAGGCGTTGTGTCCTGTGGACTACCAGACGGAAGGAATGATTCGTGATGATGACATCTATCGCGAACTCGTTGCGACGCTCCCTGCTGGCTGTCGCCTGACAGTCCTTATGGACTGCTGCCATTCGGGAACAATCCTCGACTTGCCCTACTCCTTTACAGCCTCGGCTCAGGGCATCGAGAACTTCCAATCGGGTGCCGATACCACCCTTTCCCGTGTGACTGGCGACATGAAGTGACGAAAGCGTGTTCAGGCCATAAGATGCCGCCATAAAACTTAAGATGGCCGTCTTTGTCTGATCTTTCCATTTCTGTGCAGGCGGGGGCGACAAAATCTCGACTAACGGCAAGTTCAATTGGGGCAAGGCCTATGGCGTGGGTATGCAGCTCTACAAAATGCATAAGGATGGGGCTTCCATGGGGGTATATCCTGCTCTGCGAATCTTTCCTGTAATTTGTCCCTGCGCTGCACTCTTTTCTGCCGCTCCGAAGTCAGCCCTTCAGAGAAGACTTCAGGACGCTGATGGTGAGGCTTCTTTGATAGGATATTCTCAAGGAAGGTGGCCGCGCCCTCAAGATGTTCATGCAGTGAAAGTCCGGCCGGGTTTCCTGCGCAAGGTTACCTGAGACAGTCAGGTTTTGGAAGACACTCTGACAGGTCAGTGTGCACAGCACACTCAAAAAAGCACATACATGAGAGGCAGACTGTAGACCAGGCCAGTTCACCCTCTCACAGGTGAAGTAGAAATAGGCGTTGTGAGCATAATGTCACATGACGTTAGTCCATAGTGAATCATAGCAAGACATAGTGAATCATAGCAAGACATCATAGTGGGCCCATGACTTTCGAAGATCTGTGGGGCTCTTATGTGAAGTTTTGCCCAAGAGATGTGATCGAATGAACTACTACGGGGGCTCATGCCCTGGACGAAGTCACTACGTATAGTGCAGGTGGCACCAGGAAGTGGTAGAATCCGTAAGAGAAAATATCCGTCTACTGACAACAGTTACAAAACGCACAGCAAAGAAACCAGAGTAACAGGGGCCGGGAGACAGCGCCAGAAAACCGCACAAGTGACGGTTCGCAATAGGCCTACACCACTAACGTGACGCAGGCCCGTGCACGGCCGGAGCCGGGGCGAGAGCCCGCGCGGGGTCGGACAGGTTATGACTCTCTTTCTTAAAGTTGATGTCCACAAAAGTAGACCTCGACATGCTAATTCCGAACGGAGCAAACATGGTAAGCCCATTGCAGATGATGGGCAGGGCGATTGACAGCGACCTCGTCAGCTAGTTGTGCTCTTGTCCTAATCTTCATTTTTACCAATATTTGCACGTGCTGCGTTCTGCTGTTTGAGGAGCAGTAGTAGATTTCAGTGTCAAGAAGACAACCCGTTTCGCTTCAAGCTTGCTGCAGCCCCTCACCCGGCGCTGAAGGCTTTCATTCGCGTTGTATGTACAGTTTGCTCTTCTGGTTCAGACCACTCGTCTGATGAAGGTTAGTTTTTACTCGCCATCGCTTTGAACCATGGTGGTGATCATTGTCCTTTCTCTCTGAGCACTTCTGGCCCCCCACCCAGTGAGGTGCCGGAGCTGCTCGAGTTTTGGCAAAGCCCGAATGTTGACCGATGGGCGATTGCAGGTCGACGCATTCGGGGCGTGCGACGCCATGTCAACGCGGCGCCAGAAGGTCGACGACATGGATGTGTCGGCTTCTTCGGACCTGTGGAACGAGCCGGTGTGCGATCGCCCCAAAAGCTCAAACAAAACTCTAGCTGCAATCTTTGGGAACTTGGCTCTGATGCCTTGACTGTATGCCGGTTGCAGGTGACAGGACCGGTTGATGACGCGGTTATAATCAACTCGCAGTGGCAGCCATCCTCACCCTCCATGTAAGCCCTGCCCTCTTCTGAAGCTGCAAGATTCGTGCCGAACAGCTCACTCTGCTGATATCATCGCCACATTCACGGCGAAACCATGCTTGATATTGCCGACATCGGCTAGGTGCTCGTGATCGCGTGAATTTGTAAGAATTCCTGGAGATCTTGCTACCGAGGAGCCCTACGAAGTGCCGTCCTCCCCGAACCTCATCGAGCTCTGCCTCCCAGACATGGAAAAGGGTAGCACCAATTGCAGTCTGCAGAAGATCGCGGGCTCCAGTAACGCAGTCGATTCTTCATACAAAGCGGCAATGCACTCGGATGCGCCGCGTGGTGCGCACAAACTGAGATGAGCCTTTGCACACACGCACACAATCTTGCGCACGATCGTGAGGCTGATGCCTGGGACAGATCACCCCATACATGGAAGATTTTCATTGCCGGGCAACAGCCTCGCAATGCTATCTCGCGCAGCGGGGCGTTGGCGGTACGGGTCCTCGGCGCGCGCCCCGGCAACTGCACCCGACATTCACTCCTGATCTACATCATGAGCAACACCCATCATGGTGCATTGCCCCAGGTCGCATTCAAATCAAAAACCTGACGTTCCTGTCGAACCTGCCTATTGGGCACCCCCTGCTTCTGAATTGTACCTCGCCATCGCTTTGCTGCCAATATCAGACAGGAGTGTCCACCCCCACGTGCACTGGATCCTGTCGTTCCAGCCGTTTTTACCTGGAATGCTCTCGCTAGGCAGCCTCTGAGTTTGCTCCCCTTTCCGTATTTGTCGTTATTCGAGTTACAGAACTTTCTGGGACTTCCTGTGACCGAATGGCCGTTGTCTGTTTCCTGTGGTCGGCATTTCGAGCTGCGACGAGAAGCATCAGCGTCATCAGCAACGGAACTGCAGTGCACACGAAGCACTTTTGGCTTCCTTCGCTTGGAACCTGCAAGTCCTTGATTTGCTTGGAGCACACCAGACAGAGACAAGGAGCACCTTTCGACACTGCAATCCTCCTTTACGGAGCGCAAGTCTCTATCCTCAGACAAGGCGCGCTGAGAACGTAAGTCCGACAACTTTGACGCAAGAAAATTACTTGGCTGAAGCGCAGTAGCAGAGTATGTCGTTTCGTTGCCTGTCACCAGCCTGCTTCCGCAGCATGCGCAGAAGCGCCATCGCAAGAGCCTGCCAGTTTCCTCACTCACCGAACTCCACATCAAAGCACAACACATGTCACATCGATAACACGTGTCGTGCAAGAACATGGGCGAATCACGTTGTTCGCCCAGGATTTCCCGCTGCTTCTTGCGGTCCTGAACATTGGCTTGGCCTTCCTCGCCAGAATTGCGCTTCCCGAGGCAACCTCTCCGCCTGCAATGTGATCCCTGCAACGAGACAATTCGTTTACAACGGTATCATGTTCAGCGGTCGAATCTACCACGCGTCCACGGGGCTTTGTCTGGGTTGAGAATCGTACCTGAGCGGGATCAAAGATTGCAGGGCACGCGCTGTCGCGGGGGAGGCAGGGAAACATCGTGCAGTAAGATCGAGAGATTCCGCTGTTCCTTCCAACAGTCAACAAACTGCTGGCGGTGTGACACTAGGGATGCGGCTCCGAGCCCAGAGAAACCATGGTTCAGGCCTGAACTTCAGAGAGTGTACTTTTGGGAGAAATATTAAGTTATCACAAGCTTCGAGTTCAGTCAACGTGCAAGAGGGCAAGGAAGATGTCCAAGTGCCTCCCCTCCGCGCTTAGTAGTCAGCAGATTTCAGGCCCTGTCGGTCTCTGGACTCGCAGAATATGAGAATTTCTGCCAGCACGCTGCGACGCAGTGGTTCGCCGCAATCGCCTGGTTCCTTGCCGGTTTACCGCGGGAAAGATGTCTCGAAGAAGCTGGATCACGGAACGAGTGCTGACGTCTCTGTCTGAGCGCAGGGCTCTCGAGGCGACTCGGAACATCTCGAAGGTTGCAGTCTTCGTGGTTGCTATGGGTTGCGTGCTTGCAACGCCCAAGAAGGCGCCTTGAATCGGTCGTGTTTCACTTTCAGCCGAAGACCCTTCGCGGCGACTGATAGCCTCACCATATGAGAAATCAGCATTAGATCTATAGAATCATTCACACAAGTGCTGCATACTGTAGTGTAAGATGTGCACGGAAACCTCATCCTGTGACAGTGCATAAAGACATGGCGTCCGGCAATGTAGCACCCCTTCTCAAAACCTGTTGGTTTTGCCCCCTGCCTCACCGTTCAGCGGCGTTGAATGCATTGCAACACGAGTCTAGGGCAATCATGAGCGTTGCGCCGTCAGACAATTTGGGTCTACCCGCCTCCTATCTGAAGGCGGGTCAGACAACGAGCATGCCCTTTATTTCACACTTCATACGAGACACGGCTGGCTCAGTTGACTCCGAGTTGACGGCGCTTGGCCAGAATTTTGTTTGCGAGCTCCTTCTCGAAGAACTGCCGCCGTGAAAAGCGCAGTACCAGCTGAAGATAATCCTGCCGTTCGAGGTGTGAATGTAGAGGTGAGGAGGTGTTATGAAATCACATTACACATGCACAGCCATTTGAGAGCGGTGAGGACGGGTAGGAAAACGGATATTTGGCTTGGCTCTACCTCAGTCTCGATCTTCCCGTCCTGCATCTCCTTCTCCAGCTGGTAGAGTGCGTCTTCAATCGCCCGATCGGTGGCAACCGCCTCAATCAGCTGCTCTGCGAGGGCGTCCGACGTTTGCACCAAAGACACCGCGGGAGGCTGTCGACAAAGCATGCGCCGTCAAAGGCAGCGTTGATGAGACAATCCTACCCGCTCTACATATGCGAGTACAAAACCATTAACATGTATCTTCGTGTGGTTTCTAAAAGCACCTCTTCGCGCGATCGAAGCTCTGTCAAGAATCCCTCAACCTTGCCTTCAGCTTCGTCGAGTCTGCGGCCGGTCAACAACTCAGCTTTTCTCCGAAATGTTTCTCCGAAGTGGCAATACAATTCTTGTTGATTATCGCACACAACCATTGATATCTCGAGGGCAGCGGCACTAGAATGTGGTAGAACGGGCACGGGGGTCAGCACCGATCAAGGAGACGGTGGAGCGAAGATTTTTCTGTGCTCAGAATCACATGCGCTTCCGAAAGCCGCTTCCCAGTGACTTCCATGTCCACCTGCCATGACAATACGATGTTCTCATCCCTCGCCCCGGGCTTTTCGCAATCCGCCCAAAGATAATCGGATACCAAGCAGTGAGGTTTTACTTGCTTTGCTTGGTAGGTCTCGAATTCGCGGTCGCTACTCCGATGGAAGTTATCCAACACACTCTGCCAGCGCAAGGAAATACCCGTTGGTTTGATGAAGAACAGTACTGCACAGGACAGGAAGACGCGGAGGACACCTGCAATTTGCTGGACACCATCGCGACCAAAGTTGCCTTCTCAAGCTCCATTGTTGCAGCTTGGGCAAGCCCTGGTGCCGGCGCTACATTGGGAACGGGCGCCGAGTGCCGCTCCGGCCTTCCAGACTGTGGAGGAGGTCCAGGTGCTGCCCGATCAGGCTCTTGCGAGGCTGCCTGATGGATCGGTGGCGTTGATTTCGGTTGCTGCGGCTTTGGTGGAGGCTGCTGGCTGTGGTGCGGTTGCCCAGCAGCTGGTGCTGCTGCGGCTGGCTGCGGGCGCTGCTGGGGCTGGCGAATAGCTCCAGCTCCTTGAAGCGCGTACACAGGTGCGTCCTGGCTGAAGGCTGCGGAGAGCGTGTCGCAAAGTGCCTTGATATTATTTGCGCGTGTCCAGCTGGTCAGGTACATGTGGTAGACAAATCCCGCCGAATCAACGTGCATGTGGCGAGGCTTGATCGCCATGTCATGCGTTGGCTTCACATAGCAAGTTGGTGGCGAGTTGGGGAAATCCAGATCGACCCAGATGCACAGTGGGCAATTGTACTTCTTCTCGTTGTGGAACATGGGGATCGTCCCTTCCAGGCATACCAGCATGCTCTCTGATCCATCATTGCGCACTGGATCCGATCAAGAATGTCAGTGTAAGGTGGAAGGGTTTGGGTAGGGTTGCTGATGTTTGCAGCGGCATTACTCCTGTACAGGCAATCCAATTGGAAAGTGTTCACGACTCACCCAGCTTGTCCATCTTGGGCTTCAGACTCCTGAATGCCTTGACCACCTCTTCCAGCTCTTGCACGACGCGCTGTACATCGGAATACCCCTGAACACCCTCTATTAGGCGCGTCAGTTCAACCTGAGTCCACTGGGCTCGAGACGCCATCCCCGTCCGATCCTCGACACCCGGAGGATTGTGAAGGAACGATTTACAAGTTCCCGGGACTCCCGGTTGACTGACCGATAGAGGATCTTTTCCGCGGACAAATGGCGGACGGGCGGGCGTTGTCCTTGGCCTATGTGCTCGTGGCATACTTCGTTAGCTGCATGATTGGATGGGAATTCATGGATCGTGTGGCAAGCGGAGCATCTCCCTTCGAAAGAGTCGTAATCGCGGACGTCGTGAGCACGGTTTCACCCAACAGTTGACTGCAAGGGAAATCGTCCTCGCCGTTCCTTGACAGGCGCCGCTGGCAGCCATTTTAATGCATGTCCTGCGGCACAGTACTTCTTACTCCCATTGGTGCAGGTGATGTGTTTCTTGTTCTCCGTTGCGGTGGACAACACATCAGTTTACGACCCCTACTGGTCGGTGGCTCCTATGTAAGCGATGAGCCCGTCGATACGCTCTTCCACATGTGTGCGCCAATGTGCACGTTTTACTTGGTCGTGTGACTGTACACGAGCTATTTCGGAACAGGTGTACGCCGCCTGACATTTGATGCGCGCGTGCACAGGGTCGTCGCTCCGTATTTGGCGCTGAGCTGCAACCGCAGTGCACTTGCCGCACGCCAGCAACTCGTTTGCATTCTGGTCTTGGGCTGGGGTGGTCGACTGACGTTCAACTGGGTGCGGAGTTGGCCTGGAATGCACCACGAGGATTGGCGCTATATTGAATTTCGCCACATGACTGGCAAATACTACCAGATTGCAAACCTGATCGCCCTCCAGGTACCTCAACCTCTCGCTGACGAGGGCATGGTACATGTTCCTTGGCTGCGAGCTTAGGGTGAAGCTCTTAATGATTGTTTTGGCAGCTTGCACCGACCTTCATGGTTCTCGCCGGCTGTGCGGCGCTCGTGCCCTCATTGGTCTCGGGAGGCAACCCGCTCTCCGCATTGGACGCCCTCGCTGCCCTCTGTTGTGCGGGAGGCGCGGTGATCCAAGGGGTAGCTGACGATCAGATGCTTTCTTTTCGTCTCTCCCGCCAGCGAACGGGTGCTGTGATGGACCAGGTCGCTCCCTGCCGCGTGATCGCCACGGGCGACGTGAGGAACCCTTGACCCTGGCTTCTCAACTGACGAACGCTGTGCAGGGGCTGTGGGCATTTTCTCGGCACCCCAACTACTTTGGAGAGGTTTCGTTCTGGTGTGGACTCTCTCTATTTGCACTTGCTGCTGGCGGGCCTGGTAACATGTCCGAACCAGCCGCTTTGGCAGAGCTGCCTGAATCAAAACTGTCAGTATTCTTGTAGATTCAGAGACTCAGCTCTGAAATGAAATGCTGCAGATGCAACGTGGCAAATGATTGGTTTGGGTCCGCTCACAATGATCGCACTCTTTGCGGGCTACTCAGTTCCCGCGATGGAGCGGCGCCAGGTATTGCCTGACCTGCTCAGTGGCGCAAAGACATACTTTTGAGGCATGACAGCTGACCATTTACGGTCTCAATTGATGCCTTGCTCTCAACGGAAATGTGACAATCCACTCGCATCAGATGGCAAGAAAGCCTGATTATGCAGAGTACAAGGCCCGAGTATCTGCCTTCATTCCTTTGCCTAGTAGGGGTTGAAGACTAGCATGTACAAGCGTCGTCGCCTTCAATCGTCAAGATCTGGCACTACAAGCAATTTCTTGCGACGCGTGTCTGAGTACCTTGCGCTAGACAAGATTGATTTTGACCTATGTCTCAGAATCTAATGCATGGCAACCTTCGATATCCGTTGCCCTCAGCGAAGGCGCTGAAGAGCTTCGATAAGTTGTTTTTGTTTTGCCTGCGCGAAAGAAATATGATTTTACTTCAGCAGGTTACCACACACAGGATTCTGAATGAATTGCGGGGTCTCACGTTTCAAATGCGAGGGAAAAGGGGATCGACCATTCCAGCATCACCAGCTGTTGTCTTTTCAGCAGCAGCTTGTGCCTTGGTGGCTTCAGCTTGCGCACCGGGCCCATGCTCTTTTTCCATCATTGCCTGCGAGCGTGCAATGCTCTGCGCCTGCGCTGCTACCACAGCAACACCGCCAAGTGGCACGTGACCATCCGCCGTCACGTGGCTGTGCCCTGTTGTAAGATCGTCCAAATGCAACAGCGGCTGCCCAGGACTTCCAGGTACGCCTTGCACTGCTAAGATACGCTTGCAGGCGGGATTTTGATGTGTAAATCGGTAGAGAGTTGTTGAGACGAGAAGGTGCATCACAACGATGTAGAAGAAGAGAAACTTGCGTGCAGAAGCACTTCCCAGGAAAACCTGAGTCACATCAAAATCATGGCTAAGTGGTGATCACACCCATTTTCTGTAACTGCAAAAGCTCAAGCGCAAAAGGAGAAAGAGACCCTGAGCTTGAGAGCAAACGAGGAACCGAAAGGACCTGAGCGAGCTCGAGCAGAAGCCTCTCTGGTATTCCAAGCTTGTCACGCGAAAGAGCCTGTAGCGACCAAAACAGAGACTGAACTAGTGGAAACGAATAAATCATGATGATACACATGATGCATGTGAGCTATCGGGACATTGACACGAGCAGGATTGACCTTCTGGCGGGAAGTAAACACATTGAAAGGATTGAGACTCTCCTCGTACATGCTCCTGTACTTGTCCGCGGACGGGAGCGCGTCGATTGAATTTGCATCAGTGTGTGCAGGAGTTGCCCGCATTCCCGAACGATAGGATTCTAGAAACTTGATCTTTTCGTACATTTTGACGTTGTCGTTGCGTGTGACGCGAAGCTCAGATTCCAAAGAGGACAAGCGCTTTTCCAGCGCCAACTTATCTGCTTCAAGAGCGGCATTGGCAGCACGGAACCGATCCCGCTGCTCCGCAATGGCGCTTGTCAAAACTGTCCCGCCGTCCTGCGCCTCACTTGTCACCGCTCCCGCCGGCTTGCCCTGGGCATCTGGCGCAAGGAGGGCAGACAAATGGACCGCGCCGAAGCTGGTCCCGCCCATTCGCGAATGAGAATTCCCTCCCGGCCCTGCTGCTGCAATTTGCTCCTCCAATCTTGCCACAAGCGCGACTTGTTCATTTAACCTTGCCTGGAGCCCTGTCTCTCGCACCTTGGTTTCATCCCGATCTGCATGTGCTTCATCGAGTTTCTGATTCGCATCCGTCAGCTTTGCCTCGAGCTGCTTAATCTTTTTCATAAGCATTTCCTCAAGCCGCCGAACTTCGACACTCTCGGGGGCCTCTGCGCCTTGTCTCTGCGGTGCACCCAGGTCCGCAGTGTCCGCCTCTTCCAACTCCGGGTTCAACGCATCCACCATGTTGTACTCAACAGCCTGTACAACACGCAGCTGTCTCAGCACTTGGCGGTGTTCCTCCATCGTCGGTAGCCCTTCGATCGTTCGCTGTAGTGCAGCGGCCTGAGCATCTTTATCTTGTATAGTACGTGCATGGTTCTCAGCTGTCTGCTGCGCCTTAGCACGTTCAGCTCCCAGCGACTCCTCAAGAATCTCCACCTACACAGAAACTTAGGAATCAGCAACGGCAAATACGACGCCTTTGCCTTTGAGACACAAACTCACCTGGAGTGTAAGCTGCTTGAGACGACCGTCCTTACTTTGTAGCGCAGTGGTAAGCTCCGCAACCCTAGCAGAAGCTGATAAAGCGCCTCCGTTGGGTGCACCTTCCGCATCGCCTTCCTCTGGCTGCGCGTAGTGCTTACGCCAGAGCTCAAGATATTGCGAATTTATCTGCTCCTTTTCACGCTCCATCGCCGTAGCGTGGCCATTTACCCGGTCTAGCTCTTCTGAGAGCATGTCGATCTGAGCCTGCTTTGCGCCATCCCGCTGTTCCGCCTGCGTCTGTGCGTCAAGCAGAGATGCCTGCGCATCGTCGAATGCTTTCTGGCTCTCAGTGAGAGATTTGCGAAGCTCTGCAATAGTCGCGTGCAAATCGGCATTCTGTTTCTCGCTCTGCAACTGTGCCTGCCGCACGCGTGCCTCAATCGCTTTGGTCTCCTGTTCCAGGGCCTGCGCGATCTTGCCTTCTTCCTCCTCCTGCGCCCCGCACGGCAGTCACGCACTTGTAGGCTGCAGATTACATCGCCACCGCGGCTTTCTATGTTTCAGACCCTGAGGTCGCACAAAAGATGAAGGAGCACATCTTTATCAGCGATGAGTGCGGCAGTGCCTTCAACTTTTCGATCGTGTCTTCAAGACGGCGAATGGTGACGTCCTGGTTCTTCAGGCCTGTGAACTCAGACTTGTACTCTTCCAGCTCCTCGACCACTGTCTCGTACATCGATTTGACCTTTGCAAGGGCGTCCACCTCATCGCAAAGCTCAGAAAGAACCTACTCCCGACAGGATCGTAATCAGTCATGCTCTGGGCCAAACCCTGTTTGCCAGCTTGCCTGCACATCCAAGCAGGAATCCTGAGCCCAATTTGGAAGGATTAGACCGGTGCAGGGTCAGGAACGTCGTGTACAGCCTTGTAAGCAGTGATGAATGCAGCCTCGGCAGCCTTGGCTCGCTTCGTAAGGGTATCGATCTCTCCCTGGTAGGACTTCAGCAGTGTCCCGAAGCCAGTGAGCTTCTCTTCCTCGGGCAGCTTCCTGAAGCCTGTCAGCATCATTGCAACGAGTTACAAAGCTCTGCGCACTATTGACCTGAGCTGCAAGCAGCAGATGGCGGTATCGCCTGCGCAGACCTTTTGTCGACTCAGCAAGTCCTTTACGGGACGTGGCACTCGCTTCCTGAGCATTCGCAATCTCCAGAGTGAAATCCTCCCAGCTTTTGCGCTTCGCGTCCAGGTCAACAGCTGCAGGGTAAAATGCATCAGATCAGTCGCTTTGTCTCTCAAGGTAGCCTCCTTGACGCTTTTGTCAATGCTGTCTCCGACTGAGGAGCTGGCTGGATGGGGCCATCGCACCGAGCCAGTGCTGAGCTGCCAGACGGGCGCTTGTGATGATTGCAGTGGACACGTTGCCGGCCGTTGTGTCTGGCTGTCGTGAAGCTTGTACAGGTGCCTTGCCAATCCCCCGCTGCTCCAGCTTTGCCTGCAGGCCTTCCATTGCTGCCTGCACCCTCCCTGTTGTCGTCCTGGCTCCAAAAAAAGTTGAAGGGGGGCTCGCCTCGGAACTGGCCAACGAAGTGGAGGCGATGGGTTGCGCGTCGGGCAAGGAGTTGCGCCCTTATGAACCAGTTCCGCCT
>ENA-UOXV01002122-UOXV01002122.1-marine-metagenome-genome-assembly--contig:-NODE-2122-length-26270-cov-6.233950_pt1 | contig 26270 bp, 25 predicted proteins | sample MGYA00238165_ERZ766961 | MGnify/ENA primary metagenome ERZ766961 (study PRJEB28924, sample SAMN03173240) | marine metagenome | biome: Marine; feature: Water; material: Subsurface seawater | place: North... | reverse complement strand
AAAAAGGTTTGATACTTGGCTGGATGTTGGGTGCGGGACGGGAAATATTTTTAGTTATTTTTCTAAAAATAAAATTTTGAAGTATGGCATTGAACAAAGTAGGTATTTATACCGTTTGGCCAAAAAAGAGAATCCAGATGTTACCATTTTAAACAGAAGTCTAAATAATTTTAATCGAAAAGACAATAAGTTCAGTTTAGTAAGTTGCATTGGTGTTTTGCAAAACTGTGGATGCGCACCAGCTCTTTTTTTGAATAAAATTTGTAAACTAATAGAAAAAAATGGAATGCTATTTTTAACTTCAAAAAATATAAACTGGAATCAATTTAAAATAAATAGTTTTGAAATCAATTCGAACCATTCGTGGTTTGATATTGGCGAGGTAAAAAAAATTCTACTAAAGAATAATTTGAAAATTATTAAAGCTGGTGGATTTTTACCAAAAAAGAAAAAAATAACAAAAATTAGTGAGAGCCATACATTTTACATATGGGCAAAAAAAAATGAATTATAACAAATGCATATGCGTAATACCTGCGCGTGGTGGTAGTAAAAGAATTAAAAATAAAAATATAAAAAAAATTTTTGGCAAGTATCTAATTCAAATCGTTATAGAAACAGCTGTAAAATCCAAAATTTTTGATGAAATTTATGTATCAACGGACTCGAAAAATATAAAAAAAATTGCAGAAAAACATGGAGCGAAAGTTTCCCAATTGAGAAATAAAAAATTATCGAACGATACAGCAGGAACAGATGCAGTGCTAAATGATTTTGTTATGTCAAATAACATTTCTGCAAAATATATCGCATGCCTATACCCAACAGCAATACTAATTGAATACCGGGATTTAAAAAAAGCTTACAAAAAATTTATAAAAGATAATTCCGACTGTTTATTATCAATTGGTAAGTATCTGAATAACCCCCTAAGATCATTGGAGTTAGATAATAAAAATTATATAAAATTTGTATCTAATAAAAATATTAAGAAAAATTCTCAGGAATTAAAAGATTTATTTTACGACTGCGGATCTTTTTATTTTTATAAAACCAAAGTATTAAAAAGTATTAAAAAAATTGTTTTTCCAAAAAAGACTACCGGATTTTTATTACATCCTCAGAAATCTATTGATATTAATTACCCAGAAGATCTTAATATGGCGAAAATTTTGTACAAAAGTAATGTATTATGATTTTTTTAAAAATAAATAAATTAGAAAAAATAATTTTAAAAAAAAATCAATGTTTATACCCCTGGCATAATAAAAATTATTTAAACAATTTTTTTAAAGGTAATTTGTCTGTAAATGACCACTGGAAGTCTCTAGTAGTCCAAAAAAAACATATTCGATACACTTTTAAATTGTATAAAAAGTTTTTAAATGAGTTTTCTCAAGAGCTTAATAGAATTCATCAAGTTAAGCATGGCAAAAGATATTGGGAGATTTTAATTGGACCATGGCTATGGTGGGTATTAGACAATTCTAATGAAAGATTTAGTTATATAAAATATTTTTTTGAAAATAATAAAAAAACTTTTTTTTTAAATAAATATAATTTTAATAATAATCAATTATTTCCAAAAAGTACTGAGCAAATATCAGATTATTATTTTAGTGATGAGTGGAATTTTTATTACTCTTACAGAATAATTAATACTTTTTTTCCACACAAAGTAATTTTAAAGAAAAAAAATAATAATAGTGTAGAAAAAAAAATTATAAATTTTCAAAAAAAAAATAATGCTAAAATCATCAACTATCAATCAGAACCTTTTTATTTTTTAAAAAAAATAACGTCTATTCATCTTGTCTTTTGTCACGTTTTTAGTTTTAAGAATTTAATTAAATATTTTTTAATAAATAAATTTCTATTTTTTAACAAAAATAAAAAAATAGCCAATTTATTATTGATAGATAATGTAAATTTAGAGACAAGAAAAAGCATTTTGCTAAAAAAAGGTAATAATAAATACGAAAATTTTTTATGTGAGTTTCTAAAAGAGCAAATTCCAATGTCTTTCATTGAGAATTATTCAAGTATTATACAACAGATAAGTTCTTTGCCGAGAAACATTAATAAAGTATTGTGCACACATGAATTGTACTTTGACACGATATCAATGTTTTATGTAGCTGAAATTGTTGCGAAAAATAATAAGAAATCAAAATTGCATTATTTTCAGCATGGTTCAGAGTATGGCTTGTCAAATTATAATTTTAATGAGAAGCATGAAATTAGTATTTGTGATTTTTATCATACTTGGGGCTGGAAAAATAATAAATTAAAGAAAATACTTCCAAGTGGAAATTATAAAAGAACTCCTTATAAATGCAATATCTTTAATTTGAGCAAAAAAAAAGATATTTTAGTAATTGTTAGATCGTCTCAAAAATATTTCCGAAGTGGCTCATCCAATATTGGCCTAACAAATTGGCTAACCTATCTGCAAGATTGCTTAAATATACCAAAATATATATCATCAAATCAATATAGAAATTTAGTCATAAGAATGCATAAAGCATCAAGATACTGGTATCACAAATATTTTTTTTCAACAAAATACAAAAACCTTATAATAGACGACGGCAATATGGACATATCCAAATTATTAAAATCTACAAAATTTGTAATTTGCACCTATTTTAGCTCCCTTTTTTTCGAATTAATTAACAGTGATGTACCAATTTTTTTAATTTATAATTTAAAAAATAACATAGTGTCTAGAAATGCCATCAATGATTTAGGGGAATTAAAGAAAAATAATATTTTATTTGAAGATTCAAAAAGTCTTGTTAATTTTATTAATAATAATTCAATACAGAGTTGGTTTCTGGATAAGAAAACACAGAAGGCAAGAAAAAACTTTTATACAAAATACTATTCAAAAGCAGCATTTAATTGTAACATTTGAATATATGATTGAATTGATTGTAAATAATTTTTATAATATTAAAAATAAACTGTATTACAAAACTCTAGAAAAAATTTTATATAATTTAAAAAAAACAAATAATATAAAGAAAGATCAAAATCCCAAAATAACAGTTTACACTCCTACAAAAAACAGGTCAGACATTTTAATATCAAGAGCCGTTAAAGGAGTATTGAACCAATCTTATAAAAATTTTGAGTATATAATCGTAGGTGATTATTGTGTCGATGATACTAAAAAAAAAATTTTAGAAATTAATGACCCAAGAATAAAATTTTACGACTTAAGAGATGAGAATATAACATATAAAAAATTTAATGATATAAGCTTAATCTGGAAAAGAGGTGGATCGTTTCCCTCTAACTTTGCGCTAAGAAAAGCACAGGGTACCTGGATAGCTAGATGCGATGATGATGAGGAGTGGAAAAATGATTTTCTAAAAAAAAGTTTGGATTTTGCAATTAATAATGATTATGAATTTGTGTCTTCTAAATCAATTTATTCTAAAAATGACGATGCCAATCAAGAAGGCACATCTCATTATCTATATGATGATTATTTTTGTACTAAAAAATATCAAAAAGGTCTATATAATTGCAAAATCGGTGCACCGTCCACATGGTTAATGAGATCGTATCTAAAACTTTTTAAATTTGATACAGACTGCTGGAGAAAAAAATGGAACGCAGTAAATGATGCTGAAATGATAGAGCGTTTTGCTTACTGCGGAGTAAATTGTGGGTATTTAGAAGAGGCGCTTTCTTATCAATATCCCAGACCTGGCAACAATTCTACTGGTTCTAAAGGAATGTTAAATGACTATAAGAAATTTCAGGTTTAAATAATTAATAAAAAAATTTAGATTTAAAAATAATTTCAGAATATGAAAATAAGCTCAACATCTTTTAGGCCACAATGGTATGGTATCCCAGAAAGAAATGAAAATAAACTTTGGCTTGATAGAAATGAAAATATTAATGAAGAGATTTTTGATTTTCTTAGAAAGAAATTAAAGATAACCAAATATAGTTTTTCCTCATATCCTAATCTTTCAAAATTATATTCTACTTTAGCTAAAAACTTTAATTTAAAAGAAGGAAATTTTTTACTCACAAATGGATCTGATGGGGGAATTAAAATAATTTACGAATCTCTTCTAAATTCTGGTGATATAATAATTAGATTTGACCCTACCTATGCTATGTATGGAGTTTATTCTAAATTATATAAAATCAAAGAAAAATTAATAAATTTTAAAAGGTTAAATACGGTAGTTTCAATAAAAGAAGCAGAAATTTTTAAAAAATTAAAATTGCCAAAAGTTAAAATGATAGTAATAGCAAATCCAAATAGTCCGACAGGAACTATTTTGAGCAATGAGTTATTATTTAAAATAATAAAATTTTGTCAAAATAAAAAAATATTAGTTTTATTAGATGAAGCTTATTTTGTTTATTACAATACTCCCTTTATTCAATATGTAAACAAATTTAATAACCTTATTATCACCAGAAGTTTTAGTAAAGCATTTGGATTAGCAGGATTGAGGCTGGGGTGCGTAGTATCCAATTTTAAATTGACATCTTTATTGCATAATTTTAGACCAATGTATGAAATATCAACCTTGAGCGCTGAAGCTTTATCAATAATATTTAGCACAAAAGGATTAAATATTGTAAAAAAAAACGCAATTAGCCAAATAAATGAAAAAAAATTATTTATAGAAGCTGTAAATAAGCTTGGCTATCAAACATTAATTTCATATGCTAATTTTTTTCATATCAACTTAGGAAAAAATAAAAAAAATATTATTAAAAAATTAAATAAATTTTGTTATTTTAGATGTGATGAAAAACACAAATCTCTTCAAGGATTTTCGAGAATTACTATAACGTGTAAAAAAAATTTTGATAAAATATTATCAGTTTTGAAAAATGAAAAAAATTAATATAGGACTCATAGGATGTGGTAGAATTGCTGGTCATCATTTTAAAGCCGTTGAAAAAAATAATAATTTTAAAATTCTATCAGTTTGTGATTTGAATAAAGAAAAAGCCAAATTATATTCAAAAAAATACAATGTCCCTTATTATGGTCATTTTGACGAGATGTTAAAAAATCAAAAAAATCTAGATATAGTAGCTGTTATGACTCCTTCCGGTATGCACTACGAACACTCAAAAAATATTTTAAACAAATTTAATGTTCATTTAATAGTTGAAAAACCAACTTTTCTTAAATCAAGCCAAGTTACTGAAATATATGCATTAGCAAAAAAAAAAAAAAAAAAAATTTTTCCTGTTTTCCAAAACAGGTATAATAAGGCAATACAGCGCTTGAAAAAAGCTATTCAAAATAAAGAGCTTGGTGAAATTAGGGTTGTAAGTGTTAGGGTGAGATGGTGCAGACCTCAAACTTATTATGATTTGTCAGTATGGAGGGGAACCTATTCTCATGATGGTGGAGCATTAACAAACCAAGGAATTCACCACATTGACTTGCTAAGATATTTGTTTGGAAATATCAAATTTCTTAATGCTCAAATGAAAACCTATGGTGCAAATATAGAAGTTGAAGATACGATAACTGCGAATTTTGAGTTTTGCAATCAAAGTACAGGAACATTAGAAATAACCACTTCAGCAAGACCCCATGATTATGAAGCAAGTATTTCACTAGTTGGTTCCAAAGGAGTAGCCCAGGTTGGTGGGTGGGCTGTGAACGAACTGCAAATTTTTTCACCCAATCCAAAAATATGTAAAAAATTTTCAGAAAATATTCCCGATGCCTACGGATTTGGGCATTACTCTTTATACAGAGACGTATTTTCCTCTATTCAAAAAAAAATAAAATTTCCAATTGATTATAAAGATTGTTTTGAAAGTATAAGGTTATTAAACTCTTTTTATGCTTCGGCTGAAAGAAAAAAAACTGTAATTGTAAAAAAAATAATTGATTCAAAAAATTTAGGAAGAAAAAATGAAAAAATATCAAAAATTTACAGATAAAAAAAATTTTCCTATAGGAATTATACCTGTTAGAATGGCAGCCTCTAGATTTCCAGGCAAGCCGCTTAAAAAAATTTTAAATATGACCATGCTCGAGCATGTCTATTACAGAGCCCTGCTATTTAAAAATTGGAAGAAACTGATTGTGGCTACATGTGATAAGGAAATAATGGATTTTTGCCTAAAAAGAAAAATTCCATGTGTAATTACATCAAGCAAACACACAAGATGTCTCGATAGAGTTTTTGAAGCAGCTAGTAAAATCAAAGAAATAAAAGATAAAGATACTGTAGTTTGTGTTCAGGGTGATGAGCCAATGTTAACTCCTGACATGATTGAAAAATCTATATTGCCACTAAAAGAAAAAAAAAACGCTAACTGCACAGTTCTAGCAATGTCTATTATTGATAAAAAACAATTTCAGGATAAAAATATTGTAAAAATAATCCACAATCTTGAAGGTGAGGTATTATACACTTCCAGATCACCCGTTCCTTATACAAAAAAATTCAACAAAAGTTTAAAAGCTAAAAGAATATATGGAATCTTTGCATTTAAGTGGAAATTTTTAAAAAAATTTCACCTTACCCCAGAATCTTTTTTAGAAAAAGTAGAAGCCTGCGACTCAAATAGGATATGTGATAATTATGGTACACAGTATATTGCTTCATACCCCTATAAAGATTCATTTTCGGTTGACTGCAAGAAGGATTTAGAAAAAGTATGCCGATATATGAAAAAAGATAAGCTTTATAATTTTTATAAAAAATAAATGAGTAATCTTGCATATTCGTGGAGTTCAAAAAATTTTAATAACTATTATCAAGAATCTAGAGATAAATTCTCAAAACTTTATAAGGGTGAGCAATACCTAATAAAGAAATATATTAAAAGCGGTCATAAAATCCTGGATATAGGTTGTGCCCATGGCGGAATGTATAAAATTTTAAAAGATAAGTTTAAGAACATTTCTTATACAGGATTAGATTTTAATAAAAATATGATCAGCTACGCAAAAAAAACATACCCAGATGCTAAATTTGTACTAAATAAAAATAATATTTACAAAAATATTTTTAAAAACGAAACATTCGATGTGATTATTATTTTTGGAATCTTGCATTTAAATCCAAACTGGAAAAAAATTATTTTAAACACCGTCGCTTTAAAACCTAAAATTATTTTATTTGACTTGAGGACAGCAAACTTAAAAAAAAATTTAAAAAAAAAATATTTTTTAGATTTAAATCTTAATAGAGATGACAAAAAAGAAAAAATACCCTACTATTTGATTAGACCAATGGAATTAATTTTTTTTTTAAATAAATGTTTTAAATTATTTCAAATTGATGATTTTAGTTATTCTGGTTATGCATCAAAATTTTCAAATATTAATTTTAAAATCAATTTTAGAAATATAGCATTAATAAAATGAAAAAATTGAAGACAGCAATAGTAGGATTGGGTGTAGTTGGTAGATTGAGGAAAGACTGGATTGAAAAAAATAACAATTATAAAATTATAGCTATAAGCGACACAAGATTCAAAAATGATTTTAAAAAAAAAGACATTTTTTATTACCAGGACTTTAAAAAAATTTTATCTTTAAATTTAGACTGCGTATTTGTGACTTTGCCAAATTATCTAGCACCAATAGTAACAAGAAAATTTTTAAAAAAAAATATTTCTGTTTTTTGCGAAAAGCCACCTGGTAGGAATGTCACTGATATAAAAAATGTTATCAAAGTAGAAAAAAAAAGTCTAGGAAAGCTCAAGTATGGCTTTAACCATAGATATCATGGTTCAGTAAAACTCGCTAAAAAGTATATTCAAAGTAGCGAATTAGGAAAAATTTTAAATATACGCGGACTGTATGGAAAGAGTAAAATTATTAGCTATGAAAAAAGCGACTGGAGATCCAAAAAAAAGTTTGCCGGAGGTGGAATACTTCTAGACCAGGGAATACATATGCTAGATTTAATTAATTTTTTCTCGGGTCCCTTCACAGTTTACAAGAGCTTGGTTTCATACAATTTTTGGAAATACGATGTTGAAGATGATGTTTTTGCAATCATGAGAAACAAAAAAAATGTTATGGCATCAATCCATTCAACGGCAATACAGTGGCAACATAGATTTAGACTGGAAATTAATCTTGAAAAAGGATCGTTAGAGCTAAATGGCATATTATCTGGTTCCAAATCTTATGGAAGAGAAAGCATAAGCATAAGCAAAGTTAAAACAAAAAAATATAAAAATAAAATTGAAAGAAAAGTGATATATTTTAAAAAAGATTACTCTTGGAAAGAAGAAATAAGTGATTTTGCAAATATAATAAAATATAATAAAAAAATATATAGCGGAAATAGTAACGAAGCTTTAGAAGTAATGAAAATGGTTGGTAGAATTTATAAAAATGATAAATAAATCAAAAAATAGAGATATAAAAGCTATCGCAAAAAACAGCGATACAATAGAAATTTTTGCCAAAAATTACATTCATTATTTAAGCGAGAGATTTTCTGCAATTGATTTTTCAAAATTTGAAAAGTTGAAAAATTTTATTTTAAAAGCAAGAAACCAAAAAAAAACTATATTTGTTTTTGGCAATGGAGGATCCGCAGCAACAGCTTCTACAATGGCAAATGATCTTGGATTTGATATTTTAAAAAAAACTTCTACTGACAAGCCTTTCAAATTTTTTGCTTTAACGGACAACACCCCAGTAATTACTGCAATTGCGAACGATACTGGCTATGAAAATTTATTAATCAATCAACTCAAAATACATTTTGCAAAAGGAGATTCTGTTATACTAATTTCTGCGTCGGGTAATTCTAAAAATTTAATAATTGCAGCTAAATGGATTAAGAAAAATGGAGGCTGCATTTTCTCACTCCTGGGTTTTGATGGAGGAAAATTAAAAAAACTATCAAATGAATATATTTTAGTTAAATCTTCCAAAGGAGACTACGGTCCTGTAGAGGATGCTCATTTAATAATTAACCATATCCTAGCGCATTGGTTTCAAAATAAATTATAAATTGAATATAAATTTTAAAAATAAAAACGTTTTTATAACAGGTATATCCAGGGGAATAGGATTAAAAACAGCTGAATATTTCAAAAAATTAGGAGCAAATATTTATGGCACATCAACAAACCCCTCATCAAAATTAAAAAAAAAATTTAATATATTCAAGGTTGATTTTTTAGACAAGGAGTCTTTTGGACTTTTTTTATTAAAAATAAAAAAAATAAAAAAAATTGACGTTCTTATTAACAACGCTGGAACTCATAAAATAAATTCAATTCAAAATATATCAGATAAAGAAATAGATGATATTTTTAATGTCAATCTCATTTCATCTATTAAAATATCAAGAGAAATATCAAAAAAAATGATTAAAAGAAAAAAAGGAAAAATTATCAACATTTCTTCAATTTTTGGCCTAGTAGGGAAGGAGCAAAGAAGTATTTATAGCGCAAGCAAACATGCGCTAAATGGTGTAACTAAATGTTTAGCTTTAGATTTGGCAAAATTCAATATCCAAGTCAACAGCGTCTGTCCCGGAGTAATAGAAACAGAATTAACAAAAAAAATACTTAAAACAAAAGGTATTAATAAAATTAAAAAAAATATTCCAATGAAAAAATTAGGCAAAACAATAGATATAGCGCATCTTTTGGCATTTGTGGCCAGTGAATATTGCAACTATTTAACAGGGCAAAGTATAATCATTGATGGGGGATACACCTCTCAATAGTTGCTGATGATTATAAAATCTAAAATTCATAATTATGAATTAAAATTTATAAAAAAAGTATCATTTTTAAAAAAAATAGTTGATAAAAATTCTATTTACCTAATCGATAAAAATGTTTTTTTTTTACATGGTTTAAAAAAACTAAAATTAAAAAAAAAAATTATCGTTAGTTCATCAGAGGCAAGTAAGGATTTTGTAAATTTGCACAAAATAATTGATAAACTTTTAAAATACAAAGTAACAAAAAAAAATAAAATTGTTTGTATAGGAGGTGGCTCTTTGCAAGATACTTGTGCATTTATAGCTTCCATTATATTAAGGGGTATTCAGTGGGAATTTTATCCAACTAGTATTATTGCGCAGTGCGACAGCTGCATTGGAGGTAAAACATCCATTAATTATAGGGGAACCAAGAACCAATTGGGCAATTTTTATCCACCCAAAAAAATTATAGTAATTCGAGAGTTTCTAAATTCTATTCCGAAAAGTGAAATCCAATCAGGAATTGGAGAGATGGCACACTATTTTTATGTGCAGGGAGGAAGATCATTGATTTTATTTTTAAAACTATACCAGGATATTTTAGGTGGAAATCTTTCGCAATTAAACAAGCTAATAAAAACTACTTTAAAAATTAAACAGTCTTTTATTGAGAAAGATGAATTTGATACAGGAAAAAGACTATTGCTAAACTATGGCCATTCATTTGGGCATGCTATCGAAAAATACTTTAAAAATAAAATCAAACATGGATTGGCCGTAGCCCATGGAATGAGCATATCTAATTTCGTTTCTTACAAATTAGGGTTTTTAGAAAAAAAAAAATATTTAACCCTAGGCCAGCAATTAGAAAAAATTTATCAAAAAAAATTGGAAAAAATAAACATAACAAAATATATTACTATTTTGAAATCAGATAAAAAAAATGTACCCGGCATAATAAGGGTAATATTAACCAGAGGTCCTGGAAGAATGTTTATTTATTCATTTTTAGATTATAAAAAGTTTAATTTAATATTAAAAGAGTATTTTAATTAGAATCTGATTTTAATCTAAAATATTTAAAAAATAATGATCAAAAATTATGAGTTAAAACACCCCCAAATTATAATTTATTACAAGAGTAAAAAAAAATTAATAGATATAAAAAATTATATAGAAAATAATTCAGATATTTTAAAAAATAAATATTTAGATTTCTGCAAAAAAATTGAAAATATCAAACTAACCAACAGAAGCTTGTACGGTCATTTTGAAATTGCCAATAATCACAATCTATGGGAAATGTCTTTAATTAAAGAAAAAAGCAACTTAAAATCAGACAGTATTTATAAAGTCATTATTTTTTTGGCTATAGAAAAAATTATAAGTGAAAATAAAATAAATAAAATTATATTTAGTAATATTTTAATTAAGGAAAAAGTTCTTGATTATTTTTTTAAAAATAAAAAAATTATTTACGAGCATGTAAATACTCTTGATGTTGTCAGAACACCAAAATCATTTCTAAAAAATTTTTTTTTAGTAAGATTAATATTCTATTTTATATTTTTATTAAGAAAAATTTTTATAGAGCTGAAGTCTAATAATTTTATAGATTCTAATTCCAATTTCACAGTGTTTAGCTATTTTGCTCACTTTAAAAAAATTACCAACAATCTCTCCTTTTCTCAATTTGGTGACTTGAATAATATGTTAAAAAGTAAGTATGCCTTAGATTCCCAATACATTTTTGTTCCTAATAAAAATAACAAAAGTATAAATTCTTTGCCAAGTATAATAAAAAAAAATTACTCATTTTTAAATGGAAATCTAAATTTTTACAATAAGTTATCAATAATTTGTAAATTTTTTTTTTATTCTTTTAAATTTTTTTTTATAAAAAAGATAATAATTTCTAAATTAAATAATATTCATTTTTGCTTATTTAGTCTTTTGTCTAAAGATTACGAATCTTCTTTCTGTGGACCAGTTTTAATTGATAATTTAATTTGGATAAGTGTATTTGAAAACTACCTATCAAAAACTAAAAGAAAAGAGTGTGGAATCTTTTTATTAGAAAATCAAGCATGGGAAAAAGCTATGATCACTTCCTGGAAAAATTATAAACATGGGGAAATTATAGGCTATACACCCACTAGTATTAATTATTGGCATTTATATAACTTTGATTGCTCTACTAAAAATTATACTTCTCCCTCAAAAGTGCTTGTATCTAGTGATGAAGGTTTTAAATTATTAAAAAATCAATATCGAAAAAAAAACATAAAAATTTTCAAAGTTGAAAGCCTATGGTTTAATTATCTATTAAAAATTAAAAATATTAAAAACAACCAAAAAAAAGAATTTATTTTAATTTTGGGCGACTATCTGCCAGAAAATAATTATAAAATTTTCGAAATTATTTTAAATTCAAAGATTAAAAAATCAAAAGCTATATTTTTTAAACCACACCCACATGATATGCATAAATATAATATTAAAAATATTACAATTACCAAAAAAAATAATGAGCATTTTTTCAAATTACCAGTTGTTGTTGTTTCACCCGGATCAACTGCAGCCGTGCTTGAATATTTATTTTTTGGAAAAAAAGTTTACATCTATGACGACCCAGACGGACTTGATCTGTCACCAGTAAAGAATTTGGACTATCAATTTAGGTTTAAAAGTGTAAAAGATTTTGATAACATACTGAAAGTTAATTTTAGCAAAAAAACAATAGTTAATAATTTTAAAAATTATTATTTTTTAGATAAAAATTTAAAGAAATGGAAAAATATTTTTTATATATAATTAAGATACTTTACAAATTTAATTTAAGGAACTACTCAAAAAAAACAAAAAATTTATTTAATAAAAAAAATATTGCTATTACTAAAAAAGGAGTGGTCATAGTAAATACTGCAAGAGGTCCAATTATCAATATTAAAGATTTGGAGCAATATCTAAAAATTAAACATTTTTCATTAGTGGCATTAGATGTAATGCCAGTAGAGCCATACTTTGGATCTTTATTAAAATATAACAACTGCATCATAACTCCTCACAATGCATCAATGAGTTCTACCAGCCGCAAAAATATGGAATTGGGGTCAACTTTAAATATAGTTAATTTTTTTAATAAATATAAATAGATCTTTATTGTTTTAAATGTTTGTTTAAATTAATTTGCAAAAACCTAATATACAATATTATAAATGAGATACAATGTATGAGGAAGTTTAAAATTTTTAAAAATAAAAAAATTTTAATTACAGGACATAATGGGTTTAAAGGCTCTTGGCTTTCTATATGGCTTAGTTTGCTCGGAGCTAAAGTCGTGGGAATCTCCTTGCCTGAAAAAAGTTTAGACAATCATTTTAATTTAGTTAAAAATAAATTAAAAATTAAAAGCTTTTATTGCGATATTAGAAATAAAAAAAAAATTGAAAATATTATTTTAAAAGAGAAACCAGATTTTGCATTTCATCTCGCAGCTCAATCTTTGGTGTATAAATCAATTTTAAATCCAAGATTTAACTGGGAAACGAATGTTGTAGGGTTGTTAAATGTATTGGAGGCATTAAATAAATTAAAAAAAAAATGTACTGGAATAATAATTACTAGCGATAAGTGTTATAAGAATTTAGAGCAAAAAAAAGGATATAGGGAAACAGACATTCTAGGAGGAGTTGATCCATATAGCGCATCTAAAGCATCAGCAGAAATTCTTTTTCATTCTTACTTTAAAACTTTTATTGAAAACAAAAACAATAAACTAAGACTTTGTACAGCAAGAGCTGGAAATGTTATTGGGGGAGGGGATTGGTCCAAGAATCGTTTGGTTCCAGATTGTATGAAAATGTGGTTGAAACATAAAATTCCAGAAATAAGAAACCCCAATTCCACAAGACCTTGGCAGCATGTTTTAGAAGCTCTGTCGGGGTATCTAGATTTGTCTTTAAAGTTAAGCGGGGACAAGAGTATTAATGGACATTCATTTAATTTTAGTTCTGATAGTATTAAAAATGTAACTGTACTGGAATTTTTAAAAAAAATTAAAATAAAATGGAAAAAAATTAATTGGAAAGTAAAAAAAAATAATAAGTTTTACGAATCATCTTTGCTTCAGCTAGATAATTCTAAAGCTAAAAAAATATTAAAATGGAAAGCTAGGCTTAATTTAAACGAAACTATAGAATTTGTTGTAGATTGGTATAAAAATTTCGAACAAAATAAGAAAAATACTTTCGAAGTTTCGAAAGAGCAAATCATCAGATTTATGAATAAAAAAAAATGAAAGTTGTAATTCTTGCTGGGGGCTTTGGAACTAGAATTTCAGAATATACCAAAACTATACCCAAGCCCATGATTACAATAAATAAAAAACCTATTATAGTTCATATTATGGAGCATTATTTCAAACATGGTTTTTCAGATTTTTATATTGCACTAGGCTATAAAAGTTCAGTTATTAAAAAATATTTTAAAAATAAAAAATTCAGATGGAATGTTAATTTGGTAGATACAGGCCTAAAAACAATGACGGGTGGTAGATTAAAAAGATTAAAAAAAATACTCGGAAATCAAACTTTTTTGATGACTTATGGAGACGGATTATCAAATGTTAATCTTACTAAATTATTGAAATTTCATTATGCGAATAAAAAATTAGTAACATTAACTGCGGTTAGACCACCAGCTAGATTTGGTGCGATTAAAATAGCTGGAAATAATGTTAAGGTTTTTAAAGAAAAAGAAAAAATGGACGAAGGATGGATCAATGGTGGATTTTTTGTCATGGAGTCAAAATTTTTAAACTATATAAAAAATGATAGTACATTTTTAGAAAAAAAACCGTTAGAGCGAGCAAGCAAAGAAGGTCAGCTGTCAGCTTTTAAACACGAAGGTTTTTGGCAATGCATGGATACCAAGAGGGATAGAGACAAATTAGAGAGAATATTAAAAGAAAAAAGTTTTGAATAAAAAAATCCTCATAGTTGGTGGAACAGGTTTTCTTGGTTATCATTTGGCCAAAAAATGCATTTCAAAAGGATGGTCGGTCACAAGTATTTCGACAAACAAACCGAAAAAAATAAGGTATTTGTCAAAAGTAAAATATTTAATTTTGGATATAACCAAAAAAAAATTAATCGAGAAAAAAATAAAATTCAAGTATGACTATGTCGTTAATTTAGCTGGGTATGTTAATCATAGTGAGAAAATAAAAACATACCAAAGTCACTACAAGGGATGTCAAAATTTAGTAGATTTTTTTTTAAAGAAAAAAATAAAATCTTTTATTCAAATTGGTAGTTGTGTTGAGTATGGCAATAACAGATCTCCACAGATTGAGAGTGGAAAAACTAATAGTCTAAATTTAAAGTCTGTTTATGGAAAAGCTAAATTATCTGCCACAAACTACTTGTTAAAAAAGTATAAAGAAAAAGCATTTCCGTGTACAATTTTGAGACTATATTTGGTTTACGGTCCAGGACAGGACTTCAATCGATTTGTACCACTGATTATAAAAGGCTGTCTGGAAAAATCTTCCTTTGCCTGTTCTGCTGGCACACAGTATAGAGATTTTTTGTATATTGATGATTTTGTAAGTTCCATTTTTAAATGTTTAAAAAATAAGCGTTCCCATGGACAAATTTTTAATATTGGCTCTGGTAAGCCAAAAAAAATTAAAACAACTATTCTTCTAATTCGAAATTTAATCAAAAACGGTAAACCAAACTTTGGAAGAGTAAAGCTAAGAAGAGATGAAATCAAAGTGCTATATCCAGGTGTGCAAAAAGCAAAAAAAATAATAAAGTGGAAACCAAAAATTAAGTTTATTGCTGGTATTAAAAAAACTATTACATTTTATAAAAAAATACTCTAAGACGTCTAAATTAAAATATACTTTTTTGTTAATATATATTAATTATAGTTGTCAAAATTAAAATAAATAAACAAATTTTCACAAAATGTTAAGCATTGTATTGGGAACTAGGCCGGAAATAATTAAACTGTACCCGCTGATAAATGTTTTAAAAAAAAATAAATATAACTTTAATATAATTCATACTGGACAGCATTACTCAAAAAATTTAAATGATATTTTTCTAAATCAATTTAAAATTCCAAAATCGAAGATTGTATATTTGAAAGTTGGTTCATGCCCACACGGAGAACAAACTGCAATAATGACAATGAAAATAGAAAATTATCTTAAGAAAAATAAAAATATAAAAGGACTATTGGTTTATGGAGATACAAATTCTGCCTTAGCCGCATCATTAGCTGGTTGTAAATTTTTCAATATTAAAATAATTCACCTTGAGGCTGGATTAAGAAGTTTTGATAAATATATGCCAGAAGAAATGAACAGAAGATTAATTGATCATGTTTCAGATTTGTTATTATGTCCAACTAAAATTTCTAAAAGACACCTAACTAATGAGGGAATTAATAAAAATAAAATATTTATTACAGGAAATACAATTGTTGATGCTATAAAATATATATCAGCAAAAAAAAGAATAAAAAAAATAAAAGCCGAAGAAAAAAATCAATATATTGTTCTAACAATTCATAGAGAAGAAAATACACTAAATACAAATCAGCTAAAAAAAATTTTAAGTTCTCTCACACTCATTGCTAAAGAATTTAATTACCAAATTATTTTTCCATGCCATCCCAAAACTAGAAAATTACTTAGGAAAATAAATATTGAAAATATTAATAATATAAAAATTGTCGACCCTCTTGATTACGTTTCTTTTTTAGAATTAATAAAAAATGCCAGAATAATTGTGAGTGATTCTGGTGGAATTCAAGAGGAGGCTTGTGTATTAAAAGTACCTTTGATAACAATTAGAAATAGTACAGAAAGACCAGAAACAATCCTTATGAAGTGTAATATCTTAAGTGCATCAGACCATTACACATTGAGAAAAAATTTTATAAAAATGTTACGACAAAAAATACAATGGATTAATCCGTATGGAACAGGTAATGCTTCTGAAATAAGCTTTAGTATTATAAAGAAATTTTTAAAAAAAAATGAATCAAAAATATATTAAAAAACAAATATCTAAAAAACTAGAAAAATTAGACTTTGACTTAATGTCAAATAAAAAATTTCCTCTAAGTACTTTGCAATATGATGCGGACGACATAATGAATTCTCTTGATACTCTGGTTAAGGGCTGGCCTACTATTGGTCCCAAAGTAAAGGAGGTAGAAAATAAAATAGAAAAATATTTAAAGGTTAAAAATGCTATAATGCTAAATTCTGGAGGTTCTGCAAATTATTTGATACTTTATCTCTTAACTTCAGTTTACGCAAAAAAAAAAGACAAATTAAATCCAGGCGATGAAGTCATTACCCCTGCTGTGACTTGGAGCACAACTGTGGGACCAATTCTACAAAACAATCTGACACCAGTATTCATTGATGTGAATTTAGGAACATATGATCTTAATGCAGATTTGATAGAAAAAAGTATATCCAAAAAAACCAAAGCAATTATGCTAGTCAATCCTTTGGGTTATGTTTGTGATATGGATAAAATAAAAAAACTTTGCTCAAAATATAATTTAATTCTTATCGAGGATAATTGTGAATCTATTGGCGCAAAATACAAAAAAAAATTTTCTGGCTCGTTTGGAAAGTTTGCTTCATTATCCCTATATCAATCACATCATATTTCTTCAGTAGAGGGAGGCTTTATTCTTACTCAAGATGATTATTATGCGGATATTCTAAGAAGCATGAGAGCGAATGGGTGGTTAAGAGAAATTACAAATAAAAAGACAAGAAAAGATTTTATAGAAAAGAATAAACACATAAATAAATCTTTTCTTTTTACTCATATTGGTTTTAACTTTAAACCTACGGACTTTGCTGCCGCTCTAGTTACTAACCAAATTGACAAGCTTGATAGTTTTATAAGAAAAAGAGAATACGCTGCTAATAAATTAATAAATGGTCTAGAAAAATTTTCAGATTTCTTGGTACTTCCTAAAAATAATAGTAAAAAAGTAAAAAATAGCTGGTTTACATTTCCTATTGTGGTAAAAAAAAATATTTATTTTTCTAAAAAAGAAATAGAAAATTTCTTAAACAAAAGTAATATTGATACAAGACCAATTATAGCTGGGAATATAGTTAGGCAGCCTTTTTTAAAATTGTTCAAATACCGCAAAGGCAATCTTGCCAATTCTGACACTGTAATGAATCATGGTTTTTTTTTAGGATTACATCACAAACTGAACAATTCTAATTTAAGTTTTATTTTAGATGTCTTTAATAATTTTTTCAAAGTGAAATTGAATAAAAAATTATGAAAAAAACAATTATAGTTCCTGTTTTTAATGAGGAGGGTAACATTGCTAACTTAATTAATAAAATATTAAAAAATATTAGTGAACAGGATCAATTAATAATAGTTAATGACGGCAGTACGGACAAAACAAAAGAAGTAGTTGAAAATTTTAATTGTGATTTAATTAATCACAAGATAAATCTGGGAAAAGGTATGGCAATGAGAACAGGAATTGGTCACTCTACTGGAGATCTGATCGTTTTTATGGGTGGTGATGGCCAGGATGACCCTTTCGAAATAAAAAGTTTAGTAGAAGGAATTGAAGAAGGTTATGACTATGTGATTGGGTCAAGATTTGTAAGATCAAAGGATGGTGTGAATCTAAAGAGATACTCTGATAAGGCAATTTTACCAATAAACAAGTTTGGAAATAATGGATTAACATTTTTAATAAATTTACTTTTTGGTCAAAGTATTACCGACAGCCAATCAGAATTTAAATGCTTTAAAGCTGAAAAACTAAAGAGTTTAAAGTTGATTTCTACTAGATACGAAATAGAAACAGAGCTTTTAATAAGGTCATTTAGAAAAAAATTTAAAATTAAAGAAGTACCCGTTTATAGGTATGAAAGACTACACGGTAAATCGTATTTGTTTGATGTTCCTTTTGGTAGATTTTTCTTTGGTTTAAAAGTATTAAAAACTATATTAACTGGATATATATTTTGGAGGTAAATGAAAAATTTTTGGAAAAAAAAAAAAGTACTGTTAACAGGTGCAGACGGCTTTGTGGGATCACATTTAGCTGAAAGGTTAATAGATCTTGAGGCTGAAGTTACTATAGTGGTGAGGGCAACCTCTAATCACGGGACTAGCAGTTATCATTTTAAAAATTTAAGCAGTAGCTACGTAAAAAAATGTAAAAAAATTATTTGTTGTGACATTTCATCAACAGATATCATAAGACATATAATTAAAGACAATCCCCAAGTTATTTTGCACTTAGCTGCAAATGCATACGTTCCATATTCTTTTGAACACCCTTTAGAGGTTAATGAGTCAAATGTCATTGGTACATTAAATATATTGGAAGCTGCTAGACAAGTAAAAGGAATAGAAAAAATTGTATGCACTTCATCAAGCGAAGTCTATGGGACTGCCTTAACAAAGAAAATTAATGAGGATCATCCGCTAAATCCAACTTCACCTTATGCAGCATCCAAAGCTGCAGCGGACAGGTATTGTTACTCTTACATTAAGACTTACGACCTACCAATTGTAATTATAAGACCATTCAATACTTATGGTCCTAGGCACACCTATGATGTAATTCCAAAATTTATAAAGATGGCAATTAATAATGAAAATATAACCATTCATGGAGATGGAAAACAATCAAGAGATTTAACTTATGTTTCGGATGCAGTAGCGGCATTTTTGCTTGTCGCCGAGAAAAAACAGTGTTTGCAAAAAGTGATAAACTTTGGAACTGGCAAAGACTATACAGTAAATTTTTTAGCAAAAGAAATTAAAAAAATTTCAAAAAGCAAATCTAAAATTATTTATATTCCCAAAAGAAAAGCAGAAGTACAGAGATTAACGTGCGATGCTAAACTCTGTTTGAAATTAGGATGGAAAAGTAAGGTGGATATTTTTGAGGGTTTAAATTTAAATATAGAATGGGCTTTAAAAAATTGGACAAAAAAATAAAAAAAATCAATAAATCTTTGTACCAATCAATTGACTGGCTTAATAATTCAGGGATACAAAATGATTATAAAAAAAATTCAAAATTATCAGGAAGTGTTAATGCTTGGTATGACACCACCAAGGGTAAGTATTCTTTTGTATACTCTGAAATTAACGGTTATTTTATGACAATGATGGTTTTTCTTTATAGGAGAACAGGAGACTCAAGTTATTTGAAGCGAGGTTTGAAAGCTGCAAAATGGTTAATATCAAATGCACAAGAAAAAAATGGAGGTTTTAGATGTCTTTTTTTAATTGATAAGAATTCAAGCCACGCCCACAAAAAAAACCAGATATATTCTTTCGACAACGGGATTATAATTAGTGGTCTAACTTCTTTATATAAAGAAACAAAAAAAAAATTTTTAATTAAATCAGCAGAAAAATGCGCTAATTGGATCGTTAAATTTTGCATCTATAAAAATGGTCTTGTTAAGCCAGTTTACGAAATTGAAGAAAATAAATTTTTTGAATCCGACAAGGAATGGTCCACAACCTCCGGAAGTTATCACTCAAAAATAGCAATTGGTCTTGCTAATCTTCATTCTGTAACTAAAAAAAAAATATATAAAGATGTTTCAAAAAAAATTTGCGATTCATCACTAAAATTTCAAAAAAAAAATGGAAGATTTGTATCTTTTCCTTACAAGGGAGGAACAAATGCACACCCACACTGCTATTCAGCAGAAGGCCTTTGGGTTTTGGGAACTTATTTTAAAAATAAAAAATATTTATCTTCATCAGAAAAAGCAACAAAGTGGATTTTATCGAAACAAAACAAGAAAGGTAAAATTCCCAGACTGTTTTTGATCAATTCATCCATTTATCATGAAAGAATAGATGCTATTGCCCAAACAATTAGATTAGTTTTTTTGATACAATTTAATAAGGAAAAGAAAAGCCTTAAGCTCTACGAATATAAATTAAGTCAATTATTAAATATACTTCTTAAATATCAATACCAGACAAATGCCAAACAAAAAGTTAAGGGATCTTTTTCTTGGGGTAAAAAAAGTGATGGAAAAATCGTGAGTCATGCAAATTCCTGGGTTACTTTCTTCTCTATCCAAGCTCTTTATTTTTATAAAGATTTTCTAGAAGGTAAAAAAATAAAATTTGACGAATTTACTTTTGTTTAGACGGAATATTAAGAAATTGAAAAACCTTAAATAGAAAAAATCAATTTTTTAAAAATACAAAATAATGTCTTAGTAATTGTAAAACCTTAATATCCCAAAAATCTTAAAGATGGAAAAAGTCGGGTGCAAAGACCATAAAAACATTCCTGAAACAAAAGTGTAAAATAAATAATTGTTTTTTGTAAATTTTTGGAAGTTCCATACATAAAAACAAAAAATAGTTAATATGGGGAAGCAAAGATTTGCAATTCTACCCACATTATTAACACTTCCGTCAGGACCAGCAAGAATTGGCTGTCCAATCATCATTAAACAAACGAACAAAAGAATAATAGCTGTGGAAATTTTGATATTTTTATTAATATTGCCAAATAATATTATAATTAAAGGAAAAAAAGGCATTATTCCAAGTAGTAAAAATCTTATTAATTTTTCTATTTGATTAAAATCGTAATATATTATTCCATATGCTAGTTTTATTGGAAATGTGTTAGCAGAAATAAACTGCCCAGTTTTGACTATTAGTAAAAAAGAACAGATATATATGAATAGTAAAATAAAAAATAATTTTATTTCTTTATTTATTAATAAAAAAATACTTGATCCAATAAATAATGCTATTGAGGTTTGTCGCAAATATATAGTCACTATAGTTGCCAATAGGTTCGATAAATAGTTTTTGTAAATAATAGTAAATGCAAAAATTAAACCAAAACAAAAGAAAAGCATATCATGAGCCTGGACTGGCTGAAAAATATGATTTCGGACTATGTATGGATTTAAAAAAAGGATCGAAAAAAACAAAATAGATTCTTTTAAGTTATAATTAAATTTTTTTATAATTAGATTTATTAAAAACATATAAAAAAATATAAGTGCAAATGTGAAAAGCTTAAAAACTATAAAAAAATCAATATTCAAAAAATAAGCCAAAGAACCAGCAAGATAAGGTACGAGAAATCTTTGCGCTACATGCTGAATAATTATATTATTATCATTAGGAAAAGACGGTGCATTTTTTGCTATTTCACTGTAACTAATAACATCCATTTGATTTGCGACATGAATAATATCATAAAGACTTAAATAATTAGTAGTAAGTGCTATAAAGAAAAAACAAAAAAAGGTATATAAGTAGTAAATTTTTGTTTCGTATTTGCTCATCATAATAATGCTACATACAATATTTAAGTAAAAAAAAAAATGAAATCTAGCCGCCTAGTAAGTATTATAATGACTTGTTACAATGGAAAGCATTTTTTAAAAGAAGCTGTACAAAGCATTTTAAACCAAACTTATCAAAATTGGGAACTAATATTTTACGACAACTGTTCTAATGACGGAAGCATGCAATTAGTTAGTCAGTATCAAGATCCTAGAATCAGGTGTTTTCAGTCAGAACAGCTCGTCAATCTTGGGACAATAAGAAAATTATCCCTTCAAAAGTGCCAAGGTTGTTTTGTATCGTTTTTGGACGTGGATGATTATTGGTCAAAATTAAAGTTGCAAAAACAAATTGAAAAATTTGAAAAAGATAGCAATTTAGATGTTGTTTACTCTAACTATTTTGAAGTTCGGGAAGAAAAAGTTATTAAAAAAAAAAAATTTTTGTTTAATGGATATTGTCAAAAAGAAATAATTTTAAGTTATGTCAACGGATCTCCTCTTACGGCATGGCTAACATTAATGATAAAAAAAAGTTCAATAGATAAATTGAAGAACTCTTTCGATACAAATTTGCACATAAGTTCTGATTTTGATTTAATTCTTAGATTAAGTAATTTTTGCAAATTTGATTATGTTGAAGATTTTTTAGCATTTTATCGATTGCATGATTTTAATGAGTCTAAAAATAATATAAAAGAAATTGAAGAGCTGGCTTATATTTTGCTAAAGTATAAAAATGATAATAAAATAAGCTTGCCACTCAAAGAGCAAAATTTTGGAGATAAAATTATGATAAAAAATTTTTTATATCAAAGAATTTCCTCACAATTTTGTAACAGTAATATCCATTTCAATAACATTTTCTACAAATGTATTTATTTTTTTATCAAACTAACGCCCAAACAAGTATTAAGAATTTTTTGTAAGTAATGCTTTTTAGTATTCATCCTTTATTGTCGATATTGCTCTCACTATTGGTAATAAATGGTTTTTACAATTTATCAAAAATTATTTATGAAATTAAATATTTAAATTTTCTAAATCGTTACGCACCACAAGGAAGAATAATTATTTTTTTTTTCGTAGTAAATTTTTTTTCTGTTTTTTTTTATAATTCATTTCTTTTTTTAGGAGTTAATAAATTATTTTTACAAATAGCTATTATTTTATTAATACTTATTGGTTTTTATAAATCTCCACTTTTCAAAGATGCTCAAACAAAACTGCAATTAATCAATAGTAAGTTAGCTTTTTTATTATTTATTTTAATTTTTGGATATTTCTTAATATCCTTGCTACCCATAAGTGATCCCGATTCCCTCGATTATCATTTAACAGTCCCTTATCTTTCTTTATTAAATGAAAAATTTTTTATAGAAAAAGAATGGTTTACCAGCCAGCTATCTGGAGCAGGAGAGGCATTAACAATATTTAGCCTGTCCATTAATGCTTATAAATTTACATCAATTTTGCAGTTCATTTCTCTTTTTGCAATTATAATTGCAATTATAAATTTAAAAATAAAAAAGATATTACTTAGTTACGACAGTAAAATTTTAATTTGCTTATCTATTCTTTGCATACCTGCTTTTTTATTTCTTACATTTACCGCAAAGCCACAATTATTTTCTATTGCAACTAATTTCATCGCTTTTTTAATAGTTTTCTTTCTTTTACCACACGAAAGTAACAAAAAAAATTCAATTATTCTTTTTGTAATAGTAAGTTTTTTATGCCTGTGTTCTACGCAGTTTAAATTTTCATTTTTTTTATCTTCTGGAATTATTATTCTCTTTGCTTTTTACGAAATGTACAAAAAAAATATATTAGCCACCAGTTTGGCTGTAACATTATTTTTTGCAATGATTATAATATTGCCCAGAGAATATTATGATTACTCCTACTTTAGTACAGACATTGTAAAAAATTTTTTTCAACCAGCTACCGACAATTATATCTCAGAGTACTTTGTTACTTCTTTAAAACACGGATCTGGAAATCCTAGGTATTTTCCGTACTGGTTATTTCTTCCCATCTATATAGGAAAATTTAGCCCCGGAGTCATCACGGAGATTATTGGCTTGAGTGTTTTGATTCTTTTTATTAATTTTCAACTTGGAAAAATTAATAAAATTTTTATTGCCTCAACAATATTTTTTATTTTAGGCATAATCCTAGGACAGCCAATCGGTAGATTTTTTATAGAACCATTCTTGTGGCTATTAACTGGATCTTTATATTATATAGGTTTGAAAAAGACCTATCTATCAGAAGTTTCTAGAAAATTTTTAACAATCAATTCCATAGCAATAATAATCGTGATGATATTTACTATTAAAAATTTTTTACCGGGAATTTTTTCCATTGAGCAGTATAAAAATATTTTAAGAAAATATGGGGAAGGGTACGCTCTTTATGAGTGGGCTAATAAAACATTGCCTGTGAATTCTATTTTGCTCACTTCTCACAGATCCTATTTGTTCTCAAAGTACCCGTTTGTTAGTTATGAATTTAGATTATTTGTTAGAAATCAAGAACAGCTAAATTATTTTACAAATCTTGTTGCAAGCAAAAAGCCCACACATTTATTGTATAATGGTTTAGATCGTAATTTGGTAACTGATCTGTTGAAAAATTGTCGAGGGGAGTTAGTTAGCGTAGGGAAGAAAGTTTCAAAAACCGCAACAAGAAATCCCTTAGCAAGAAATAATCGTTATTATGATGGATATATATATCAAATTGACTTATCAAAATTAAAAAAATGCAAAAAAAAATAAATGTATTAATTACAGGGGGGGGCGGATATGTGGGTTCTCACTTATCAATGTTTTTGCTTAAGAAAAATTTTTTTAATGTGTTTTCTATTGATGATTTTTCTAATAGCAAAAAAAACATAACATTGAAATTAAAAAAAAAATTTAAAAAAAATTATTTTTTTGAAAAAATAGATATCCGGGATCAAAAAAAAATTTCTCATTTTTTTCTTAAAAAAAATATTGATATAGTTGTGCATTTAGCCGCTAAAATTGAAGCATCAGAAAGCTTTGAAAAAAAAAAAGAATATAAAGTTATCAATTTAGATTCAACCAAAAATTTGATAAAAAATTCAATCACTTATAAAGTTAAACAATTTATTTTTGCAAGTTCAGCAGCTGTTTATGGGAATGTAAGTAGTGGGTATTGTTCCGAAAAAAAAGTTTGCCATCCAATTAATCCATATGGTGAATACAAATTACAAGCTGAAAGATATATGTTTAAAAATAAAAAAAAAATGAATTTTGGTATTTTTAGATTTTTTAATATTGGTGGAGTAAATAAATTTTTCTATCCTTTTTTTCACAATAGGTCCTCAATTTTTTTTTTATTGGCAAGCCTGTTACACAATCCAAAAAAATTATTTTTAATTAATAAATCAAATGGATTTACCAAAGATAATACACCAGAAAGAGACTTTATACACATTGACGATATTTCTAAAATTATTTACCATTCATTACTATCGAAGAAATTTTTTTTTGTAATCAATTGTGGCACCGGTATTCGCACATCTGTATCGAAATTAATTCAAAGATTGGAGAAAGTATCTGGCATAAAAATTAGAACAAAATTTAGAGGTGCGAGAATTGGAGATCCAATCTCTGTTATATCCAACCCCGATTACTTAAAAAAAAATATAAAAAAAATTAAATTTTCTAGTATAAATAAAATTTTAAAAGACTGCTATCAAATGTCTCTTTCAAGAAATAGTAAAAGTAAATGAAAAAAAATACCTACGTACAATTTGAGAATGGTTTTTTTGAAAAAATTATTAAAAATAAAAGAATTGAAATGTTTAATTTAATAAAAAAAGAAATAAACATTTCAGAAATAAAAGATTTACTTGACATTGGAACCACTGAAGACAATGTCTTAGGTAGTTCAAATATTTTTTGTCATATGCTTGATAAAATACCTATTCATAAGTCAATATCTAATCAAAGAATTACAAATAAAAGATTTAAATTGTGTTTAAACAAGTCAATAACATCTGACTTTAAACAAGAAGAAATAAATTCTATGAGATCTGATTTGGTTATGTCTAGCGCAACTATTGAACATGTCGGTCATTTAAATAACCAAATTTGCAAAGTAAGAAATATGATATCCTTGTCCAAGAAGTATATAGTAATTACCACACCAAATAGATTTTTTCCAATTGAAGT
>ENA-UOXV01002116-UOXV01002116.1-marine-metagenome-genome-assembly--contig:-NODE-2116-length-26306-cov-6.869338_pt1 | contig 26306 bp, 35 predicted proteins | sample MGYA00238165_ERZ766961 | MGnify/ENA primary metagenome ERZ766961 (study PRJEB28924, sample SAMN03173240) | marine metagenome | biome: Marine; feature: Water; material: Subsurface seawater | place: North... | reverse complement strand
CCTCCCCCTCCTGCGCCAGCCTCGGAACCGGCCGAGGCGCCTCAAACACCAGAGCAAGAAGTGCCGGCAGCGGAGACAGTGCCGCCTGCCCCGGTAGCATCTGCGGAAGCGACTGCTCCAGCTCCGGTGCCCGAACCAGCCCAGGTCGCGGCAGTGGCACCCGCTGCAGCGCCAATGGTGCAGGCAGAGGCCGCGCCATCGATTGTCAGCGCGGTGGCTGGAGCAGCGGCGGCCTCGTTTGCATCGGGTGCCAGCTCTGCAGAGGCGCCAGCATGGGGGCATCGGGACGACGAGGCGGCGTTCAACAACCACGCGCCCATCGCCGCGCAGCAGGTCCCGGAGTCGTACGAGGGAGAGTCGGAGGGCGCCCCGACGCAGGCGACCAGCCGGTACCTTGTGACGGTCTATGCGCCCCTCGCGCCTCCCGGGAGGCGGCAGCGCGGCGTTGCAACCACGTGGGATGCTGACGACCAGTCGTGGACCTTTGACGCGTCCAAAGCGCGCCCGAAGGACACCTCGTGGTGACCCCGCGCCCTATGCTGGCACCCCTATTTCCTCACCTGGCACCTGCACGCGCTCATGGTTGTGTGTATTGGCTCGGGCAGGATCGACAAGCCTGGAGTGTGGCAAGAGATCGACTCGTGGATGGGCCATAAGAAGCCGGACGCCAAGTATCTGGACCCCAGGGCCGGCAAGACCGCGTCTCCCGCGCAGCCGCTTGGGCCAGCTGCGCCGGTGGTGCCAACGACACCGCCGCAGACAGCGTTTCAGCCCGCAATGCCGGCGCCGGTGCAGCCAGGGGCAGTGGTCCCCTACCAGCCGGTCGAAGCTGCGCCGTTGCAGCCCGCCCCTGCAGGCGCCGCGTAGGGAGTTGCCGTGTGGGCCGAGACAGTAAATATTTCGAGGGAGAAATGTTCCTTGAGGGGAGGATACAAAAAGGGGGAGGGATGATTGAGCACTGACAAGAGGGGAATGTGAGAGAACTATGACAAGAAGAGGCTTCTAAAAGCTTCTTCTCATATTTCGTGCGTTGTGGTTCTGAGGCGGGCCGGGCCGCTGTGTGACGACCTCCAGTAGCCAGATGGGGGGCGGGGGGGGCGGGGGGGGCGTGGTGCTTGCTCGTCGCAGAATGAGCACAATGGCGCGCGTTGCTCCAGACTATTGCCCGTAGACTGACTGTCATAGCGATGGCTGGTCGAACAAGTCGTTTCGCTGGCACGTTGCGGCCAGCCATTGTCCTTGTCTTGATCTGTTGCGTTGATGGCGTCGACCGGAACCACGGTCTCAAAGAGGAACAGATCCTGCGAAGTGCCTTTGATCAGTCTTCTGACGGTTGGACCATCGAAGGCGGTGCAGCTGGCATTCCCCTGGGACCTTCGGTTTCGTTGTCATTGGACAGAGCGTCCAGGGCACTGACGGGGTCAGACACGGCTTCGGATGAGTGGTACTTCACATCGCCTGAATCATTCACGGGCGACCATTCTGCCCTTTACAACGGCGAATTACATTTCGCTATGTGGCATGCACACCAACCCCGCGGAGGTTCGTCCGACGCTGCACCTGCTCCCAAGGTCCGTCATCCGTACCTCTCCCCAATCCTTGCAGTGCTGCTGGAGCGGTCACCCCTCGAACCTTTGTCCTGCAGGATGCTCCAGATATCGTGTTGGAGACCTCGTGTGGGTTTCAAGTTCAGCTTTTCAAAGTGGTTACTGCAGGTCGCGGGCGCCGCTTTGAATACGCAGTGCCACTGGCGGAGAGTGCAGCTGAGTGGCGCGACTCTCGAACGCGGAGACGGGTTCTCCGAGTTGACTTCCTTGCTGCTCTCACGCACCTGCGGGCAATCAAGTTGCGCGGCGGCTTCTTCTCGGGGGCAGAGCGAACGCAGCTGGGCGCCGTGAGAATCAGCCCACCTTCAAACGATGATCTCCGCCGCGTCGACCTGGTACTTCCGTCACCTATGCATCCGTGCCGTGTCATGTTCCTCGTGCACCCATCTATCCGTGCGCACGCGGAACTAACGGTTCCCGTGGTGCGCCTTGCTCGCGTTGTACCGTGATCAGATGCCGCTTTGCCTAGTCTCACTGTGCGGATGGGCGGATGCAGCGACCTTGCTGCACGCCTTCGGGAGGGCTGGCAGTGTGTCCTGCGGCGAAGGGTGAGCAGCTAGCTGGAGACGCGTCGACGCGGCATGATTCTCAGACGCTGTCGCCCCCTGGTCTGGAGTTCGAGTGCGAGGGTAGCTTGCTACGGGGGACGGATCGCCCCGTCGTACGGCAGGTGTTCCCTCGCTTTGCCCCACGCTCAGGCGGGGCGACTGTCACAGTCTTTGGCGAGAATCTCGGCATCGACGGTGCGCACACCATTCTGCGAGTTCATGGTCGCCCGGTCCGCTCATGCACACTCGTGCCTGTACCGCACTGTGCGAACGGATTTCTTGACTTCGACGAAGAAAACGTAGATTGCGGCGGTGCCATATCCCTCCTCCCCCCCTCCGCGCGAGGCCCATGCCGCATCATCGGTCCAGTGATTGGTTCATTAACTTCGAACAGGTGCTCACTGTGCCCCGTGCGAGTTCGTGCCCGCGGCTTGTTGCAACGGCGTCAAGGTAGGAGAGCCTACGCCACACCCTAGTCCCATGCATCGCTTGGCCCCTTCTCCTATACGTAATGGCAGCGTGTGGCAGCGATGATTGGATTCGCCCGCTTTCATGCGGCCGTGTGTTGGTCAGCAAACCAAATGCTTGACTCCAGCGGATTTGAGACACCTGCAGGATGGAAAGGAGGTGAACATTGACTGCGGTGGGGAGTGCGCTCTGTGCCCGCCACTCGAGCTCGCAGCGCACTGCTACAACGGAGTCCAGGATGGCGGGGAGGTCATGGTGGACATCGGGGGGCTAGACTGCCTGCCACCCTTCTGCTTCGACTCGCGTTTGAAGGGTGACAAAGAGGATGTGTTGAGGAACTGTGGAGGGTCGTGCCAGCCTTGCAACCCGCGTGTCGTCGCTGAATCCATGTGAGAAGTCCTATTCAGTTCCTCTCCGCATTACTTGCCTGTGGGAGGGCGGCTGTAGCAGCTGACGAGAATGGTCGGCAGGCCCGGGAGTTCACATCACATGGCCGTCTGCGAAACCTCACCAGGGAACGGAACGAGTGAGGCACTGTCGTTCGTGTCCAGCCATCCACGTAGGGGACATGCCGTGTCCTCGTGCCAGGGTGAAGACTCAGCGCTGCGCGGGTTCATCTTCGGGGGCTTTCACTTTGCGTGGGGACTGCACTGGGCTGCGTTAGACACCCCGGGCAACAATGTGCAAGTGCAAGCCTTAGAAATAGATTCCAACTCGGGCGATGTGTATGTAGTGGCAAGCATCACGCGTTCCTACGGAAAGGGGGCAGGGCTCGTGAGCCTCCGAGGAGGGCACTTGCATCGCTGGGGCTATTTTGGACACGGTGGGAGTGCGGGCAGTCGGGAGGAATTTATAATGACGGATGACGCAGCGCCGCGCACCCTAGACAAGAACATGGTCTACACCGTTCTGGCACGGGTCTCTGTAGATGGCCGACCACAGTGGATGACACGAATGGAAAGTCAGTGGCGGCTGGAGGCGGCTGACATACGTGTTGACGTTGCGGCGCACCCGGCGCGCATATTGGTGACCGGGACCTTCCAGGGCGGTCCCCCGCGCTTTTACCAAGTTGACCCTACCACACGGCTTCCGCGCGACAATGAGAATGAGCTCGGCTGCCACGCTACACCCGGACATGCATTACCTCCCGGCGTGAATGACCTCGCAGAGTGCTCATGGCTGGAGGCCGCAGGCAACAGTGCCACAACTCCGCTCGCAACGATGACGAGCTCGAGCAAGACAGGTGCCTTTGTTGTGTGGTACGACGCTGCTGGGGTGGCACGTGCAGCGTGTACAGGGATCCACTTTGCCAGCGAAGGGTCGTCGCTGACCTTATCGTCGATTCGGGTCGCCGCGCACTCGTCCCAGTCCATCCTTCGCCGCGCACCTGACGAGCCCGGCGCCTCAGCGCACGCTGCAGTCAATGATGCACAAGGGATGTACGTAGCGATGCGAGTGGTCGTCTCACGCGGCGGAGACACGCTTTTTCTCGGGCAGCAGGCCCAGGGTTGGCAAGATATCGACCCGTGCAAGAACGGTTACTTTGAAGAGGTCGCCTCAGCAAACGGTACGCAGCGAGTATGCCGGGACGGCTTCAATCGCGAGCGCGACGTGATGACCATCCGCTTTGCAGCTGCACCGATAGACCTGCCGGATGCGAGCAAGGACGAGACCGCGTTCGCAGTGCTGGTCAAGTTTGTCGTTCTGGCGGGACAGAATCACAGTGCTGGGGAAATCGGGTCCGTATGGACACGCGTCATTGGCGAGGTGTGCAGCCTGCAGATCTTGTCGGGATCAACCTCAACCGATTTCCTGTAGTCAGTCTGAGCCTTCGTCTGATCTCGCAGATAGGGCACTCTGAACACTCTTCAGTGGCCGGTCTCGAAGCAGATGCACGCGGGGTGTACCTCTCTGGTCTGTTCCACCCGATAAAAGTGCTCTGCCTCGGGTCAAGCTGAGACTTGATATTTTCAGTCGCAAGACTAACTGGCGTGCGATAGGTACCTACACGCGTTCGCTCGCGGTGCCGCTGCGATACCAGACATGCAAGGTGCTTGGCTCAGTGCCCGAGTGTGAGAAGGGAGGGGCGCTTTTTCGATCGTCTGGGCAGCCCTGCTTGCTGCAAGAACGCTACAGACGCGCTCCCAACCAAGTTTGCGCGGACCACTTCGCCTCAACGCTTGCGAATCAGCGCGTACTTGCGCTCGGAGCTGCAGTCATCTCGGAGCTTGCGGTCGACCGTGGAAATGTCTTCGTAGCAGCATATGCCCACGATGGGACCCTGCTCTGGCATCGGGAGGCCTATGGCGGTACACCCCGCAAAGTCTCTCCTTGCTAAACCCCCAACTCTGCCATGATTACATGCTGCGCCGAATTGGTGAAAAGACTCGTGTGAACTCAGGAAATGTGACGGCTCGGGCCTCCGCGCTTGTCGGTCCGGATGCGGTCATCGTAGCTGAGGCATCAAGGCCGGGAGATGCACTCCCGCAGGGGCCGCAGGGTTCGTTTCTTTTCGTGGCAGGAGAGGTACGACGCGCGTTTGGGCCTGCGAGTGAAGTCTTCACCGACTTTGGCAAGATGCGCTTTCCGACCAAATGCAGTCATGGTGTGCTCATTGGAAATCACTCCGTGTCGCCACGAGATAGCCCCTGCAGCGGAATGATGACCGCGCTGGGCTCAGGTATATCATTTCTCTTGACATGTACCTGGACCCCTTCGCCGTTTATCAGAATACGATTTGAGAAAGCCCGCAAATTGTAAACTCTATCGGGTCGTGACTTCTGTGCAGGGACCGACATTTTTGTGCTTAAGATCGACTTGAAAAGCGGGGAGCCTCTTTGGCTTAAGCGACTTGGCTCACGCAACCAAGATGAAGAAGTCCGAGGCTTGGCTGTGCGGGCAGGCGCAAATACGGTTGTACTCTCGGGCTCATTTTCGCTTCCAGCGGGTTCCACAGCTCGCGTTCCTCAGGTTTGAGCAATTGCGTGTTCACGCGTGCTCACATGCACCGTGCGGAATGGATCTGGCTTTCAAGAAGGAACTCTGCCTTACATGACATGTAAACCCTTAAACAGGACACCTTCGGGCTGGTGGTGGCTGGTCGTGGGTCGGCCGCTGGATGTGGAGCAAACCAAGAACCAGCGTGGAGTCTGGGCGAGCAGCGCTTTGTATTCGAAAATATGTCTGCGCATTGGTCGCTGACCAATTGCAGCCTGCTACCCCTCTCCTTGAGGGGTCGCACTGCATTTTTTCTGGAGCTTGGGGAGGGTGACAAAGCGTGGATGCGATCAGGCGCCAGTACGCACGGTGGGTCGTCGCGGCCGTGGTCCCAGTGCGAAGGATATGGCGAGTCAGCTTGCAACGCAGATGGCGTATTGTGGACCCGAACGTTGCATCAGGGGGAACTGATTGTGGAGAGTGCTGCAAGCGAGGGGCGGCTGGTAGGGGCGTTGAAAGATCGCCTTGTCGTTGCAGCGCACTTCAAGGGCGTCAGGGGCGGACCTCATCAGGGTCTGCGAGTTCCAGGACTGCCACCTCCACCATTCTTCAGCTCGGATGACGCCAATATTGAGTCCCTCCTTCTAGGCCTAACGGCATGACCACAAGGTTGACCGTGCCGGGCATGAGTCAACAGGAAGTTTTCATGCTACGAGGGAAAGCTACGTGGCTAACTGTTGCTTCAATGCGCTGGGAATGCCCTAGCAAGAGCCGAGGTCAGAAACGCAATGGCGCCACGATACACAGATTCATTAAAAGTAGCTTGCCGTCTTCGGGCGCGTTCAGGCACCAAAGAGCCCCGAACCCGCCTGTGTGGCCTCGTTCCCACCGGCAAGGTCGCCCATACCCATCTCAGCTGCGCCTTCTTGTTCCGCGAAAGGGTGCTCCTTCTTCCACTCGTTTGTCGCGGGCCCGTCCGTCCCCTTAGCCGCTGCAGGATTAACAACATGCGGATCCCAATAGGTGCCACCTGCTGGGTTGAAGTAACCACCGTCATTATCCATACCCCAATGCAGCCACCCAGCCATCGGTCTCCCAAGCGTCGACCATGTCGTCGTTGGCCGAGCGATCGCCTCAAATGACTGCTCACCGCCGCCTATCGGCGTGCCCGTTTCCATGCGAAAGGAAAGCATCTGGCGTTTTTCGTTGATGTTCATCTGCTCCTGATTGAGCGGCGCCAGCGCCGCCGCCAGCGATTTACCAGTCTTGTCCCCAATGGGAAATACGTCCACCGCGCGCAGATTCTCCCGCAGAATCTTATCCCCCTCCAGCAATGCGTACCCCGCAGTGTGCTTTGATAGCTCCACCAAATTCTTCATCTCGATCGCAGCCTTGGCTTCCTCCTGATCCAAGCGTGACATCATCGATGACTCTGTGCCCGTGCCGCTTGCATTGCGTGGCGGAGACATCATCACCACCCCTGAGGCCAGCTGTGGTGTTGCTACGGCCTGAAGATCCGTTTGGGGCTGGAAAGATAGCCACGAGGGTACAGGGCGGCCATGAATATCGAGTGGAACAACCCAATTCGTCAGCACAAGATCCTGTTTTTGGGGCTTTGGCGGCCCGAAGTACTGTGCAAATACGCGGGCGCGTTTCCAGTTGAGCTCCAGCTGCTGCTTATCCAGCTGTTTTCCATCGTATGCAAGCTGCTCCTTGGAAGGCGCCAGCGCTGCAGATTCTCTGGCAGCAAGGCTTATCGTACGGCCTGTCGGATAGGAGCGCGCCGTTGCAGCTAGAACTTGGGCCGCGCAGGCGCCTTCGCTGGCGCATGAGAGCGCGTACTCTGCGTCCAAGTGGCTCGTCGTCCACGGTTTGTTCGCCTTCAAAATGTGTTCCATGCACTTGGAACATGCAGGTTCGCCATTCGGCTTGACAAAGCGTAGGCTCTGGGAGCTCGCTTGTCCCACTGCGCCGTTCAACCCCCCATCGATCGAGAGCGCTGTTCTCCGACCCTCACGCTCCTGAATCAGAGCTAAAACGACCATCGCGACGCTGAGAAGACTCGCAACTAAAAGTATGCGAAGCTTGCGAGGACCACGGTTTCCATCAGCACGCATCGCGGGCGCTACCGCGCCCCAACCGCGGTGCTCCGCCAACATTTCCCGGAAGCTCCAAAATGGGAATCACAGTTGCCTAATAATCTCTCGGAAGGGCCCGCTTCCGAGACGACCTGGGCCGCAGGACGAAGCGACAGGGGGCAAGTTGAAGCCGGGCTCATCCGCCCAGAGCGGTGTGCGCGAAGAATGACGCGGCCAATGGATTCTGTGTTCATGACTGCCTCAGAAAATCCGGACGGGTTGAAGTCTGCAGACGTAGTGTCCAATGTGCAACAGCAGATAAATCCAGCGAAGCGAGATTCCACCGGCGATGTATATACTGAATCGAGAGCCGAATCTGTGACTTCCTCGGAATCATCGCATTTTCAAACATGGCGTTCCTTCCGCAAGAATGAGCCAACCAATCGAATGCAGCTGACAGCCTCCTGTGAAGACGCCGAGAGACAAAACAGGCAGCTGCAGGAGGTGCACCAACAACAGCTAGAGGATAAGGACGCGATCATTCGAGCATTGCTCGCACAAAGGGACCAGACCTTCAAAGAGCTGCAACATATGCAGACAAAAATTGACGAAAAGACCCACGAGACCTGGCTTCTTCGTGGTATGCTGTGCATTCCAACAGTCCAACCAAAGTCAGGCTCGGTCATCGTTTCCCACTATCCCAAGATGGAATTGCGATGGGCAAACATTGCGCTTCGCTCTCTCCCTGCATACGATCCTGTTGGAAGCTACATCATCTGGCGGCCTGCCGATATTTCGCAGTTTGAATGCCGGCGGGGATTTCTTCCGCTCATCATCTCGGTTCTCAAATCGACCGGGCGAGACCCAGCGACGGCAATATCAAACACGGAAGCAGCTAAGATTTCGCATCGCTATGTATACGCGATCGATGCTACTGCTGAAGGAACGTGGAGGGAAATCGCGGGCTCAATCGTTGCAGGTGTAACTCCTTGGCGACACGACGTACAGGACTTCTACGATAATGAAACGCTGGGCGCCATCTACGACTCGCTGGAGCAATTTGTTGAGCTCTCTGGTGACATGCACCGCGAAGTGACGAGTTACAAGTTTTCGCAAGCTGCAGTGAGGCCATTCTTCAAAGAGTGGCTCGATGAGTCCATGGCAGAATACTTGCGTGCTGCGCCCGCGCCCGTGGTGAAGGAAATTCTTGTGGAAAACGTGCGGACAAAAATGGTGAGGGTTGCTCTTCCCTCGGCAAACGTTGGTGTTCAAGATCCTGATTGGAAAAGTGGCACAAGGGCTTTCGGTCCTCCGTCATTTGTCGGGTCCAACATGAATTCGCGTGTGCCCTCAACCGCGTTTTCTGCAACGACCGCCGCGTACCGGGACTTGGCATCACGAGCGACACAAAATATCGCAGCGGAGGCGGAGGCGGAGGCAGGCGCAGACGCGGAGGCAGACGCAGACGCAGACGCGGGAGTGGCATCACTGAAAATGCTGGAGCCAACGCCGCTACCGGAACGATCCATTCCAGGGAGCCTTGAGGAAGCGCCGAGCGAGAAGAGCTTCAAGGACACCAGAAACTACAGCCAAATTCTGAGAGATTTCAGGGCAGCGCGTGCATCATCTGAGGCTTCCTTCGATCTTGAATCCTACGCTCGGAATCACGATGTCGGGGAGCTGGTCAAGGACTTGCAGCGGTTGAATCAGGAAAACGGCGTTCAGCCACAAGGAAGCGGACAAGACCATCCGGGCCTTCACGAGGCGCTCGACTCAGGTCTAGTGTCGGAATGAGACTATGAAGAAGGATTGAGGGGTCATGATGCGAGACAATCAAAAGAAGCTTGCATTTAGCAGACAGAGAGGTACGGTTTTGAGGTGACCTAGCCACACAAATCCTCAAGCTACGGGCAGCCCGCAACACTTACAATGTCAGACCGCCAGCGCACCCAGGGCGCACCGGGCCGCCTGCCAGCACGCTCAGCGTAAGCTTGAAAGGAATTTCTGGGTTTTAGTACACACGCAGTGAATAGCCCCTACTGCAAAGAATGATGCGCCGGCACATCGAAGCGCACTTTTCTGAATTAGGTAGAATGTGTTTGGGAGTTTCGGCATGCGTAACATGATGTCTTGGGTTTAGGGACTCCAACTAGATCACATCGATAAAAATAAAAGCAAAAAATGTGCCCACGGCATGGTGCAGATAATCATCGCAAGCTTGGCTGAAGAGATGGCACAGTCTTTGGTGTGCGGTTCCTTCCGTTCAGTGTGATGGGGCGGTACCTGCAAGCAGGAGGTCTCGACCTCAAGGGCTTCACCGCGTGCACGATCAGCAGCGGCATCAGCTGCAGCTACCTCTGCTCCAACACAGCGTCAGTACCAGTACAAATAATGCCCTGAGCATGGCTGCGATAACTTCAGGCGCGCACAAGTTGTTTGGATGAGACTCACCCAGGTTCTTCGCATGCAGGTAGCTTTCGATTACACTTTCCGTGGCAGGATGCTCTTTCATCAGCGCTCCTTCCCAGTCAACGTACCTGCAGGCCACGTATGGAATTAGAAATGGCAAGATACGAAGCGTCAGACAATATGTTTTTGAGTGCAAGTTGCTGGCTGGTATGTGTGCGATGACCCGGTGCCATTGAAGAAGACGCCCTCCGGGAGAGGTGCCTGCCGAGGACCCAAGGGGTGTTGGCAGGCTTCAATCGGCTAATATCCTCTCTAAGAATGGCAAGGTGTGAAGTTCAAACCACCAATGTCGCTCGTATATATGCGCACCTGTCTCAGGAGTGCCTTGATCTCTGCATGCTCCTCACTCGTGAGGTCTGCCGCAGTCCTCGCCTTCGCACGCGGTGGTACAGCTACTCGACCAGCAAGAAGCTGACGCACCAACTCGTCGCAATTGAGATTCAAACCCGAGACTTCGACAAAGCAGATTGGATCTGATGAAGCTTCAGAAGAGGCTACGGGTGTTACTGTCACGCTGCCTCGGTGCGCCTTGACGAGGCATAATTTGGCTGAGTCTCCAACGCGAAAGCATTCACGGTCGCCAGGCTGTCCGGCTCCGGGGGCACGGTCGGCGTGCGTGACCCAAACTTGAGCACAAAGATGATCCAGCTTCATCGGAAGGACCCGATCATTCGTCGATGCAGCGCTGGCATGTGCTTCAAGAAACTTTGCCAAGCTCTCTTGGGAGGGTGCGAGCAGCACCCGAATAGCCTTGACCAGCGCTGTCCTGACAAAAAGAGCCTCCGCCGGCACTGCAAATGAAAGCTGGACAAAAGCACCCTGACGATCTCGCCAAAGCGCGCGATGATTCATTTTGTCTGAGGATACTGCAAACGGGCCGAGCTCCCAATGCGGAAATAACTCACGGCGCCGAGCTGCGGCAAGCGGTGCAGAAAATGCGTGAGTATCAACGGGAACCGAAGAAGCCGAAAAAGAGCCAGTGTCTGCCAGAGTGAGAAGCGTCTCGATGTCGGCACGAGCTACCACGCGCCCTGCCACGGCTTTGATCACGTTCATGGAAGGATTGACGCTACGGAGCATCCGCTGGACCTCCCCGGCACGCTCTGCTGCGCACTGCTCCCCGTTCACCAGCACAGCACAGGATACAAAGCCTGCTTCGCATTGGGCAGCAATGTTGCGCGCGGTTCCGAGTGCGCCCGGAGTGGTAAGCGATGTGGCATTGACAATGGCAACCAGTCTGTCCAGAGCGAAGCGTCGGCACGTTGGCGAGTCAGAGAGTATCGCTCGAGCCACCTCCTGCGACGACGCGTACGTCGAAATGATAAGCGCTACTCTCTGTCCTTGTCCCGGGGCTGTACGGGAAAGGCATTCGGCAAGAGCCGCAGAGTCCACTCCTCCGGGCCGTGCAGAGCTAACAGCGCGGTGCACAACAATATTCCACCGAGTTGCCTCGCCAGAGAGATCAATCGCGCCGCGGACAAGACGTTGCTTGTCGCAGCCAGGCTGACCGAGGAAGACGACCAAACGGGAAGCATTTTGTACAGGAGGTTCCATCGGTCGCGGTGAAGCAGGGTGGTGAAGCTGTGCGTCGCAGACCTGAAGATGGTCAAGGAAGGAAGTGATGTGCAAGTCGCCGTTGCTGCCGGCTGAGGGCGCCCGTGCGCTCCTGCGCCCCGCCACGGATTCTGGCTGTGGCAGAAGAAATACGCGCGGAATAACACCTTTCGTGCGCACTTGAATCTTTCCAAGCCCTTCACGCCACGCCGGGAGAATTGTATCTGCAATCGTACGTCGGGCGGCGCCACTGAACGCGAAGACCAGCGTCGCGGGACTCTCTGTGCCGCTCGCGCGATAAGAGGCCTCAAGGATGCCGTATCGAGAAAAGGAAGCTATACCCTCATTACAGGTAAGATGAACTACAACATGAAGAACATTGACCCCATCTTCTTCGACTTTGTCGTCAAGAATGTCCACAGCTCCGGCATGTGCTTCAAAATCGACCACCATTGAGCCGAGACGCGAGCTGGTGAAGATGAGACCCCTTTCAAACACCCATGCCTCACCGTAGAGGCTTGGCATGCCGACAAATCCCTGATCCATCGACGTCACTTTCAGCGCGCATTAGAATTCTTGACTGGAAGAGCGAGGCAGCAAGAAGATTCGGGAGCGACATCAGTGACACCGTCTGAGAATGACTATTTCGAGCGAGGTAAATACCGTGAGGAATTTTGCGTGTTCAAGAGGATCATTGACTATCATTGCGCCCATCGAAAAATGACGGTTTTTGCCGGAGGCCCGGAGCCGCGATAGCTGGCTGTGCATGTACTCGGTGTCTGTGCAAGGAAACGTTATGGTGGCACACCGTCAGATCCATCGTAAGGTCGCATATTGGGCAGCACATGACTTGAAATTTGGGAAGGAAGAAACCAGACTCGTCTCGTGAACACATCCACCCGGTGACACGAGGAATCTTGGCCGTCAAGACCAGATAAGGGGCCGGCTCTTTGGCAATGGCCGGGGGTGCATCTATGAAGGTGTCGCCAAGTGCGACAGCGCCGAGGTCGACGGGCGGAGTATCAAGGGACATGATGTGCGAAACCCGCACCTCCATATATTTGGCGTAACGAGACCCGGGCGACACATCCGCGCATTTGCCCGCCAAATCCGCTGCAGTCAGTGTCACCCGCAGGCCTTTACGCACATCCGTATTACGAAGCCACTCGAGACCGCGAGTTGACTGGAAGTCTTGAAAGAGCCGATTCGCGAGTGCTAGTAGTGTCGCCTGATCGCTAGCTTGCCCTGCGGCGAATGCATCCATAAGTGCTGCATGAATGTGCGTAACCGCCGCGTACGCAGTCCACAGGCAGAGCGCATGTAACGAGGCAGGTCCACGCCCGCGCCAATTGTCCGGCAGCTCGGTCTCATTCCCGTCCCAGTCGAATGTCCTCATCCGCCTGGAAAATAATTGGAGTTACCGTGAAACATGTCAGTCGAACCCTATGGTAGTTCAAGAGTCGGTGATGCAGCAGCGGTGAGATCAAATGTAAAACTACCATATGCAGGCGAGGGAAGTACTCTGCGGCACCGCCGTTTGAAAGGAAGTGGGTTCGCGCAAGGCGGAGTGGACCGTTGGGCTCAGACGCCTCCATGACAAAGTGCAAGGCTGGCTGACCACCCGCACCAGCAGTAGCAACCTTGCTTTCAGGGGAGGAGAGGCGGTCGATCTCGATGTTCGATCGGATGCCGAGCGCTGCACGAGGAAGATGCTCGTGCTGCGCGGCAGCGTTGTCGGCTCGCAGCAGACCGTAGGAAAAAAAGCTTAGGACAGGGTCAATCAAGGTAGCTTCAGAGAGGCGGAGGCGGTCATTTGGGTGCATCTGATCCAGAGCGTCGAGCGAAGTAGCCCAGTGGAAGGCAAGACGGTCGGTGTGAAAGAACGCTAGGAGCTCCGCAGCACGCCTGTCAAGACGCATGAACACCCCAGGCAGAAGCGGGGATAGGTCCGTAATGCGATGTCTCATCGAAAAGAATCCCCTGTCTATCGCTCGACAGATTGTCAGCGTGCGGTCCGGAAGTCAGAAAGGCGGGCGGGGGACGCGACGCGGTCGGGGCAATACTTCCAAGTTCCTCGACGCCGTACACTTGAATTAATGGCCACTTTTCGAGTTCCATTGCTCCCTGCGAGGCCGTAGCATCCTCGGGGTCCGGAAGCACGGTACCAATCCCACGAAATGGCTCGATCGCATCAAGGAACGCGACGATCTTCCGCTCCTCGAAGCGGTCCTGGTCTGCCTCTTCCTCAGGAATAGCCGCGAGCAGCTGCAGGTCACTGACCTGCCCAAGCAGGCCGGCATACTTCCAGAAAACTTTGCTCCCTGCACGGCGTCGCATCATCCTCAGTCTTGCTTCCAGTACACGCGGAGCTCCACCGCTTCCGAAACGCATGCGGTCAACGCGATGTTCAAGCGAAATTTCGCTGGAACATGAAAAAGTCTTTCGCGATTGTGAACGAAGAACAATACTGGGCGCTTTTGAATTTGGAAGGGGGAGCAGAATCACCGCCAATATAAAGAAAACAATCTGCTGCAGAGACTACAAGAACTACGTCGTCGAGCTCCTCGATGCCTTTACTCGAGTTGTAGATTTCCGTGCCACAGCACCCGAGCAGCAGGTAGTTCACCACTTGGCGCGCACCAGCGTTGTACCTGCCGTCCACCCCTGCGGCCAAACGAACGATTAACACGATTGCAGACAGAATCCGTGACATCAACTGAGCTAGCGCGCAAAGCCACCAGTTTCCCATCAGCGAGATGCGCCTTGTCCATGCCGTCAGCTCAGTTTGTTCCCGGCAGACACAGCCCCGAAAAGCAAATGAGAAATCTCAACCGTGGCATATATACCACAACATGGCGGGACTCTGATGATGCGGCAATATGAATGCCTGGATCACTGTGATGCGGGCCACGCGAGCAGCGGCAGCTGCACAACAGGGTCAAAGTTTGGGAGGGCAAACCGGAGACAAATAGGAGCGCCTCTTTCTCGTTGTCGCAGAGCGCCTGCAATTCTCGAAGACGATTTCTCACGACAGCGGGCGTCAGCACGCGGTCATCCCGATTCGGTACCCCTGCAAGGCCCAGCACAGGTGCCTCGGGATCGCGGCGCTCCTCCATTAGTCAAACTTCCCGCCAACCGTGAAGTTGACTCCAACAAGTTGACATCCTACTGGTCAGCGTTTGTCATCACGCCACAGCAGGGCCAAAGCCGTTTCTCCGGTGCTCTGCCAGAACCGGGCGACTGGGGAGGTCAGGGGGGTGAAAACCGCATGCGTGCATGGATAGATTCTGCACGTTGACTCACTGAAGCACTATGGGATCATGTGTGAGCAAGTCTGGTGTGAGGGGACGGGACCAGGGGGACTTGGCGGTCCAGCCGACCGTCGGGAACCCAGCAGCGGTCCCTACGCGCAAAAAGAGTGATGACGTGCTCACAGAGCTACCGCATGCAGACCTGAAGGTGTATATACCGGCTGCAGACGGGCCACTAGCTAAACGGGAAGAGTCGCGCTGTGTGCCGTGGCACGAATTCGAGCTTTTTCGACAGGTCGCCCCGCACGACATGGCTGAGCTTGTCGACAGGATGACGATTCGTACGTACGAGATAGGCGATCTAATCGTTCGGAAGGGCACGATCGGAACGACAATGTATCGTTCCAAGAACGTTTTGTTGCGCATGGCATCTGCTGACATAGCGTGCTCATGCACGGTAGGAATCTTACGCAGAAGCGCTGTGCAAGGAACTTATTTGGTGGTTGCCTCGCAGGTACTTCTTGGATCAGGGTCAGGCCGAGGCGCGGGTGCTTGCTTACCCCCAGATATAGCTGTGTAGGTCCGGGTGCACTGATCTTTTTAGGCTGTCCAACGGTTTCTGAACATCGTCAACTGCGCGACCAAGTAGGCCACAGCCATCTGATTGTAGAATTCGATGGTGAAAAATGCAGGTCGGGGATACGGTGTTGGAGCAACTAGTTCCGGGAGACTTTTTCGGGGAGATGGCCTTTATCGCCACATGTCACAAGTTCCTGCGTAACGTTCCCGAGGAGATGGTCCGGGATCTGGGGGGAAACGTGCAGCGCACATGTGATGTCAAGGCGCTGAAGACTACAAGAGTCGTTGAGCTGTCAGTTCACTCGTTTCTCACAGTGCTGCAGAGGGATATGATCGGGAATCGTGAGGTGCTTCACGCGCTAGCGACCCTCGCGCCCATCGCAAACGCGAGGCGAGCTGATGTGCAGCGAGCTATGGACGCGCGAGATATCGACAGTGTCGCGCAGCCTGGGGCAATTGTGGGAGATACGGCCATGGACAACGGTGATGAGGTTCCCGAAGCAGCGAAGGGCTCGAACCAGGCCCCTGGCGAGAAAGCGTGGGAAGCGTCGCTGGTAGCCAACTTCTTCAAGGGTGGGGACAAAATCGACCCGACTCCTCGCGCCCGCACTGGGGACCCAGCCGGTGCGGTGCCGACCAAGAAGGAACACTTGCTCAACAAATTGCGCCTTCCAGACACTGACTCACCTAGACCGCGTGGAGTGGCGAAAGACGACGACGACGTTGTCGCAAAGTGGGGCCAAGCGAAGCAAGGCGATGTCGCTGAGCCAGCTGTTACCGAGGCGATGTCGCCCTCTCTGACTCATGCAAGGGCACTAGGTGACCTTTCCCCTTCAATGGGAGCACAAACACCCCACCTGTACAAAGACGAGTTACCTCCGCCGATCGAAGAGGGCGAAGAGGACGAAGCTGAATGAGAACTTTTTATTCTGCGGTTTTCTGGTTTTGCTCAATGAAACTTGGCGCCAACGAAAAGTATGTTTGTGCAAAGCCAATGCATTGAAAGAGCTGGAACACGCTTTGCTCGGCAACGTAGCCGAGTGGCCGTGCCGCGTTAGGAAGCTTGTTCAAGGCGGAGAACATCGTCGAGAAAGTCCGCTGAGCGGAGCACAGTGTTGGACCCCAGAATTGCCCGCATCTTTCCAACCTGTCCAACGCGCAAAATCTGGTAAGCCAGCGCGATCAACAGCCAACTCTTCGCTGTTACGCTGAGCCACTGCTAGCATACGCACATTTTGAGCGTTGAACTCCGAGATGATTCTCGCCTCTGCGTAAGTCGCGCCCCTGTTTGGAACGCACACAGTCGAGGTTTCACAACTTTAAAATGCCGCCGCATTGAATCTGAATGGGCCATGGAAAACGGCTGTACCCCAGGATGAAAACAATCACTTTGCTTGGTCTCAGAGCAGAGGGGTTGACACGCGCGCCCGAAATCGTAGTTATCTCTGCATCTCGAAGCGCTGCAACGCCCCCTGCCAGAAGCCAATCGCCAGTGAGTACTAATCCATGTGAAGTGCAACGCAGATTGCTTCCATGGCATTTTCACCATGCGTACCTGCGCGAAGAGCAGCCAAGCGCGAAGCAAGAAGAGGCTCGTGTCGAGTGAGAACGTTTGCAACCCCGTGAATACCCTCAAGGCCCTTTTTGACCTGTGCAATTGCATGGCCCAGCCTCTGATTCAGCAAAAAGAGGATGGGGACACGGCATGCGAAAGCGGGATGACGGTATGTACCAGCCCTTTTGCGGCGCCGACAACTGTCTTCTTGTTGAAAATGTCGGCGGAGCGCACCTGCACACCCGCGTGCTTCCGCAGGAGCTGGACGGTCCTTGCCCAGCTGCCGCCGCGCAAATGCTCACCTCCCGCATCCCGCTCTAATTTTTCCCAGCAGTCACATAGAGACCGTTCCAAAAAGCGTGTTTCGCGCTCTCCTTCCAGCTCGTAGCGAAGCGAATACAAGAGCACAAGCCGCACCTTTTCCAGCCATTCAACCCCGCGGTCCTCTACAAGAGTCTCAACGCGATTGAATGCCTCCGTTAATCCCTCAGTGCATGCAAGCTCCTGCTCTAGTTCCGACTGATCCAGTAGGCCGCGTTTTTCGACCATCTTTGAGAGCTCGGAGGTCAGAGCCACATGCTTAGCAACCTGCCCGCTTCAAACCGTCAGCTCCGCACGCAAGAGCAGCAGGAAACATGGCAATAACTCACTTCACGCCGAGACATAAGTGCAGAGGGGGGAAGAACCGCACGCTCTTGGCGGCGGAGCTCCGGGTAGCGGTCCATAAAACGCTGGATGTCCCCAATGGAGGTCAACTTGCTCTGTGCGCCAGCCTTTCCAGCGACACCGCCTCCCTGCTGGCGCTGCAACTCGTCAACAACCTCTTTGAGCGCCTCGCCGATCTCCCCAAAAAGCATGTGCTCTGCCCGTGCGTAGAACTCATCGTCCTGGCGCGAGAGTACGACCTCTTCCTGATCGCCTGCACCTGCAGACCCGCCTCCTACTGACAACATGTCGACCCGATTCGCACGAATGCCAAGCGCCTCGTGCACCATCGCAGTATAGGTCCACTGATTAAGTAGTGGCGTGACAGGATCGTCACGGCGGTCGAGGATCAGCAGGAACGCTGGCTGCTGGACGCTCTTTCCGAAGCGGAACAAGTCTGAATCTGACGTGTGATTTCCGCGTGCGATGCGATCCTCCACCTCCTCCGCAACCTTCCGCGCCACGGGGCTGTTCCGCTGGTACGCAATCCCGGGAGCTTCTTTGAGTGCCAGAAGTACAGATGCAAGCCCCCCGCACAACTGGTCGAACAGCGGCTGGTCCCATCGCGGTGGCTCTAGTGGCATGCAACTCTGAAGGTCCAGCGAGAACAGCTCCTCGCTCAGAGGCGAAAAGTCGAGAAACACCTCTTGCACTTGATGCACCCGCTACCAAAGGTGTAAAACCAATCAGCAATCCCGATTAGCTATGACGTTGGGCTGCGCAGCCATCCAATACTACAAGTTGGATGACCAAAACGAGATGAATGAATCTAGCTCGTTCGGATTTCGATGCACAGCGGAACTGCTTTTACCTGTTTTTTGTCTGCCTGCGCAAGATCCTTGAGAAGATGATCAGGAAGCGTAGAAGTGAAGAAGACGTGGTATTCGTCAAATGTCGGTGCAGCCAACTCGTCGCGCAGTGCTCTCACAGACTCTCCTGTAGGCCTCAGGAGGCAGACAGCGCGGAAGCCGCCCATCGGTCGACGGGATTCGTTCTTGAGGCGGTCTACACAGTACACCTGTAGCTCCAGGGCCCTCGACTGGCTGCAGACGAGCCCCGCGATTGTAGCAGTGCAGTCATCTAAAAGCAGGGCCTTCATTCCCTGGATGCTGCCAAGAATCTTGGTCTGAACATACCATTGTGCCGCCGCAAACACGTTCATTGATCCGGCGGCGGTCTGTTGAGCACTCCCCGCTAGAGACTTCATCGCACCTCTTCACACACGTAACAAGTACTCGCCAGTCCGCCTAATCCATTCCAGCATCAGTGAAACCTGCCTGAACTCCCACCGCTGCCTGTGATGTGGCCAAGAAGTCTGTGGACAAGGGCTCCAAGCACAAAAAAAGCACCTCCCAGTTTGTGGCGAAATAGGCGGCAGAAAATATGGCGCCTGGATCCTGTGTCGAAGAGTCTTTGCCATCGCATGAAAACATTGATGGAGACATGACTTATGACGGACCGATGTTAGATCAGTCAAATAGCTTTGAAGACACGGAACTATCCAAGATGGTGACCGAAGACGCAGACGAGGACCAGAGCAGCGCCGACGTTGACGTTTCGCACCTCCATCGTGTTGATTAAACTCACCATAGTATTTAGGCGCAAAAGCACTTTATTGTCATCCGATCTAAATCTTGATCTAGCATCTTCTTTGGTCCCCTTTATCCTTTGTGGCACGTTCCGAAATAACGAAGTGATGCATTGAGGATTGAGAGGCACTGAGAGCGGCGATGCACAGGACTTGATCAAGCATCTCGAGCAGAATTTGCAACTGCAATTCGTTGCAGTGAACCAGCTTCATGATGTGGGAGAAAGAATTGTAAGTTGAAGCAGTTAATCTGTCTCAGTCGTGAACTCGAAGTAGTTTGCGGTGGCACCCACCAACACTTTTTTGGATGAGCCAGTTGATCGTTTGAGTAACTTTGCAGGCGCTCGCGCTGCACGAAGTTGTGAAGAAGAAAGGTGAGCGCTATCGGGTGGATGAAGAAGAGACTAAAGCAAAGGTAAGGAGTGGGGCGTGGCAAAGTTCCGTTCAAGTTAGCGATACATGATGCACTGACGACTGACACGAGTCCTCCGGCTCAGATTGAATGCGCCCGTGCAACCAATATGCGTATCGACCTCGCAGAACAGAAGATGTCCGAAGCTAATGAGAAATTCGAGAAGGTATTGAAACTTGCTGGTAAAGAACTGCCGCCTCGTGCTGGATTTTTGCGTCAGCGTGGTGAGTCGCTTGCAGGGGTTGACCAGGACGTTTTGCACCACAAGTCAAGCTTGACGGAATGTTCAACAAGTATCAAGCTGATTCGGCCGCTATGAAGAGGGCTTGCAAGGTGTAGTGCCTGCGTTCTATTGCGATTCGCAATTCGAGACCAGCAGCACAAAGTGGGCACTTGCACGTGCGCACAAAGTCGTTCCAGTGAATCATGTCCCGAAGTGCGACCGTTGGGTCCTGCTTTTAATGATGCTCTGAAATATGCGCTCCTCCACCCCCGTATCTCCCGCCCACCCTTGGCGGCGGCGACTCCCACATGTCGTCACCGTCATCACCTTGGTAATGTTGCTGGAATCCCTGCCGGCCAGTCCTGTCCCCCTTTATTCCTCCCTGCACTGGTGTCGAGCAATTTGTCAGCCGATCACAGGCGAATCATGAATGATTAAGGACGCAATCGAGCAAAAACTGATGGTGAAACAAAATTCAGGTCTGCAATCCGGTCGGCAGTGATGCGTAGGGTACTCGCGGGGAACAGGATGTGAGGTGAAATACTCTGGCGGAGGAGACTATCAATGCGTTCGCGCTCCTGCGATCCCAGACTAGACGAATCTGTCTCACGATTCAGTGATCACAAGTTTGATATCGCATGGCAGCTGCGCATCTTGAGACTTCTGTAATGCCAGCACGTTCCTGATTTCAGTAGTGCTCCGTGGGGGAATTGCCATACCAGCGGGAATATCGCGTGTACGCCATCGCTGGATTAACCAAAGCATGAGGCCCTGCATTATGCAAGCAATGAGATATTCGAAACCCATGAGTGATTACTGCTTCAATAATATTGAAATGGGCAGGGCCAGAGGGCTGGGGAATCACCGCAACAGCAGCGAATACTCCTGGAGAACGTACAATACGAAACATGGTCTCAGCCCAGTCGGGGGGCTCCTGGTAAGGAAGCGTTGCGACAAATAGGTGAATGTCTACGCCGTCCACGAGCACAGCAAGCCCCGAACGCTCGTCGAACGACATTCTGAATTGCGAGCGCGCAGATCTGCCCAAAGGCTGGTAGTGCACAAGCCCTGGGATATTCGACTTTCCAGGCCGCAGTCTGCGGCAGATAAAACGTGTCCTCCCTCAATACGAGGCGCAGAGAAGATGCGGGACAGCAAAAACTAATGTTGATATCGATGCAAAAAACCTGGTTTTGAACTGCCCGGCTCTGTTTGAAAGGACCCAAGTATGGCTCGATTGAGGATCGGGACTCACTTGGTAGTGTTGTAGATGTTGATTGATGCCACAGTGTGGCCATGAGCGAGCGCTGCAAGATACCCTCCACGCAATACATTCACCGACATGACTTTTGAGTCTTGCTGGACGTCCATGTCGTGCAACACCTGCAAAGGGATGGCTCAAGAGTAAGGACGGTTTGCCCCAATCGGTATGCCGCATGCGCTGGCAAATTGCCACAAAAGGTGCAACACGCGTTCGGAACACCTTGCATCTAGGGCTGTCCTGATTGTGCTTAATATCCAGCACCAGGACCCTTCCGTCCGCTGTCCCGGCATAAAGGCGGTTCTGCGATTGCCAGTCGAGCGCCAGTGAAGTCACGTGTGCCTGCAGCCCCGGCGTTTTCAGGACCCGTCATTTGCACCTTGCTAAAATTCTAAAGAAGCAACGATCACCGTTACTTCGATTTGCTTGAGACGACGTTGGATCCTTCGCTCTCCCTTTTCGGTCGGATGTATCTCCTCAGTCGCCTTCTCCTGAGAACACGCAAAGCAATGTTGAGTACAGCTTGCATTTTTAGATGGGTCAGACGGGGCGCGCTATTTGCAAATAATCAACCTCGTCACTCACGCTTGCTCGGTTCACTGCAGTCGGAAGTGCCATACACCGAACTCTGGTAAGTTTTCGCGAGTTGCCGTCATAAAATGAAATTCGATCTCCGTGCGCGATGGCAGCCCAGGTCTTGGACACCGCTACCGCGTTCGCCAGCTCACGGTCCCCGTTGTTGCCGACCAGAAGATCCGTTGCAACAACCGAGCCATTTCGCAGATGCACGCTCACCCGCCCATTCTCGTCAGCCGCCAATATACTGAAAGATCGCCCCTTGGGTAGCAACTCCACATGAGCGATCCCACTCACCTGCACACGGCCTCAATTCATGTGCGGGGCATTATGCACGCACTGAGCAATGCAAGACGTTGAGATTCAATCGTATACCTTCGGATTTTCACCACCCGACGCAAGAATGGAGGGTCCCAACAGCGGAAAGGCTTCCGCCTTTGCAGGCTCAAACGATTTTATCTGCCCAGTGAAGCGTCCTCATCCACATGCAGCTCGGCGGGGCAAGGTTGTAGCTACTGGCTGCTGGGCAATCGGACGAAACCAGCTGAATTAGCGGGCTCCATCTTGTCTTCGCCGCCGACAGCTGAACATGCTGCGGCTGCGTTTCGAAGCGGGGTGGGCGAGAAATCTGGAGCCCGAAACTTGTGTATTCAGCACCATTCGCGTCTCCGCCGAACACGTGCCAGGAACCCAATCAAGAAAGAAAATGAGTCAAGCACAGTGAACAAGAAGTAAGAAAAGACGTGCCGTATGAATTCGAATGTCTCCACGGTTGCCACCAGTGACTACTCTGCACACGGCCTCGTGCAACCGCGAAACTGCCATTGACGTAACGGCTCCACGGTGCCCAAGATCCTGAGATGCGAGTAGTTCCCCCTCCCGCGAAAAAATGTGAAGATATCCTTTTGCATCTCCAACTGCAAGCAAACGATTGATTCGACTTCCGTCGAGTACCTAAGCCCACATTTGGCATCATGCCACTTCTCGCACGTCGCGGGCAACGCGATTTGCCTGGGGTGATGTTTGACGATTAGGATTTCGATTTGACACTAACATCCTGGAAGGGAAGCCAGCGAATGACAGTTGCCTTGGCCCTTGTCACAACTTTCATGGAGTTCCAGAGCTTTAGTCTTTCTGGTGACGTTGCTGAATTCTGTTCGCACTCAAAGACTTCAGTGCTTGTTGTGCAAAGCTTCTCCATCGTGACAATAAACAACGATCCGTGTATGGTCACGAGGACTCAGCAGTTCGCAAAAGCGTGTATGCTTTCATAGGTGACAGCCACCGCAGCTCGGGATCGATGATGCAAGCGCACCTTTTTCAGATGACCGCGACGTTCCCGATTCCGGCATTGGTGGTCCTCGGCACTGAGTTGACCTCACAAGTCAGCACTTGCTGGAACAATTACTGATTGAACAAAATACGTAAGAAAATACGTGTTGTCATATGAGGTCATGTGCTGCTCGACCAACCAACTACGTTGGGCATTCTATCACCTGCAGGTGCCTTCACGTAGGTTGCCCGGCAACGAGCCTCGGAGTGACTCCACAACCAGCTCCTGAAAACGAGAACACGTGACGCAGCGTTAGGCTTTAGCCTAATCATACGTCTGCAGAGAGATGGTGGAAGACCTTCTCCGCCAGCTCAATTCTCATCGCCTGTGGGGCAAGAGGCTTTGATCAGTGATGGTTGACCGGAGCTGTTTCATTGCTCAAGGGCGTTCTAGACTGGGTGCAGCTTTGAGGCGCGACGCATTCCTTATCAGAGGACTCTGGCTTCGGGTACAGTCAGCACGGATAAAATCATTGGGGTCAATCGGCAGACTGTCTGGTGGGGGAATCCAACAACGGGGTTCTGGAAACGGGGATCTCGAACCTCGAGCTGCTTCTTCGCCTCTATTTCGTTCATTGTGAAGCTGAAGGTGGGTCCCACGAGCAGTAGCAGTAGAATCATCATTACTGAGCTCCTGCTCATAGAAGATGCCCGAAACCCCCCCATTTCTGGGCCAAACGCGCTCAGGTGGACTGCCATGCCCTCGGTTCCCGTCGTGGTTCTCCTTCCGATTCTGGGCACCCCGCAAACAGACAGAGAAACACAAAAAACCGCATGTGCAAACCAGGACTCTAAGAGGACGTTCTGGCACACGTCGTCGTTCTGAGGAGGGAACGCTGTTTCCGCGGGAACTCAGAGTTACACTGGTTAGTGTCACAGGAAGCGACGTTTACAGCACGGCTGTTTCTGCCACCATCTCTGTTCTACGAGGGACGTGGAGTGTTTGGTGGCTGCAAATAGTCTTCGCCGCAGCAGTTGTTCTCTGCTCAACGCCCCCGCCAAGCTTGCGAGCAGGTATGTTATGCTAGCCTAGGCTTAAGCCAGCATGAAGTGCGGTGAAAATCTCGTTTCCCGTCATTGCTCGTGCGAGCGCATGGCTCGCAAAGTTGACTGAATCGCGCCGACCCGAGTGCAGGTGCGCTCGGAAACTCGCTTGGGGCCATGTCCCAGGATGCAGCTCAAGAGTCAAAGCTCTTGGAGAGCACAACAGAAACGGTGCTGGTAAAATCTGTTGAGATGCCGCCGGAGTCAATCAAGGTGCAGGGCTATGATTTCAACAAAGGAGTGGATCACAACGCGCTGCTTGACTCGTTCTTGACCAGCGGATTCCAGGCCTCGAACTTTGGTATGGCCGTAAAAGAGATCAACCGCATGCGCGCCTGGCGACTCAGGTCCTTTTTCAAAGCCTAGTGGGTGTGCTGGTAAACTTCGCAGCGCGTGAGATATGAAGCATCTTGCAACGTCTTGCTGGCACTGACTACGGTGGGTGTTGCTTACAGCGATGAGCCGGTAGCTGAGGATGAGGATGACGAGCTCCGGAGCTTTGAAGCGCGTAACCAGGTGAAGAGCACCATATTTCTTGGGTACACCTCGAACATGGCGTCATGCGGGGTGCGCGAGACGATCCGCTATCTCTGCGAACACAAGATGGTAGACGTCATTGTCGCTACGGCCGGTGGAGTTGAAGAAGATTTCATCAAGTGCCTCGCTCCTACGTATCTGGGAAGCGGGTGAATCCCCTTTTGCTCGCCATGATAATGCTGAGGCAAATGTCTGTGTAAAACTGACCGAACACTTTGGCCTGGACAGGAATTCCCTGCACCCAGCGTGTGCGAGCGGATTTGAGCTGGATGGGAAGACCTTGAGGCTGCAGGGACTTAATCGGATCGGCAACATGGTGGTACCGAATGAAAACTACGTGTTGTTCGAGCAGTGGCTAATGCCCATCCTTGACACGATGCTCGACGAGCAGATCAATGATGTAGGCTGCCTCGCCCTCAGTGCATCCTGCCAGGCACCAAGGTGCTTGTCGCTGCCAGCGTCTGCGTGACTGACGATTCTGATGCTGGGCAGGGCGTTATTTGGACCCCCTCGACTCTTATCCGACGTCTCGGTCTTGAGATTGGCAAGGTTGTCCCCAAAATATTTGCCTATCGTAGGAGGCGGGGCATCCAACCAACTCCTGCCGAGCCACGGTAACTGATCTGATGGATTGGGCAGCTGCCGAACGGGAAGGAAAGTATCTACTACTGGTGTGCAGTCAACGACATCTCCGTGTTCAGCCCTGCACTTACGGTGAGACCCATCTCCTCCAAAAGTTGAGAATCCCTCCTCTTCTTCCTGCATTCTCGCTGACTTCGGTCCCATATCACAGGACGGCTCGATAGGCGACATGCTGTTTTTCCACTCCTACAAGCGGCAGCCATTGATACTTGACACTGTAGGAGACATTCGCGCTATCAACATGAAGGCTATGAAGGCGCGGCACACGGGTGCCATCATCATTGGCGGGGGTGTTGTCAAGCACCATATCATGAACGCAAACCTGATGCGCAACGGTTGCGACCATGCCATTCTCATCAACACTGGGCAGGAGTTTGACGGGTCGGACTCCGGAGCGCGCCCAGATGAGGCTATCTCATGGGGGAAAATCAAGATCACATGTAAGCCTGTCAAGGTTTACGCAGAGGCCACCATCGTGTTTCCTCTTATTGTGGCCCAAACGTTTGCCAAGGACGGGCCCACCCGCGCCTAGTCCAAACCGCACTGGCGCTTGATGCGCGTGTTATCACATTTGCCGCCGGCGGGTCAGTATGCGGATCAGCGACCAGTAGGCCGGGTCTGTATGCACGTCATGTATTGAGTCACGCGAGACAAGTAAAGTACGCCTACAGCTGCAACGTATGACCCGCGCACGCCGAAGATCCGCGTGGAAGCGCGCAGGGCTCATAACCTGTGACGACCAGACGGTCGGGTCTGTGATGCACAAATCTGGGCAAAAAGTGTGAAGTGTGAATACTGGGTGGCACCCATTCCGAGGCGGGCTCGACTTTGACCGAGAGATCCGCCTGCTTCTGCAACTGGTCCGACGGTGACCCGGGGGCAATTGGCGTGCGTGGGAGGCCCCTGGCTACGAAGATTACGCCAGCTGGTGCTTGCTGTG
>ENA-UOXV01002114-UOXV01002114.1-marine-metagenome-genome-assembly--contig:-NODE-2114-length-26330-cov-6.466755_pt1 | contig 26330 bp, 29 predicted proteins | sample MGYA00238165_ERZ766961 | MGnify/ENA primary metagenome ERZ766961 (study PRJEB28924, sample SAMN03173240) | marine metagenome | biome: Marine; feature: Water; material: Subsurface seawater | place: North... | reverse complement strand
AACCTCGTTCCTACCCTCCAACCCACGCCCCTGCTCCCGCCCACGCCCATGCCCATGCCCACGCCCGCTCCCGCGTGCTGCCGCGCGTCTCGCCTCGACTGCCCTCGCCTCAGCCCCATTGTCCGCGTGAGTCATGACCTCGTCGAAGAACTGGCTCTCCAGCTGCAGCGCTTCTGCGTCTCGTGCCGGGTCCTTGCCGCCTCCTCTATCGCGTCCACGGTCCTCCGAGCCTTCGCGCGAATCACCATCACCCACCGCCATAGCCTGCCCCGACTCGATCGACTCGTCCGCCACTTCTACTTCTTGAGTTGCCTTGCCTGCCGCATCCGCCAGCCGGCGCTTCTTGGTAGGATTCTCTTCGCCTTCCTCTGCAGCCTCATCCGCTCTCTCCGTGGACTCAGCGACCCAGACCGCACCGTGCACTCTGCAACAGGACTTTGTTTTTCAGCGCCGACGCCCAGAGAGCAGCAGCGCAGGCAACGAGCATGGTGCTGGGCGGGGCGGACGCGGGGAAGGGTGAACCTCCCCGGGCTTGTCAAGGTCCCGGACGCTCCACCACCCGTGAGAAAGAGCACAGACGCTGCACCTTGGCTCTCGGCTCGTGGTGACCTCCCCCCTTCCCCATTGCATATGGCCTCCACTGTGCCGTCCCTGCCCGGATCGTCCCCCTTTCCAGCGGCACCCTTCACCAGAGTGGACGCGACTCCGGCAGGAGACCTCTTCCCCCGACAAAGCGCGATGCGCAGGTGTGCGTGGGCGACTGCGGCTGATAGATCGCGCGCAAGCTGTTCGAGCTGCAGGAGCGTCCGCACAGCCTGGAGCAACGACCTGCGCCGTGCGGGGTCCCCAGGCGTAGCAGGCGCAGGCGGTCCATCTTCCCTGTGGAATCGCAGTGGCACGCTGAGTACGCAGTCAGAAATGGCACTGCCCTTTCCTGGTTTTGAAGGCACGAGTATATCGTGGGCAGATCTGGCAATACACTCGATGTCGTGCATCGGCATGCTGGGCAACTCAGCCACGCGCCAGCGGAGCGGCCGCGACCGATGACTCTCCTGCATCCAGCGCATCGCCGTGAAGCGCACTGCTATGTCCCGAAGCGGCATCGCTTCTGGCCGCGGGGCACAGGCCTTGTTTTCGAGCCCGCTCACCGTGCAGAAAAAGCTCAGTGCTCCATCGGAATTGCCTGGCACGCCATGCTTTGTGAGTAAATCGCAAAGCTCTGCGTCCAGTGCCTCTGCACCTTCGTTCGCTGGATCGCTCTCTCCTCCACCACCTGAAGTCCGAAACCAGCCTACCACACGAAGTTGCGAGTCATTTGCTGCATGCATCGCATTCCTAAATGCCCCCTCGTCGAGGCGACTCGACTGCGCTCGCTTTCCTTGCTTGCTCTTGCGCGTCGCCTTCCCTTCCCCGCCTTCTGTTGCAGCCAGGCAGCAGACCATGCGCGCATGTATGACGGCAAGTGGCGCCCCGGTTCTGTCCTGCAATGACGGTGCGCGGCAAAACACCAGTCCGACAGCGTCACTGCAAGGGCCAGGGCTCTCTGGTAGCGCGGTGAGCATCGCCACCAGGGCCGAATTGAGAACCACCGCCTCGCACACGGCACTCTCTGCATCTTCCACTTCCGATGAAGTTTGCATACCCGCCGCACCACGAGGCCAAGTGTCGTGTTGCAGGCGGCCCTCTCGCAGCACCGCACACGGCTGCGGCCGCACGAGTGACCGCGCGTCCTGTTGCGCGCCGTCGCGAGGCGGCACGGCGGCCAGCAGCTCGCGCAGCGTCTGTGAATCCGTTTTATAGCGGTCGTGCACCGCTACGAGCCGCGCTTCGACCTCGGCCACCCCAACTAGAGGCACCCCGACCGGTGTCTCCTCTTCTTCCGGGTCCACGGGTGCTGCGCTCTCCGCCGACCCTGCGCCCCCTTGCCCACCCCCGACCAGTTCCTCCTTCTCCTCTTTCCCATCTCCGGTTTTTCCCGCGTCAAGCATCATCGCCGCAGAGTCCACGTGCTGTTTCTTAGCTCGCTCAGCTCTCGCGGCCGAGCCGTACTTGGGCAGGTTCGGCGTGAACTTTCCCCTTGGAACCCTTGGCGTGTCGACCCCGAACGCGTTTTCGCGCGAACGCGGCGCCTTCGACCTTGCATTCGCACCATCGTCAAGGCCGACTCTGTTCTCTACTCCGCACTTCGCGAAGACCGTCTCATCAGTCTGCCTCTCACCGAGATGTTCAATAGCAGGACGATATCCGCCTTCGTCGCCAGAATCATCAGAGATCAAATCAACAACTTCGTCCGAACGGGACGGCCCTGCCGTCTCCATCGCTGGCACCGCGGCCGGTTCATCCTCAACGTCGACAATTGAGCGTGCCTGGTTGCGCAACTCTCGAAGCATCTCGTCAGGTTTGACCGAGAACTCGAAAAGGCGGACCTGTCCGTCGACAAGCTCATGCACCTGGTTCTCCTCGCCGCGACGCAACGTCCCAACAGCACGAAGAATCACCACGCCCCAAAGGCTGCCGCACAATTCCAACGCGCGGTCGGCAGCAATGGCGATCGCCTCTCTGCTCCGATCCCACGACAGGAACATGTTCGCAATCGGGCCTAGAAGTGAACACCGGAAGCCCTCGGCGATATTGCCAGCCAGGTCCGCGCCAGCACCCGCGCCTGTGCACAATAAACCGTAAGTTGGTCGAACCAGTCAATTGTGCCAAAAGGAAGGTGCCAGGGCCCTCACCGACAAAGAACCAGCCTGCAAGCTGTCGTGTTGGGTCGTGCGCGGCCCTTGCCAGCGCGTTCTTCAAAGTCTTGTCGTTCCATGCGTAGCAGAGGTGATAGCTCTCAACGGTTTTCGCCCCTACAGCGGCAGTACGGTCTACCTTGTTCACAAAGAGGAGCCCAGCGTGACTTTGGAAGAGCTGTAGCGAAAAGAGATTTGCCAAGATCCCTACAACACGGTCGGAATTCAGCTCAGGTGATGCTGTTCTCGGAATGAGCGGGTCTTGGTAAAAATCAGAACAGCGGTGGACATCAGGGTCAGACCTTTGGGAAGTTGCAGCGGAACACGGGGCACGGCTCCTCCTGGAGATATCTCCCGTTCAACCATCTTGTTTTGCCTGTATCAAGCTTCCCAACCCAGGCCCGACCTTGCTCTGCTGGTTGGTTCGCTGAAAGTTCTCGCGGCGCGCTGCCAAACCAGCACCAACACCTGCAGCGCGGAACGCCTCCTAGTCCATCTTCTGCATCAATCGATCCCTGCAATCACGCCATTGCACAAGTGGTTCTCATGGTAGACTTTTGTCCTTCCATTCACTCTGATCCGAGCCCTAACCCACGCACATGCGCTGAGTGTCAAGTCCGGATTCGCTAGAAACGCGAGAGTCAAAAAAGGATTGAGATCCAATTGGAGATCCCTCTGATCCGTGTCCCAGTAGCAGCCAGTGGGGCCGGAAAATGGCGTGTTCCCCCAAACGTAGACTCCATGGCAGAGCACCGCTGCCGGCGGGGTGGATCCGTCCAGTGGTCCTCACCGCCGCTGTTCTGCTTTCCTCCATCCCGACAGCAGGCTCAGCAGGATTTGCTGGAAAGGATGTGGAGAGCCTGGATGTGATACGTAGGGTGAAGCGAATCGGGGGACACGCAGGCATATCGTTGCTTGATGTCCACACAGGGGAGATGATCATGAATGGCAATCACACTTTTCGGGTTGTCGGTGTGGCGCACAGCGGCAAGAGCGCAACCCGAGCAAAGGTGGAAAAGCGATTAGACCGGAAGCGCAGGAAGCGACGCCTCAGCGGCGAGGCACCGCGCATGGGAATGGACGGGAGTGGCATCAATTCTCAGATTTTTGTCCCGGCGCTGGACGGGGCGGACTTCCCAGCTGAGGTCAAGTTCCCACCCATGTATCGCGCGTCCACGCTTCGTCGTGAAGAAGCGGCGATTCTCGGTGAGGCAGACCACCATAGCTGATAGAATCAATGCTCGAGCAGGCGTGGCCGGGGCAGTACAGCACATGGCCGTCGGAGGTTGATGTCGCAGCTGCGAAAGCCCCTCGTGACCGAGACGCTGAGGAATCCTCTGGCAGCATAGAGGAAGGACAGGGAGAGCCCAAGCTGACAACACGCGACATTTCAAGGCTTCAGGTCGCAACTGACCCCAAATCCGGAGAGCAGCACCTGTGAGACAACTGCCGAGCGCCCTGCGGCTGACCTGGAGTTTGCCTGCAGGTGCTGCTCGACCGTGCCGGGATGGATCCCGATGTTCGTCGCACCCTCTTCCAGTACGAAGTCCCTTCTGGAGCTCAAGACAGCAAGTCAAAGGGGGCGAGACGGCCACACAGCATGCCCGAGATGAAACAGACTGGTGGCCTCGAGCAACCGACAAGGATTAGTGCATCATCCGCTGGGGATTCCGCTATGCAGACCTACACGGCGCTTCAGGAGGCTGCAACCATCCTGGAGAAGGGCTGGGCGCATCAAAGGCGGAAGAGTGAGGGAGGCCACGATAGGGTCGTCGCAGATGAGGAGCAAGATAGTGCGGTAGACTCGATGGAATTGGATGACGCATTGCAGGCTGCGCGTGAGGCTAGAGAGGAGGGGCAACTCTCCGGGGACGAGTCTGATGCCCAGGCGAGCAGGGACATCGACACAGGGGCGCAGGTGAGGCGCGGTGCTGATTCGGAGCAAGATGATACAGCTGTTGATCCAGAGGCGCTTGCACGATGGAGGCGCGGGGAGCCGCAACCGGAGCCAGGAGAGGTTTTCTCTGCGCCTGCTCCCCGCGACTATGAATGTTGGGCCCGAAAGCCTTTGCGCGCGAGCCCTGAGTCCGCTGGCGTTGCCGCAGGAGTACTGGGAAGGATCCAAAGTGGCCTGGGACCGAGTGCCCTTCTCCAAGGACGCAGCAGCGGTGAGCGAGGAGGAGAGTGCGGGCGCGAGAGCCCCAGCGTGGGTTGACCTGCGAAAGGAGATCGAGGCTCCGCGGTCGCGGGACCTTGGCGCGCCCGAAGACGACCTGGCGTTCCGAGAGCGCGTGGGAATGCACCCCGATGAGTACGCCAGGTGCGCTCCCCCTCCTTGGCGTCGCACGGCAGCGCGCGTGCCCCACGGGCGCTGGTGAAGGTGAATGCCACACGATTTGACTGGCTGTGCGGCGCAGACTGCGGTATCACGCTCGGGGTGCGGCGCTACGCCAGAAATGGGGACTCGCGCCGGGGACGTCGCTTGGGGTTCTGGACGCGTGGATGCACCCCGCATTTCGACGCCTTTCCGACGCAGCGCTGGCGCCGACGCCCAGCGGCGGGCCTGCTCCCTAAATCTAGAAAAGATGAATCAATCTGTACACATCCGCAATATATCCTATGCTGCCTGCCCTCCTTCCCCGCCTAGTCACACAACAGAAGTGAGTGACTCACGCTGTCAACAGAATGTTTCTCCATCGTTTCCCCTGTCTACGCCGCCTCCTCCGCTCCATGTGTATCGAGCACCATGCTCCAGCGCGCGACTTCTCATGCTGTAGGGCTGCTTGTCTTGACCCAAGCGGAGAGAAGCGTCTGCCCATTGACAGGCCCTTTGAGCCGTTTGTTGTTGGACAAATCCTCTGACCTCTTGGGTCGTCCGCGTTTTTCTGCAGCTACAGGGACGTCCGGGGCCTCCGGGGCTAGCGGGTCGCCTTTGCTTGGACCCAAGAAGCGCGAGGGGGCTGGCATTTTGAAGCCCCGCTCCTCCTGTAAGCGATCGGATTCGGCCTGCTCTAGCGCGTGTCGCAGCGCCTCCAACCGCTCAGGGTGCAGCATGACAGGTCCGCCGCCGCCAACGCCGTCCCGGTAGAAGTCAGGAAAGCCGCCGTAGGTTCCCACGCCCGAAATGCTACCATACACGTATGTATCTGCCCGCCGGGTTAGCGCGGGCGTCGCGCAGACGTCACAGCAGCGCTCAGGATCGCGCCGTGAGCCGCCTGCCTGGCTGCCACGCTCGCCGAAATGGCGCAAGAGCTGTATCCGGCGGCACTCGCTGCCTCCCCCGCGCCCTCGTCCGCTCCCAGCTTGCCGCTGCCCAGAGCTCACGCAAAAGCGCTCCATCGCCTTGAGCCCCTGCCTGAGTGCCGTCTGACGCGCCTCAAACCCCGGGGTCTCGCCGTCCTCGCCCGCCTTGCTCTGCAGGAAACGATAGAAACCAACGTCGTTGCGCGAGTAGTACAGCAGCGCCTCAGAATCCTTGCCGTCGCGCCCGGCTCGCCCCGTTTCCTGATAGTAGGACTCGATCGTCTTAGGCACGCAGTGGTGTATCACAAAGCGCACATTCGATTTGTCGATGCCCATGCCGAAAGCAATGGTCGCGCAGACGACCTTGACCTCCCCGCTCATCCACCGGTTGAGCGTCACTGCGCGCGCCGTGGCGTTGAGCCCAGCATGGTAGGGCGCCGCCAGGACCCCAAACTCCTCCCGTAAATTGGTGGCGAGATCTTCGCACGATTGCTTCGTGAAGCAGTACACTATCCCTGTGCAGCCGAGCGGCTGCTGCGAGATGAAGGACGCCATGTCCTCCAGCACGTCCCGCTCGCCCCCGAGAAGGTCCTTGTGCCGCACCTGGTACCGGATGTTGGGCCGGTCGAACGACTGACGAAAGGCGTCCTCCACATTAAGCGCCAGGCTCTCGATCACGTCCCGCCGTACTTTCTCCGTCGCAGTAGCCGTCAAGGCGAGCCACGGCACGGACGGAAACATTTCATGGATGTAGCCCAGGCGTCGGAACGATGGGCGGAATTCGTGCCCCCATTCTGAGACGCAGTGGGCCTCGTCGATGGCGACAAGCGCCAGATAGCCGCGGCGGTACACGTCTTGCAGGTCATCCTGGAACGCCGGCGTGCACAGAAGCTCGGGCGTCACGTATAGAAGGCGGATCAGCGGCGGTCCTTCGAGGGAGTCCCGAAAGCGCCGCCCGGCTAACTCATCCAGCACCTGGCCACGCGCCTTCTTGCCAAGCGTGCCAAAGAGAGCAGATGCCTTTACCCCACGGTCGCGTAGCGCCTTTACCTGGTTGCTCATCAGGGCAAGCAGCGGCGTCACGACGACAGCCACCTTGTCCTCTGAGAGGATCGCAGGCAGCTGGTAGCAGATGCTCTTCCCCGCACCTGTCGGCATTACGCCGAACGCATCCCGCCCTTCGAGCAACGCCAGAATCACATTGGCCTGCTGCCCGCGCAGCTTTGAGTAGCCGAAAACCTTCTTCAGAACCTCCTCTGCCCGCGCTAGGCGATCGTGGCAATTCGCCTCCTGCTCTTCCTCCTCAGTCCTGGCCTGCTCGATGCTTCGCGTTTCTGCGTTCTGCTTCGTAACGAAGTGGCTACCTTTTGAGCCTGCTCCATCAACGTATCTCCCAGCCGCAGAATGTTCGCGCTCTTCCTGCGCTTCACCAGGGTTCTGCCAGGCCAGCAGAAGCGCCGCGAAAAGGGCGTTGGCGACCAGCCGACAACCGCTACGACGCGAAAGTCTACCGGGCATGGGTGCGCGACCTTGGAACCCAGGCCAAGACCCCACTTGGAGAACAAGAATCACCGGTATGCCACGATGTAGCGCGCTGGTGGATGATGACCCGTCGTGCGCGTGTGTCTTCGGAACTCCGAGGCTAACTTGATCCTGGCGGGAGGCGCGGCAGGTCCGGAAGAGGGCCCGAAGCTCTGTTTTCCGATTTCGGGCTGGGCCGCAGAGGAGTCCAACTGCGCGCACCTTCGGTTCTGGCAACCTACGCTGCAGAGGATGTCGGGGCTGGAGCGAGTTCCTGCTGGGGGCGTGCGCGGCGGCCCCCCACCCGATCCTGTCGCTCTGTTCCTTTACCGGGCAAGAGGCGGCGACACCGCGGAAATGGAGCGCATGATCAACGAAAAGTTGGTGCGCAACGCAGATGTTTACGAGCCGGGGATCGGCATGACTGCGCTCATGATCTGCTCCGAGAAGGGAGATGAATCAAGCGTTCACATGCTCCTGAAGCTGGGAGCAAAGGCGACCCGGGCCATGCCCGGAACCCAGGACACTGCAATGCACTTCGCAGCGCGGGAGGGTCATGCAGGTACTCTGGAGGTCTTCAAGGACCACAAGGCTGACCTTGCAGTCAAGAACAGTCAGGGCGAGACGCTACTTCTGCTGGCCGCTCAATCGGGGTCGCTTGAGGCAGTTCGATTCCTGATGACTATCGATGGCGCAAGGGAACCTGTCGGGAATCGTCACGGAGTCACGCCGGTGATGACAGCCTGCGAGGCGGGGAAGCAGGCGATTGTTGAAGAATTACTTCTGCATCAAGCCCACAAGGGCGACATCCGCGACAAGGAGGGCAACACAGCGCTCCACTGGGCAGCTGCGGCCCAGCACGCAGGATGCATCGAGGTGCTTCTAGCCTCTGGCGCAGCCGCGTCGGCTGTGAACGTGCACGGTGAGACGCCACTGGCGAAGGCCAAGGTGATCAAAGGAGGATCCGAATTTGTCGCAAAAATGGAAGAGCTCATAGCTGGAGCAGCTGTGAAGGCAGAGCAGGCGTTTCTAAAGCTACTAGAGGAAGAGGAGGGTGAGGCCAAGAAGAAGGCCAAGAAGAAGGCCAAGAAGAAGGCGTCTCCCGCTGTGAAGCCTGCAGCAGCTGCAGCTGTGCCGCCTCCGGCGGAGGAAGAGGAAAGCGAGGAAGACGAGGAACTAATTGCCGAGGCGGTACGCGTCCCAAACCCAGCGCCCCAGCGCAGAGCGCTTCCGGCACACCTGCATGGCTCGGGATTCGCTACTAAGTGCGCTGAGGCGAGCAGGCTCGACTCAAGGAGGCCGAAGAGGAGGCCAAACGGCAACTCGCTAAGGATGCTGCGCTTGCACGAGCGCTGGCACATCAAGCAGAAGATGGGGATGAGGGCGAGTGGGAGACGACCAGGGCGCGCGGAGAGAGCCGTGCCAAGGCCACCGCCGTCTCCGCCAAATCGCCTGCGACGAGCAAGGGTAGCGATGCTGGCAAGCCGCCGGCGCCAAGAGTCGAGATGGCGTCCAAGCCAGTTTTCCCGCAACCCAAAGCCAACGTGCCGGTGGCTGTGTCGGGCGGTGAGGCGAGCACTGGGCCGAAGGAGAGGATGGGGGGGCGGCCTGGCCCGCCTGCTGCAGCTTCTGCGCCCGGTGGGGCAGGAGGAGCGACCACAGCCGGAGCGATGCCCGCGCCCGCGGTGGTGATGCCTCCGGTGAAAGCGGCAGGCGCCTGGGGCAAGGGTAGCGCTGGGATCTTGCAGCCTCCTGCCGCAACCCCCACCAACGGTGGCCGCGGGGGCGGGGCAGGGCGGGGCGGTGCGCCTACGCCTGCGCGCGGCGGCGGGGTTGCGAGGGGACCGCCCGCATCCGCTGCTGGGGGGTTTGGACGCGGGCGCGGGGCGGATGCTGGCAGAGCAGAGGCCGGCGAACGCGTCGGGCGCGGGCGCGGGCGCGGGCGCGGGCGCGGGGCCAGACCGGAGGAGGGCGCAGAGCTCCCCATTGCGACTCTGCGTCCGAGTAACGAGGCCACGGAGGATCAGCCGTCCCAGAAGGTCACTGCCTTTGCGTAGCCCCGGTGCCTGACACGCAGTGCCCGGGTGTGTGCTGACGGGTGCGGGGTGGGAGGGATCAGGTGGAGATGATGCTGCAGGCGTTGGGGGCGAGACCCACAACTCCTGAGCTCAAGAACACCGTCGAGGCGTGCAAACTCGTTGCCCAGGGAATTACCCTGTCATCGGAGACGCTCGACTTCTCCTACCTCATTTCCCTCGACGAGGATTCCCAAACTGCAACACTCCGCTTCGATCTCACAGGTAACTCCTCCCCCGACACCTCAGACTCGGGGAACGCGCACCATTTCGCCGGTGATGTGATGCGGGCCACCTTCCCTCCAGAGGATTCGGGCGCCAAGCTCCCTGAGACTCTCGCCAAGATCCGGCTTGTCGTTTCTTCGTGCGCCGAAGCCGGTGCCTCGCTTCTGACCATCCAGCTGGTCGACCAGGGCAAGACCACGGTCGTCGACATCAAGCCAAGTGCGCTGACCCCACTGGAGGGCTCGCGTTTGCTGTCTCCCGGTCACCCATACTCCCGCTGAATGGCACACTCGGTGGCAGCGGTAGAAGACGAGACGTATGGTGGAAGTGCAAGCGCAGCCACTTTTGAGGACGACTGGTGCTTCCCCACCCGCGACGAGCAATCTATCTCAGGCGCCAGACGCAGCTTGCCAAGTTGTGCAAATGCATGCCCCAGCCTGAGCGCTGCGTCGCGCGGGGTCAGGGCCACGCTCGAGGAGGCGATGGAAGAAAGTGTTGCAGCCGAGGCGCTCGCGCTCACGCCTCTCCACGTGCTCGGCATCGGAATCGAGCGGCTGTCCCTCTCCCAGCTCGAGGTAGCGGCTCGCGAACCGAACCCCTCAGCCACGCTCGCCTTTAACGCTTCCTTTCGCTTGCCTGCCGCGCCGGGGCATTTTCACAAGGGACATGGCCTGGCAGGCTCTGGAGGAGCTGCACGGAAAGCTGGCAAAGGACATCGCAAGCGCGCGGATGTCAGCCGTGCGCGCGCACGAGCGGGAGGTGATGCAGGCGGAATTGGAGAACGAGCTGGCCTCGCGCCAGACGCGCCGAGAGATGGGACTCCTCTGACACGCGCTGTCTGCCTGCAGCGACCGCTTTCGTGTGGCCACCGCGGCACCAGGGCGTGCGTTGGAAGCACGGGTCAGGTTTGATATTGCAGCGAACGAAAGCGTGAAGCTAGTGGATGAGGCGTGGTGAGGTGATTCTGAGAAAGCACTCTCTGACACCTCTCCCATAGAACCGCTACCTTCCAGCGTGATATCTCCTCGGACATGCCATACGCGCCCTTTACTCTCTCCAACTGCGCTCCGTGCACAGTACAAGTGCACAGCCTACAGCGAATCGTCGTCCTTGGGAGGCTCGGCCCGCGGCTCCCCCTCACCTGAGCCCGCGCCTGCCTCGCGCGCTTCCCAAATCGCTTCTCGCTGGCGCAGCATAGCATCGAAGTCCGCCGCTTCCATGGAGAGCGATGCGGCGTCCAGGTTGTCGATGAAGGCGACCGCTGTCTGCAGCTGAACGAGGTAGTACTGCCGCTCGCCACCAAAGCGTTTGGGGAACCGGAACAGCGAGACATACTCGAGCGTGCGATGCATGCGCGGCGGCTGCGACTTGAGCACCGTGTAGATGAGGAGCGGTAGAAAGTCGTCGACAGATGCCGCATTGGCACGAGAAGCGGCAGCGGCCTCGTTGAGCATGCGGAAGATGACTCGCGCAGAGCGGAACACGCACTCGAGCGCCTCCTGGGGTGAAAGAGCCTCTTCCAGGCGGCGGAGCGCAGAGCGCGCAAGCGCGAGAGCTGGATGTGCACGAAATGCGCGCGAAATGTCGAGGTGTTCTGGCTGGATGAATTGGTGTAAAAAGAGGCGTTTCGCAAAATGTGCATCCCGCAGCTCCCAGTCGGACCCCATTGAGGCAAAAATGCAGGCATGTACTCGCGGGTCGCGCAGGATCATCGCTTCCAGGGCGTCGAGCGTCTCCATAAGTTGCTCGTCTGACGCACCCTTCCAAGCACGGTGGTTCCGAAAAGGGTTTTCCATCGCGCCAAGGAAATTGTGCACCATTCCAAAGTCTGAGATTTTGGGCGACTTGAGGAGGAAAGCAGAACGAAACGAATTGATCATCTCAACGAGTGGCGCAGCGCCTGGCGAACAAAGACGCTCTTCGAACTCAGAATAACCCGGGACCAGTTCGCCCTGGATCAGATCTTCGTCTTGGTGCCAATTGTTTTTCCCCGAAGCACCTTGCAGTAGCGCAGCCTCCCCACCACGTTCCCGGTCCCTGTCTGATCGTGCCCCTGCAGCCACATCCAGTGTTAGCAATGTGATGAAGCAGCCAAAACTAGCTAGCTGCATACCTGTGATCCACGCAGGCGGCGCAAATGCATCCACGAGCCGCACTCGTTTCTCTAGTTGATCGATCTGCGCCTGCATTTGGGGGTATTTAGCCCCTCGGTACATTTACACAAGGCATCGCACCTACTGACCGCGGAACAGAGGCAGCCAAGTGGCATGCGAAACCTGCAAATTTGCGACGTGCTGATCACGCTCCTCAATCTTGGCCGCGAGCGTGCCGTTTCGCTGCTGTTGACGTGAGACTGCCGCGTCCCGCTCAGCCACCATCTCACGCAACTCTTTAATCTCCAATTCTTGAGCCTGTACTTTGGCCTCTAGGGTCTTGATCTTGTACTTGCTCGTCGCACCTCCAGGATCACCAACATGCGTTGCAGCAACGGCGTCCTCCTCGGGCGAGCCTCCTTCAAGCTGCCCATTTGAGAGGAGCTCAGTACGTTGCAAGCCATATTTGCTGCATCTGCTGCATGAGCGATGCTATGCCTCTAGCTCCACGGCATGCCCGCGCGACGCAGAGATTCCGCAGATAACGCGAGCTTCATCCGATCTTCCCGAGAACAACCATAGAGGGAGGGCGATTTGTACCTCCGGGTCAAGCTGCCACAGGTTCGATTCCGACGCAGGCACGTCCTTGCTTGTCACCAGCCCCTGGGTGTGAAGGGGAGACTGGGTGATATTGCCGCAGCATAAGCTGGCAAGGATCTGACATTGGCTCAGCCTATCAGGAGAAGCCTGGATGGACCTTAAATTCTGATGTGAGCTTCGACGTCACGTCGCTGAGGAGGGTCTTGGGTGATCCGCGCCGGGCCAACTCATTCTTCAGCTCAGAAACCTGACCCATCAGCACTTTCCGCTCCTTTTCCGCACGCTACTCACACCCAGATGTGATTCATTTGTGGGGACATGTTCAGGATCTCGCACCGGGATCACAAGCTGTGCAGACCGGAGCGGGTCACTGCGCGCTACGTCACGGCCTGCTGCAATGAGAGGCAAAGGAACAAATGCAGCACATCACCTGCCAAAGGCCATTGAGCTGACTCTGCAGGGCCTCTTCACGCTGTTGAGCTTCAGACCTCTGCGTTTTGAGTGCCTGTTTCAGCACATCCACCTTGAAGTCGTCCCCCATCCACCCCCCACGCCCCACCTCTAAACCCTGAAACGGCTCCAAAGTCTGACACTTTTTGTGCTCAACAAGCCGGCTCTCCCGGTAGATGGCTGCGCTAGGCGGCCTCGAGCTCGCGCACACGTTGCCCAGCGAAGGAACCACACCACAACTTTTGCTAGCACTCAGATGTGTGTCTCATCTGGAGGAAGAGTTGGCTCGGGTTGTCGCGGACCGTGAAACGCTTCTCACAAAGGAAAGCTTGGCAAATGCGCAACGAGAGGAGAGGGCGGCTGACAAGGTTCCGGCCTGAGGCTATCTGCCAAAAAACTCTACACAGAACTTCGTGTGACCATGCGCTGAAGCCCCATCTCTAACACGATAGGCAGAGATTTCGAGTCTGTTGCGCAAGCTGTCTGCCATGACGGAGCAGCTCAAGGATCTGAAAGCTGAGGTCCGCGAGTCCAAAACGCTGATAGAGACACAGCAAACTGAGCTGGACACCACGAGAGCCCAGCTGCGAGGAAAATATCGAGGTCAAATCTCCATGAGCGGGCTTGTATCTTTGCAACTTCAGGGAGAGAATTCCTGACTCACAGTACGGCAGAGCTTGAGGCGGCGAAAGCCGATATCTGCGAGCTACAGAGCTGCCAAGCTGCTGAAGTCGCACGATCGATCGACGCAAACAATGCTGAATGGGATCTGCGTTGGGCTGCAGAGTCAGCGCAGGTCGACGCAAAGGTCAGGAGTCGCAGGGTGTAGGGATCGCATCCTGAACCACAAATTGTTGACGAATTTGTCTCGGCAGGTGAAGGAACTCAAGGACCAACACGCAGCCGGCATCCGCAAAGTTCGGGAGCAGGTCTTTAAGGAACCTGTCTGTCAATGATACGATCCTGCAGACCATGCCTCTCCAATGGCGCATTCACGTGACCTTCTGCAGGCAGAGGAGAAGTTGCTCACATTCTCCATCACCCGTTGCACCGCCGCATCGGCTACGATGTCTGAATCACTACTGAAACAGAGACTCAACGAGTACACCCCAAACAATACCTGTTCTGTGGCAAATTGTCTGCGTGCGAGAATCTTGATTTGTGCGGGGATGACCTCAGCGTCGACCTCGAAGAATAGCCACTGATGACAGTCGCGGAATTACCCGCAGGTCAAAGGAAAAATGCGAGCGTCTTCAGACAGAAATGAAGACGCAGGAACAACTTCATCACGCCGAGATCGAAGCGAAGAGTAGACTTGGTGAGGAGCAGGCTGCTCGGATAGCTGACCTCCTTCGCCGCAGTGCCGCTTCAGAGCTTCTGAAGGTACTTGCTTTCAATGAGCGAAAGAGAAAGTTGCGAGACAGATCATAGACCATGCGCCATATTGCTGCGAAACTGACCCGTGCAACAGACAACAGTGAAGAAGCGGCTGAAGTCTGTGATTGAGAGCTCGTCAGAAAGCGATATTTCCGACGAGTTCGACTGGAAGAGCTCGGGAAAGAAGAAGTCGAAGGCCGCGGGGGCAGGCAAGGGACCCATTGCCCCGTCTGGCGCTGCGGCATCGGCCTCGAGGTCACGCGGAAAGTCGGGTGGGGGAAGGAGCAATGGGGGATCAAGAAAGGAGAGTGTAAATGCTTCCAAGGGTGGGACTGTGCTCAGGTTCAGGTCAGATGGCCCCTTCTCCTTCGTATGACGCGAGACCAAGTAGCAGCGTATGCCGATGGCAAGGTGTCGTTCTTCAACGTTCAAGGAACGCATTGCTGAGGTTCTTACTGTGAACACCAGGAGAGACAATGCAAATTTATCAAGAATTTATCACCGTGGGTTAGATCAAACTACTAGGCTATTGCAGGCCATGATGCAAGGGCCCCCGAACGATTGCTCTTCTCGATATAGCCCTTGAGTGTCTCCTCTGCTTCCAAAAGAATCTTGCGCTTTTCAATGCGGAATGTGATGGCGATGCGCTCATTCGTGCCTAGAGGCACAGGCCCCTGCGGAGTACTCTCCCCGGCACCGACCTTGCCCCGCTTCTTACTCTTGCCGCCCCGCAAGAGCTCACGGTCACCTCTCGCGCTGCCCGCCATTCCCACACGCGTTGCAACGACGTGCTCGCGCATCAGCTCCACCGCGCGCAGCTCGTTTCCGAATGAAAGCGGTTGCTCGAGGGCCACTCTGCCCTCCGCGCCCTCGGGTGGCAGCTCCTCGGCAGTCGCGACGAAGCAGCGCAGTGCCGCAAGTGTCGCTGGCGAGGGCAAACCGCCACGCAAGAGCTCGCCTTCGATAGCTGCCTGGACAACTCTGCGCGCCGCAAGCTCTTCGAGGCGCGCTTCGCCGCCTGGCTGGGCAGCAAGGAAGAGTCCCAGGCCAGACAGTCGGAATCGATCATGCGGGTTGCCAACCTCCACAAAGCCGTACAGTGCAAGCAATGAGTCGTTGTCCTTGTCTCCGTAGCTTGTGAAGACTTGTTCCCCCACTGAATAGGCACGATCCGCCGAAATGGTGAAGCGGTCATTGCCAGGTTCAAAAGTCAGGATGGGTTTCACATCTGAGAGGTGGTTCAGTGAGTCACCCATCGGAACCAGCGCTTTGAGAATCCCGGCCTCGGGCGCCGTGCCCCGCCCCATGAGCCGCCCTAGCAGGTCCAAGTTCGCCGGCGGAGGTGTTGAAGAGTCAAACGCGCGCGAAAGGGCCATCTCCATACCCCAGAAAAGCTCGTCCTTCTGCAAAGTAGACTGCGACGCCGCGGAAACCCGTTCCCATATCTCCCCGAACAGCGCACGCTGCTCTCGAACGCTCGAAACAGCAGGGGGGTATGATAGCAACTCCAGCTGCGTGTCAGTCCAGTGAAATGGCGTCGTCGTCGTTGTGGGAAGAAGCGAAATGTATTCTTTCCATCGCGAGCCCTCGCCCTTGTGTTTCTCCGAAACCAGCCACAGTGCGAGCTTCACAAACCATTCACCGTCCGGAATAGAGTCCCAGCATTTTGAGTCAACGAGTTCTGAGCACGGACACTTGGTGGCGAGCGTGAGGTCCATCGTCGCCGAGCGAGGGTAGGAGACGATCATGTCCCCAGTGGAAATCTTTTCCCGCGCCCGAACGCCACGCAATCCCTGGAAGTTCGCCAGCTCACCCAGCGGCGCTTCGATGCTTTCCCGCTCCATCCATGCCTCGAAAGCTGCTATGCATTTCACTTCCATTTCTCCGATTGTCAAGTTATCACCGGGTGCAGACAGGCGAGCTTCACCACACCTGCGCCCTGTCCGAGCTGCCGAGCAGTGACGAGACCGTGAAGGATTTTGTGTCCAGAAGCCACCCAACCTGGCGCAAACCATTGCCTGCGATGGGGTGGTAAGGAAGGCATGTGAAGGACACAGCCAGATTAGCGCAAATAGCGTTGCTAGGCGCCCGACGGAGCTACCTGCCGCCGCCGCCATCTCAAGCAGGAACCATTTTTGCCTGATGGCGATCAAAGTAGACGCTCGTGCTAAAAGTAATCTGGGCAGATGATGAAACGGGCCATTTAATTGTGGGCCCCCCCGAGGACTCACCAAAGAGCGCTGCAGCGTACGGCTGGCCCTAGAGGCAGCTTGCACTGCTTTGATCTGGCAAAGTCTAGGTATGTCCCTGAGAGTGCCCCCAAGTGGCAGTTCTGATGCCGAAAGCGCGGCCTCTCTTCGTGGTGACCGTTGCTCATTTGTACGGCTGACGCGCCTCCTCGTGGTCCATGCTGGCCGCTGAACGTAGTCCTGAGCAGACGTGTGAATGATCACTGCGTTTTGCTTTTTTGCCCATTACTCAGCTGCATACCCTGCTGTCTCTCTGGCTACTGCACTGCGGAGTAGGCCGCGGATTAACTCCAGACGTAAGCGTGAAGTAGAGCATTCTGCCAACCACGGCTGAGCTGATGGACCTCCTCGCAGGTTCGCTCCCGTTGTCGGGAGGAGCGCCGCTTTGTCCAAGCACTGCCGAGAAAAGGTACGGTAGAGCACACGGCAATGTCGCAAGGGAACGTGCTGTGGCCTCAGTCGGGTATGTTCAAGTCAGACGACAACAATTTCATGCATCCTCTTGGCGGGCGCGATTCCACATACAATGTGCTGGACGGTAAGTCCGGCATTGAAGCGATCGGCTCGAACATGGCCACTGGCTTCGGCGGTGCCGGCGCGCAGCGGCCGACACCCTTCCCGGACGGCGCCGGCCCTATTTTCGGTGCGGGCGAGGCTGTTCCGCTCAGCAATACCGGCGGTATTCCTCTGAATCCGTTTGCCGGCGAAAGTACGGCTGCTGTACCGCTCGATGGGCCGTGCGACTCGCGCCGCGGAAAGGTCCAAACGCAGCAGCGAGGTCATCAAATGCGCGGGAATGGCAGTCAGAGCCCACCGGGAGTTGGCCTGATGCATCCACAGCAGCAACCACAGGAACAAGTTCGTTCATCGTATGACGTCGCATCCTTTGACCCATCGATCGATGCGACGAAACAGGGCATGCCAGACCCCGAAGCTGGTATGTGGGAGCGCCTGTTGCGGCAGCGCGGCTCCATTTTCCCATCTGCGCAGAAACAGGACGAACCGCCCGAGCCTGCACAGCTGGCACCATCCAAGTTCCAGGAACAGGTACTGCCTGAAGAGATGGAGGCGTTAGTGCTCAAACGCGCGGTTAAGGCAGATGGCCTTTTCGGCATTGGCCTTCAAGTCACCGACACGGTGCCACACTTCGTGCTGCGTGTCGCGCGGCTGCTTGACCCCAAGCGCGCCAACGTCACCGCGGAAGTGGAGCCTGGGGACGTGCTCGAAGCAATTGAAGATTTTCCCGTTGCAACCGCCAGCATCGAAACGATCGAGCAGCTCATTTGCGGCGAGATGGGTTCATCGGTGAAGCTGACGTTCCGCAAGCAAAACGACATTGAAGCTCGTTTTTTCTCTGTCAACGTCGTGCGGCACATGCCAATCTCTCTCTGGGAGTCCCCACGCTGCTGGTACCAGCTCCGCGATAACCTCAAGAACGATCGCCTCCTCGCAGTAGAGGTTTCAGCAGTGCGTGCGCTCGAGGAGATCCGGGCGCTGCTCTCTGACGGAAACGGCGGTGCTCTTGACCTACTCAAGGATTCACATCACGTTCAGACCACACTCGGGTTCCGAATCCATGTCGAAATCGCCCAGGATGCCCGTATCCTCGTCTGCCGCGTGCGGCATGTGATTGCAGGCAGCGCAGCCGACCAGGGCGAGGGCTGCCGTGCGGGCGACGAGATCCTTGCTGTCGACGGATTTCCCGTGGACCAGATGCTCGAGCGCGAGCTGCTCGAGGCATTCCGCGGGTCAGATGTGGTCGGTTCCAAATGCCGCCTTTCGATCCTGCGCGAAGGTCGCCACATTGAAGTCGATGTTCTGCGTACAAACGCGACCTTCGCGCGCAAGATCGAGGTGCTCCTTGCGCTCGGGCAGCAGGTTGCGGAGGCTGCCGACAGCCACGCGCCGACCCACACGATGCGCGATAGTGCCCTGCAGATGCAGACACACCTCGTCCAACTTGAACGCCACCGTATTCTCAATGAGCACCTCATCGCGTCAAAGCTGCACATGCTCCAATCCAAGGTTGTACAGCGAGTGTCGTTCGTTGAGCAGCGTCTACGACCATTCGAGGGCGCCAGGCACGAGGGTGACAAGCCGTCGACGCTGTACACGCGCACGGAAGAGCGGCTGCACGAACTTGAGCAACGCTGGGAAGCGCTGATTGACCTCGTTATCACTCTCAAGGGTCCTCCTGCCGTCACGCCCAAGAAGCTTGCGGCGACAATGTCCACGGCGGGCGTGATCGGACATGACGTCGTGCAGCTGCTCGAGACGATGGCAGGCCCGCCCCGGCTGTCAATGAAGGAGGCAATCGATCGGCTCAAGGGGGTTGCACTTGGTGACCTGCGCGAAGCGCGCTTTAAAGTGGGTCTGCTCGAGCGAGAGAAGACGTCTCTCGAGATGGACAAGGCGGCGATGGAGCGCGACAAGGCTGAGCTGAAGCGCATGATTGCAGACCGCGACGAAGACCGGTTGCGCCTCGAGCGTGATATTGAAGAGCTACAAGCTGACATGGCCGGGCGTCTTGACAATATCCGCAGCGAGGTGAGCAAGGAGCACGGGGAGTCGTCAGAAAAGAACATTGCGCTGCAACGCGAGGTGTTGTCGCTGCGAAAGGACAAAGCGTTGCTGGAGCGCGACAAGGTACAGCTGCAGAACGACAAAAAAGGCCACGAGCTGCTGATTGAGGAGCTGCGGAGCGATTCAGCGCGCCTCGAACGAGACAAGATTGAGGTCGAAATTGCGATGACAGAGGAGGTCGGGCGCCTGCGCGGCGGCGTCTCCAAAGAAGGCTCGGACCGCGCGGCCAAGATCTCGACGCTTGAGAAGGAGATTGCGACGCTGCGGGCAGAAAAGATTTCGGTGGGACTCCGGATCGAAGGGTTAGAGCGTGAGAAAAAGATTCTGGAGGAGAGCCGGCTGAAGCTGCAGGGCGAGGTTGCACAGCTCGAGTCTTACGGACGAGAGGAGCACCGCAAGGTTGGCGAGCTCGAGACGGAGCTGCGGCTCAAGGACCTCGAGCGCGAGGAGGATTTCAAGCGGGTGCTTGAACTCGAGAAGGAGATCCAAGATCTGAATGCAGGTACTGCCGGGGATGAGAGCTCGCGCTGCCCAAATCCGGAGGACCACTCGCTCGTAAGGGTCCTGCAGGCCGAGGTCGCGGCACTCAAGGCCGCTCCGCCGCCTGCTCCCGCCACTGCGCCACCGCCGGCGCCGGCAACGCCGCTGCCGCCCGCCGTAGCTCCCGTTGCTGTCCCTTCGCCGGCAGCTCCTCTTGCCGCAAGCAACGACCCTGCAGCCGATCCGGCCGCAGTGCGGCCCGCCGCGCCGCCCGCAGCGCCGCCCGCCGCGCCGCCCGCCGCACCGGTGATGGCTGGCGTCGGCCTGCTGCTCGAGAAGGACGGTCAGACAGGGCAGGTGGCGGTGAAGAAGGTGATCACAGGGGGCGCTGCCGGCAAGGACGGGACCATCAAAGAAGGAGACCGGGTGCTCTCGGTCAACCACGTAGAGGTGGACGGGATCCCGCTCGATCAGACGCTCGAGCAAGTCAAGGGCCTCGAGGGCACCATGGTCGAGTTTGTGATCCAACGCGACGGCCAGAGCGTCACCGTCAATCTTACGAGGTCCCTTGCCCTCACTGTTGCATGGAGCCCGCAGCGATCGCCCTACTAGTGTAAGCGTGCCGGATTCCATTGCGCCTTAACGTGTCTCTCCGCACTTACCATGTTGCTTACTGGACTCGGCAGGTCGGCGCCAAAAAAGAAGAAGTCTTCGGACGATAAGAGCGAGGAAGGCTCCGTCAGGAAAGTCAAGAAGAAGAGCAGCAAATCCGCTGACCCTGCAGCTTAGTGTTGTTGGCATAGCACAGCGTTGGTCGCGTTGCGGAAGTGATTAATTTGGTACGATTGGTGACACGCGTTTCCTCATGCTACATTCACCAGACGCTTACGCAATGGTGTGTCGCGGATGCAGTAAATCAGCGTATTAGTAGAAACTGCAGCACCGGATCTTGCACTCCTATTTACTCCATTTATGCACCTCCCTCACATCCTCCCTACTAGCCAGCGTCGCGGAACGCTACAGGCTTGGGAATGACTAATACGGAATCTTGGCATCGTGCTCCCACCATTTTTCCTTCTCGTGAGGCGCCGCAGATGCATACCAGCGAGTGTCATCAGTGTTCACAGAGGGGCTGCCGCGGTCAGTAAAGAAGTTGACTTCTCCACCGTACATGGCCTGAGCGCCTGGGAGTCGAGGATTCTGCCCCATCGTGGCGAACGAAAAACCGTTTGCATCCATTGCTGCTGCCGGGTCCTTCTTCTGGGCCCTCCGAACGAAGCTGCCACCCGTGCGGCGCCGCCGAACCTCCCCCCTAACCCTTTTCGCTGCCGCGTCGCGCAGCGCCTGCTGCCGCCGTGCGTGTGCCTGGAAACGCGGGTTGCGCTCAGGGTGTGTCCTGCCCTTGGCGACCTGCAGCCGAATTTTGGCGAGGCCGGCTGCCAATTTCGAAAACTTCGGGCCCTTGGTCCGTAGCTGCGCGACCAGCTGCGCGCGGAGGGCCGGGTCGCTCTTGCACCCGCAAATGCAACCCATGGAGCACATAGGCGTACTGCAAGCGCTCATACACTCTCGCGAGCAGTCACCAAACTGCACCAAGGGCTGCCCCTCGTCGTCGATGTCGTCGCAGATGTTGTCGTCCTGCGGCTCCATGTTGGCAGGCACCTTCCCGACCTCCGAGGCAACAACAGGGTCGCCTCCAAAAGCGTCCATGCGCGTCAGCCCGCTCTTAGACGGGGAGTCCAGATCGAACTCCGTTTGGGCCTGGGCGATCGCCAGGACCAGCAGCCCCGCCAACGCGGAAAGCTGCCCTCGCACCATGTCGTCCAACCCTTCGCGGCGTCTCCAAATGTGAACTAGAATTACTTTCTAAATATGTACTTTCTACTCTCTCTCTCTCACCACCTTCAAAAGGTGGGGCTTGGCCATGCCTCCACAGCGCCCAAATCTTCCAGAGCTGCGCGAGAGCCTGCGATCTCTGGTAGCGTACAACGCCTCCGTCTATGGCTGGGACAAGACAGTGAAGAATCTCTCCTATGGGCTGCCGCTTGCTGCTTCACTGCTGGAGCAGATTCATGGCGAGCAGCGGCATGCGATCCTGCGAGGTCCTGCCGCACTCCTGCATCTCTCAAACTAGCTGAATCATGAGCACATTACATACGTGCATCGCTTCGGAATCACTCAGATCCTGCATCTGGTAAACTGCCTTCCGCGTACGCAGAGGGACTCAGGCAAATTGGGTCAAACTTGTCCCTTTCGCGGGTTGGAACACGGCTGGGAGGCGGGCCGTTCGGCTTGTTCGCCGAACTTGACAATCTCCTCAACGATTCATGGTGCGATTTCAGTGTGTGTGCTTCACCGCATGGCGTCTGCGGTAACCGTGACGGTGAAGCCGTTGGTTCTGACCCGACTCCGGCGCAGGTCTGGTGGTTGGCTTGACCCGTGGATCGGGCGCTGCGAAAAACTCACTTCCGTTTGGATGCTTGCGTACTACCCGCTTGAACACGCTGTCTGGGCCAACAGCATAGCACCGAAACTCTTTGCTCTGAACGCGGACGTGTTCTCCCGTATATCGTGCGTCTTCTGGTGACATCCCTGGAAGATCCTCTGACACAGCTCCGGGAGGGTGTGGTGCGCATCAGCCTGTGTGAAACTCGACGCAATTCAGCCATTTCTAGCCAGATATGGCAGGCTAAGGTTGCTCTGGCTGTTGGTAGGACACTCTGGCTACTCACGGACCTCTGGTGCGTCACGCGTCGCCGAAGAGAGCTGCGAAATCTGAAGGAAAAGCTCCGGAAGGACGGTGAGCTCACCGAAAAACGCGAGAGATCCATCCGCCAGTGCAACACCGCATTGAACTATCACGTCCTTCGTCTCCTTCTCTTCATCCCTAATGCAATCCATTGGACGCTCCCGAGCGGCCATAGACTAGCTCTGCCTCGAATGGCGGTTGAGATTTTTGGCTTCGCGGAGGGGTGCGCACTCGCATCTCTAAACAACGACCATGCTTATATCTTATTGTTTTGGCTCGCGTCCCTGGTTGGATTGGCTAACAGCTTTAAGAGGACTAACAGCTTGAGCTGCGGCCCTGCAGCATCGTTGGGACATACACGCTGGCGAAGGGCTATTCTATCTCCAAACCAATCACGTGATGTTCCTAGCATTGTGGATGAGGCTTTCGTAAAGCCGATTTCTGCAATTACACGCACGATTGCGCCCCTCACTGCCTCGATTCTGACCCACGTATCAACCGATTGTACTTGATCTTTCATTCCGCCTGCCACACCGCGTGGAGACTACCTTTAGCCACTCATGTATCTCGGCATTAGCATGGGGTTCACAGGGCAACCCGCTTCAAATGCAGACAGGAACGAGCGGCATTGGGCGCAAAGTGAGGGCGTGGGACGTGTGCCAACCAGCTTGTCCTCCTCCTCTTGCATCGTCTGCTTTATATCGTTGAGCATTGCATCTGGATCCCAGCTTCCCATGTCAACCTGGAGCTGTTTCTTGGGAAGTATGACCTCATATAAGAGGCTGAGGTCGATTCCGTCCACCTGCGGAAGCATTTTGTGTGAGCGAAAGCACCGGGAGTCTGCATTCCGACTATCTTCGCCACGAAACTAGCGACCAGTAAATACTCAGCACGAGCAAAACAGCACGGATCCGCGTCAGCATGAGTGCAATGCCATTCCCCAGAGGATAGGAGGAGTGACGAGCCACCAAATGCTCACCATGGATGACGGAAGCTGCCCCTGCTCGTCTTCGAGATGCGTTGGTAGTGCAGCACCAGACACGGCGCCAGGCTCAGCCACAGCCGCTGTCATGTCATCGTCATCCGCCTCCTCAAGATCAGGGATCACCATGATGTCGTCGTCTTCTTTCCCCCCCGGCTCGGCAATGCTTCCAACTGCTGTGCTCGGTGGCTGGGTGCTCCTGACTGGCACAGTACCAACATCAGCGCCGCTTGCCCAGCCCCCTCCAGACGACTTTTTCGGCTGTGCAGGTGATTCGGATGCGCCCTCTGCTCCAGACTCCGCATCTGCGGCAGGAGCACGACGCCGCCGCGGGGGGATCTTCGGGCCCCGCTCTCGGAGCGCGCCATCGAAGTCGTTGCTCCCACTACCGTCGTCGAAAAGCGACATTCTATTTCCGGAAAGTTACACACTTGATAATTCCCGCCGCCGAAGCCCGCTTGTGAGCTGCAACACTACGCGATGGAGCTGCAAGTCTATGCGATCAATGACCTTGACAAGCCGGAGCAGCGCCCAGGAACGACAGCTCTCACCGAATTTCAAAGTGAAGGGCTCCAACACCGGCTTCCGGGATGTTGACTTGTTCTTATGGTCATGATAAAGTTAACTTCCCAAGCGTCGGCTTGTGTAGGAGAGAACGGCGCTGTTCTCCTCCGGGAGGACAAGGGCGGTTACCATGCGGTCGTATGCGCCTCTGGTGCTCCACTACTTTTTCACAGCCTTTGCATGCGCAGCAGCTGGAACGAAAATGTTTGATGGGGAGTACCACAAGATCTGGCACGACGAGAACATTTTTCACCCCGAGAAGAGCATGACCTTCCAGCTGGTGAGATTACCGCGCCGCAGCCCCTGCACTGACCCCTCACCGCTGGGCCCTTGATACTCACACGCAATTGTCCTGCGCGTATAGATTCGCAAGGACGGTGTTGAGCTAAGATACCTCGACAAAACACATCTTTCGGGCTTCGACGGCCAGGACATCGTGAGCATTGGGCCCTACTCAGTGGAGCACCGCCTTGCCTTGATAACGAGCTGCAACAAGGTTCGATCCTCTACAGCTGTCCTGGAGCCTGCCTTTTGCTGCTTTGCAACCGGTGTCAAAGGCCACCAGAACATTGAGCAGTCACGGGCTGATGCATCGACGGGCGGTGTGCTCACAGCCCATCTGCGTACAAGTCGACGGAATCCTAGGTTTCGGCAACATGTACCATGACAGGAACCCCTCCCTGCTGGATACGTTGACGCGCCAGGAACGCGCGGACTGGGATATCGTTCAGGCACCTGACTTCATGCCTATTCCGCGGCGCTTCGCCTTCACTGCTACGGAGGAACGGGGTGAGATCCAGCTGGGTGGGTATGATCCGCTCTCGTTGGCGCCAGGCGAACAGATGTTGTACTTCCCTGCAATTCACGATGATTATAATGTCAAGGTCAAAAGCATCAAGTACGGGAACGGGCCTGACGCAATCGAGTTGCTGAACTGGAGCGAGGAGGCGCTTGCCAGTGGCGAAGGGGCTGTCAATGGCAGGCTGGACTCGGGCACAAGCTGCATCCTGCTCCCAAGTTCTGACTTGGGTGGGAAGCTCACAGATGTTCCATATGACATGGTTACGGAACAAGAGCTCAACAAGGTACAGCGCTCGCTGTTCTTCACAATGGAGGACCAAGACGGACACGACCGCACCATTGAAATCGAGTACGAGGAATGTGTTCAGGGAACCCCTAACCAGCTGCTGTTCGGGGATCCCCTTTTCCGCCGCTACGTCATCGACGTACCTGTCCCTCCCGATGTTTGCTCTTGCACACTCCTGCAGGCTTGAAGGCATGACATGTACCCCGTTCATCTCGGGGGTAATAATTGGTTTGTGTGCTGGCCGCAGCACGATTTTCGCGTCAAAGAACGGCCGCTGATCGGCATCGCGCGGCGTGCGGACACCTACAATCTCGACGAAGAGGTAGACGAGGACTACCTTGAGTCATTCTCCGGCGAGGAACATGACACACCCTTCGCCGATTCGGGAGAGCCTGCGGGGCAGCGCAACCCCGCAAACCCATGGGAGAATACCGATATCGATGAGGTCGAAGCAGGTCTTGGTGCAGCGACTAAAGGGAGTGGTAAGGATGCAGCGCTGCTGGATCGATGGAGAGAAGTTGGTGACGACGCGGGCCCGCCGTTGGCCTTGTTGCCGCTGGGAGTCCCAAGGAAACAAGCTGCCAAGAAGCACGAACTTGTAGGGAACTGGCGCAAGGAAAATGCTTGGGGCGCCGGCAAGCAGACCGCGAAACGATTCCCAGCCAAGATCGGGGCGCGGCGCAAGCTGGCGAGCGAGGACGAGTCGCAGCAGCTTATGTCTTTGGTGCATGCTCCGACCCCTGGATTGGAAAAAGTGCGGCTGCAAGGGAGGCGCGTGATCTACACCATTCCAGTCGGGATCGGGACCCCCGCCCAGATGAAGAACGTCATTTTCGATACGGGGTCGTACATGCTTGCTGTGTGGAGCGCTTCACCAAGCAAGGCTGAGGAACAGGACTCCAAGATTCACCAGGCTGTTGGAGCGTCGACGGCAGGGCAGATGATCAAGGCATCGCCTTCAGACCCGAACTCGGCATGGACCATGGAGCTGCTGCAGGCACGGAGCGCTGGTGCTGGCCGCGGCCAAGCAGGGTGGGTAGCTGCTGTCGGATTTGGGGCTGCCGTCTCGCTGCTTGTTGCTCTAGCGATGGTGCTGTTCCGTGGTAGGCGTCAGCACCGTGGGGAACAGACTCCCATACTTGGTCCCGCGTAATATCGGGGGGCATTTAGTCGGGTCAGGCGCGAGCCAGTGAGGACGAGTACAGATTGTTTATGTTGAACAGGCGAACCCTCAGTGCGGCGCCCGAAACACAGCGTTCTCGTGCGTCAGTTCGCACCAACTGCGGTCTTGCCCAGTTTGTGGGTTGCTGCTTCTCC
>ENA-UOXV01002105-UOXV01002105.1-marine-metagenome-genome-assembly--contig:-NODE-2105-length-26420-cov-9.495695_pt1 | contig 26420 bp, 44 predicted proteins | sample MGYA00238165_ERZ766961 | MGnify/ENA primary metagenome ERZ766961 (study PRJEB28924, sample SAMN03173240) | marine metagenome | biome: Marine; feature: Water; material: Subsurface seawater | place: North... | reverse complement strand
GATTCTGGTTATGAAAATTTTGAATGGGTTAATCCTGCTTACAGAGAATGCCATGAAGCAGATGCAACCCATGTAGGTTTAAATGGTAAACCATTAAAGAAAACTACAAAATATTATTATAATGGTTTTGGTCCTGCTTCTGATAATGAAAGTGATATTCATTTTGCAGACATGAAAGCCCATCAAAAGTTCCTAATTGAAAAATATGGAACTAATGATGAGCCTTCAACTACCCACTGCGAGTTATTTTTTGATATTGAAACCGAAATGTTAGATTCTTTAACAGAAGAGGGCATTAGGAAAGCTCCTAAAATGGTTACCTCCATAGCTTGGTATGATAAATTAGCAGACAAATGGGGAATTGTAATTTTAGATAAGAAAAACCAATTAAAACATCAAAAATTCAAAAATAAAGAAATCATTCCTGTACAACATGAAAAGGATCTTTTATTCAAATGGATTGAAAAAATGGAAGAAATCCGTCCTGATATTTTAATAGGTTATAACTCAGATTATTTTGATATACCCTATCTTTATTATAGAACTTGTAATATATTGGGGAAGGAATTTGCTGATAGAATGTCACCTATTGGGAAAGTCACTTCAAGTCTTACTAGGCATAAAGATACTATTAAAGGGAAAAACTTCCAAGAAGTTGATATAAAAGGACTATCATCTCTTGATTATATGAGAATGCATAAAAAATACAGTTGGGCAGATGAACCAAGTTGGAAGTTAGATGCTATTGGAGAGAAATATGCTGGAATAAATAAAATTGAGTACGAAGGTAACCTAGATGATTTATTTGAAAGCGATATTCAAAAGTTTATACAATATAACTTTGTGGATGTTGAAATACTAGTAAAACTAGATGAAAATTTAGAGTACCTATCTGTAACAAAAAACCTAGCCCATAAAGGAAAACACCTATACCACGAAATTTATGCTAACACCGTAACCCAAGATGGGGCAATATCAGCCTATTTACTAGGTAAAGGAATAGTCCCACCCAATAAAGACCCACATATTAACCATACTGATAGTTATGCAGGTGGTTATTTATTTTGCCCTAAAGCAGGTATCTACAACTATGTATTTGATGAAGATTTAACATCACTGTACCCTTGTATTATAATGTCCCTAAACATTGGAAAAGAAACATTAATGGGTTATATAATAGATCCAAATACTCGAAATAATCGTTTAGGGCTAAATGACTTGAAAGAAATGGATCCTAATAAACCCCTCTTAATAAAAAATAACAAAAACAAACGAGCAGAATTAACGGTTTCACAATTAATAAAATTCATCAAATCAAATAAATGGACTATTTCAGCTAATGGTACTATGTACGCTACTGATAGACAATCAGTATTATCATCAATTTTAGCCAAATGGTTTGATGAAAGAGTATATTATAAGGGTGAGATGAAAAAAGCATATGTGGCTGGAGATAAGGAATTAGGAGCTAAATTTCACATGAAACAGTATACAATGAAAATTTTACTAAATAGTCTCTATGGGGCAACAGCACTTGCAAGCTTCAGATATGGTAATAGAACATTATCCTCATCTATAACTTTGAGTGGTCAGCGCATAATCCAGGAGAGTGCTTTAGCTGCAAATCGTCACATGAATGCTGTTGTTAGAGGACAGAAAGACTTGGTTCTTTAAAGAAAAGTTCGTATATTATACACAAATGATAAGTTATGCTAAGTAAACAATCAATCCGAAAGGAACATTCAATTTATCTAAACGGTGAATTACTTGAAAAAGCCGAGATGTTGGAATTATCCAAAGAATTTAATAGTGTTGAAGAACAACGTTTTAGGAAAATGCTCCAACAGGGAGGCACTTTGACACTTAAAGGTAACTCCTATCAAATTAAAAAACTTGGAGAAAAAATAAGAAATAGTAGAGGAGATTTTGAATCCCCAACAAAACTTAAAAAACCTGAGGACTGGGAATGAAGCATTTAGAAGACACACCTTGGTGGATATGCGATGAAGGAGATACAAATTATGTGTGTTACTCCGATACAGATTCAATCTATATCCACGCTGAACCTTTTTTAAAACATCTTTACCCCGATTTTGATAAAATGCCGGATAAGGAAAAAGACTCTTCCTTAGAGAAAGTATCTCTATCATATCAAGGTATTATAACAGACCACTATGATGTTTTAGCTAAAGATGCATTTAATGTTTATAAATTCCCTTGGTTTGAAGACAGAGAAAAAGACCATTGGTTAGAAATGAAAACCGAATGTGTAATTAGATCCGCCTACTTTAGAGCTACTAGAAGATATGCACAGTGGATTACCAAACAAGAGGGAATTGAAAAAGAAACATTAGATATAAAGGGGTTGGAATTTAAAAAATCCAATTTCCCACCTGTTTTAGGTAAATTTTTCAAGGCTGCCCTGATTGATGTCCTAAAAGGTGCAACCCAAGAAGACATTAATGTAAGAATTAAAGAGTATAGAGATAAAATATTAGATGGAACAATACCATTAGTTGAACTAGGCAACCCTTCAGCTGTAAAAACATTAACTAAATATACAGGGAGAAAACCAATGGCCGGAGAGATGTTTTCTAAAATAATTAAAGGAGCACCTGCCCCAGTTAGAGCAACAATTGTTTATAATGATTTAATCAGGTTTTGGAGGTTGAATGGAGAACATAGTTACATAACCCAAAGTGATAAGGTTAAATGGATTTATTTGAAACCTAACAGATATAGAATTGAAGCAATTGCTTTTATACCAGGTAATATACCCGATAAAATACTTGAATTTATAGAAGAATATGCAGATAGGCAAAAAATATTTGACAGTATATTACTTAACAAACTGGAGGGGTTTTATCAAGATTTAGAATGGTCACTCAAACTTAATTCATTTAAAGAAAAATTTTTCATATGATACAAAAATTATTATTACAATCACTTATTTCAAAATATTATTTAGGGATAAACGAATCAGTTAAATGGGTAATCAAAGACAACGCATTATCAATTGGGTTTATGTCCCCAGGTGATGATATCATTGGGGAAGTTGTTTGTTCTGATTTCCAACTTGAAGACGTTGAATTAGCCATATTTAACACTAATAAATTAAAGAACCTCACAGCAATTACTAATGGGGAATTACTATTAGAATTAATTAAAGAAAATAAATTAGCAACTAAATTAAAAATATCAGATGCTAGTTTTAATCTGGAATTTGCTCTATCCGATCCATTACTTATTAGAACTCCTAAAAAAGTAAAGGAGTATGATTATGAAATTATTATGACTTTGGATCCTGAAGAAATTACTCATTTAATAAAAGCAAGATCTGCATTATCTGATTCATCCCTTTTACGAATTGGAACTGATAGAGATTTAGATAACAACTCTATTGTTAATTTTACATTTGGTGAAGGAGACAGTTATAGTGATAAAATTGTATATCAAAAAACCGGGGAAATAAACAGCGAATTATCATCTGGAATACCATTTGATTCAAATGCATTTAAAAACATTCTAAATGCTAACAAAGATGCTGATGTGGGTTATATCAGATTATTCTCGGGAGGATTATTAAATCTTAGTTTTGAAAAAGAAACAATTAAAAGTAACTATTATATGGTTAGAAAAGAGGATTTACCTTTTTAAAAGCCACGTATTTATATTTGCAAACTTAGGTGCAAAAAAGCAGCTCACCAGAATGGGAGCTAAGTATTTAACAACATAAATTTAAGAATTATGACTTATTTGAAAGAATTAGAAAACGGCCTAGCGCCAAGAATCACATCACCATTTGACATACTTGTCAGAAACTTTTTCGATACCGAAACACCTTTTCACCCCCTAAATTCAATTAAACTAAAGCATCCCGTTGATGTTTATGAGGACACTAAAGGACTTCACCTAGAAGTTGCTTGTACTGGGTTGACTAAAGAAGATGTTGCGATTAATATTGAAGGAGATATATTAAGAGTTAGTTATGAAAAAGAAAACGATAATCCCCCAAATAGGGAATATTATTACTCAGGAATAGCTAAAAGATCATTTAACTTTGGATACAAAGTAAATAATAAATTCAACTTATCTAAAGTTGATGCTAAAATGGAAAACGGATTGTTGAACATAACAATACCATTTTCATCCCACGTAGTTATAGAACCAAAAACAATAACAATAAAATAAAAACTTCTGCACCTAAGTTTTGCTTATTGAAAAATAGTTATTATATTAACACTAAACATAAAAATTTAACAAATGGAATTAGAAGCATTATTTGATGCCGTGATTGTAAAACCTCAAGAAGAGGAAGAATCAACTTACGGTTCTATTATAGTACCAGATTTGGGAAAAGATAGAAATGAACATGGAACAATAGTAGCAGTAGGACCTGGAAGGCATGTAGCCGGAGTAGGTTACGTTGAAACTGAAGTTAAAATTGGTGACGTTGTGATTTTACCAACAATGGGATTCACAAAATTAGAACACAAAGGTGATGAATACTACATTGGCCAAGAACAACAAATCTTAGCTAGAGTAAACAAAACTGCAACAATTGAAGAAGTTTTAGAAGAAACAACAGTTACAAAAGAAGAAAAAACAGAATTAGAAAAAATCTAAAAGATGAGTAAAATTATAGAAATTGGCCCTGAAGCCAGAAAAAAACTAACCCAAGGAGTTGACAAAATGGCAGATGCTGTGGTTGCAACCTTAGGACCAAATGGTAGAAATGTAGTTATTTCAAGACCAAATGATTACCCACAATCAACAAAAGATGGGGTAACAGTAGCAAAAAGTATTAGCTTAGATGACCCAATTGAAGAATTAGGAGTTCAAATGCTAAAGCAAGCAGCTATTAAAACTTCTGACAATGCAGGTGATGGTACTACAACATCAACACTTTTAGCTAGAGAGATGATTAACATGGGTCTTAAAAAGCTTAATGATGGTGCTAATGCAGTAGACATTAAAAGAGGAATAGATACTGGAGTTAGTGCTGTAATTGAAGAATTACGTAAAAACTCTGAAGAAATCGCATCTCAAGATCAACTAGTCCAAATTGCTACTATATCAGCAAATAATGATGAAAGTGTAGGAAAACTCATCTCCAGAGCAATGGAGAAAGTAGGTAAAGATGGTGTTATTCACATTGAAGAATCTAAAAATTGGGAAACATATTTAGAAACAGTTGAAGGAATGCAATTTGATAGAGGATTTAAATCCCCATATTTTGTTACCGACAATAATACAATGACTTCTACCTTAAATGACGTAAATGTTTTAATTGCAGATCATAAATTTACCCAAGTAAAAGAGCTATTACCAATATTAAACCAATGTTCAAGTGAAAACAAATCACTTTTAATCATTGCAGATGATGTTGATAGTGAAGCATTAGCTACTCTTATTGTAAATAAAATGAGAGGTACTTTAAAAGTATGTGCTGTTAAGTCTCCTGAATTTGGTGATAGGAAAAAACTAATCTTAGAAGATATAGCAACTTTAACAGGTGGTCAAGTATTTTCAAAAGATAAGGGAATGAAGCTTGATAGATTTGATACTAATTGGTTCGGTGGAGCTAGAGTAGCAACAATTTCAAAAGAAAAAACAACTATAATTGATGGTAGTGGGGATGCAGATGCTATTAACCAAAGAGTAGAGGAATTATCTCAACAAATTGAAAAAGCAGAAACCCCATTTGAAGTAGAAAGACTACAAGACAGATTATCTAAATTTGTAGGTGGTGTAGCTATTGTTCACGTAGGTGGAAACACTGAACTTGAAATGCAAGAGAAAAAAGATAGAGTTGATGATGCATTACATGCTACAAAAGCTGCACTTGAAGAAGGTGTTGTTGCTGGAGGAGGTAGAGCATTACTTTACTCAATGTCAGCACTTGCATCATTAGAAAATGGCAATCCTGATTATAATTATGGTTTAAAAATAGTTAAACAAGCATGTAAAAAACCGTTTGAACAGATTTTGACAAATGCAGGTAAAACTGAAACTGAAGCTCAAATTCTATCTTTTGACTTTGAAAGTAAAGATAACCCATGGTCTGGTTATAACATCAAAACAGAAAAGGAAACTAACATGAAAGAATCTGGAATAATTGATCCCCTAAAAGTTACAAGAAATGCATTACAAAACGCATCATCAGTAGCAGGTACAATTCTTTTAACAGAAGCAGTTGTTGTTGATAATCCTGAGGATGACAAATCATCAGATATTGATCCATCAGCAATGATGGGAATGATGTAATATGGAAACGAAAGTAACTGAACATAATGAGTTAATTGCAACAAGGATACCTCCTGGTGATAGATATTCTCTAGTAAATGATCCTAAAAAGATTGTATACACATCACTAACAGATACCTTAGAGGCATACTTAACCAAAACAGGTTTCAAAGGGGAGTATAGATTGGCTCCCCTTGATAGTAAATTATATGCAATAAAAACTTCGGAGGAAGAAATAAAACCTGAACCTATAAAAAAATATAACATCTATGGAGATGAATATTAATTAGGAGAACGCAAAAATTATTCGTATATTGTACCAAATAATAAGTTATGAAAGATCATAGTCTCCTCGTAGAGAGATACCGTTCAAAAACACTAGAGGAATATGTTGGAAATGAAGAGTTAAAGAAAAAACTTAACTTGTACTTAAACCAAAATGATATCCAAAATTTTATCTTTTACGGTCCGGCAGGAACAGGAAAAACAACTCTAGCTAAGTTGTTAGTTAATAACCTAGATTGTTCCCACCTTTACATAAATGCATCGGATGAGAGGGGAATAGAAACAATAAGAGATAAAGTATCAAGCTTTGCCTCAACAATGTCATTTAGCCCTTTAAAAGTAGTAATACTAGATGAAGCAGATTTCCTAACAATTCAAGCCCAAGCCTCATTAAGAAACATAATAGAAACATTTTCTAGAACAACACGTTTCATTATGACTTGTAACTACATAGAAAGAATAATTGATCCCTTACAATCAAGATGTCAAGTACTAAAAATAGTACCACCAAATAAAAAAGAGGTAGCAAAACACCTAAATGCAATATTAGATAAGGAAAAAGTAAAATTCGACTTAAAGGCTCTTGCTAACATAATTAACACTCATTATCCGGATATACGAAAGATGCTAAACACAATTCAACTATCCACTAAAGATGGAGAATTGCAAGTAGATCCTACAATTTTAGTAGCTAATAATTACATAGGTGAAATACTTAAGGAGCTAAAGAAGAAGAATACCAACTTTAGAGCCCTAAGACAAATAATAGCAGATTCGGGAGTTAAGGACTTCGAGGGGCTTTATAGGTCATTGTTTGATAATGCAGAGCATTTTGCCCCAGGTAGGGAAGGATCAGTAGCAGTAATCTTAAATGAACATCAATATCATTCAAACTTTCGTATAGACAAAGAAATAAACATGGCATCTTGCCTAAGTAAAATAATAGAAATAAAAAAACCACAAGTAATATGAACACACAGCAACCAGAAATTGACTTCGCAGCAACTACCCCAGTAGAGGGATTTGATGGAGGAGTATTATTCAAACAAGGATTTGTAATGAGAAAAGTAAGTAAATTTGTAACCGGAGGACAAGAGGATGCTCTACTTCCAATACCCGTATTTTACTGTTTGGAATCGAAAAAAATTATATTAGATTCAATACCAACAGAATTGAGAGAAGAGTATAAAGAAATAGGACTATAATTGGAAAATAAAGTAAAAAATATCTTCTGTTGGTTAAAGGAAATAACCGAATTAAAGACACCTGCTGAGGAGTTTACGGATAAAGACTGGGATAACTTCAATTCATATATGGTACACAGATTCATTAGTATGAATTTATCCTACACTGAACTCGCTAATTACGCACAGACTTTAATGCCAAATATGAAGAAGGATATATATAATTTCTACAAGGAGATGATACCAAAGAGAAAAGGGTATTTTAAATATATCAAAAAGAAGAGCATGTTTGCACCTAATAAAGATTTGGTAGATAAGGTAGCTTCCTACTTTAAGGTTGGAAGCGCCGAGGCTTCTTCGTACATTGAGATATTGGATAAAAAAGAATTGACTTCCATAATGGAAGAAATAGGTGAAGATAAGAAGGAAATTAAAAAGTTATTGAAATGAGTGATGTAAAACACCCCAAACATTATAATGAAGGAATTGAAATGTGGGATTATGCTTTTTCTCATAACCTGGATTTTTTTGAGGGTAATATTGTAAAGTATGTTACAAGATGGAAACATAAAAATGGTGTGGAAGATCTTTTAAAAGCCAAACAATATCTAGATAAATTAATAGAACTTCAAAAATAAGTTATGGCTAAGAAATTACCCCCAATACTGAAAGAGATACAACAGTATACTCCTCATGAAATTAATTATGCTTTCCAGAAGAATATTTCTTATTCACAGTATTCAATGTGGAAGAAGTGTCCGAAACAGTGGGCTTTACAATATAGAGATGGTCATAAGCTTTATAAGCCTAGCATCCACACTGTTTTTGGGAAGGCGTTTCATGAGACCTTTCAGTATTATTTAGAGGTAATGTATGAGAAAAGTGGAGCAGCTGCGGATAAGGAGGATGTTTTTACAATGCTTAAGGATAAAATTCGAGAGCATTATATGGATGAGTTGAAGAAAAACAACAACGAACATTTTTCAAAACCAGGTGAATTGCAGGAATTTTATGAGGATGGTGTTGAGATACTAACTTATTTAAAAAAACATAGAGGTAAGTATTTTTCTAAGAGAGGATGGTTTCTAGCAGGAATAGAAACTAAAATAACTATAGCTCCTAATCCTAAATATCCTAATGTGTTTTACCTAGGTTATTTGGATATTGTTATGTATCATGAACCAACTAATACATTTACAATCATCGATATTAAGACTTCTACTAATGGGTGGAAGGATTATGCAAAGAAAGATGAGGAGAAGCAATTTCAACTTATATTATACAAAAAATACTTTGCGGAGCAATTTGATGTACCTGAAGAAAGTATTAGTGTTGAGTTTTTAATTGTTAGGAGAAAAGTATACACTGAGGGTGAATATCCACAAAAACGTGTGCAGGAATTCTCCCCACCTTCAGGTAAAATTAAAATTGCAAGGGCTACGAAAGCAGTAAATGAGTTTATAGAAGAATGTTTTGAAGGAAGTACTTATACCGATAAAATTATGGAACCTAATGCATCAAAATGGAATTGTACCTTTTGTGCTTATAGAGACAATCCAAAACTATGTGGATTAGGTGTTAACCTTAAATAATCTGTACATACGTATATCAAACCTATTAACAAAAATAATAAAAAATGTCAAACAAAAAATTAACAAGTGTAAAGATAGATATTGATCTATGGGAAGAATTTAAAATTGAATGTATTAAACGAAAGTTTTCATTTCAAAAATTATCCGAAAGAGCAATTGACCTTTATATGACGAATGAAGAATTTAGAAGATCAGTTACTAACCACGATTTAAAATTAAAATAGTTTATGAATAAAGATTTTAAGTATCTTCCCCCAAAAGACAGGAAGAAAATACTCCTAATATGTGATGACATTAGAGTTCATTCAGGAGTTGCTACAGTTGCAAAAGAAATGGTTTTACACACAGCCCAACACTTCAATTGGGTTCAATTAGCAGGAGCTATAAAACACCCAGATAAGGGCAAGCGTTTTGATTTAAGTTCTGATACTAATACTCAATCAGGTTTAGATGATGCTAGTGTTATGTTATATCCAACTGATGGATATGGTAACCCAGATTTACTTAGAGAATTAATTAAAATGGAGAAACCAGATGCTCTCTTCATTATAACGGATCCTAGGTATTTTACTTGGCTATTTCAAATTGAAAATGAAATTAGAAAAAACATGCCTATTATTTACTTAAATATTTGGGATGATTATCCAGCTCCACTGTATAATAAAGCATACTATGAATCATGTGACGCTTTGTTAGCAATTTCAAAGCAAACGAAGAATATCAATGAAATCGTATTAGGTGATAAAGCTAAGAATAAAGTTATTAAATACGTTCCTCATGGTTTAAATGATGAAATGTATTTTCCACTCGATAGAGACTCTAAGGAGGTTAATGAAATTAGGAAAAATATATTTGGAGATAGGGAAATTGATTTTCTAATGTTCTTTAATTCAAGAAATATTAGAAGAAAACAAATTCCTGATACAATGATGGCTTTTAGAATGTTTTTAGATACATTACCTAAAGAAAAAGCTGATAGATGTTCTTTCCTACTACACACTGAAGTTATAAGTGATCATGGAACTGATTTAGAAGCAGTGAGGGAATTGCTATTTGGGGAAAAATATCCAAATGCTGTTTATTTCTCAACTAACAAGATTAGTACCAAGGAATTAAATCTACTTTATAATGTATCTGATGTTCAAATTCTTTTAACTTCAAATGAAGGATGGGGGTTAACATTAACTGAAGCAATGCTAACAGGAACACCAATTATAGCTAATGTAACAGGTGGAATGCAAGATCAAATGAGATTTGAGTATGATGAAGATGAAGGTCCTGGAGTTAAAAAGGGTGGATGGATTAATTTTGATAAAGACTTCCCATCTAACCACTTAGGCACTTATAAAAAACATGGTAAGTGGGCATTTCCAGTATTCCCAACTAGTCGATCTTTACAAGGATCACCTCAAACACCTTATATTTGGGATGATAGATGCACTGCGGAAGATGCTGCGGCTCAAATTAGAAAGGTATATGATTTATCCCCAGAAGAAAGAGATGAGAGAGGTAAGAAAGGTAGAGAGTGGGCTTTAGGTGATGAAGCAGGTTTTACCGCCGTAAAAATGAGTAACAGAGTAATTGAAGCAGTAGATGAGTTATTTGATACTTGGGAACCAAGAGAAAAATTTGAATTAATTAACACAGATACTGACATTAAAAAAGTACAAACACACGCCTTAATATATTAAAAAATGAGTAAACCAGAATTTATAATAAGCTGCCCAATAGATACCTACTCAGGTTATGGTTCAAGAGGTAGAGATGTAGCAAAAGCAGTAATAGAATTGGATAAATATGATGTTAAAATCATACCCCAAAGATGGGGAAATACACCTTGGGGATTTATTGAAGATCACCCAGAGTGGGAATTTCTAAATAAACATCTATTTCAACCTCAACCCAACCAACAATATCCTAGACCTGATGTTTGGATGCAGATAACAATTCCAAATGAATTCCAACCCCAAGGAAACTATAACATAGGAGTTACAGCAGGAATTGAATCAACAGTAGCACCTGCTGATTGGGTTGAGGGGTGTAATAGAATGGATTTAATATTAGGATCTTCAAACCACAGTATTGATGTTTTAAAACACAGTAAATTCCAAAAACACGATAAGAATACTAATCAAGTTATTGGTAATATTGAATTGACCAAGCCAACAGAGGTATTATTTGAGGGATTTGTTGAGGAAACTTACAAACCTGTTAAATCTGAATTGGATTTATCTGGAGTAAGAGAAGAATTTTGTTATTTATTTGTAGGTCATTGGATACAAGGTGATTTTGGGCATGATAGAAAGAATGTAGGTTTGCTTATTAAATCATTTTGTGAAACATTTAAAAATAAACCAAAACAACCTGCTTTAATTTTAAAAACTTGCCATAGTGGAACTTCATATATGGATAGAGATTTTACATTAAAGAAAATACAAGACATAAAGAAAACAGTAAAAGGCAAATTACCTAATGTTTATTTACTTCATGGTGAATTTACTGATAGTGAAATGAATGAGTTATACAACCACAATAAGGTTAAAGCGATGGTCAGTTTAACTAAAGGGGAAGGATTTGGAAGACCATTACTAGAATTTACTCAAACTAAAAAACCAATAATAACAACAGGATGGTCAGGTCATACGGATTTCTTAAAACCTAATATGTCTACTTTATTACAAGGTACATTAGGTGATGTTCATCCAAGTGCTCAGAATAAATGGTTAATACAAGGCTCAAAATGGTTTGATGTTGACACAATGTCATTGGGAAGAGTATTAAAGGATAGTTATAAAAAATATAAAACACTTTTACCAAATTCTAAGATTCAAGCTAAGTATTGTAAAGATAATTTTACACATACAAAAATGAAGGAATTGTTGGGTGATATTTTGGAGAAAAATGTTAAAGCTTCTCCTAAACAGGTACCTTTACAATTACCTAAATTAAATTTACCAAAATTAAATAAACCAGGAAAAATAGAACTCCCTAAATTGAAACTCCCAAAACTTAAAAAAGTAGAATCATGAATCAAGACAAATTAGAAAAATGTCCAAGATGTGAGTCAGATGCATGTTACTCACAAAAGATAAACAAAGAAATAACCAATTTCATGTGTTATGGATGTGGGTTCCAGAGCAACTCATTAATGAAAAAAGAAGGTGAATTTTTAGAAGAACAAATTGAAGGTTTACCTGAACTTTATAAAGATTTAATTTATGAAGATGAGGAGGGACAATCATGGTTACCATCAACAATAAACTTACTTGAGCAAGGTATGGTATTTGCTAATGGTTCTAATGCAGAAAATTGGAAGTGGTCAGCTGTAAAAGCTATTGAAGTAAAAGAAGAAGAAAAAGAAAAATATCCAATTCCAAATAAAAAGAACAAGTATTATAAACATAGAATGGATATGACTACTATGAAGATGTTTGATGAAAGAGACTTCATGGAAGCATTAACCTACATTGGAGTCTTACCAGAGTAATTTGGTAGCCTGAAATATAATTCGTATATTAACATCATATGAAAATAAGTTATGCAATTACAGTCAATGGAGAAATTGACGAAATTCAACGTTTATTAACGTTTTTAATTGAGAATAAACGCTCCCAAGATGAAATTGTTATACAACAAGACAGTCGTGCTAGTGTTAAAGGTTTACCGGATACAAAAGTTAAAGCATATTGTAAAGAAGTATCACAACACGATGAATTGGTAAGATACACACAATTTGATTTGAATGGACACTTTGGTGATTTTAAAAACAATTTAAAAAACAACTGTACAGGAGATTATATTTTTCAAATTGATGCTGATGAAGTACCTAATAAAACTTTAATCAACCACCTCCCAGAAGTACTAGAACTAAATGATGTTGAGGTGTTAAGAGTATCTAGAGTTAATACTGTAGAGGGGTTAACCAAAGAACACATTGATAAGTGGGGATGGATAGTAAGTGATGGTGGAAAAGTAAATTGGCCTGACCCACAGTGGAGAATTTATAAAAATTCACCCAAGATTAGATGGAAAAATAAAGTCCATGAAGTATTAGATGGGTATACTACTAAAGCTGATTTACCATATCTTGAGGAGTGGGCTTTATATCATCCAAAAACAATAGAAAGGCAAGTTAAACAAAATAATTTTTATAAAACACTTTAATATGGCAAACGGAATTTATAAGGTTACAGAAGAATTTGAAGGGAAATTAGCTAACTACACAGGAGCTAAGTATGCTATTACTGTAGATAATATGAGTAATGCTCTTTTCTTAGCACTTTATTATGAAAAAAATGTTGCCAAAAGATTAGGTCATGATTTCATTAAAATCCCAAGTAGAACATACCCATCAGTACCCTGTGAAATTATTCATGCAGGACTAAAAGTAGAATTTGAAAAAGTAGAAGGCAAAACTATTAAAGGAGCATACCAACTACAACCCAGTAGAGTAATAGACTCAGCATTAAGATTTACCGCAGATATGTACACCCCAGACACTCATATGTGTATTTCATTTACTGGGCCATATAAACATTTTAAATTATCTAAAGGTGGGGCTATTTTAACAGATGACCATGATGCATATCTTTGGTTTAAACGAGCTAGATATAGTGGCAGAAGGGAATGTTCATATCATGACGATCATTTTGATATGCTAGGATGGAATTTTTATATGATGCCAGAGTTAGCAGCTAGAGGGTTATTGTTAATAAATCAATTCTACAACATAGATGGAACCAAAAAACACCAACCAGATCTAGAACTACCATACCCTGATTTAAGTAAATTTAAAGTATACCAACAATGAAAAAAGCTTTAATTGGAGCTGGGGGTCATGCTAGAGAGGTAATGATGCAAATGGAACAAGATCTAATTTGTTTTGTTGATAACCAATATGTGAATGAATGGGATGCCGGTGATATTATATTACCAGTATCAAAATTTGATCCTACTAAGTATGAAGTCATGGTTGCAATAGGAGATTCTAAAGCGAGGTTGGAGATGGTTTTAAAGCTACCTCACACCACTAAATATTTTACATTTATACACCCAACTGCCATAATTGGAAATACTGTAAATATAGGTGAGGGTAGTTTCATTGGAGCTAATTCAATTATCACAACTAATGTGATTATTGGTAAACATGCTTTACTTAATCGAGCAAATCATATAGGCCATGATACTAAAATAGGAATGGGATTAAGCATGATGCCGGGAGCAATTATATCTGGAAATTGTGAAGTAGGTGATAGTGTTTATTTAGGAACAAACTCATCCATAAAAGAAAAAATAGATATCTGTAATAACGCTATAATAGGCTTAAACTCAGGTGTTGTTAAAAATGTTAACGAACCCGGAGTATATGTAGGTACTCCTTCTAAAAAAATAAAATGAATAAACATATTTGTGTCCTTTTTTGTTTCAATAATATTCAACATATCAAGCAATGTTATGAATCGCTTTATAATGATAATATTGATTATTTTGTAGTCGAAAATAAAAGTACAAATAGCCAACAAATACAAGAATATTTTAATAAACAAAACTTAAAAGGTTACATCCAGTTTGAACAGAATATAACATATAAAGCAATGGAAATATTCTTACAAGATTACAAAACATTACTAGAACAATATGATTATATTACAATTACAGATTGTGATATAACTACTAATAATTCTAAAGATACATTTGAAGAAATTTTAAAAAACTTAAATTTACCTAATGTGGGGATAAGTGCTGTCGATTTTACATTAGAAAATCTACCTAATGTCCCAGGGGCTGGAAAATGGGTTCCTAATCCATTTAATGTAAATGAAGAATATATTGAATGTCCAACAGGATTACATTTAGTTAGTGTAAAAAAAGAAAATCTAAATATAATATATGATACCCCAAAATTAGTAGATACTCAAATATTAAAAATGTGTTATATCAAAAATAAAAAATGGGTTAAAACATTATTAAATAAAGCATATCATTTAACTTGGGATTTATATACAGAAGATAATGATTATTACCAGTTTAAATTAAAAAATAATCAAAATTTATGGAATCACAATATCTTAACCCCATATAAAAAAATAAAATGATGAATACACTAAAGGCACTCCAGCTAACACAAACTATTTCAAAAGAAATTAAAGATCAAACCTTCCACCATCATTATTATATATTATATGATATATTAAATCAATACGATAAAGATGAAATTATTAATTATGTAGAAATTGGGACATATGGTGGTGGATCTGCATGTTTAGCAATACAAAGACCTAATACAAATGTTATTTCAATTGACTTAGGCCAACCAATTTCTAAAGAAATTCCTATTGAAAATGTAAATAAATTAAATAAATTCAAAAATAATTATACATACATTCAAGGTAACTCACAAATACAATCCACCAAAGATAAATTATTAAAAGTAGTTTCTGAGATAGATGTTTTATTTATAGATGGGGACCACTCACATCAAGGGGTTATAAATGATTTTATGTTATATGAGACTTTGGTAAAACCTGGTGGGTATATTGTGTTTGATGATTATAATGACTACAAATATAGTCCTCAAGTAAAAATAGCTGTTGATAATATGATTTCTACTTCATATTTTTCCAATTACAAAATTATTGGTGCTTTCCCTAATATACACAATGCACGCCCTGATTGGTTAAAAGAAGGAAATGACTTTATAATCCAAAAAAATGATTAATTTTTCTATTTTAATAACAACTTATCAAAGACCTGATGGATCCACCCCATCAGTGCTTTCTAGAGCACTGAAATCTATAATAAATCAAAGTTATCCTAATTGGAAAATATTTTTGATTGGAGACAAATATGAAAATGAAGATGAATTTTTAGATTTAATATCAATAGTTAATAAAGAAAAAATTGAATACGTAAACCTAGATTATGCTTATGAAAGAGACAAATATTCCCATAATAAACAAATCTTGTGGACGTGTGGAGGAGTAAACGCTAGAAACGTTGGATTAAAAATCATCAGAAACCAAGGATATGAATACTGTTGTCAGTTAGATCATGATGATTATTGGCATCCTAACCATTTAGAAAGTTTATTATTTGCTATTGAAAATATTCCAAATTCATGTATGTATCATACTTTATCATATCATTTTGATGGGAGAATCCTCCCCCCAAATCCTAATAATGGGGTTATAGAAACAACTCAAATTGGAAGAGGAAAACTTGCCCATAGTAGTGCCTGTTTAAACTTAAACCATGTAACTTGGGATTATACCAATGTATTTGAATCAACTGGCAGAGACTTTCCCGCAGATGCCTATATGTGGGAGCAAATCAAAGAATATTGTGAAACCACAGGAAATTTTTGTATATCTATAAATGCCGTCACTTGTTACCATCTTGAAGAAGGAAACTCAAAAAAATAAAATAAAATGATACACACTTATATACCATACACACCAAAAGAACTAGGGAATAACTTAGGATGGGCTTATAACAATTTCATGGAACTCCTCCCAGAGAATGATTGGGCTTGTTTCTTAGATCATGATGCTACCTTCACAACTCGATATTGGTATCATCAATTAGAAGATATAATAAAAAAACATCCTGATGTTGGGTTATATACTTGTTTAACAAACAGAATTGGAAATTTCCAACAATTAATTGAGGGAGTAGATAAAGAAAATCATGATATTAAATATCATCGTCAAATAGGTAAACAAATACAGGATAGTTATTATGATACCATCTTAGATTTAAATAACCCAAATCACCTATTAAGTGGGGTAGTTATTCTAATCAGTAAAAAAACCTGGAAAAATATAGGAGGATTTATTGATGGGTTTTTAAGAGTAGACAATAATATCCACAAAAAATGTTTAGATAATAATATTAAAGTAGGATTAATGGGGGGCGTATATGTTTATCACTGGTATAGAGGAGATGGAGATGTTTCACATTTAAAATAAGTAAAAACCACAGATGAACTACACAGTAGAAAAATTCAATTTAGGGGAATATAATTTTGACTATGCACATTGGTCCCACCCTTATGTAAATAAAAAGAAATTTACACTTGAAGATATACAAACACAAACCACTTACCTTAATAAAGGGGATATAGTAATTGATATTGGGGCCTTCTCCGGAGATACTCCCATTTTATACGCTAATGCCGTAGGTAAAGAGGGTAAAATTATATCTTTTGAGGCTAACCCCCATGCTTACGAGGTATTAGAAGTTAATTCAAAACTAAATGAACACCTAAATATAGTTCCTATAAATAAAGCAGTAACAGAAAAACCAGGCAAATACACCTTCCATTATTCAGATCAAGGTTTTTGTAATGGAGGATTTGCTGAAGAAATAGATAGAGGAGTGGGGGCAACAGGTCATGTTGTGCCACTAGAAGTGGAAGGAGTTAATTTAACTGATTGGTTAGAAGAAAACTTACTTAAAAAAGATTGGGACAAAATAAGTTTTATAAAAATTGATACTGAGGGATATGATTATAAAATTTTAAGATCAAATAAAGAATTATTTAAACAGATTAGACCTATTTTAGAAGTTGAACTTTATCCTGCCTTATCAATTAGAGAGGTAAAAGAATTTTATAAAGTATTAAAGGAAATAGGATATGAAGTTTTCCAACAACATAATGGGAGAGATTGTTCGTTGAATTCTTTAACTTTAAGTTTGGGTGAACAAGATTTTATTCGTATATTCCAAAATATAAAATCCGGAGAAGACATAGTTGCTTATCCGAAAGAAAAGATTCCTAAAGACAAATTAAAACAACCCATGAAAATAAGTTTAATACAGCCCTCCAGAAATAATCTTAAGTACCTTAAATGGTCTTATGATTCAATAAGAAAAAACCAAGGTAACCATGAAGTTGAAATCTGTGTAGCAGATGACTTTAGTGATAAAGATGGTACTTGGGAATGGTGTCAAGAAATGATGGAAAAAGACTCATTATTTAAAGCAATTAGAAATGAAGGACCAACTCGTTTGGGTCATACAATTCTATACGATACTCTAGTAAATGACGTGGCTACAAACGATATTTGTATGATTTACCATGCTGATATGTACTTGTGCCCTAGCGCTTTAGATGCGATTGAAAAACATTTAAAGGAAAAAACCATAGTATCACTTACTAGAATTGAACCACCATTGCATCCGGATGGACCAGAAAAGTTATTAGAAGATTTTGGTATTGAACCTGAGGAATTTGATGAAGAAAGATTACTAGAATATGTTGAATATGGTCTTTACCAACCACAAAGACGAGCAGAGACTACAGAAGGCATATTTGCACCTTGGGCATTTTGGAAAAAAGATTTTCAAGAAATAGGTGGTCATGATGCTATATTTGCTCCTCAATCTAAAGAAGATACAGACATATTTAATCGTTTTCATTTGAATGGAATTAAATTTGTTCAAACGTGGGAAGGATTTGTTTATCACATGACTTGTAGAGGTAGCAGATTTGCTGATGGGGCAACACGAAACCCAAATGGTGAAGTGTTTATGAAAAATAGAGAAACAGATGAATGGTTAAAACAAAATCAAAAGTCAACAAGAGAATTTATTCGTAAATGGGGTCATTTTTGTAAACATGATGCTTTAATGAAACCTATTGTCCCCCCTAAATATAACATTGGTTTTGTTTTAAGTAATACAACAACTCAATTGTTAGAGTCTTTAGAACCATGGTGTTCAACTATATACACTGATGGTGATTTTATAGGTTACAAAAAGACAGAACAATCTAAAACCTCATTTGACCTATCCAACAAAATCAGAATTCTAGAATCAGCTAAAACCAATGATATTTTAATTGAAATAGATGGTAAAACATTTACCCAAGAAGACTTCCACATCATCCAACAACTCCCAGAAATATTACAAGACAGTGGAGAAGCAGGTGAATTTGAATTGGGTAATTTAAAAATTAAAATAAACAGTTTAAAAGAACATCAAAACAAATTAATAATAAATAAAAGTTATGAAGAAATATAAGTACTATTCCAGAGCAGATAGACAGAAAGAAACAGTTGGTGTAGTTAAAGCTATATCCTTAAACAATGCCATAGATAAGGCAGCAGCTAAAAAGCGTTTAGGTGTATTAGAATTTAGTTCACTTTTTAATGTAGAAGAGATAGATGGAAGAAAAAATTAGAAAATCATTACTAGAGTTAGGGGGTGGTAATATCCAAGTAAAGGAAAGCAAAAAATCACTAGAAAGCAAAAGGAAAAAACTATTTATTTCTCTTGTTAAAGACCTTAAATATGTATTAAATAGAAGTGAGGATTTAGATGCTAACTATGGTATTAACTTACTTATGTTTGAAGATAGATACTACAAAATAGTAGAAGACATTATTATTGAACATTGGGGAACCATGGTAGCCGAAGTTATTTTTTGGTGGATTTATGAGGTTAAGGATCCAAAGAGTGAGGATTATTACCTACTTGAAAAATCAACAAATAAAAAAATAGTAGTTAAGACACCAACCCAACTCTATAATACTGTTAAAAGATTTAAATTATTTAAAATAACATAAAACAAAATGGAAGTAACCAATTGTATAAAGTGTGGAAATGTAATTCCACCAAAGAGACTAGAAATAGTTCCTGGAACAAAAACCTGTGTTAACTGTTCAACAACAACACCTAAAAGAGGAATGTCAGTAATGAAAGGAACAGGTGACCATACTTGGGTTGAATTAGATATAATGACTCAAGAACAATACGAACAAATTGAACAACTAACCAAAAAGTCTACTAAACTAGACGATTTGTCAGATTAATATAAACTAATAAAACCATAAGCCATCCCCGCTGCAAAACCCTTTAGAAAAGAACAAATATTAGCTGCAATGGCCAAAACTAAATCAGTTAAGGCTGCTGCTAGGTATTTGAATTGCTCATACCATCATTTAAAACGATGGATGAAACTTTACAATGATGAAGAAACAGGTCAAACCCTATTTGACTTACATAAAAATCAATGTGGTAAAGGCATTCCTAAATTCTTAAAGGGACAGGGGAAAGAACCTGCCCTCCTAGATATAATTGAAGGTAGAATAGACCCTTCATCATTTTCACCTGAAAAAATAAAATATAGATTAATAACAGAAGGACACTTAGATGAAGAATGTAATCATTGTAAATTCAGTGAACACCGTGTTACCGATTATAAAGTGCCGTTAATTCTGCATTTTAAGGACAAAAACAAACAGAACTATAGGAAGACGAATATCCAATTTCTATGCTATAATTGTTATTTTTTATTCGTTGATAACGTATTCACCGAAAAAGATATCCAACAATTAGAAGACCACGTTCCCTTATACAAAACATCAGATGCCATAGACTTTCAATTAGATGACTATCATCTTCAACGATTGAAAGAGTTGGGGTTAGATGGTGACAAGGAAGATGAAGGTGATGATCCTTATAACTTAGTAAGCTATAAGTAGGATTAAATTTGGATTCCCCAATTATTTTTCTTATATTTATACCCGATGGGTAAAGGTAAAAAACATAAGGACTTAAAAAACCGTAAACATAATAAAATTGTTAAGGATTACAAAAAGACCAAAGAAAAGCATCTTGAAAAGTTGGCAACAAAAATGCTTAAAAAGGATGAGAAAAATACCAAACTCAAAGAAAAGAATATAGATACTAATTTTTTAAACTTATTTTAATTATGGCAATAGAATTTGAAGTAGATAGTCCGGAGGAATTTGAAATGATGGTTGAAAATGGTGATATCAGAATAAGTAAAGCCCTAGTCTCCACCATTCTTAAGAATTTAAAAAGTAAAAAGAACCACCACCATGCCCTAAGCATAACATGCCTAAGTGAAGGGGAAACATATGATGTTACAATTAACAAACATGATTTTCAAGTAACATTAGAAAAGTGTTTACCAAAATTTGAGGTAGAACAATTATATGAGGAGTGTGGTGAAATTTTAAGTGCCATAACGTACTTAAAGAAGAAAGAAAAAAGGAAGAAAAAATAAACTTCCCCGCGGATATATTTGGCTACCGCAGAAAGCGTTCGTATATTTATGCTGTCAGGTTGCCGGAGTGGCAAGAATTCAAATTTAAAAAAATAAAGGTTATGACAGTAGTAGAAAGTTTAAACAGATTAGAACAAACATTTATCAAATTTCATAAAAAACATGATGGAGATAAAGATCCAGGTTATGTTTGGTGGGAAAGAATTAATGAGTGTCAAAAATGGTGTAATAAAGAAAACACTTTTGTTCAAATGGGTGATTCTCAAACATTAAAAGTAATGAGAAGTTGGGTTCAACAACAAAAACAATTAAAAAAATAAGGGTTATGGAAATCATTAGAAAGAAAAAAGAAACAAAAGTTGAAATTCAATTAGGAGATCCTGTTTTATTTAGAACATGTGATAACCAAAGAGGTATGACAGAATACACTACTCATGGTGGTATTGTTACTAAAGTAAACAAAGTTACTATTGAAGTAGAAACGAACTTTGGCACAGTTTACAAAATGAAAAAGAATAACGTTCAAGTTATAAAATTAAATAGACCTAAAAAATAAAAGGTTATGGCAATTAGTAAAGAAATGATCAACGAAGATAAGATCAACGTGATCCAAATTTTGAAGGAATATTTAAATGCAACTGATAGTGAGATTCAGCAGTTCACTGAAAGGATTGAGAATGAGGATCCTGAAAATTGGACATGCGGAATATCAGATGAATTAATTCCAGATTTTGAGAAAATGAGGGGGGAAAATTCAAAGCAGGATGAGGAAAGTGTGGGTAGTTTAAAGAGATTATGGAAATAAAATAATTTAAAAAATAAAAGTTATGAAAAAAGAAATGAAAGTTGACACGAATGTTACAAATTTCCCAATTACAAAAACATGGGAAAAAGGATTACTAGCATTAAAAGAAGATAGAATGGATGATGCTAGAGATTGCTTCGATCAAGGATTAGCAATGATATCAGCTTACTCCCAACTTATGGGTGATAATAGTGACGAACTAATTGTAGAGGGAAAGAAAAGAAGCCTTTGGTTAATGAGATTTTGGGTAAGAGGGTTGGAAAATAATGGTTTACTGTTAGGATAAACTGTTAAAGACTCCCGCGAAAATGCTTGGCTACCGCAGAAATCATTCGTATATTTACGGTGTCAGGTTGCCGGAGTGGCAAGAATTCGAATAAAAAAATAAAGGTTATGAAAAAAGATAAAAACGATATCAAAACAATTAAAGAAGTGTTAATGAATAGTGAAGTTAGATTTGCTATTAGAGGGAGTCGCAAGGTTTTTAGAACTCGAATCTTTAATTCAAAAAGAGGAACAAATGCAATTTATTTGGATGAGATGTTTGGACATGGAATGAATGTTAATAAATTTGGTCCTACTTGTGTTACTCTTTATTCATTTGATATGTTAAATAATAAAACGGTAGGGAAGATCAGATATGAAGATGTTGAAATATTAGGAGAAGTTAAAAAATAAGAGTTATGAAATCACATAAAGAATTAGATGAACAATTAGAAATATTGTCGCAAATTAAAGATAAAGAATTTACTTATGAAGTTGATCATATAAATTTCAAGGAAGATTATCTCACTGGAAAGGGTGAATATGATTTTTCAATAGTAACTATCAAAACCAAATCAGATTGGTTAGATTTAAGTAAAATTAAAGGAATAGAAGGATTACAAATATCCTTATGGGGGGATTTAACCTCAGCAGTATTCTCAGTTAATTATTTGAAAAAATTTGAAGTATGAAAAAAGAGGAATTATATAAAAAGATAATGAGTGCTATTCAATTAATTGAAGATGGAGCTCCTCATATGGCAAAAAGATTATTAGAAGAATTAGCAAACGAAGTAACATTCATGAAATAATATGAGAAATTTAGAAGATCAATACTGGAAACAGATAGAAGAATTAGAATGGTCTAAAGATCATGATTACAAAAGAACTGAACAGTATCTTATAGATAATTTGGGGGTAGTAAAATCATCTGAATTAGCTAATTTTGTTGCAGATATGCAAGATGATCTTATGGCCAGATTCCATAACGATTGGCTAGGAGATCCCGGTATAGAAGTTAGTGATGATGGTTGGAATGACTTGACAGCTGAAGTAGTAGGTAGAGGTAAGAAATTCTATAAAAGTATTACAGTACCAAAACTAAAAAAAATGGCTATTAATAGGGATTACCACGAGAATTTCTGTTATAGTTTTCAATTTACTTCTCCTTACAATAACTAAAAATAAATAAAATGGCAATTAAAAGTAAAAGTGAAATGTCTAGTGAAATTACAGTTGATCTAACTGGCCCAGATGGAAACGCATTCGCATTAATTGGATTAGCTCAAAATTTAGCTAAACAATTAGAATATGATGGAAATAAGCGTGGTAAACTTACAGCAGATATGATGTCTGGAGATTATGAACACTTATTAGAAGTATTTGAAGAGCATTTTGGATCATTTGTAACTTTATATAGATAATATGAAAAAGCTAATAACAGGGTTGTGTTTAATCCCATTACTTTCTGTAGGACAAACTACAAGTGAAGTCCTTAAAGAATTGAAAAAACAAGATGTTAAGTTTCCTGAAATTGTATTAGCCCAATCTTTGTTAGAAACTGGATGGTATCAATGTAGTGAATGTTCTATGGATGTAAACAATTTATTTGGGTTATATAACTCCAGAGAGAAAAAATACTTCCCCTATGCCAATTGGAAAGAATCAATTGGTGGTTATAAAAGAGGAATCCAATACAAATATAAAAGTGGAGATTATTATAAATTTTTGGATGAAATTGGATATGCATCTGATCCTCAGTATACTATCAAATTAAAGAAACTTGTTAAAAAAATAAAAAATGAAAGTACTAAATAAAATAAATAGGTGGTTTGAATTAAAATTAGGTTGGATATTTGTAAATGGCCGAAAAAGGGAAGATTGGAGTAAGTATCTAAAAGAAAAATATGAACCAACTGATAATAGCAATATGTTCCCAGGCCCAACAAAATTATGAATATTTCCTCTCTAATAACAGGAATTTTATACTTCCTACTAGCCCACATAATGGTATTTTTCCAATTAAATGGTCAATTTAAATGGAGTTGGTTTAAGGAACATGAGTGGGTAATGGCTATAATAGGAATACCAATTTCATTTTTATACATTTGGGGAACTAAATATACAGTTCAGGGTTTAGATGGGTTATTATGGCCTACTAGATTTATTGGATTTGGAATTGGAATGGTTGTTTACGCAATTTTAGTTAGTTATTTTTTCAATGAAGGAATGAATGTTAAAACTGCTGTGTCTTTATTGCTAGCCGTAATGTTAATATTTATACAAGTAACATGGAAATGATAACATTATATATTTTAATTGGGTTTGGGTTAGAATTAATAATCCACAATTTAGGTAGATGGTCCTCCCCAAATTATAAACCTTTAGAAAATTTTGAAAGAATAGTAATAATAATCCTATGGCCTCTAACTATCATAATTTTTCTCTACCATTTTATAATAGAATTATTAAAACTTAGAAAATGATTTATCCTCTATATAAACACCAAGGTAACATATACAAAGTAATAAGGAAAATTAAACACCACACTTTTCCAGATATTGACCACGTAAAAGAATATAAGGAACTACTACTATTTTGTGATCATGTTTTGAAAGACCAAACCCATTACTTATTTTGCGAAACAGTGCAAGAGGCGGAGATATGTTAGTATTTATAATAAATTAAAAAATTATAATTATGAATGTTGTGTCTGAAAAAGTTGAAAAACCATTTAAAGTTTTAGCTAAAGAATTAGAAAAAAGTGGACAAATGACGGGAATAGTTGCTGAGTTAACTTCCCTAATTTTAACTAATATAAAAGAAATAAAAGAAAATGAATAATTTTAAAAAACTAATCAAAGAAGCACTAAAACCAAACTTCCTAAAAGAAGGTGTAGACAGAGAAATATGGAATGATGCAGATGATGAAACTAGAATGCAGATGATAGTAGATGCTACTGATGATTCTGATTTAGCTGAAAGATATTTTGATCGTAAATGGGATGAACTACCCCCAGAAATAAGTAATAATTTAAGAGAATCACAAAATTCTTTAACTGAATCACAAAGACAAGAAATTGAAAACTACAGAGAAATGTCTTTCGAAGTGTGGTATTCTCCTGAAGATGGATACAACATTAAGGGAAGAGAAGAAATTATCAACCCATCTGCTTTTTTTGACACTTATGGTGAAGCTGTAGAACATGCTGAATTAGAAATTGATGGCTATTTAGGAGAATGGGAAGAAGATGGTGATTTATTAGATGATGGTGATGATGATTGGGTTGAAGATCGTGATTGGGCAAAATTGGAGGAAAACATGGCACTTTCCAAAGAATTGGAAAACCATCCTGATTTTGATGTTTTAGTTACTGCTCTAGAAGATAGTTTAGGAATAGAAATAGAAAGAAATCTAAGATCTGGAACCTATAACGGAAGAGAAGGTCATTACCTTAGAACTCCAGATGTTGGAACTTGGACTGAGAATGCAAAAGAATCAATTACAAGAGCTTTAGATAAAGCTAGTGCTAAAGCTCAAGACCATACCTTTGAATACTCTGGAATAAGCGATTACGAAGTAGAACCAGGTGAAAGATCATGGGATGCTTCAATTGAATTTTTTGCTGATAAGGAAGAGGAAGAAGAAATGTGGACTGACCCTGCAGGTGGAACACATTATGGAGATGATGACGACCCAGCATCTGATTATATGGAAGAATCAGTTAATGAAATGGATATGAATGATCCTGTCCTAATGGGGATGAGAGCTTCCAAACAATCAATGGATACAGACTCAACTTCAGGTATAGATTATGATGAAGCATTATCATTAAGAATAATGAGACGTGAGTTAGAGAAAGAAATAGACCAATTATGGATGGATATGGAGCAAGAAGCTGAACCAGAAGGTGGCCCAATTGCAGATAGATATGGAGATGAAATATCATCACTTGAAGATAGAGTATACAAAATAAATATCCAATTGATGGATTATGACATGAATGAATC
>ENA-UOXV01002102-UOXV01002102.1-marine-metagenome-genome-assembly--contig:-NODE-2102-length-26458-cov-7.096769_pt1 | contig 26458 bp, 26 predicted proteins | sample MGYA00238165_ERZ766961 | MGnify/ENA primary metagenome ERZ766961 (study PRJEB28924, sample SAMN03173240) | marine metagenome | biome: Marine; feature: Water; material: Subsurface seawater | place: North... | reverse complement strand
GGCGATTCCGGTATTATGTTCCAAATCAGCGTTTGCACCGCCACCTGAAATTTCATGCACAAAAGGCAAGGATGAGCTTGAGAAATTCGTGCCGACTATGTTGGAACATTCTGTGGATGAATTGGCAGCAAAACTTTAAAAAGACACAGCGCGCAATTTTATCACGCGGCAGCTAAGACACCTTCGAACAGGGCGCGCCCGTCCAGCCCACCTAACGGGCCTTCGGCAAGACGCTCGGGGTGGGGCATCATGCCTAAGACATTGCGTTTTTCATTTAAAATCCCGGCGATATCGTCGATGGAGCCGTTTGGATTACCGCCAGCATTCCGCGCGCCGTCTTCGGTGACATATCTAAATGCAATGCGATCCTGATCTTGCAGTGCCTTTAGGGTGTCATCATCCGTAAAATAATTGCCATCGTGATGGGCAATTGGGATTCTGATGGTTTGGCCTTGTTCATAATGTCGCGTGAACGCTGAATTCGTGGTCTCAACGGACATAAAGATATCGCGGCAGATATACTTCAGATTAGCGTTGCGCATCAGGATGCCGGGCAATAATCCGACTTCGGTCAAAACCTGGAAGCCATTACAGATACCAATAACCGGGACGCCGCCATCGGCGCGCTTTTTGACTTCTTGCATCACGGGAGAGTTGCTGGCAATCGCCCCGCAGCGGAGATAATCGCCGTACGAAAATCCGCCAGGGACGATGATGAAATCCACGTCTGGCATTTCTGCATCGCCGTGCCACTGCATCACAACGTCGCCGCCTGTGATTTTTTCGATGGCGACCTTGGCGTCACGGTCACAGTTGGATCCTGGGAAGACAATAACGGCGGATTTCATGGCTTAACCTTCCACGATATCGATGGTGTAATTTTCAATCACCGTATTGGCGAGGAGCTTTTTGCACATCGCATCGACCTGCGCTTCGGCAGCGGCCCGGTCAGTGGTGGCAAGTTCCAGTTCGATGAATTTTCCTTGGCGGACGTCATCGACGCCACCGAAACCCAGACCGCCAAGGGCCGTTTGAACAGCTTTGCCTTGAGGATCAAGAACACCGTTTTTTAAGGTAACGTGGACTTTGGCTTTCAAGGGGCTCACTCCGAATGATGTGATGTAAAATATTTGAAAGATTAATGCCCGACGCGGGATTTCATTTCAACGATCTTTCGGCTCTTTACAATTTAACGTGTAAAATCAATGGGCCGCAGGATGCGGTGGAAGCCATATTATTGCATCCGTAAAGGGCCGGGCATGTCAGATGGGCCCGATTCGGGCAAAATGCCCAATCGCCGGGCGACTTCTTGGTAGCCCTCTTCGACGTTATCCATGTTGCGATCAAATCGATCGTGGTCAAATTTCTCGCTGGTTTGCAGGTCCCACAGGCGGCAATTGTCGGGGCTAAGTTCATCCGCCAATAACAAACGTGTTTGGTCTTCTTCCCAAAGTCGGCCGAATTCGACACGAAAATCTACGAGCCGAAGTCCAGTGCCTAGGAAAAGTCCACTCAGGAAATCGTTCGTACGCAGCGCTAAAGACATCATCTCGTCTAAATCAGGCGGCGTTGCCCACCCAAAGGCCGTGATGTGCTCTTCGGCAACCATGGGGTCTTTCAACTCAGTAGATTTATAATGATATTCGACGATGGACCGAGGAAGGGCGGTGCCCTCGGCGACACCAAAACGTTCAGCAAACGATCCTGCCGCGACATTTCGAACGACCATGATCAGGGGGATCATTTCGACTTCGCAAATTAACTGTTCGCGCATGTTCAGCCGGCGGACAAAATGCGTGGGCACGCCGATTTCCATCAGTCTGACCATCAAATATTCAGAGATGCGATTGTTCAGCACCCCTTTGCCCGTAATGATTCCGGTACGACCATCACCCGATGATGTCGTGTCGTCTTTGAAATACTGAACGATGGTGCCTGGTTCAGGCCCTTCGAAAAGGACTTTGTCTTTGCCTTCGTATATCTGTCTACGTCGTGCCATAGCTGCGCTCCAACATAGCCCGAATGGTTATTGAACTGCGCGTTCGGTGCCGACTCGCAATTCCCATGCTTTGTGGCGCGACCGTATATCAGTCACATGCGCTCTTAACAACGCAGCAGCGCAGAATAGCCACAAAGTACCTAGGGTTGACGCGGCAATCGGGAAAGGCCATATCCAGTTCAATACACTTGATGGAGTACCCCGAGATGGCAATGCCTGCGGTTGAAATTGAGCGCATGATCAAAGACGCGCTACCCGATGCCCAAGTCACCATTAATGACTTGGCCGGTGATGGCGACCACTATGCGGCGCATGTCGTATCTAAGGAGTTTGAGGGTAAATCCCGTGTCCAGCAGCACCAGATGGTTTATCAGGCACTGCAAGGTCGTATGGGAAATGAATTGCATGCGTTAGCACTGCAAACCTCGGTTCCCGAATAAGCGAAATCCAGATAGCCACACATTCACGATTTATAGGAAAAGATCATGAGCGATAATCCTGCTTTCGAAACAATCCAGTCCGAAGTCGATAACAACGAAGTTGTTCTATTCATGAAAGGCTCGCCGATGATGCCGCAGTGTGGTTTTTCCGCTGCTGTGGTCCAGTCTCTCACGATGATGGGCATCAAATTCAAAGGCGTCGACGTTTTGGCCGATATGGAAGTCCGCCAAGGTATCAAGGACTTCTCGAACTGGCCGACAATCCCACAGCTCTATGTGAAGGGCGAATTTGTTGGCGGTTGCGATATCGTTCGTGAAATGCACGAATCTGGTGAACTCAAGAAGCTCTTCGATGAGAAGGGCGTTCAATACGCCTCGTAAGCCCCATTCCCAGGGAGCTATTACGAGGAGCTTTTGAGGGAAGGGTCGCGCATTGCGCGGCCCTTTTCTATTGGATGATTACTTCTTGGTCGGATCGGCTTTTTCGCCCAGGGATATTTCATTCACATCCAGTGCATCGGCCAATCGGGATTTTGCACTGCCAGGCTGCAATGGCTTCTGCTGGTTAGATGCAGGTGCCCAAGCCGTCATCGTCAGGATATGAAACGTAGCTGGGACGCGACCATCATCGTCTACATATTGTTCGACGTAGTTGCCGAGTGCCCGCATCAAGGTTTCACGCCTGAGTGGAGTTTTACGCCGCTCTAGCACTGCATTGGTTTCACCCATCGCCCGAAGATCATGTAGCAACTTGATCGGGTTTTGGTATCGCACGGTGATGATATCCGAATCGACCACTGGCAATGCGAACCCGGCGCGTTGCAGCAAAGCCCCCAAATCGCGGACATCGGCAAACGGCGATATCCGGGGACTTAACCCACCCTCTAGATCGATTTCCGCTTGCGACAATACGGTTCGTAATTCTTGAAGAGTGTCTGCCCCAAAAATTGACCCCAAAAACAAACCGTCTGGCTTCAAGGCCATGCGTATCTGGCTGAGTGCCCCTGGCAGGTCGTTGACCCAATGAAGGGATAAGTTGGATGTGACCACATCCAACGTGCCGAACCTGACCGGGAGCGCTTCTTCATCAGCGCAAAGGCTGCTGTGTCCGACAGATGAGGCGCGCTTGGCCATTTCCAGTGATAAATCAGATTGAAACAATTGACCAATCCGATCTGATCCAGCCATGACTTGGGCCATTTCGCCGCCGTGGCAGCCCAAATCCAGGCCGACATCGAATGTGCGTTTGATATCCATCATGCGATCAAAAAGACGCTCTGCCCCTTCCATAAACAGGAAATCAGCATCATCGAAATTGTGCGCGGCCCGCGTGCGGTGCTGGCGCACCAATCGGCGGTCGAAAACATTCATGACGTCAGCAGATAAACTCATTGGGGGTGTATGGCACGCTTAAGGGCATTCCTCAAAGCCAGACTGAAAGACGGCATCGATCTGTTATGGCCGCCCGTTTGCCCATCTTGCAGTACGTCAGTTCAAGATGCCGCTCGGCTATGTGTGGATTGTTGGGAGGGGATGACCTTTATCTCGGCACCGCAATGTGTTTGCTGTGGATTGCCGCTGCCCGATGCATTTGATGACTTCACACTTTGTGGGGAATGTTTACGTGCACGGCCGCCGTTCGATCGAGCGCGCGCAGCTTGCGTTTATGATGAAGGATCGCGGGCGCTGATTTTACCTTTTAAGCATGCTGATCGAACTGATTTATTGCCGACGATCATAAATCTATTGCAGCGTCCCGTGGGACCGTTGTTGGCGCATGCCGATATCATCGCCCCTGTGCCGCTTCATTGGACCCGGTTGTTATCTCGTCGGTATAATCAATCTGCGTTGATCGCTAACAAGTTGGGGATGTTGGGTAAGGTTCGTGCGATCCCGGATTTGGTGACCCGTAAGAAAAGAACGCCAAGCCAAGGTGGACGGTCAAAGCATGGCCGACAGCGTAACGTCAAAGGGGCATTTCGTGTGCCCGGGCGATATCGGCCACAAGTTCGAGATAAACGCGTTCTGCTGGTGGACGATGTCATGACGACAGGTGCCACCGTATCCGAGGTGTCGCGTGTTTTGCTTCGTTCCGGTGTCGGTTCAGTTGATGTGATCACAATTGCGCGCGCGGTCATCCAAGACCTTTGAATACCGCCGATCTTTACTATATTCACGTTAGTAGATTGGAGATTCATTATGGCGAACATTGAAATTTATACGACACCATTTTGCCCGTTCTGTACGCAAGCCAAGCGATTGTTGACGTCTAAGGGTGTCGAATTCAAAGAAATCGACGTCATGATGAGTGCCGGAAAAAGGCGCAAAATGTCAGAAATGGCCGGGGGTGCGACGTCTGTCCCACAAATCTTTGTCGATGGGAAACACATTGGCGATTGTGACGGTATCCATGCCATGGACGCCCGTGGGCAACTTGACCCTGTGATTGGTGTCGCCAATTGACGTCTGCGACGTTCCGCGCAGCGCTTATTCAAATTACGGCGGGCCCAGAGCCTGCTTCTAACGCGCTGCAAAATGCCGCCTTGGTTCAAGAGGCGGCGGCGGGTGGCGCCCAATTCGTGATGTTGCCCGAAGTCTGCAACATGATCGAACCAGATCGTGCGGCATTACGCCAAAAAGTCCGACCTGAGGATGAAGACGAGACGATTACCGTTCTTCGAGAAACAGCGGCGAAGGCCGGGGTTTGGGTTTTAGTTGGCTCCGCTGTCGTCGCGCCAAACGGACCTGAGGGGAAACTAGCGAACCGATCATTATTGATCGATAGCGTCGGGGAAATCCGGGGCCGTTATGACAAGATGCATTTATTCGACGTCAATGTGGGCTCGGACGATGTGTACCGCGAAAGCGATACCTATCAAGGCGGCGACAAACTCGCCTTGGTCGAAACACCTTGGGGATCGATTGGGATGACTGTTTGTTATGATCTCCGGTTCCCGCATTTATATCGCGATTATGCCAAGGCTGGGGCCGTGATGTTAACAATTCCATCGGCGTTCACACGCCCGACCGGCATGGCGCATTGGCATGTTTTGTTAAGAGCTCGGGCCATCGAATGCGGTGCGTTTGTATTTGCCCCTGCGCAAACGGGGGATCATCCAGGTGGGCGTAAAACATATGGGCACGGTTTGGTCGTTGACCCATGGGGCGAAGTGTTGATCGATCAGGGTGAAGAAACGGGCATCGCCTACGCAGAGATCGATGCCCGTTTAGCAGAAGCCGCTAGGTCACGTATTCCGGCGCTAAAGAATGATCGCGAATATACCCTGAGCAACAGCGATCTGCTATAGATCGTATGGAGCGGGTTCACCGTCTTCGCGGTCACTAATATCCAAATTATGAACCGCACAGATCATCTGCTTCACACCTGGGCATTCATCGCCTTGAAGAATTCCATGCTGATAGCCGATTACCTGTAACTTACCCGCGACGTGCTGCAGCAACTCGCCAGATTTCAAAAGATGATCTGGATTGCGAGGTCGATTGTAGACCTCGTTACCAAGAGCAAAGGTCTCGTATAGGAAAACCCCATTCGGGGCCAAACTGCCGATCAGTTGATCAAACAAGGGGCGGTATAGGTAGTTGGACACGATCACCGCATCGAATGTGCGTCCGCTAAGTGGCCACGGAGACCCGTCTTCTAAATCGGCTTCAATGACTTCGCAGGAATGAGATTCCTTAAGTGAGATAAGTGGATCTATATTTCGATCTACTGCGACAACGTGATGTCCCTGTTCGGCAAAGAACCGCGCGTGCCTGCCACCGCCAGCCGCGATATCTAAAACGCTACCGCCTTTTGCAATGATACGTTGATGACGCGCAAACCAAGCCGACGGTTCCACCATTTGAAGATGTCGTGATCGCTTCTTCAGATCAGGGTCATCGGACATTTAAAGGCTCCTTGGCATTGCAACAGTGTCTCGCGTCAATTTTTTCATATGTTTCATCGCTGTATTCACTATATAACCGACTTAACGATCCAAAACAGGTGTGTATGATCAAGTACAGCGTCAAATGCAGCAATGACCATCAGTTCGATGGGTGGTTCAAGGACAGCGCAACGTTCGACAAGCAGGCTAAGGCCAAGCAGGTCGAATGCCCGCGCTGTGGCGAAACCAAGGTATCCAAGGCACCTATGGCGCCGCGTATTTCGAAATCTTCAAGGTCTGACAAAGTCATCGAAGCCCGGGCTAACGAGGTTGCCCGAGAAATGGCCGAAGCCGCAGGTAAAATCCGCGAGCATGTCGAAGAAAACTGCGATTATGTAGGTACCCAATTCGCCGAAGAAGCGCGCAAGATTCATTATGGCGAGGCCGATGAGCGTGGTATTTACGGCGAAGCTACAATTGACGAAGCAAAAGACCTTGATGATGAGGGGATCGACGTTTTGCCGCTCCCCAAAGCTCGAACGACCAGCTGATTACTAGTCCTTTTTCGCGAACGCCATATAATTGATATCAAGATCCTGGCTAAGGCGCCAAATATCGCCAAGCGGGTCATAAGACATTCCTTCGAGTGCGGAAATATCTAAGCCAACAGGGCGCAGGCTGGTCGCAAGTTCTGACGGTTTCACAAATTTTTTCCAGTCATGGGTGCCTGCGGGCAACCAGCGCAAAACGTATTCAGCCATCACTTTGGCGAGTGCGAGTGATTTTATGGTTCTGTTAATGGTTGATAAGACCATGCCTCCATCAGGGCGGACCATCGCGCCACAGGCAGCTAAAAATGCGTCTAAGTCGGCGACATGTTCGACAACTTCCAGGCTGATTACGATATCAAACATCAATCCTTCGGCAACGAGATCCTCGGGCTGGATATTGCGATAATTGATGTTTAGCCCCGATTGTTCGGCGTGGACCTTGGCAACTTCGATATTTCGCGCTGCGGCGTCGATGGCTGTTACGTCGGCACCAAGCCGTGCCAAAGGCTCAGACACCAGCCCACCCCCGCAACCAACGTCCAGAATTTTCAAACCTTTGAAGGGGGTGTCCGTATCGTTTGGGATATCCAGGTGCCTGACGATTTGATCGCGGATGAAGGCCATACGAACCGGTGCAAGTTGATGTAACGGACGAAACTTGCCATTGGCATCCCACCATTCTTCGGCGATGGCGGCAAAGCGCGCGACTTCGTCCGTATCTGCGGTGCCAGAGAGTATCGTTGTTTCAGCTATTGCCATAATTGGTGTCCTAAAGCGGTCGCGTAAAAAATCTGTCAGGTAATTCTGTGATCAGGACTCTTGCCTGCCCATACCCCACAGAGTATGTATGCGCCGCTCGCGCTTCAACCTAAACTAACGTGTTTGGCGCGGTTTTGTTGACGTTTAGAAAATCGAAGTGTTATGGCGCGAATTGTTCAAAAATTTGGTGGTACGTCGGTCGCAAATACCGATCGCATAAAGGCTGTTGCGCTCAGGGTCAAAGCTGAAGTGGATGCGGGTAACGAAGTTGCCGTTACGCTGTCGGCAATGGCGGGTGAAACAAACAAGTTGGTCGAATACGTAACGACCATGAGTTCGCTTTATGATGCCCGGGAATACGACACTGTTGTTTCCTCTGGCGAGCAAGTGACAGCAGGTTTGTTGGCGCTGGCGCTGCAAGACCTTGGCATCAGTGCGCGGTCTTGGATGGGTTGGCAAATTCCACTTCGTACCGATGATGTGCACGGTAAGGCCCGGATCGAAAAGATCGAGACCGGCGAACTAGAGGTTCGTTTATCGCGCGGCGAAGTTTGCGTCATCGCTGGGTTCCAAGGGTTGGGACCTGATAATCGGATCACCACGCTTGGTCGTGGCGGCACGGATACCAGTGCGGTTGCATTGGCGGCCGCGTTGAAGGCGGATCGATGCGACATTTATACGGATGTGGACGGCGTCTATACGACGGACCCTCGGATTACGCCAAAAGCACAGAAAATTGAGAAAATTACCTATGAAGAGATGCTAGAAATGGCATCAGTCGGCGCCAAAGTCTTACAGACGCGTTCTGTCGAATTGGCGATGAAAGAAAAAGTCCGTGTTCAAGTGCTGTCGAGCTACAGCGATGAACCTGGGACCCTTGTTGTGGATGAGGATGAAGTTGTGGAAAAAGAACTTGTCAGTGGTATTGCTTATAGCCGTGATGAAGCAAAGGTCACCCTTGTCGGTGTTCCAGATCAGCCAGGTATCGCTGCGGGCATTTTTGGTCCATTAGCCGATAGCGGTATTAACGTGGACATGATCGTGCAGAATATTTCGCAGGATAATAAATCCACGGATATGACCTTTACTTTGCCAAAAGCGGACTTGGAGCGCGCCGTCGCCACCCTTGAAAGCAAACATAGTCATCTTGAATACAAAGACCTGCGGTTTGACGAAAATGTTGCCAAGGTTTCAGTCATTGGTGTTGGAATGCGTTCCCATGCCGGTGTTGCACAGCGTATGTTCACAACCTTGGCCGAGAAGGGCATTAATATTCAGGTGATTTCGACATCTGAGATTAAAGTCAGCGTCCTGATCGCAGAAGAATATACAGAACTCGCCGTCCGTGCGTTGCACACAGCTTATGGGCTCGACGGAGACTAAACTTCCATAACCCTCGTGCCCGGTGCTGCCGGGACCGGAGTTGCTTGCTATGCCAGATAGAGGTCCTCGCGCCATGATGACGCCTGCGCCGCGCCGACTGCTGGCGCGTGTCCGGGATTTGATGGCGGGGGCAGGCGCTGCACAAGAGCGACTTGATCAAGTTGCAGGGATCGTCGCTGCCGATTTGGTCGCAGAAGTATGTTCCATTTATCTGCGCCGCGCGGGCGATATTCTTGAATTGTTTGCGACGCACGGTTTGAAGCCATCGGCTGTGCACAACACGCGACTGCGGGTGGGCGAGGGTATCATTGGTGACGTAGCCAAAATGGCACGTCCATTTGCGCTCGCCGATGCACAACAGCATCCTAATTTTGCATATCGTCCTGAGACCGGCGAAGAAATTTTCCATTCGATGATGGGCGTTCCCGTCCTTCGGGGTGGTCGCGTCATCGGTGTCTTGGCCGTTCAGAACAAGACACGCCGGAACTACAACGAAGAAGAAGTCGAGTCGCTGCAAACGGTGGCGATGGTCATCGCAGAGTTGATTGCCAGCGGTGACTTGATTGATCTTAAGGAACTACTGCATGGGGATAGCGGAAGCTCAATCCCGCTTCGCTTAGAGGGGCTACGCCTCAACGGGGGGATTGGGATCGGCCAGGCCGTCATCCACCGCCCACAATTTCGGATCGAACGGCTGGTCGCCGATGACATACCGTTAGAGCAAGATCGATTGCGGACCGCGTTTTCTGAAATGCATGGCGCAATTGACGACATGATGATGGCCGAGGAAATGCAATCGGGCGGCGAGCATCGCGATATCTTGGAAACATATTCCATGATTGCCCGCGATCCTGGTTGGTTGAAGCGGATGGAAGAAGCGATCAATGCAGGTCTGACGGCAGAGGCCGCCGTTCAGCGCGTATTGGACGATATTCGTGCCCGGATGGCACAGATCAAAGACGCATATCTGCGCGAACGCGTGCACGATTTCGAAGATCTAGCGAACAGGTTGCTTCAACACTTGTTGGGAGCTCCCGCAGGTCCCGACATATCAGAAATGTCTGAAGGTGCAATTCTGATCGCAAAGTCTTTAGGACCTGGCCAGTTGCTGGACTACGACACGGCGTCATTAAGTGGTGTGGTTTTGGAAGAAGGCTCTCCCACGGCACATGTCGCGATTGTCGCCCGAGCATTGGATATCCCCGTTGTTGGTCGAATTAGCGGCGCTACAACGCAGATCACCGATGGCGACCTGGTGATCATTGATGGTGATCGGGCATTGGCTTTTGTTCGCCCCGGCGACGAGGTTCGCCAGAGTTTCCTTAATACGCAAAAAAACCAACTAGATCGAAAAGAACAATACAACGCCTTGATCCCATTGCCGTCGGACAGCAAAGACGGCGAGCATGTGACATTGATGGTCAACGGCGGCTTGCTGATTGACGTTGAACAGATGCGTGAAATTGGTGCCGAAGGAATTGGACTGTTTCGAACTGAAATTCAGTTCATGATGCAGCAGGAACTGCCGAGCCTTGAGGCGCAGACGACGCTTTATCGCAATATCCTCAGCGCGGCTGAGGGGCGTCATGTGACGTTTCGTACTTTGGATATCGGCAGCGACAAGACGCTTCCGTATCTCCAGACTGAAAACGAGGAAAACCCTTCAATGGGCTGGCGCGCGATCAGGATTAGCCTGGATCGGCCGATGTTGCTCCGTCGTCAAATACGCGCCATGGCGCGCGCTGCAAAGCAATGTGACGTCGATATCTCCATCATGTTCCCGATGATAACCGAGGTCTCTGAATTTTTGGCCGCTCGTGAGCTTTTTGACAAAGAAGTCGATGGGGAGGGCATGCGAGGCCGTGTGCGTGTCGGGGCAATGTTGGAAGTGCCAGGTTTATTGTTCCAGTTGGAACAGCTCCTCGCTGAAATCGATTTCTTGTCTGTGGGATCAAATGATCTGATGCAGTTTATGTTTGCGACGGATCGTGGGAATCCAAAGCTTGCTGATCGGTACGACATTTTGTCACCTGGTCCGCTTCGAATGATGGCGAGTGTTATTGATAAATGTCGCGCGGCAGATGTGCCTGTTTCTGTGTGTGGTGAAATGGCGGGGCGTCCGTTAGAGGCAATGACGCTGATTGGTCTCGGGTATCGCAGACTATCGATGGCGAGCCCGTGGATCGGCCCGGTGAAGCAGATGACCCGTTCGTTGGATATCGGTGCGTTGAGTGTTGCTCTCCGCCCTATGCTGGAAGGTTCTGATCGGACATTGCGCGGTAAAATCCGAGAATTTGCGCTGGAACATGGGGTCGCGCTCTGATCTATCATGGGTTGATGCCGATAACCCTGAAAAAGTCCCATTTTCCCTTGTAAAACAAAGGCGAAATGTGAGAATACCCGAGCTTTGCCAAAGCACGATCAACACCTTCGTGTGGGCAGCAATTTTTATAAGGCGGCGATTCCAATCTGATGAGCGATAAAAATAAATCGACGACCGAAACTGCTGACGATTCTGACCGTTCACCACAAGTCGGTGCCTTGCTGCGTGCATCACGTCTGCGTGTCGGTGAAGACTTGCGCGAAGTTTCTGATAATTTGTGTATCCGCTTTCTATACTTGGAAGCGATTGAGGAATGTCGATACGAAGACCTTCCGGGTGATACGTATGCCATCGGCTTCATACGTTCTTATGCCGAACATTTAGGGCTTGATGGCGAAGAAGTCATCCGTCGCTATCGTTTGGAAAAAGCCAGTGGCAAGCGTTTGAGCGATCTTTCGTTTCCGACCCCGGTCGCGGAAAGCGGCGTTCCAAAGGGGGCGATTGTTTTGGTCGGTGTTGTGTTGGCCGTTTTGGTCTATGGCGGTTGGTACGCAACGACGACGGATGATTCGATTTTATCCGACCTGATCTCGCCTGTGCCTGAGCGCCTCCAACATTTGGTTGGAGATGAGAATGCGCAACCCGCCGAAACCAATAAGGCAGCACCTCAGTCGACGACAACATCCACGAATGAAAGTTCTAATGCCGCAGACCAAGGTGCTGAGGGTGTGAACACAGAAACTCAAGAAGCGCTGCAGGCGAACACTGCCGAAGCCATTGCCGAAGCGACCGAAGCCGCCCGCGATAATATCGAAAATACAAACGCGGCTGTATCTGAAGTAACGACAGGAACGGCAAGCCCCACTGTTGATGCTGCAACGAACGTGCTTGCGGAAACGACGGATGACGTCAACCAAACTGCCACAGACATGACCGATGCTGCAGTATCTGAGACTGCGAACGAAGCATCCAATGTTGCAACCACGCCCGAAGTGACGTCGAGTGCGAATGATGGGACAGCTTCAAACATTGTCAGTACAGATACAGTGGTCGAACCTAAACCCACACCTGAATCACAGCCGAGCGAAGTTGCAACCTCGAGTGATGCGTCTTCTGTGCCGCAAGAAGCAGCGGACACCGAGCAGGCAAATACGCCATCGGCCCCAGTGGAAACAACAAACGAAGAAACAGCAATTACAAGTTCCGCAGCAGCGGAGACATCCGTTGAAGAGCCGTCTCCGGCTCCAACGCCTGTTGTTGAACAAGTGAGCGCTGAAGATTTGAATGCGCAGTCCTTGCAAGCTGCGGCAGGTGAGACAACGACAGGTTCTCAAGTCGAACAGCCATCGACCGTCGCTTCTGAGCAAACATCTGCGGCACCAGAGGTTGCATCTACTACTCCTGTGGTAGCCGTCCAGAGTAGCGGTATTGTCGTTCGTGCGATTGATAACAGCTGGGTACAGATTACCGACCCTGTGAGTGGCGAAATCCTGTTTACGGGTCTTATGGCGCCGGGCGTGACGTTTGATGTGCCCGCCCGTAGCGGTTTGCTTTTGGACACTGGGAATGCCGGTGCAATTGATATCATTGTGAATGGGAATACCGTCCCCAAATTAGGGGGTGAAGGCACCGTTAGAAAAGGCGTGGCACTTAATGCTGCGCGCCTTATTGCAGGGACAGCCGCCAACTAACGGCGGAGGAGAATTTATGAGTATCTTGGCCCCTATCATTCGTCGACCAGCCACTGCCGTGCGGGTAGGCGATATTGTGATCGGCGATGGCCCGGTTGTTGTGCAGTCCATGACGAACACGGACACTGCAGATATCCAAGGAACCACGCAGCAAGTCGCTGCTTTGGCCGCTGCGGGATCCGAGATTGTTCGAATTACAGTGGACCGTGACGAAGCCGCGAAGGCCGTACCACATATCCGCGACGCCCTGGACAAAATGGGCTGTGATGTGCCACTGGTTGGTGATTTCCACTACATTGGTCATACCCTGTTAACAGAAAACCCAGCCTGCGCTGAAGCATTGCATAAATATCGGATCAATCCTGGCAACGTCGGATTCCGTGAAAAACGTGACACGCAATTTTCGACCATGATCGACGTTGCCATGCAATATGATCGCCCAGTTCGTATCGGCGTGAATTGGGGCAGCCTGGATCAAGATTTGGTCATCGATATGATGGATCAAAACGCACAATCACCGTCGCCAAAATCAGCGGCAGAAATTACCGAAGACGCGTTGGTTGTCTCGGCGCTTAAAAGTGCAGAACGGGCTCGTGCATTGGGCATGCCCGCTGACAAAATCATTTTGTCGTGCAAAGTATCAGAGGTCCAAAGCCTGGTCCGTGTTTATCGTGCACTCGCGCGGCAATGTGAATATGCATTGCACTTGGGACTGACCGAAGCGGGCATGGGATCAAAAGGTATCGTCGCATCGACGGCAGCGCTGAGTATTCTACTTCAAGAAGGTATTGGAGACACGATCCGCGTATCGTTGACGCCAGAACCAGGCGGCGATCGTACCGAAGAAGTCATTGTGGCACAGCAGATTTTGCAAACTATGGGCATTCGCTCGTTCATGCCATTGGTAACGGCATGCCCCGGTTGTGGTCGGACCACCAGTACGGTCTTCCAAGAACTGGCAGGCAGTATCCAAACTTATTTGCGAGAGCGGATGCCAGAATGGCGAGAGAATTATACGGGCGTCGAGGAAATGAACGTCGCTGTGATGGGATGTATCGTCAACGGCCCCGGCGAGAGCAAACATGCTGATATTGGTATTTCTTTGCCAGGAACGGGCGAGACCCCATCTGCCCCGGTCTTTATTGATGGCGAAAAACGCATGACCTTGCGTGGCACGGCCATCGCCCAGGAATTCCAGGCGATTGTAGAAGATTATGTGAAGAACCGCTACGGCGCGGGCGCTGAAAAAACTGACGCAGCCGAATAGTCGAACGGATATTTCACGATGGCCTCATTACAGCCGGTACGCGGCACCCATGATCTTTTGCCCGCTGATTTCCGTGCCCAACGGCATGTTCAGGATACGGCTGCTGAAATAGCTCTCCGTTACGGTTTTGAAGAAGCCACCCCGCCGATTTTTGAATTCACCGAAGTATTTCAGCGCACATTGGGTGAAACATCGGATGTCGTCACAAAGGAAATGTATACCTTTGATGATCGCGGTGGGGATAGCATCACACTTCGACCAGAATTCACGGCGGGTTTGGCGCGGGCATTTATGTCGAATGGATTGCAACAATCTGTGCCCGTTAAGTTGTTCGCGCGGGGACCCGTATTCAGATACGAGCGGCCGCAAAAAGGCCGCTTACGGCAGTTTCACCAAGTTGATGTAGAAATTCTAGGGGTCCCTGGACCGCAGGCTGATATCGAAGTGATTGCCGTCGGTGCGCATTTGCTGCGCGAACTTGGCATTGCCGATGATGTGGTGTTGCAGATTAATTCGTTGGGTGATCCAGAAAGTCGGTTGGCGTATCGCGATACCTTGGTGGCCTACCTTGAGGGTCACAAAGACAAGCTTTCCGAAGAAAGTTTGACGCGGCTTGAGAAAAATCCCCTGCGTATTTTCGATTCAAAGGACGAGGGTGACCGCGCCGTAATGGTAGATGCACCATTACTCCACGAACATTTAAACGATCATTCCCGAGAGTTCTTTGAAACCGTGCAAAATGGATTGGAAGACATTGGCGTCGCATCGACGTTTAATCCGCGCTTGGTTCGTGGCCTCGATTATTATTCGCATACTGCATTTGAATTTGTGACCGATACATTGGGTTCACAGGGTGCCGTATTGGCGGGTGGCAGGTACGACGGCCTGATGGAGCAAATGGGTGGCCGTCCGACTCCGGGAATCGGTTGGGCAGCAGGCGTAGAGCGTTTGGCCATGATGGTCGGCGATATTGCCGCCGCGGTTCATCCGATCGCGATGATCCCGATGGGAGCTGAGGCGGCGCGCAAAGCAATGATAATTGCTCAAGATCTTAGAAATGCCGGGTATAATGTTGATCTTGGTTATTCTGGAAATATGGGCAAACGCATGAAGCGTGCTGATAAAGTTGGGGCCGTTGCTGCGGTCATCATCGGTGATGATGAACTGGCCCGTGATGCGGCGACGGTACGTAATATGTCGAGTGGGGAGCAGGCCGAGGTGCCGTTGCAAAATCTCGGGGAGCACCTCACCCAATATCGTTAGCTGTCGTGACAGCCTCGTCTCAAAAATCACTACGCCCCCTCATTGTCGGAACAAATCATACAACCGGCAATTTGACGCTGCGCGACCGACTTTTCGTCGAAGACTCCGATGTCCCCAAGTTTTTGGAAATGCTGAAATCAAACGGTTTGGAACAGGCAACGGTGATGTCGACCTGTGATCGGATCGATGTCGCAACCATGTCGAATGACCTAGAAGCTGCAACGAAAGCTATTCAGACGTCACTTGCGCAGCATGCTGATATCGAAATCGCAGAACTTGATGGTGCACTTTATGTGCATGCTGATCAGTCGGCGGTTAAGCATTTGTTCCGTGTGGCATCGTCATTGGATAGTGTTGTCGTCGGAGAACCGCAGGTCTTGGGCCAGTTAAAAGCATGCCATCGTATGGCCCGTGATAGCCAGATGGTCGATGGGCATTTGGATAACTTGTTCCAGGCGTCCTATTCCGTTGCGAAACGTGTGCGCACAGAAACAGCGATTGGAGAACGACCTGTATCAATAGCCTCTGTTGCGATTGGGATTACCCGAGACGTGCATGGAGATCTAAGTCGTGTGCAGGCTTTGACATTGGGCAGTGGTGATATGGGTGAAGTAATTGCCCGTGAAATGATGCGCGCTGGTATTACAAATATGTCGGTTGCTGATGCAGGTGGGCGTTCGGCAAAGGATTTAGCCAGCCGGATGGACGTGCCGCATGTCGCACTCGAGCAATTGTCAGATGCATTGATACATGCAGACGTTGTCATCGCGGCAGTCGGGGGACGCGAAAAACACCTAAGCGCGGATATGATCCGCATCGCATTGAAAGCACGGCGGTATCGCCCGCAATTCATCGTTGATGCTGGTTTGCCGAGTGATGTAGAGCCAGCCGTCGATCGTTTAGATGATGCATTCCTCTATGATTTGGGGGATTTAGAACGCTTGGCGATGGAAGGCCTACAGAGTCGCGAGTCGCAGGCTGCGAGTGCAGAAGCCATCGTTGAGGCAGAAGTAAATGCTTACCTCCGTGGCAAGCGAGAACGCACCGCTGTACCGACATTGGTTTCGTTAAGAGAACATGTGGCCACACTTCGTGAAGAGGCATTGGCCGAGGCGGGGGCGGATGCTGAGAAAGCCACACATTTGTTAATGCAGAAATTATTACATACGCCGAGCGAGCGGCTGCGCGAGATCGCAGCGGACGATGGAAATATAGAATCAATTGAACAGATGATTGAGACACTTTTCGGTCTCAACAATGACGGAGAAAACAAGCCGTGAGCATGGATGAGCATTTATCGCGGGTGACTGACCGCTTTGAGGAATTGACGCACATGATGTCCGATGGCTCGCTTGCCGGTGATAGCTATGCGGAATTGTCTAAGGAATATTCTGATCTGACGCCGATCGTGAAGTCTATCGAAGCATATCAGGCGGCTCTATCAGAATTGGATGGCATTTTGTCGATGATGGCTGATCCAGAAACGGATCCCGAGATGAAAACGTTGGCGGAGATGGAGCTCGAGGAACTGAAAGAGCGCATTCCAGCGCTGGAATCCGAAGTCAAACTTCAGATGCTGCCAAAGGACGAAGCTGACGGTCGAAATGCCCTTCTAGAAGTCCGGGCGGGGACAGGTGGCGATGAGGCGGGGCTTTTTGCAGCTGATTTGTTCCGGATGTATCAGCGATATTCAGACCGGATGGGTTGGAAATTTGAGATCATGGATATGCAGGAAACCGGGATTGGCGGCACCAAAGAAGCCGTTGCCGAGATTTCTGGTAAAGATGTTTTCCGTCATCTGAAATTTGAAAGTGGTGTGCATCGCGTTCAACGTGTGCCCGTGACGGAATCAGGTGGCCGCATCCATACGTCCGCCGCGACCGTTGCCGTTATGCCTGAAGCCGAAGAAGTCGATGTGAACATCGAAGACAAAGATCTGCGTATCGATACTTATCGTGCACAGGGGGCTGGCGGTCAGCATGTCAATACAACAGATAGTGCTGTGCGTATCACTCATATTCCGACTGGGATTGTGGTCACGCAGCAGGATGAAAAGTCCCAGCATAAGAACCGTGCCAAGGCGATGAAAATTCTTCGCGCCCGGATGTATGACGCAGAACGTGAAAGACAAGCCACCGAGCGAGCTCAAAACCGCAAAGACCAAGTTGGATCGGGTGATCGTTCTGAACGTATTCGGACGTATAATTTTCCCGAGCGGCGAATAACAGACCATCGCATTGGCCTCACATTGCATAATCTGGACAATTTTTTAGAGGGTGACATGTCCGATGTGATTGATGCACTGATGACCGAAGAAAACGCCCGCCAACTGGCTGCCATGGAATGACGACAATCGCGAAGGCGATTGCTGAGGCGACTTCGAACTTGGAGTCTGCCAATGTAGATGATCCTCGACGAGAGGCGCGATTATTGATTGGTGCGGCGCTGCAAAAAACATCGACACAAATTTTTAATTCAGTCGATGAAATAATTTCGCAATCAAATCTAGACCGAATATCTGAGTTGCTCTCACGTCGAGCGAATGGCGAACCGGTTGCGTACATTTTAGGGGAGCGTGAATTTTGGAGTTTGCCGTTAATGGTAAGTCCGGCGACATTGATCCCCCGACCTGATAGCGAAACCCTTATCGAATTGGTTTTAGAGCATTATTCAGATTGCCCCCCTGGTCGAATTTTAGATTTGGGGACGGGGAGCGGATGTCTGTTGTTAGCTTTGTTGTCAGAATTCAAAATGGCTACTGGCGTGGGTGTGGACATCTCAGCGGATGCAATTGCCGTAGCGGCCGAAAACGCAAAGCGCGTGGAGCTTTTTGATCGAAGCGATTTTCTTCAGGGGAATTGGACCAAAGGTCAGGTTAATACGTTTGATCTAATCGTATCGAACCCGCCTTACATTCCAACACGCGATATTGATGGTCTCGACAAAGATGTCCGAGCATTTGAGCCGATGACGGCACTTGATGGTGGGGATGATGGCTTAGACATGTATCGCGCCATTTTTTCGGCGATTAGCCAAGTATTAGCAGCGGATGGAAAAGTCGTTGTAGAAATTGGCATCGGGCAACGGGATGACGTGTGTGGAATTGCGTTAATCCATGGTTTTGACTTGGTCCAGGCACGGGCAGACATTGGTGGGATTATCCGTGGGCTTATGTTCCACAAAAAAGGTGTTGGAATTACAGGGGGTAAACGGTAACGTGATTAATATTGGCTCTTCGGGGTCAGGGGGGACGCTCATAGGGCGTACAAAATCCCAAATCTGCGTTCATCGCTCTAGTTCTCGGAAGTTGGTGCTTACCGGTATCCGTAGTCAGCGAGTCGTGGGTTCTTACGCAATCATTTAAGAGCGTTGAGAGTTATGAAACACGGACAAAATAATAGACGACAACGGTCGCGCGGAAACAACAATAACAGTAACCGTCGTTACCCGAACCAACGGGGCAACTCCTTTGAGAGCAATGGCCCTGAAGTAAAAGTGCGCGGCACGGCCCAACAGGTTTTAGAGAAGTATCAATCGCTTGCGCGCGATGCATTCTCATCTGGTGATCGTGTCTTGGCTGAAAGCTACTTACAGTATGCCGAGCACTATTATCGGGTTATGAACGCGGACGCTGAAAACAAAGAACGCGAAAATAAAGAGCGCGAAGCCAATCAGAACCGCGATGGGCAGAACCGTGACGGAAATCAAAACCGTGATGGGAATCGTAACCGTCATGGACGAAATAACCGTGATGATGGGCAGGCCAATACAGAATCGGGTGATAATCAAGACGCGCAGCCACAATCGGATGACAGCGCGGCGAATGCTCCTGAAGACGTGAAGACAGTTGAAATAACATCAGCCGAAACGGTGTCTGAAGAATCTTCGAAAGTTGATGCGTCTGACGTGCCAGCTAACGATGCAGTCCCAGAAGAAGTTGCGGTTGCACCGAAGAAACCTAGAGCACGTCGTCCACGTAAAACTGCAGTTGTTGCCGAACCGGTTGAACAGCCACAAGCTGGCGACTGAATGCGTTAAACGGGCGTTATCGTATCGCCCTCGCGCACAGTGCCACCCTCGATAACGCGGGCGAACACGCCACATTCAATGTGGCCATATCCGCGCATTAATGCTTTTGGAATATTCAGATCACGTTCTGCAGTATCCGGATCAACGTTCGTTGCACCGCAGCGGTCAATGCGTTCGGTAACTTCGAGGATGGTATCGCCAACCTTGACCTGCATGCCGCATAGATCGAATTCGGCCCAAGGCTCCATTCCTTCGATCAAGAAATTTCCACGAAAACGCCTGGCATCTGGTGCTGATCCCAGAACCCGCGCCATATCTTGCAATGATGCGAGATTGATCATGGAAATAACGGGGCTGTCATGATCAGAAAGCACATGGCCTTCGGCGGCTTCGATCAATTTTGGTCGACCACGTGATTCTTCTTTCATGAAGGCCTGAAAGAAATCTTCAATCATCGTGCGGCCAATTTTTTGGGTCAGAGCGCCACGGGCGACTTGTCTGCCGCCCCGTAAAACCGTCAGCGTTTGGGTTTCATCATCGAATTCGGTCTGAAGTTGGGCAAGGCGTTCATCCCTCATCAACATGAGATAATTAGATTTTGCCATCCATTCGGAAACCGTGCCGTCGACCTGGGTTGAGCCAAGTGCGAGGGCAAAGCGCCTGTCATTGGGGATGGCCTGACCAGGACTTAACTCTACCTCTGATCGCTTTTCAGGGGTAAGGCCCTTAACGGGATGTCGATATATTGCGCTTATTGTACTACTCATAATGACAAACACTGAACGGCGAATTCGGCACTGTCAACGAACGTTGATTTTTGTTGCTGTAGCGCTTGCGGCGTCGCGCTGGTAGGCCATATTTGTTATAACATGACTACACTTCGCGAGGGGGTATTGCTGCTCAATTGAGGGCAACATCACTCGGCGCAATGAAAGGATTTAGGCATGGACTTTGAAAACTATACCGAGCGTGCGCGGGGCTTTATTCAGTCTGCGCAAACATTAGCGCTCAGAAATAACCACCAGCAACTGACTTCGTTGCATGTTCTTAAAACATTACTTGAGGATTCAGAAGGCTTGGCAGCCAATCTGATTGACGCCGCTGGCGGTGATCGCGGCCGTGCCATCGAAGGCACCAATCAAGCGTTCTATAAAATCCCAAAAGTCGAAGGTGACGGAGCGGGACAGCTTTACTTGGCACCTGAGACCGCAAAGCTTTTTGATCAAGCGGAACAATTGGCTGATAAGGCTGGCGATAGTTTTGTTACGGCCGAGCGTTTACTGATTGCCGTTGCTCTTTCTAAGGGGACACCTGCGGCGCAGATTTTGGAAGATGCCGACGTCACGCCGCAAAAGCTTAACAGTGCGATTAATGAATTCCGTAAGGGCCGTCCCGCGCATTCAGCGAATGCCGAAGACAATTACGATGCGCTCAATAAATATGCCACCGATCTGACGGCTGCCGCGATGGAAGGCAAGCTCGACCCCGTGATTGGAAGGGACGAGGAAATCCGCCGCACCATCCAAGTGCTGTCGCGTCGAACCAAAAATAATCCAGTCCTGATCGGCGAACCTGGTGTTGGTAAAACGGCAATCGTCGAAGGCTTGGCCCAGCGTATCGTTGATGGCGATGTACCCGAGAACTTAAAGCGAAAAACGTTGATGGTGCTCGACCTTGGATCGTTAATTGCAGGTGCAAAATTCCGTGGTGAATTCGAAGAACGCTTAAAAGCTGTACTGAACGAGGTGCAAAACGCGGCGGGTCAGATTGTGCTGTTCATCGACGAGATGCACACGCTTGTCGGTGCCGGGGCGGGAGAAGGATCGATGGATGCATCGAACTTGTTGAAACCTGCATTGGCGCGTGGCGAACTGCATTGTGTTGGTGCCACCACATTGGATGAGTATCGTAAACACGTCGAAAAAGATGCTGCATTGGCGCGCCGGTTCCAGGCGGTTTTCGTGTCAGAGCCTACGGTAGAAGACACGATATCAATCCTGCGCGGGATCAAGGAAAAATACGAATTACATCATGGGGTTCGCATTACAGATTCATCGCTGGTCGCGGCCGCGACGCTGAGTGCGCGATACATCACGGATCGGTTCTTGCCGGATAAGGCGATCGATTTGATGGATGAATCCTCCAGCCGATTGCGGATGCAGATCGATAGTAAGCCGGAAGAGATTGACGAGTTAGATCGCCGTATTATCCAGTTGAAGATCGAGCGCGAGGCGTTGAAAAAGGAACCCGATAAAAGCTCTCAAGATCGTTTGGGTAAACTCGAAACGGAGTTAGACGATTTAGAAGCGCAATCCGAAGAACTCACCAGTCAGTGGGAATCGGAAAAAGCATCGCTTGCGGATACGACTAAACTCAAAGAAGAGTTGGATAACGCGCGGATGACGGCAGAACGGGCCATTCGCGATGGTAAGCTCGAAGAAGCGGGTGAACTAACATATGGGCTTATTCCAAAGCTCGAAGAGAGACTCGCCAAAGCTGATGCTGAAGAAGATGGCAGCATGGTCGATGAGTCCGTGACAGCAGAACACGTTGCTCAGGTGATCTCACGCTGGACAGGTATACCCGTCGACAAGATGCTCGAAGGGGAGCGTGAAAAGCTGCTTCGAATGGAAGACGCCCTTCGCGGCCGTGTTGTTGGCCAAGAAGATGCGTTGGTTGCAGTATCTAACGCCGTACGTCGCGCGCGTGCCGGCCTCCAAGATCCGAACCGGCCCATCGGGTCCTTCTTGTTCTTAGGCCCCACGGGTGTCGGTAAAACCGAGTTGACCAAAACATTGGCGTCGTTCTTGTTCGATGATGAACAGGCGCTAGTCCGAATCGATATGTCCGAGTTTATGGAGAAGCATTCTGTCGCACGTCTGATTGGCGCACCGCCAGGATACGTCGGATACGACGAGGGTGGTTCATTGACTGAAGCGGTCCGTCGTCGTCCTTATCAGGTCATCTTGTTTGACGAGGTCGAAAAAGCGCACCCCGATGTCTTCAATGTATTGCTTCAAGTTCTAGATGATGGGCGCTTAACAGATGGACAAGGCCGCACGGTCGATTTCCGAAATACGCTCATTATTATGACATCGAACTTGGGAAGCGAGTTGATCGCCAACCAAGAAGCGGGACATGACCTCGAAGAAATCCGTCCCATGGTGATGGAAGTCGTGCGCGGATCTTTCCGCCCAGAATTCCTAAACCGGTTGGACGAAACCATTCTGTTCCGTCGTTTATCCCGCGAACATATGGATGGGATTGTCGATATCCAGTTGGAGCGGTTGCGCGATCGCCTGCATTCCCGCTCAATCGTATTGCAGCTTGATGAAGCTGCTCGTCACTGGTTGGCAAATGAAGGATACGATCCTGTTTATGGTGCGCGTCCGTTAAAACGGACAATCCAACGTGCCTTAGAAAACCCGCTGGCTCAGGCGATCCTCGAAGGCCGCATCGATGATGGGGACGAGATCGAAGTCTCGGCAGGTAGTGATGGCTTGATGATTAACGGCGAGCAGGCGGCGGCCGCATAATCTGCGGCTAAGTTAACTCTTGTGGACACCTATGATATCGGCGCCTGCCATGGCGTCGATATCTGTTTCCGCATAACCCAAATCTTTCAGAAGATCACGCGTGTGTTCGCCCAACTCAGGTGCGGGATTGGTCGGTGGTTCAGGTGCTGCTGACATGTGCGGTGTTGTGCGCGCGAATTTATACGCACCCACTTTCGGATCATCGATCTCGATCAGCATTTTCCGTGCTGCCACATGGGGGTCATGAAAGACATCATCTGCACGATTCACGGACCCACAGGGCACGCCAGCCGCATTCAATGCTGCGACGGCCTCGTCCCGTGTCATATGGCTTAAATATTCCGTGATCAACGCATCAATCATCGGAATATGTTTACAGCGTGCAGGAGACGTCGATGTACGCGCGTCATCTTTGAGTTCAGGGTGCCCGATAGCCGTTGCCAACCGTCCCCATAAAATATTATCGGGGCAATGCAATGCGACCCATCCGTCTGATGCTTCGAACGCACCACGCGGATAATAGTTCTTGGGTTTGCCGCGTTCGCCAATTTCTCCGGCGATGGAATAATACGAAATCATCTGCTCGTTGAGCGCCAGCATGTTATCGAACATAGCACTATCGACCATCTGGCCTTCGCCTGTTCTCTCGCGCATGTACAACGCCTGCATGATCCCATACGCCGCCATGGTCCCTGATATGATGTCGGCGAGGCCATAGATTGTCCAACTGGGTGGCTTATCAGCGAACCCGACCAAGTTCATCATGCCACTCATGCTTTCGGCGACGATGTCGAATGCGGGTCGATCAGAATAGGGACCCGTATAACCCGGCATTCGCCCAAACCCAGAAATGATCGCCCAGATCAGTCGTGGATTTGCGGCCCGCATGTCGATGTGGCCAAGACCTTGTTTCGACATTGACCCAGGCCGCAGATTTTCGACAACAACATCCGCGGTGCCGCAAAGTTTCTTGAAGACTTCTTGTCCCTTTGGGTCACGCAAATTAAGCGCGAGGCTTTTTTTATTTCGATTATAACCCATGAACCCGGCACCTTTTTTGTGCCCATCTTTTTCAGCAAAGGGGGGCATCTGGCGCCGTGGATCACCTAGGCCCGGCCGTTCGATCTTAATGACTTCAGCCCCGGCGTCCGCTAACAGCAATGTGCAATATGGGCCAGCCATATACTGTTCCAGGCCGACAACGCGAACCCCTTCGAGTGGCCGGGGCATTTTATTCTCCAATCCATTCGAACACGGTGGCGACACCCATGCCGACGCCGACGCATAATGTTGCCAAGCCGTATTTGACGGGATTGCCAGCTTTTGCGCGGCGCTCCATTTCATGCATCAACGTAATGACTATGCGTGCACCAGATGCCCCTGTGGGATGTCCCAGCGCAATTGCGCCGCCGTTGACGTTGACCTTGTCATGGTCGATGCCAAGTTTGCGTATACAGCCGATGGCCTGAGCAGCAAATGCTTCGTTTAGCTCGATCAATCCGATGTCATCTAAACTCAGCCCCAGGCGTATCAAAAGTTTCTCTGTGGCCGGAACGGGGCCATATCCCATGACACGGGGATCAACGCCTGCAGATGCCGAACCCAACCATTTCAGTTTCGGTTTCATGCCCAGTGATGCGGCTGTTTCAGAATCACTTAATAGCAAGGCTGCGGCACCATCATTAATGCCCGATGAATTTCCTGCTGTGACTGTGCCGTCTTTAGTGAAGGCGGGGCGCAGTTTTGCCAAGCCCTCAAGGTCCGTATCAACCGTCAGAACGCCATTATCGTTCCGGGCACGAATATGTTCATCGGTGTCGATGATGATTGGGTCGCCCCTACGCGACGGTACGCTGATCGGCGCAATTTCATCGCGAAACTTGCCTGAATTGATGGCGGCAACAGCACGATGTTGGCTTTCCAATGCAAATGCATCCTGCTCAGCACGCGTGATTTGCATTTCTTTGGCGATGTTCTCGGCGGTCTCTCCCAATGAGACGATCGGATACATCGCGTCCATTTTGGGATTGTTGAAACGCCAGCCGACGGTCGTGTCCCATAATGTTGGGGCTTGATTGGTCGGGACGCGTTCGGGTTTTCCCATCACAAATGGTGCCCGGCTCATGCATTCAACACCGGACCCGATACATAGTTTTCCCTCACCAATGGCAATTGTGCGGGCGGCGGCATTGACGGCATCCAGCGCAGAGGCACAGTTTCTATTGATCGTGACCCCAGGCACTTCTGTTGGAAATCCCGCCAAAAGGCTCGCCATACGAGCCACGTCACGATTGTCTTCTCCAGCCTGGTTGCCGCAACCTGCATAGACTTCATCAATTGAGGCCGTATCAAGTCCCGTCCTATTTGCTAAGGCCTTTAGGACCTCAGCCAATAGGTCATCCGGACGGACTTTGGATAATCCACCGCCGAATTTACCGATGGGGCTTCGGACACCGTCGATGATGACTACGTCGTGCATAATTGTTTCCTTATGATTCTTTTGAATTAGCTTGCGGGTGGTTTAGCAATACCGCGTGGCGATACAGTAATAGTGATGACGGAACCGGTCAGGGACCCACTTTCGATTTGCATCTGTAATATGCGCTGCTCACGTTCATAGGTCAGGACACTTACAGCGGCTCGAACGGATGTGATTTCCGCCCAGCCAAACTTTGGCAGACCGTTGCGATAAAAATCAAACATCTGGAATGTATTTCCGGATGCTTCTAAGACCAATTGTCCAAACCAGTCTTCGGTGCCAACAACTAGGGTTCGATCCACATTCATTTTGGCACCTTGTGGAATCGGCAGATCAGGAAAAATACTCGGTTGGGGCTCCGCGGCGTTCGTACTGGCAGAACTGCCCGAATGTGCCGCCTGATTAGCAGAAATATTGGCGGTTTGTGTGCATCCGACCAAGGCAATCATGCCAACCGTCAAAACAAAATGTCTCGTAATCTGCCGAAATTTGATCGATGCATGCATTGAAATCTGACCTTTTGAATTTTTCTTCGCAATTGCAATATTTTTGATATTAGACGCTTGCCAAAGTCTAGGCATCATCATATACCACCACTCACTGGCTGAGGCCAAGCGCGGGCGGATTGTTTTACTGCTTTGCGTTTGATCTCTACGTTTTGGGAAGTTATACTTCCTGCCCTCGTACGAAAGGGGTTTGACAAGCCCGGACCAGCGCTTTAGAACGCGCCACTCCGGTCGGAACCTTTCGGCCGGTTTTGTGCCTCTGGCACATATTCACAAACACCTTCGGGTGCCTTGTGACGCTGATTGACATTGTGTTTTGGAAGAGATGCGCGGGCGGCGGTTGGT
>ENA-UOXV01002097-UOXV01002097.1-marine-metagenome-genome-assembly--contig:-NODE-2097-length-26501-cov-7.677948_pt1 | contig 26501 bp, 40 predicted proteins | sample MGYA00238165_ERZ766961 | MGnify/ENA primary metagenome ERZ766961 (study PRJEB28924, sample SAMN03173240) | marine metagenome | biome: Marine; feature: Water; material: Subsurface seawater | place: North... | reverse complement strand
TGACTTATGTGTGCTAGCCATGACTTATGTGTGCTAGCCGGTCACATCCTCTGAATCTCTCTGAGATTTTCGAAGTAGTGACCAAGCCTTCCCCGTTACGGCTGTTCTGCGGCTGCACTCATAGAAGTCTCCTCGAAGAAGCGTCGCGCAACGAGGAGTGTGCTGACAAACCTCGGGTGCTCATCGATTCAAGTGCCTGTGTGAAGGAGCATGCGGCACTGCTAAGCATAACAGGCGCAACACTGGGAAGCACGGCGCTTGGCCCGTCACGGACGCATACTTTGCCCTGCTGCTCGCCGCTGCCGGAGGGCTCTTGAACGTGGTCACCAGCGTTTGCCTCGCGCCTGATCTTTACAGCGAGCGGGTCCATGAATCTGCACGAGGCTCAGAGTTCAATGGATTGCGGGGCAGCGTGTCGCTGGACGTAGATGTAGGAAGGTAAAGGATTGACTTGTTGAGAAGCTGTTCGAGGCGCATCTCGAGTGACATATAGGGGTCGAGCGATTTGTAACACGCACAGCCTGCACAAACACAATCTTGTGACAAGGACGATGTGCTGTTGCAGCAGATCGATTCAAATCGGGCCGTGAAAGGGGGCTGGACGCTACCGCAAAGCGCCTCGCAGAATTCAGAGAAGTCCATCTCTGTGTCCTCGTTACCATCGGCCTGCGGCGTCGTGAAAAGGCGAAATAAACCCAACAACCCCACCGTAGCTGATCTATTTCCAGTAGTTGAATCCAACAATCATGGGCCATACATAATATTCGAAAACGTATCAACCTAGACCGCTTGCTAAAACAAGGGCGAGGCGAGGGAGAGCAATGCACACATCTGCATCGAGCACGCTGCCGTCGTCTTGCACATACACAAATAGATTCAGAATTGAAGTGGCGTTGAGGTTCAAGTCGATGAGTCCAGCGTCTTTCGCCATTGCTAAGAATTCTCTGTTGAGTGACCGCGGTGCCGCATCAGACCATGCCGCAGCAAGTCCCATGGTAGCGGGTCACGCAGGGTCGGCGACGGGCCTAAGGTTCAACGTATCCATGTTTTCTGTGCCATTGACGGCGTCAGACTGATCAGCCGCGGCGTACCACTTGAAGACGCTCTCCAGCTTTTCTTTACGCTTGAAAAGCAACTCCTGTTTCACGGGTGCACGATTGGCTAAAAGCCGGGCGCCAGTACATGGCAGCGGCAGGCGGAGGACCTGAATTGCTGGAGCGCGGCACGCAGCGCGAAACAAGGTCGCCTCTTCGCGCTTGCAGTGAGCGGAGACTGTCTGTACCACGTCTCGGAACACCTGAGCCTCGTCCTGCCGAACTTGCCTCGAAATTGCTAGCGCCGCTCGCAAGAGTGCCTCAACGAATTCGTGGATCTCCAGCTCCGACGAGCCGAGCCCAAAGACAAAATTGCCTGTCGTCGGGTCCAGTTCCATGTTGGCCATCCTGCAGCCCTCGCCCGTGCACACGCATCAGCCCCGAAGCCCCTACATCCGACTGTCATCGCACACAATTGCAGTCGAAAAGGCGCTGAATGTGAGGCTGACAAACTTGAAAATTGCCTCGGCCTCCCTCGGGTGAAGCTGCCGGGTTGCTGAGATGCCGAGAATGTGCGCGTCGTCTAAAACGCTCAGCCAACCGTGAAGTGAGAGTCCAGCGCCACCCATCCCGGCCGCACTTCCATCCTGAACCACAGATATCGAGCGGTGCGTCTTGCAGTAATGTCTGAACACCTTTCGAAGCTGCGCGCGCTCGACATCAAGTGGCGTCCAATCATAGAATCGGACCATGAGTGTTTTTGTCGTGGGGTGTACCACGTCGTACTTGAGGAGGACAGCTTCAGCTGAGGCCTCGAGCATGTGAACAGCTTGCTGGGTGTCGCTTAGGCCGGAGAGCGCGTCGCCAAGCTTGGCTGGCAGCAGGTTCGACACCATCTTGAGCACTGCTGCTGGCAATCTGCGATCCAACACCACCGCGTGAGGCCATAGCTGGGTATCCGACCTTTCAATATTTAGATTGGTTTCAACTGTCTCTCAGAAACACGACCGGGCGGGAACGGTACTCCTCTCTAGCGCTACCACCAATCGTTTTGGCCTTTTTCATGGCAGAAATGACACTCATCTGCACCTCTGAATGCTCTTCTCCCCTCTCCGACTCAAAGAGCGTGTCCTGTCAGCGACTCCTTGCTCACTACTGGCGCAAGTGCTCGCAGCACCGACAATGCGCGGGGTCACCTTGGTTTCGTTGACATAGTCTCTGGGTCCAGCGCCAAGAACTCGAACAAGCTTGGAGCGTACACACTCGCACACCTTGCGCGCCCCACACCATGGCAGCACAATCAGCCTCTCCATGGAGCATCACCGTGTTCGGCGGGGTGGACTGTGCACGAAAGTGAGAGAGGCCTGACTCACCACGGCCCAGACTCGGTTGCACTCTTCATGTTCCACCAGTGCGAAATGAGTTGCCTGCGACGCCTCAGCTAGTGCTGCCTGCCGTCCTCGCATCACACTTTGGCACATTTCCTGCCTCTTGCCCCTATTTTCTCCTGGTGCAGCTGGCAGGCTGTATCGGGTCGGTGCTAGGCACTACCTTGCTGCGGCGTATTTCCTCAGCCAGGGCCTCGACAGACGACTGTCATGGCGGACCCCTCGGATTTCAGCACTGGCTCGCAGGCGGGGTTTGCTGGCCCTTGCCAGATTAAGAGAGATACCCTCTAGCAGTACCGACGAGCAGCGCCGGCGTGCAGTACCGATCTGCAGCAATCCACGTGGCGTGATTGGTGGAGGAAACCTCGGCTAGAGCACCATCGGCAGCACCGGCATCAGTCACACGAGCAACAAGTGCAGCCATCTCCTGCGTGACTCTCGTTGTAGTTGCTTGCACCTTGTTCTGGGCGTCGAGAAGCACACGCGTCATCGGGAGCGGCCGCCCAGAGAGGTTCGAGTGGAAAAGGAAAAGCGCCATCAGAATCTCGGACGCTCCTGTACCCTGCAGGTTGTCTGGCACAGATCCATTGCTCATCACAAGATTCTGCACTGCACGGAGGCGTTGTACAGGGTCAGCCTCAAGCGCTCGGTCGAACTCAATATCCGTCATGCGCTGCTGCTCGGATAACACGTTTTGCATGATATGCAAAAGCGCAGTCCCACTCGTCAGGTCATGATCCAGCCTACAGCACACCGCTCACCCATCCGTCAAACGTGCAAAATCAGCACCATCAAGTAACTCTCGCGGGGAATGGGGCGCTCACGTCTTCGCAATTTCCACGGAATCGCCTGCTTCAGAAGCTTCGACTAGAATGCGGACCGCCCACAGTCGCACGATCTGATGGTCCGTGCAAAACTTAAGGAAAGGTTGGCGGGTTGCATGGACCAGAAGGAGTGGGATATTCCTCATGGGCGTCAGGGTTGCGCAGAACGGAGTGGTCGAAGCTTTTCAGCACAAACCACGACTTGTCATTCTTGTGCGTCGGAGACGCGAAAGGCGCGGACACGTCATCCCCGCATCGTTCAGATGGAAAGCTCGGTTCAACTGCGTTCCCGTAGTGAGCGAGGATCAGGACCAGTCATGGGTCATTTAGCTCGCGATGCTGTGTGGGCAGTACAGGCCGGAGCGGGACGAAAACAGTAGTCGAGGAGTAATCGAGGGTCGTGGTCATCCACAGCAACCGCCTCGGCCGACACACGGGCCTCCTCTGTGAGCCGAAGCGCCTCAGCCAGCAGCTCATGTGCTGAGGCTGCAAGCGCTACCACACACTTGGTCAAGTCTTCTTGCCGTGGCTCCGGGCCCTCGTCCACCCCTCTCGCAGAGTATTTTCCACTCGGCGAAGCGGGCGACTGCAACAGCCCCTCTGCCGAGGACCCCAGGGTGGCCTTGGCCTGCTCTTCGCGTAAGCACCAAAGATTGTTGGCATACCGTTGTGCTAGCTACAATTACTTTCAACACGGACACGCGCAAGGATGAAATCACTCAGTGAGGAGGCACGCGTCCAAACCGCTAGCACCAGATGGCACAAGGGGTGCAGGGAATCTGCCTGTGCGAGGGCAGCCTGGACCGCTCGCTCCTGCACCAGAGACGCCTGCGTACCGTGATGTGTGTCAGTTACATCCGAAACGCGCTGCTTGCGTGAGAGCATGAAGACAGTCGTCGGCTTAGTGTCGCAGCGAGCTTGTACCCACCTGGGTCGCCAACAGCGTTTCGCGCTGGCCCATCTCCTCCTCAGCTTGGGCTATTTCCCGTTCAAGTGTCTGCACTCTCAACCGAAATCTGCGAGCGTGTCGAATCTGGGCTCAGAAATTTCCGAGCGCGCGGGTAACGAAACGTGCTTACCCGTCGATTCGAGATTCGGCGGCAGCGAGCGCCTCGGACAGAAAATCCTTTTCGCGTTGCACTTTTGCGATCTGAACAACACGGCGCACATGCGTCGTCCTCAGCCACAATATAACTCACTTACTAATAGACAGAGTGATGTACCTGCGCTTCAAGCGCCAGGGCTCTGGAGTGGACGACTGCGGCGGTGGCAGAGATGCGGGAGGAGGCAGCAAGATGCGGCGTGCGGATGAATTCGAATCCTCGGGAGGGCCCATGAAGATCGAGCGGCTCTAGATCCTGAAATATGGCCATGGCGAGGTCGTCGCGGATCTGACGGAGAACCGGCCCGAAGGGCCCGACCTCGCTGCCGAACGCAAGGCGCCCCAGCAGCGCGAGCGAGATCGCTGCTCGGAACGACTGAATGCCGTTGCCCTCGCCTGTGTTTGCAGCTTCCTCTTGCTCTCCAATGGAAGATCCCCGATCTTCAACCGCGCGCAATTCCGCAAATTTGGCTGACGCGTAGTTGTGCACTGAACGGAATTCGGCTCCCTCGCGCGCAAATCCAATCGTCCACCGGGTCAGCCACGCTGTTGCGTCCTCTGCTGTCATTAATTTCGGAAGTGCAGCAAGCGATCCTGCACCTGCCCGTCGGTCCTGATAAGCAGCCGAAGTCCCCGTGGAACCCGCGAGGTGTCACAGGCTTGCGCCGTGCAGGTGAATGGCGGGCACAGGGCCAGGAGGCGGCCCTGAGTCGCACCGTTCGATGCTAGCTCGTCAAATGCCCCCCATGACGCGCGCGCCGCTCCTGTAACCGCACCCAGCGAATTGAGCATCCGCATCACGTGCATCTCATGGCACCAATTATCAAGAAGGAGACAATGGCCGATGTCGCGAGGGAGGCTACCTCTGCTGGTTGGGTTTGTAGGTGTAGAGCTCCAAACGTCTCTAACACCTCCTGCCCTTCCTTGGTGTTTGGCAGCAAGAGGCACCTGCTGAGGTCACGGTAATCACAATTTGATATTGCGATCGATAGGGGTTGCACAGTTTTTTCAGCGATCTAGATTTGGTTGACAGCTCGGTCGACAGGCGGAGTGCTTGAATGTGGAAGGCCAGGGCCTCGAGAATGGACGAGACGAGATGAGCCTTGCCCCCCCGCTTCAGCCTGATGCTATCGATCGGAGAAGTCCTCCTTACCCTGCATCAAATCACGATCAGCCCCCAAATGAAAGAATTGAACGGGTCGAACCCGGTGTTGCAGCACACCTCAGGCGATAGTTGGGGAGGCACCGGTCGTCAACAAAGAGCATTGGGTGCCCCAGTGACCTCTTGCCTGAGCGACCCTGATGCAAGCCAGATACGCCAAGATCACGGCCTGTGTCACTGCTCCGCAAAGTTGGAGACCATTCTTCGCGGGACGCGCTGGTAGCTGCCGAGCACTTGATTGCATTTCCTGACCACTGAGGCGCAGACCAAGGTCGTTCTGCAGACTGCAGGCTGTATTTCCTCTCAGGGATCTGATGACCTGGTGAAAATTCAACCGCTCGCGGCCTGGAGCGGAGTAGGTCCTGCGACGGCCGACGGCCGTGGAGGAGGCTCACCGACCAGCTCTTCGTATCGGCGTTATCCCGCTTTGCTCGCATCGCTGGGATACCCCACAACTAAGAGATTCTTTTAGTTGTGTAACCCTCTCTAAACCATAGGTTTAGAGGGTTTTACAACTAAGAAAACAGTCATCCTACACGACCATTTCGGCTAGGTCCACGGACGAGCAAGCGCGAAAACAACGGGACGGAACGATCGCACAGTGGTCTACAGAGGACCATAGACACCGGTGCAAATATATAAGGGGGCCGGCACATTTTGTGGTAACACGCCGCGCATCATGCGTCCCTGACATCGGATGTGCACGCATGAGCATGGGGAAAAAAGACTCGCTCCGTGGCATTTGCGCGTGCGCGCAAGGAGACGGCGAATCACGCGCCGTCCCGGGTGTCTCGAGAATTGGCTCCGTGGTCCATTTACACTGACACATCATACTTCGAATATAAACCAGGTGGGAACCGGGTGACGAGATCGTAAATGCTTGCAACTTTGCGACTCTCTCCTGCAAGTTGCGGTGTTGCAGACGTCCGCACATCTCAGCTTCCTCACGAAACGCACGACACCTATGCTTAAACTTGCGGGCGAGTCTGCACCACGTAAAACTTGCCGCCGCGGTAACAGCCCTCAATGTCTTGTGGCTTCCCGCCAAAGGCTTTCTCAACGTCCACGGCCACTTGGCAGATTCCGCGCATGATCTGCCAGTGCCAGTGACGCGTCAGCGTCAAAGGTCCGCGCATGCTCTTCCAAGCACGGCGATGACTTGGTTGAGAGCAGCGGAGGGCACCTTGTCGGCCAGGCCTTGGTCCTTGATGAGTGGTTCACGGTGGTACATGAGGGTACGCTTGGAATTGTGTACCATGGGGATCGAGTCATAGAGACCTGCACCTGCAAAGCCAGGAAGGTCCTCGCCGTTGGAGTCGGAGCGGAAGATGAGCCCTCCGCCGAAGAGGCCGATCGACTTTGACGGGAGCGACTCGACCACGGGCGGCGCCGAGCCGTCTTTGCGCATCGAGAAGCCGAGCGCCCGCCCTGGAAAGTTTCCCACCAGCGTCTCACCGAGCCCCACCACTACCTCTGCGTACATCTCGTCTTCTTTCCCGGAGGAAGGATTCACCGTGTGGATTACCTGCCGCCCCCATGAACACCCACGTGCGTGAGTTCCCGCCCCCGGGCACGCAGCAGCAATCGCAAGGTGCGTCGGTGGGACGGCGCACAAAGGCATACTCGGCCTCGACCAGACGCTGCACGAGGACTGCCATCTGCACGTATTCAGCGCCGATACCGGCCTTTTTGCATGAGTACCATGCGCGGTCGTTCCACTTGGAGGCCCACACACCCTTGAGCGCTCGGTACGCTTCCTCCCACTCACCACCCTCCAGTTCCCCATCTGCGATGATCCCACTCTCGCGCAATGCAGAACGCACACCATCTTGAAGCTCCGCGGGCGCGCTGAGGCTCATGACTAGCCCCTGCAGCTTCCGTAGGTGCGCAGTTGGCTCATTCACCTTATGCAGCTCCTTCACAGCCTGGTGGTATTGCCCTGCAATGTCCTTGTTGTCGCAGTGGTCGAGGACTCTCTCAAACACGCCAAATGGGACGACCGCGCTGCGCGGAGTCTCGACCCAGTCAGGCAAAATTCGCCGTGCAGCCACAATGTTGGTCGACTTGGCACCAAAGACCTTCGGCGTCACGTCGGGGTTGATGCCCGACTCGGGAATCGCAAACCGCGAAAACTTGGCTGGAGTCGGGAGCGAGATCTTGACGTTACTCAAGGCCGCACCAATCTTGTCCATGACTGATGCACCCATTTGCTTACCGTCAATCTCATGAATCTCAACCGAGTCTCCAGCTGCCTTGCAGTCGACTGCCTTGCCAATGTAACGCCCGAGATTCTCAAACTCGTCGGCGTCAAAGCACGTCGCGAAGAAAACCTTGAGGTTGCGGGCGCGCACCGAAATATGGGCGAGGACGTCCGGTGCATCCGGTGTGATAACTCCAACAACCCCCGGTGGAACTTCCTCTTCTCCACTGAGTGAATTGGCAAGCAAGATTGTAGGGCGATCGTATGTTTCAGCCTGGACCGACATGAGGTCTGGTACCTCGACAACCCAGCCCTGCGCTCCGGGCTTTCCAGACGAGATGATTTGCCACATGTGCCCGCCTCCCTGCTGGCGAAGAGCCTTGTCGAGTTTGCGGAGATACGACGAGAGGATAAACGAGCAGCCGCCCCCTCGCACGAGCTCCTCAGAAAAGAGTGTGATAGACCACGCTTCGGGGATTTTTTCGGGTGTCACCATCGCCAGACCGTGCCCAAGGTACTCGGCCTTGGGCTGCACTGCCATCGAAATGCTGTCGACGATCTCACCTAGCGCCCTTCGCATACGCTCCACGACTGCCATTGCACGCACAGCCCAACCTTGTCCAACGCTCTTGTGTGCCTCCTGCAGCATCTCAGACCAATCGCGTAGACATGCCTTGATTTCGTTGGCGTCCGCGTTGATATTGGCCTCGTCTACGATCTTGCCGGTTCCAGGTGACATGGTGATGCCCAGGTTCTCTGCAGAGAGGGCAATCCAAAGGGAGAGCGCGCGGGTCAACTTTTCCATACCGAGCAACTTCTCGTTGATCGCCCCTGCCGCACCACGGGTGCCACACAGTGAGAGCCCTGCAGACGCAAGACCAAGCGCAGTGAGCAGAGCACACGGCACTGTGGAGGGGTGAAACCGACAGAGCGCTCAGCCATGAGGCGGAGCTGGGCCTCCAGGCCGAGGTCAAGATACAGCATATCTCGGAGACGGGTGCCGTCTGCCTCTTTCACCATTTTGGCAGAGAGCATTTGCCGCACCTCGGTGACGGTGTCGATTACAGCTACTGCACGGCCTTCGTCAGCATTACGCTCGCGCAACACCGCCTCCAGCAGCTGTAGGAGCGTACACAAATGCGTCAGCTATGCAATTCGAGGGTGCCCATGACAGCTGGGCAGCCCAGTGGCCATGCGGGGTTGAAGGTGGACAGGGCACGGCAGGAACCTGGTTCATGTGACCGTCAAGGAACCCGCGGCAAACTTCGACGCACTTCTCGAGGTCAGCGCCTGCGTGAACGTTTTTGAGAATCCGAAGATAGTTCTGGAAGTCTTTGATTAGTCCGTCCTTGGCGTGCCCGTAGAACTCCGGCTCACACACGATTGCACGTTCGTAGCTAGCCAGGCGCTCTTTGTTGAGCCCATTCTCGTGTATCACGCGCCAGAATTCTGCACGGTTACCATTTGAATTGAGAAATGCAAGATATGCCTGGCAGATGATGATGTCATCTGGAGTTGAATTGTTGTGCAGCTTCTGGTGCCACTCCTCCATGAAATTTCCTTTGGTCTCCGGGATCTTGTGGCGATGCATGATGTGCAGAATTTCGTCGCGAATCGCTTGCCCATCCCCACCTGAACCACCGCGCCCAATGCAACCGAGCATTAGACGATAAATTTCTTTTTCCTTCGGTTCTGAGTTTTTCCAGCGCCACGCAATCAGCTTGTTGAGACGTTCCGATGCTGCAGAGAGCTCGCGCGGCTTGGTGTTGTAATTACGCTGCCAGGAGAGCTGACGAATCTGCGAGAAGCGAAGCCAGCAGAAGATCATAGTAAGGTGGTCGCGTCCCGCGGGGCCTGGCGGACATTTTTCCAGGAGGTGTGCTGCGTGATTGTAGCGGTGCATAAGGGTCACACTGCCGTGGCTCTCTGCCGTCATGATCTCCTTGGCAACGCCGGCCCCATCTGGGACAAGAATCTCAGTACCAGACATGGAACGCACGACGGTTGCGTCCCGCTTCCCACCACTGGAACCAGAATCCTCATTCATGCGCTCGCGGCCCGCTTCCGTCATCGGGATTCGGAAGTTGTCGTTGCCAGACTTGTACCAATCGCCGCGATGCGAATCTTTCAGCACGAAGGCAAGAGTGAGCGGTACCTTTGCAAACGTGATTTCGAGCTCTTGCACTGCTTGCCCCCCCGAAGCAGGACGGAATTCGGTTTCCGCCGAGATTCCCTTGAGGGATGTATGCATCAGTTTGCTTGTCGTCTTCTCGTCCGGCTGAACCCAGTCCCCTGAGCCGAACCACCAGCACGTGAGCGATAGTCCAACGGGTGTCGAGAAGTGAGCAACAACTCACAACCGGAATGAAAAGTGGAAGGGTAGGCGAGTCACCGGGGTTATCATATCCGACCCCCCAGTGGAGGAGGAGCTTCCCGGGGCCCGCGTCGCCTTGCTCTGGGAGAATCTCCAGCTTGACAGTGCCCTTGATCACCGACGCCTTCACCGAGCCCTTCTTGCGCCCGCTGTCCGAGTTGTAAGCAAACGGAACAGTGTACATTCGCCCACCCTGTGACTTGAAAAACATGTCAGCCTCCTCTGCAGACTGTTCCTTGGCACGCTTCTCAGCTTCGAGCAGCTTGACGGCGCACTCGAACGACGCCGATCGCTGCAATCGCATCCCTGTCGACTCGCGTTTCCCATCCACCCATGCCGCCGCACGCTGTGCTGCATTCCACATCAGGTGGCTCAGGTTACCAACGTCAATGGGCCCACTTTTGGGAGGTGTCGACTTGGTGGGCGTCTGAAGCTGCTGCGTGATCTCCTCCACATCGACCGCACCCGTGAATGAAGGCGAGCGAGTGAGTGCAGGACGCTTCATGCCGCTTCGTTCCTTGCACGGACAGAAGAAGTTCCCGCCAGCACCGCCAGGATACCACACATCAGAAGAAGGCTCGAAGAGCACAAAACGCACACCGTGTGGCATTCCAGCCGTTAGATCGTCGGGGATAAAGAGGGACACCTCGAGCTTATTGTTGGCACCCGCCTTGAGTGCCGTTCGAATTGCGCGGTCCTTGTAGAGCACTGAGTCTCCAGGGACAATGGATTGGATGCCGGCCTTCTGTGGTGTGATCCACTCGTCGTCGGACTTCATCGCCACACCCCAATGCAATGTCACGTCCTTGACGTGACCAGGCTCCGCGTCGACAATGAAGTGGCATCGCACCCCACCTTCTTCCTTTATCGCCCTGCGTACACAAGCGCATTGCGGCGCGTCTGAAGTCAGCGCAGGGGCGCCATATGAATCCTGCTCAGGGATCACATGCCACCCTTCTCCCACCCTGGTCGGTATGGCCGAAAGGAGAGGACGTATGCGGGCATGGGGCTATACGAGGTTTTGAATATCGCCCCAGGACGCATCTGGAAGGAGTGCTCATGCAGAAGCTTCATCTCGCCACCACGCAGCTCCAGGTTTCGCTGGAACAGATGCACCAGCGACCTGGTACGGCCGGAATGCTCGGCCGCAGCTTGGGTGCGTTGCCAGGCGACGGGGTTGACCCGTCCTGCAGCGTTCGCAGCGTCGGCAGGCATGGTGATCCCCGCAATGATCATCCAGCAAAACGCCATGCGTGAGGGCAGCGAGGACTTCGGCATCATCGAAATCACGGTAGCGGCCGCCAGTAACATAGCAAGTATGGTTGTGTGAACTGGCGGGGACGAAAACTTGGGTTCGTGCAGATCGGCATGCCAAGCATGGAACGGCACTTCAATGACAGCAAGAAGGGCAACCACCGAAGCCCCGAGCGCAATCATGGCACGACAAGTAGAATGTGATGCGATGCCGAACGGTGGGCGAATTGCCCGCATCATTCCTGTGACCTGCGCGCACATCCCGTAAAGCTCAGAGCCCGTCTATCTGCCACGTGCGTCCGCTAACTTTTCATCTCCGCGACAGACACACGGAATGAAACGGGTGGTTGCATGCAGAAAGATGAGATGAGTAACATCTCGGACCCACTTTGATGAGCCAGGTCAGGATGACCATGTGCCCAGGCATTGCATTGCAAGCACTGTTTTGCCAGGAGCACAGCACAGGAAACCTGTGTGGCGGGCGACATTCTGGAAGCCGTGCAAGGCGTGAACGAGCCACAGTCGAGGTAAAAGAGGGCAAGTCTCACCGCTGGCAGATAGATGTGCAAGGACAAAATTGAGACAGGGAGCAGCCCACGACGGGACGGGCGGACGCAGTCGGACGCACACTCCTACTTTTTTCTGCTGGGTCACAATTCTCTGGTTCACAAAAAGCTAAGGGGCGGAACGCAGTCGCTTTACACCTTGGGGGGCTGAACGGGGAGGGTGCTGAGCGCGCGATGGCCGCGCCTGGCTCACCAACCAGATCATCAAAGAGCCAAAACGTGATTGCAGTCACAGTTGATGAACATGGGGAGGCTTCATTGTCGGCCAAGAGTCCTCGTACGATCCAACATCTCGATCTGAGGTAGAATCCCCCTGGTGAACCCTCAGATACCCAACATACCAGATTAGCATCTGGAGGTGTCGATATGCATTCATGTATACCGTGGTTGCTGAATCGCTCTGAGATCTTGAGTAATGTGCGCACAGGCGGCCGGTAACGGCGGCGCTGGTTCGCCGCGTGACCAAACTGCCAGACTGTGCACCGTATCTCCAATTCCTGAATCTTACCGACCAGGCACGTGACATTGCAGTCGATTCGCCCTTCACGTGGCCGTCCGGCCATATCTTTCTCAATCGCGCCTCTTGAACCGATCACACTCGCCCAATACGCGAATGTTGCGTGTTCCTGAGCGAGTTGTCCTGGCGCAGCGGCTACGGTCACTCGAGCCCCTCCGCCAGCTCTCGGGTCTGCGACAGCTTTGTCTCGCCGGTAATCGCCTGGAAGAGGTGTCTGACCTGGCAGCATGCGTACTGCTGGAAACGTTGATTCTGGACCGCAACTTGTTGGTGCAAGTTCCGGAGGATCTTGCCGCACTCACCAAGCTCCGTATCCTCTCCCTTCGCGACAACCGCATTGTTCTCCTCTCCTCCTTCGCGCCTCTAGCAATGCTCGCGGGCCTGGTGGAACTCAACGTGCAAGGAAACCCTGCCGCGTTGCTTGTCACCAATGTGCAGGGCTTCTTGTTCGGCCTTGCGCCTTCGCTTAGCACGCTCGACGGGTGCCCGCGACCTCTCGTGAAGCCCTTCTCGCAAAGTGTTTGTGGCGGCGACAGCTTAGCAGACGCCGTTTTCGGGCACGCGCCATGCACCCCGTTGTGGGCGAGCAATGCTGAGACGGGGGAAGCTGCTGGAATGGAAGCGACGCAGCTGATGTCGCCGTCGGAGGCGCTGCACTCTGCGCGGAATCTGCTTGACGTGGACCCACGCGCGGCGGGCCGGAGTGAGCGAGACGCAGGCGGGCGCCCTTTGCAAACAATGGGACACTCAGTTGTCGCATCTGCGCAGGTCTGGTATCTCGAAGTGGGGGGGGGGCTCTGCATGACGCCGACGCCGTCTCGCAACACAGTCATTCGCTTAGTGCCGGATGACGAAGGATCTTTGCTGGGCTCGAATGTCGGACACCCCGCAGCGTGCCTGCCGTGTGACGGAGGAGTTGCTGTGCGCTCGCTGCCGCATATCGGAGCTGCGAACCAGGAGATCGAGACAGCTGACCATAGTGGACACATGCAGATTCTCGAGTGCTCGCCGATAGGGGCAGGTAGTGAGGCAGGAGACGTCGACGTAGGTGCCGCTGCAGCGCGCGAAGTTCACGACATGAGCTCGGAAACGGGTGCGGCAAGCGCGGCGGAGGCGTGCGTGCTGGCGCTCGCGCCGGTCTTTGCGATGATGCGTCCACCCTTTCAAGAGGCGCTGGACGCAGCGCACGCACGAACCATCTCCAGCGAGCAGGTCGCGCCTCTCAGACTGGCCACACTGTTACCGTGAGCGGGGCCACCTGGAGCAGCAGTTGGGGCGCCAGGTCAGAACATGCAGACTCTTGAGAAACGGGGCCTTATCAGGTGCTGCGTACCATCACCAAGCTCGCGCCGCACCTTTCTCCGGAGGCCTGGCCACCCCGAGCGCGGCCATCGCCTGGAAGCGCGCGACCATGCGAGGGGCAAGTGGCAAGCTCGAGTGAGGCGTTCAGGCAAGGCCCACGACCGCCGCTTCCGCTTGGTTTGAGCGCCTAGTTGATCTTCTTGATTGCAGAGTGAGCGGCTTCCACTCAGTGCGCAGCGACAAGGACGTACATTTGGGCGAGGTCTTCGCCCGAGCGTGCGAAATCCATTGTGATCCCGCGCCCTGTGACAGCGCGAGTGGCTCGGCAAAAGCTCAGCTCATGAAAATGGGCAAACAGGTATCTGGGGTTATCGATGAGAAGCTTGAGGAGTATCGCTCCGTGCTTGACGTGCTCGACGCTCAATTTGCAGCGTCACCAGATCCTGTACCGCCTTATGTTGTTCTCCGTCGCGGTATGGCGGGCAGGCTTCCAGTGACCTCTGCGCTTCCTCTATCGCCCAACGCCAAGAACGACTGGCCCTCTCCAGCGGCATCCATCACCCACACGATGTTTTCAGACTCGGTCCCGAGTGGAAGAGGATTTTCTGCATCTCTCGAAGCTGTCTCGCGCTCGAGGGAGTCCCCACTCGCTGGGGTGCTGCCTGCCATGTCCTCTGCCCATGCTGCCCGGCGCCACACGTTTTCCACGCCCCCGGTCAAGGGTGGCACCGACTCTTCGCCATCGTCCAGGCTGTTGCCGCCGGGGTATGCAAGTGCCCATGCACGCCCGTGCGCAGCTGTTTTCGCCCGTACCTTCGCGGACCGCAGCACCCAAGACCTCACGCTACTCGCGCTGAACCGGGTGACACAAAAGGTAAGCACTTTGTTCAGTTCAGGATTACCGAGTTGCGCGATTTTTCTCCTGCTACCCAGCAAGCCATATGACTACTGGCGCACTTTGACTGAGACATAGGCGCACGTTGACTAAGTCCTAGGGCACCACACAGGATTCGCCAAACTCCTTCTTCGACCCTTCACCCCCGCCACCTCGAGGCCTCAAAAGCTGGGGGTTTGATGCGTGCAAGCGACAGAACCAGCACAGGGCAATCGGAGGCGTCGAAACCCGGTATCCCGTTGGTACGGACGTGGAGTCTTGCTTCGACAAGGATTCCGTCCATCGGCCGCAGCCCGAACACACCAGCGCACGAAAGGCGTGGTGTCCAGCAGGGCGGAGGGCTGCAATACTTCGGCGTGCAGGGGAGAGGTGAGCTGCCAGGCCGGCGATTCAAGGGCTTACCGAGATGTTGCCAGATGCAAGGATCATGGCTGATATCAAAATTCGAGGCGCATCAGCCCACTTTTTATGCACAGCATAATTCATTTTTTAGCTAGTCAAGCGCAACATCTTTCTGTCCCCTGAAACTAGCGCTCTTGACTCCACAGCGACATCGGACACATGCAGTGCGTCAAGTGGTAACACTTGACGGCGAACTCATTTTTCCGAGTACGATACATAGCACTGTCACGATATCAACGGCTACTGAGATTTACCTTGCCATTACAACGCTGCTGTCAATGGAAGGACAAAGCACTCGTGGCCAGCAATTCGTCTTGAGTGCGATTCTATGAGAGCTACCCACAGAAAGTACCGGGGTGCTGCGTTCTATCGACTTGGCCATCACCTTGGGGGAAGGTGACCAGTTTCAGTTGAAATACGCGGCGCCGAAGGCTGTGGTGCGGTCATAGTACGACGTGTCTCGCTTTCGGCGCCTACACGTGTGTCCGAATCTTCGAAAGAGTGCGCAGGACGTGCATCAACAATAGTCCTAATCAGGCGATCCTGCTCCTCCATCCGCTTTTGCAAATCACCGAGCACCTGCAAGATCACGGCAAGCATCTCGTCGCGGCCCTTTGTCTTGCGCCCAGGCGTTCCCCTGAATTGACCAAGCCACCGCGTAGCACATTCAGGGACATCCAATCGGGTCTGTTTACTAAACCTGCGCGGGCAAGAGCGTGCACCACAGGCAAAAACGGTCGACGGGTACTTTGAGTGTGGGCGCACAGCAGTGAAGTGGGACCGGGCGAGACCGTGCGCGCAGCCCATGCTGAAAAGCTTCTACACACACTTCCAAGCTTGGCCGTCGCGGTTTTTGCCTTCCAGGCGAGGCCTCGTCGGTGAAGCTCTCCTTTAACTTTCTCATCGCATTCCAGCCGCGCCCACCGTGCGATCCCTCCTCATGGCCAACCAACAATTTCCGCCCTTCTTCTGCCACGCTACCCGCAGAATGCTCGCCGTCGTCGATCCTCGCCTCAGCCAGAGCTTCTGTGAGAGGCGTTGCATGTCGGACATCAGTAGCGAGGGGAGAGGTGTCACGAGAACCAGACTGTGCGCTGCGTGTCGACCCCCTTCTCGTTTGCGAGCGGCCTCGAACCGGCGACTCCCTTCCGATGACTTCACCCACGGAGCCTTCCGACAAGATAGACTCTCGTCGTTCTCTGTGCAGCGCAGCACGGTGCGGCGACGGCGGCCGCTCTATCCGTCGCTTCGTCATTTTGTCTGGGGCCTCCTCAATCTCTACAGGAATCGGCGACATGTCCCGACCAGACTGAGACCGCATAAAACGCCGCACAGCTACTGTCGTTGCCGTTCTTGGAGCAAGACCCTCGCTCTCAAGCGAAGCATGCCGAGCAGACTGCCATTCTTTTCGCATCTTATGCTCGCTTTCCACAGTCATGTTTTCGCTGGCAAGCTGCTGAGAGAAGGCTGTGCGCTTTTCCATTCGCTTCAGCAGCTTGGTCCAGCGCTTTTCAAGTGTTTCCAAGAGCACAGTATCGTCGGTAAGACCATTTGCGTTCAACACTTCCTGAAAGTCTGTGCTTTTCAGTACCATCAGGTCGCAAAAGGTCAATGCTCGAAGCGTCGTTGTGTAACGCATAGGCACAGGTTCAGTTGCCCCCTCTGTGTAGTTGAAAAGCGGCGAAAGCAGCTCGAGCTCATTGAAAGAACCGTGTGTAGAAAACGTTTCGATGGCAACCCCATTCTCGTCCAACACCTCAACCTTTCCCCCTTGAAGGATGTACAGGTCGCAGAATATCTCGCCATACCCAGTGATGACCTCACCCGCCGTGGCAGAGGATGGCTTTAGCTTGAGCGCGATTTCTGTAAGGATGGGCTCCCCCTCGAATACTTTGAACGTTGGCACCGAAAGCAGGATATGGTCATTGACGAAAGACACCACTTCCTTACGTAGCTGCGGAGTGAACTCGTTGAGGACCTTGTCCTCCTCGAACACAGTGTTTTTCCAGAGGTGCATACACTGCCGACGCACCTGGTCCGCCAACTGCTTCGGAATTTTGCGTAATGCTATGTACTCCTGCAGCTCACGCATGCGCTCTTTGAGCTTCAACTCTTGGCCTTTGATCGACGTGACAACAGATGCGATATTGCCCACGATGTATGCGAAAAGAGCCGACCCGACTACCATCGAGGACGTTGCGAAAAGCATTTCCATCTCATTACAAGGCACAATGTCGCCGTACCCCACAGTGGTAAGTGTCGTGAACGACCAGTAGATTGCGTTTGCGTACAACGATCCTAGCTTTGGCATTTCGACATCATCCATGCATGATATGTCGTCAGTTTTTAGCGAATACGCAGTAAATGTGTCGAGCTGCGGATCGCAGCAGCCAAAATGCAGTCGCGAGACCCATGAATTGCCAAGATTGGTGGACGCGATGAAATAGAAAATGCATGCCTGCATATGCGCTACAGTTCCCATCAGGAACAAGAGCCTGAAAAGCCCGATCACAGTGCGCAGCGACGGAAAGGAGAACTCGATCTGCTCCATGAAATTGGCGATTCGCAAAAGGCGCAGTAATTTAGTCAGGCGCAGAATGCGTAGAATGCGTAGACGCTCAAGGATTTCAAAGTTTGAGGCGGAGCCGCCGTCTGCGGTTGCAACACGCCGAATAATTTCCGCCGGGATTGACGAGACCAGGTCAATGGGCATCCATGACAGTGCGTAGTTAGCGAGAATGAGTTGTTTGTTCTTAATCTCGACACCATCTTCATTGATATACGATGTAAAAAAATTGAGAACGATCTCCGTCATGAAAAACACTTCAACACCCATGTCGATCGCCGACGCCACCACGCCCTTCGGAGGATCAAAAGTCATGTCGTAAGGCACCGCGAACGTGCAGTAGATTACTGCAGTAAGTGAGCAAAGGTCCCAGCACTGCCGAAATGTGCCACTACACGAAATAGTCAGCCACGGGAGACCGCCTTGCTGTCGCCGCGAAACTTGTGCTGCGTCCAAGCCGCGCAGCTTGGACCCAGAGTCCTTGCTGAGGTTGGCGAGCATGCTCCAAAGAAAAGCAGGAACTCTGCGTCCAATGCAGCCGTAAGAAAAGTTCGGCACGTAAACACGCATCAAGGTTTGCTAGGCAAATTGGAAGCAGGAGAATGATGGGCAAGTTGGATTGGCGATAGAGAACCTGGCTGCTTGTTGGAAAATGCTCCGCCGCCCTGCCTCGCTGCTGCGCCTTTCGGGAAAGACCCCACCAGATCGTGCTCCTTCGGGACCTCTCAAGGTACTGCTTCTCGCCACGGTGCCTTTCGACGCCTCTCCTCCACCCTCCTCATTCTTCAAGGAGCCAGCACGCGGCAGCCCTGTTAGTGTGCCGTGCAATCCATGTTGAGATCCTGTTGAAGCCCGCGCAATCGAATCGACATGCTTAGATGTGTGATCATCTCCTGTTGACCGCCTCGCTTGCGTCCGTTTCTTGTGTGTGCCAGACTTGCCGAGTCCCTGTCGTGCTGATGATGCAAGCATTCCGTTTAAGCTCGGGTACCCACAGGTGGGGCAGGATAAGGCCAAGGGCCTGACAAGTAGACACCACGCTGCGCTCTGCCCCGGCCCAACACCTACGATGGCAATATCTTGGCCACACGCTTGCACTTATCCTCGCTTCTTTGGTGGTCAAACAAATTTCGGGGGCCCGCCTGGTCCCTGGAGGGTGGGCCGACGACAGGAGTCACAAGCCTAAACTCAGGCCTTCAGACCGCAGCGGTGCAGGGCCTTCCTTCTGTCGCTGCCGTTGCCGCCACACGCGGCTAGCCTTCCCATTTACTGCAACCCTCGCTGCACCTTCGGATCGCTCCCTCGCGTCCTCTCCTCCCCCCTGTTCCCAGGACGACCAGAGTGTAATTAGTCAACCGCTATGATACTCAAAAGTACAGAGATCCCAAGGCACCCTCAAAAGCTCTCCCCCCATGGTAATTGCCTGCCGAATGTTTGCAGCGTTGGGCACGCGATGGCGCCCTGGGACCTGCAGGCGCGACTAGCGATGAAAGTTTTCCAAGTAACGTGCAATTTTTCAGGCTGATTTCTCAGCCGGTAAGGCGAGAGCATTTTGCTCTCGCTGTGCTGCACAAACTTCCCCTACAAATTCGACGCCCAGCTTCTCGCTGCGGGCTTCTGCGAACAACTGAGTTAGCTAGGTCTCGTGCAGGGCTCAGGTTCATTTTCAATCTGTGGGCTTCTGATCGTGTCGCAGTCTGTCTCAGCCTTCCTTTCAACAGTGCCGTGTTTACGGCCTGGTTCACTTCCTGCGTTCAGGTGTGGGCTTTGTGGCCTCGAGGCAGCAGACGCCTCAGATTCCGATACCGGTCAATCTGCACGATCAAGTCTAATCTGTTGCCCAACATGGCAGGTGGAGCGCTTATCCTGTTGGTTCGTCATCTTTTGCAGGATTTCGCTACCATTGTGGAAATCGAGGGTTACGCCGGAGGCCGTTCCCCGTATTCGCACAGTTTGAAGGGATACGTGGAGGAATGATGGCCAGACTGTTTGGTGGCACTATCTCTGGCACAACAGCAATGATGGACGACCCTGAGGCGCCATTCACTGATAACGCAAGTTCGTGGGACGACCTGCGCAAGAGGCTGGAGAGCATGCAGACGCCCGAGGAGCGCGCGTTCCGTAAGGAGGCACTTTTCCTTGTTCCGCCATTTCCCAGTCTTCAAAATTAGCAGAAACAAACGATCTCCTTCATAGCTGTAGGGGTTTGGGCATGCTGATCCAAGATGCGTGCACGCTGCAGCTTGCGAGCGGCCGCAGTGCAACGAACAGCATGGCGACGCTGCGGCTCTTCGATGCACCTGACGGGACTGAGCCATCCGTCACGCTCTATCGGGACAAGGCGGCATGGTGTCCTTACTGTGAGAAAGTCTGGCTGCAACTAGAGTGCTCTCCCACCCAATGCATTGAGCGGCATGGTGACTGGCGGTTGCGGGGTTGACACACTTGACAAATGCCACGTCACGTCTTTTTCTTCTTTTTGAGACATGACGTGGAGGTCCGTCGACCGAATTGGACAGGGAGAAGCGGATTCCGTATCGCGTCGAAAAGGTCAATATGCGCTGCTACGGAGACAAACCAGAATGGTTCATGCGAATGCAGCCGAGTGGGGGCATCCCTGTCGCAAAGGTACGCGGGCGTGTCATCACAGAGTCAAACGACATAATACAGGCAAGCACTCAACTCCCGGAGCCTGCCGGTACTCGATGAAACATAGAATTTCGCCCCAAACGGAATACCGGGGCAAAATCTCGCTTTCCATCGAGCGCATCCTCACGCCCCCCTCCATCCCTCTCGATCCCGGCTCTCTCGCCACTGCCCTCATGAACTCGCTTCCCGCTGTGGGGCGTTGCAGGCGCTTGAGGACGAGTTTCCGGATCACAATCCACTGCTGCCTGCGGCGGGAGACCCGCACGCGCCGCGGGTGCAACCGCTGCTGCGCCTTGAGCGTGAAATCTTCTCCTCATGGTTTCGGTGGCTTGTTTCCGGGTCGCGTTTTGGAGACGCGCAGATGAAGAATTTCGAGAGTCTCATGGACCGCGTTGACGCAGAACTCGCTCAGGCTGTGGATATGCAGCTCGCTGCTGGTGGCATGGGCGCCGGCTTTTTTCTTGGCGACCGAATGACGCTTGTGGACTGCATGTTCGCGCCCTTCCTTGAGCGTATGGCAGCCTCGGTGCCATACTACAAAGGCCTCGTTGTGCGGGGCAACGAGCGCTGGCCGCATGTCACACGCTGGTTCGACGCCATGGAGACTCGGGAGTCCTTTCGCGGCATCCAGAGTGACTACTACACGCATGCCCACGACCTGCCGCCTCAGATCGGTGGCTGCCGGCCGCATCCTGAGGCTGAAGCATACCGCTCGGAAATTGACGGGGAGGGTGGCTCTTGGCGACTACCGCTGCGGGAGGGCGTCGAGCCTCTGCGGGCAGGCGCCCGAGACCAGGATGCGGCGCGGCGAGAGGCAGCCGAGCGCGTGATGGCCAACGCACAGGGTCTGGTGCCCTTCATGCTTCGCGCGGTAGGCGCACCAGGGCGGCCTGTCGGAGCGGGGCCGCTTTCGGACCCGCACGCCCAGCCAGATCTCCGCTTCGCCAAACAGGCCGACGCCGCCCTACGTCACACAGTGGAAGCACTGCTTTCACCGTCCAGCGCGGAACCAGTCTGTCCTGCTTTATCGCCGGGCCTTCCGCCGAACACGACGCGAGCAGCTCTCGCTTACCTCCGCGACCGTGTCTCCGTTCCTCGTGACATGTCGTTCGCTGCTGCACGCCAGCTTCGTGCGTATTTGAACCTCGTCAGTGACGGACTCTGAGCTCATGCATCGGTGCGATATTGCGAATGCGTGGTGCCATGGGCCTGTGTCATGCTGGGCGCAGCTACTCAACGTGTAGACTTGCATGCAATGGTGACATTTCAGGAAGAGTCAAACACAGAAATGCGACCCAACATTGGCGAGGTTGGCTCATTCGATGTGCAGCGCACGCGCGAGAATTACGGCTAGGCCGCGGCCAACTTGAACCAATTAGCCTCAATCACCTTCTCCAATGTGATGGAGAGAGTGCCCTTCGAGAGTGTCCATGAGCATTCGTCGGGCCGGATCTAAAGAGAGACCCAAACAGGAAGGAGTCATCAGTATTCTGGACTTGAAAGTGTGCTAGCGTTTGCCTGGGAGATGTTTATCAAAGGAAAATTTTGGAGAACCTTGTCAAAAAGCTGCAGGTTCAACACTTCCTCGCCCTTCACCTGCGCAGCTCAGTCTCATTGGATGTTGAGGTTGCCGGTAGTGCCCGCTGGTACGATTTGCACGTTGCATGCGGGGTCGCAAGGGAGACAGAAAGGCGCATCGGTTCCCGCATCACGACCGTCCACACCTTTGCCTTGACCATGCTGGCAAGGAACGTGACGGCTGCCTCCTTGGCGCGCAACGTGTCGTCAACCTGGGCGACGGCACGGGTTGTGGTGAGTGCACGAGATTGCATCGGCACGGGAAAACGAGCTGATCAAGGAAGATGACCACCACGTGGGCCATGCGCACCTTGATATTGATTTCGATATCACTCTCCGTCTGCGGACCCAAAAAAGGTGTCGAGTAAAATCGCCGTCGCTATGCAAAACTGGGGTGGGGTGGGTGGGTGTGGGGTGGGGGCAAATGAGAGCGCGCAGATTTTGCCAGGGAGCTGCGAGTGGTCAGTGATCCCCATCGGAACTCTCCTGCGACCACGTGTAGCCATCACCCTGTCGCTCACCGGTAGACTCCGCCGATACAGCGCCGCCCTGCGCCATGGCGTCCTTGAGCTGGCGCATGTCCATTCCATACTCGTAATTCTCAGCAGCCGCACGCTTGAGCCACTCTGCAGAGCTGTCGTCCGAACACGTCGCATGAGCGCCACATGCTGCGCTGCGCTGAAGCAGAACAAGGCTCGCTGCGATGACCGTGTATGCCACACCCTGCGCGGTGAGAACGGCACCTGTCCAGATCCTTGAGCGGAAAGTCGATGTTTCTCATCGGCGACGGGTTGACCTGTCCGCGGGCACAAAGTATTTGTGAGCACACAGCACGCCGCACTGATGCAAAATCACCGCCCAAGCATACTGGCTATACATTCGGCGGGGGGGAGCCTGTGTACGCCCAATGAAGACATCGCCATAGAACTCCGTGTTGTCGAATCCGCACTGGGGGCGGCCTCGGGCGTCGGAAATCTTCAAGTGGGGGAGGGATCGAGGGAGGCAAGGTAATCGCAATCAGTCTGAGGGAATGTTTCGCGCCTGTGACGCAATAGCCGAGGCGCGCTTGTTGCGCGGAAGGCCCTTGAGGAGCCCCACCTGGTCGCGCGGTGCACACGTTAGAGACTCCCTCAAGTCCAAGGTAGGCACGGCGACTGAGCCCTGAAATAAAGGCTGCCATGGTACGCTGTCATATTTGGCTTAATCGGATGCCAATCCTGATCATGCAAGAAATTAGTTTGCAGTCAGATGATTTGAGTGAACCAGGGCAGCCGAATCTGCCTAGGGGCGGACCTCATCGAGGTAGAGGTACACTCCGCATGAGCGATTTGACTTGGCAGGACGCACGAGCGCGAAGACCTTGGATCAATGCAAAGACACCATGTAGAAAAGTCAGCCGCAGAGATGAAAATAGAGAGGGGGGGAGGGAGGGGTGTTGGCTGCGGCAACCAGTACGAGGACACTCTCGACGGGAGGGAGGCGCACCTCTACTGCGCCATCCGAGGCAGCAGCGCTTAGGGAATCCAGCCCGGAGGCGCCAAGGGTGGCCTGTTCGCCGAGATGCTGGATTGCTGCGCGCCTCGCCGCCTAATCGTGTGCAGTATACTGTATCAGGGTACTGAACACGGGCACAGGCAGAATGGCAAGATGCAGATATTGCGCCAGGATTTGAGAGGAGGCGACTATCGGCAGCTCGAACCTGCTCATCGATGCTTCCCCCGGAAAACATCGGCTTCAGCATCATCAGCATAGTATCTTCTGCCTGAAAGCCTGCACCGAAATCTCGAGTTTTATCCAGCAGCAGCAGTGCTTGCTCGCGCGCAGTGCAGCGCGTGCACATTTGCTTCCGTTCCTACTGAGCACGCTCTCCGCACCGTGCCCGGAGATTTCCTCAGGCTCGAGCGTCTCGTCAGCGGGGATCCGCACATATTTGAACTTTGTGTTTGCCCCTTTCGGAGGACCCCTGTCCCCTTCGCGGCCAGCCTGAAGTGCAAGACGGCGGTCCTCCTGAGCAAGACGAGAACTAGTCATCATCAGGTTCTGTGCGGCCCATTGCGCAGTGGGACTAAGGCCACGTAAACCGGGTATTATTTGGATCAGAACACACAGGAGTTTCAATGACCACGCCATGCTTCTTCAGAAATGCCATCTTCTCCTCGGTTGTTTCGCCGCCGTCCTTCATCCTCGCCTACTAGAGATGCAGGTTGACTTGAAAAGTTCAAAAGTTGACAATTTGACCGCGGAAAGAGATCTTCTACAGTACGCATCGCCCGGGATCCGCAGCGATGTCATGCGGGCCAGGGTGGCGGGCGGCCCGTCCGATTCTCGTTGTGTTTACAGCTCTCTCGGGTCTTGGAGGCGTTGACCTTCTGCCCCCGCGTCCGCAATCAATGACCTTCGCATTTCCAGGACCGGGAATGCAACATGCGTCCGTGACTGTTGCGGCAGACCGAAAGGTGCGCCTTGGGACGTTGTGGCAATTACCGCGGTGTGATCAACCACTGAGCAAGAAAATTCGCGACGTTGGAGTAGGACTGCATCGTTTCGTCGCGCAAGAGCACGGCTCGTCTCCGCGTCGGACCCGGTCTGGCACATCGAGGGGAACGTCCCATCATTGGTTGGGCGAGCAGCCGGTCGGACGACGAAGACTGCTGCTCGCCGCCTCGGCAGAAGTTGCAACCGTATTCGTACTTGGGTCAGAGCCGACGTGCACGACCGCTGAAGTTGAGACCTCTGTGTCTGGGAAGGAGCTAATGCAGCGCCTGAGCTGGCAAGACTCTCAAATGAACATGAAGCTTGGCAGTGCCAAGCTTGGGGACCGCGCCGCCGTGCTTGATCTTGAGCCATGCGGTGGAGGCTACTGTGTTGAGTTTATGGTGGACGGCAAGGGCCCTTTCCGTGCAGTCGTCGACACAGGCTCTCCATTTTTCACCATCACAGGCGGCTGCGGCGGGGGGTGGGGCTGCTTCACGGGAGAGGGCCAGCCTTCTGGCCTGGTGCGGGCCAATGCCACTGGCTCACTGCCTCGCTTCGATTGGTCGTATGCCTAGCCATATGTCTGCTTCGAACTGACCGGCGCGAGCGTGTGGCAGGCGCCAACGTTTGAGGTGTATGCGGGACAGCAGGGCAAGGTCGTTTGGAGGACGGGGCTGATCAGCTTCCCAACGGCAACTGGCACCGCCCGCGCGCGCATTGGAGCATTTTCAGGCTCCGGTGGTGACAAGGGACTCTCGCTGACGTTTGGAGTTCTTTCATCGCGTCTCGTCGCGCGACCCGGCGGCGTCTTTCTTGGTTGAACAGCCACTGCGAGCCCCACCAAGCGCGCGATTTCTTGCTCTGCTTTCCTCGAACCCTCGTGAACGCGTATGCAAGGGTAATCAGTTGAGTCCACGTGATCCGATACGCAGGCCTCATTAAGGAGCGTGAGTCCGATATTCGCCCTACCTTTCTTGGGCAGACAGAAGTGCAGGTGAGCGTGCCTGCGGCACGAAAGGATAGCATGCACTGAAGTTTTGTGATGCGGCTTTGCTGGACTGAAGAAACTCTGTTTTAGGCATTTCGTCTTGACCTAGCGTCGCGTCGCAAGCAGCTGTCCCTGAGTTTCAGCCCACTTCTTGCCCCTGGAGCGCCGATTGCGATTCCGCTGGTCGACTTGCGCGCGCTCGGGGATCCCGTGCAGCACTACGCTGCACGAGCGACGGCAATCACGTGTGCCGGGCACATAGTCGGTGCTGCGCGGCCCACATATGTCATTTTCGATACGGGAACGACGGGTCTGTCACTTTCGCGCGATTTGTACGAAGCGGCCTTCGAGGTGGCTGGGGGCAAGTCGCCCTGGAGCAACGTACGCGTGTGCTTCACGACCAACGACGGCCGCGTCCAGGAGCTTGGTGCACGCAATCCAATTACGCTTCCCGTGGATGTGCCTTGGCGTGACTTTGCCGAGCGCTGCTCGCTCGTCGTCGTTGGCCTCTCATTCCTTGAAGGCTCTGTGCTCACGATCGACACAACAACAGAGCAGGTGTGTGCTGCGCAACTGCTTCCACCCCTGCCTGCACTTCTCGCCGTCTTTTGAACTCAAACCTTGGGCACTGAGCCTAGCACGAGACGCGGTCACGGGTGGGTTGGGCCACAGATGGAAATCGCGCAAGTGTCATTGCCCCCTGAGAAACCCGGGCTGATCGACCCCGGTAACTGCGAAAGCGCTTACCGTTTCGGCGAAATTTCGTCGCGCACGACGGCTTGCAAAGATGAGTCGTGATCGAGCCCCAGTAGTGCGCGTCACAACATCCGCATCGCATCCATGCCTGGCAGAACTCGCCTGAAGCGGTGGTAATTTATGGAGATTTTGACTTTGTTGTGATCCACAACAAAAAGTGCTTTAGTGGCATCCTCACCACAAAAATTGACACCATGCCGCACGTTCGACGACCATAGTTCATCAGACGTTGATGGGAACGACGACAACAGGGAGCATAACAGGGATAGATACGTTTAATGACAAACAGTCGCAAACCGCAGAGCGAAAAACTGGCGACGGGCGGGGGCCGGGGGACCACAGCAGTGAAGCCGGATAAACAGGCAGTTTTACAAGTTCGTATCAGCTCACACGACGAACCCGTGTTGTATTAGCTGTATCGAATGCGACTTTATTCACACGGAGTGCTTTGTACGCGACGTTGACCTCC
>ENA-UOXV01002094-UOXV01002094.1-marine-metagenome-genome-assembly--contig:-NODE-2094-length-26522-cov-6.979673_pt1 | contig 26522 bp, 18 predicted proteins | sample MGYA00238165_ERZ766961 | MGnify/ENA primary metagenome ERZ766961 (study PRJEB28924, sample SAMN03173240) | marine metagenome | biome: Marine; feature: Water; material: Subsurface seawater | place: North... | reverse complement strand
CCACGCTGAATTTGTGAACAGTCAAGTGCCGATATGTTTCGCCTGGATTTAAGACGCAACTTTTCCAACCATCTTCTCCTTGATGATTAGGACTGTCAGGGAAAACTTGCGTTTCTAAACACAAACCAGATCGGAGGGGATAAATTTTCCCTGAATGGCCTGAAAAACTTCCATCTAAATAATTTCCTGAATAAAACTGAATTCCAGGTTGATCTGTGTAGATATCCATTTTTCTTCCTGATGCTGGATCCCGTAGAGTGGCGGCATGTTTAAGCTCACCGTTATCATTCTCAGGTCCACTAATTACCCAAGTGTGGTCATAACCTTTCCCAAATTTGAGTTGCTCATGATTCTGATTGATCCTATCACCAATCACATATGGGGTTTTAAAGTCCATAGGGGTTCCGGAAACTTTCGAAATTGAGACAGGGATATTAGTCTCGTCAGTTGCCACAAACTGATCAGCATAAAGAGTAAGTTGATGATCAAGGATTGTGGGATCACCCTCTCCAGCGAGATTAAAATAAGTATGATTAGTGAGATTGATTACGGTTGATTGATCTGTGGTGGCAGAATAACTAACTTTCAACTCATTTTCGTTCGTCAGGGTATATGTTACCTTGGAAAGAAGGTTACCTGGATATCCCTCGTCTCCGTCCGGGCTTCTCATCGTAAAAATAACACCCGTACCTGTCTCCAAAATTTTCGAACCCCAAACAATCTTATCGAATCCGATTTCTCCACCGTGGAGATGATTTGGCCCATTATTTTTGGCAAGCTGATAATTTTTGCCATCTAAGCTAAACTTTCCCTCGGCAATGCGATTAGCATATCGACCGGCAGTACAACCGAAATAAGGACTTTTTTCACGATAATCATCCAGTTTAGAAAATCCCAATGATACATTCGCAAAATTACCATCCCGGTCCGGTACCATGATATCTTTTACCGTGGCACCATAATCTAAAAGAGTGACCTGCATTTTATTAGCGTTGGTAAGAACGAATTGACTTACCTTTTTACCATCAGGCATTTTACCAAAAGGAAATTTTGCTACTGTCATTGGCTTAACTTCTGCTTGTTTTTCATTAGATAGACCTAATTTATTTTTTCCTTTTTGGTAAACTATTTTACCTTTTTCAGAAAAATAAGATCTACTTGCATTAAAACGGTCTTTCGTTTGTTGGGAAAATTCAGAAATCGAGCAACCAATCGAAAAGTATGCTAGGAGAAAAAGTAATAAAATGTGCTGAGGAAAATAATTCATTATTTCTTTTTGACTTTAAAATATGTTTTTTTAAAGAAAAAAATCATATTTTTCTCCGAAATCGATTTTCAAAATCTCTTACAGGAAGCTCAAAATAAGTCGGGCGACCCTTTGGGCAAGTATACGGATTTCGACAAGCGAGTAATTGGTTTGCAATCCGAACCACATCATTTTCGGAAAAACTATTTTTCAAACCAAAACTTTCAGTTGCCTGTTTGCTAATGGCTTCTTTTGCAAACTTCTCAATCTCTGTTTCTCCTCCAGAATCAATCCCAATTTCTACTAAATCCAATAAAAATACCTTTGCATGTTCGGGATCTATCCAAGTCGGACACTCAAGAAGGCGATAAAAATTTCTACCAAATTCCTCTATTATAAAACCAACATTCTTTAATTTTAATAATGACTTTTTTAAAAAAACGCTTTCAAAAGAATTAAGTTCCAAAGATTCTGCAAACAGAAGTTTCTGGCTTTCGCCTTTCTTTTTGGCTTCAAATGAATCTTCTAATTGCTCATATCTAATCCTTTCATACGCTGCCCGGCAATGAAACCCAACGATACCTTGTGATGTCCTAAATAAAGCCATACTTCCATGCGTATTATCAATCAAGTGCCATGATGCATTAAGGTCATTCCGTAATCCGACTAACTGCTTTTGTTCATTTCCATCAAGTTCATCGGATAAAGAATCAACTGGGCGCTTCGGTGAGCTTAATGGTTTATCAACTGAGTCTTGCGAGAATACAATTTCAGGATTGCGAGAAGAAGCAACAAGAGACTGGCCCTCAGGCAGCACTTTTAATTGTTTCAAAACATTTTCATCTATCTTTGGAACGAATTGACCAGATGTAAGGTCTTTTTCAAGATCTATTTGGGATTCCTTTATATTTTTTTCACCAGAGAATTCTTTAACAAATTTAAGAATAGATTTGATCAGAAAGGTACGAACATTCGCCTCTTCTCTAAATCGTAATTCCCGTTTTGCAGGGTGCACATTGACATCAATCAGGGAAGGGTCGAGTTCTATAAAAAGGACAGCCGGAGGAAATCTACCTTTAGGAGCGTAGGTGTGATATGCTTCGAGCAAAGAATAAGATACCGTCTTGCTATCCACAGGTCTACGATTAACAAAAAACATCATTTCTTTTCTAGTCGGTCGACTAAAACCAGGTTTCCCAACGAGACCACTGAGTTTTATTTTATCACCCAAAACCTCAATTGGCGTTAGGGCTTCTGCTAAACTCTTACCAAAAATTTCACGAACCCGATCCAATAAATCTTCACACGCAGGAGATCGAAATATTGTTCTGCCTCCTTCAAGTAAGGAAAAAGTAAGGTTAGGGTGAGCCAATGCATATAATTTACAAAGATGAATAATATGGGAAGATTCAGTTACTTCAGTTTTTAAAAACTTTCTTCGACCAGGAACCGAATTAAAAAGGTGAGCAACCTCAATACGCGTACCTTTTGGCATACCACACTCCTTCACATGAATCATTTTACCACCGTTAATTAATATCTCATTCCCTTCTGCGTTTCCATCGCAACGGGTCCTCATTGTAAAACGGCTTACACTTGAAATCGAAGGAATAGCTTCCCCTCGAAAACCAAAAGTTTGAACCTCATTTAAATCAGAAGCTTTACGAATTTTACTCGTTGCATGCCTTTCCAAACAAAGTAGTGCCTGGTCATGACTCATTCCAGTTCCATCGTCTTCAACTCGCAGGTAAGACTTCCCTCCGTTGCGAAATTCAATCTCAATCTTGCGTGCTCCTGCATCAATACTGTTCTCCAATAACTCCTTGATCACTGCCGCGGGACGCTCAACAACTTCACCAGCAGCTATTTGGTTAGCTACTCGATCTGATAATATTCGTATTGAAGGCATTGCCTTTTCGTAAAGTTATGGAACCATTGTGCCAATTGGAAAATACGAATATTTATATTCAAGCTTGGGAAAAAGTACTATCTCTGACATGAAACAGGGTAAATGAAAAATTTATTGTCCGACGAACCAAGCCTTTATCTCCAACAACATTCAAAACAACCTGTTAACTGGATGCCATGGGGAAAAGATGCTTTTGAACTAGCTCATAAAGCTGATAAACCTTTAATTGTTTCAATAGGTTATTCCGCCTGCCACTGGTGTCATGTAATGTCAAAAGAGTCTTTTGAGGACACTTACATCGCATCAATCATGAATAGGCACTTTATTTGTATCAAAGTAGATCGAGAAGAAAGACCAGACATAGATCAAACATACCTCGAAGCAGTTCGAATGTTCAACCAGTCAGCAGGTTGGCCGCTCAATGTGTTTTGCCTTCCTGATGGACGTCCTTTTTGGGGTGGGACTTATTTCCCAAATCAGGATAATGGACAGGAGATAGTGCCTTGGCCTCAAGTATTAATGAGAATTTCTGATCATTTCAAAAAAGAACGGCATGAATTAGATGAAAATGCTAGTAACGTGGTAAAAAATTTAATTCATGCGAACAATGCTCTTTCCTCGGTCGAAAGCGAATGGAGCAACGATCTTCTTTTATTATCTGCCAAAAATATTTGTGACAGTCATGATGATAAAAATGGTGGGTTCACACCTGCTCCCAAATTCCCCTCTCCGATGAAAATAGATTTTCTGCTAGCCATAAGAGAATCTCAGTCAATTCGAACAAATCAAAAACTTGCTCATCAAATTGATCATTCAATTAAGACCACACTTACTAAAATGGCGAATGGAGGAATATACGATCAAATTGGGGGTGGTTTTTTTCGATATAGTGTAGATGAAAAGTGGCATATCCCTCATTTTGAAAAAATGCTCTATGACAACGCCTTGCTTCTATCCAGTTACTCCCGTGCGTATCAAAGATTTAAAAGTCCTATTTATAAGGAAAAAGTAGAACAAACAATTCATTGGCTTATTCGAAAAATGACTGATAAAGATGGTGGCTTTTTTTCGTCTGTTAATGCTGACAATGAGGAAGGAGAAGGAGAATATTATTTTTGGCAATACGAAGAACTAGAGAAGGTTTTAGAAAAAGATGATTTTCAAAAATTCGTTGATGCATATTGGGTAAGCGAGTCTAGTAGCCTGGAAAATGGCAAATCTCTTCCTATCCTAAAAAATGATTTTCAAAATAATTCAATATCATTTGATGGAATTAAAAAGACGCTCCTTGAAAAGCGAAATGAAAGACCAGAACCTTGCCGGGATAAAAAGAAAATAACCTCATGGAATGCACTCCTAGTAAGAGGATTTGTAGATGCCGCACGAGCGTTCAATCGAAAAGACTGGGCCCAACTCGCTTATGACCTGAACAAATGGATGACAAAAAACCTCATTTCCAAAGAAGGGGACATATGTTCTATTTTATTTGAAAATAAAAACCTGTCATCTCATGCATATCTTGATGACTACGCGTTTTGGGCTGAAGGTTTGCTTAATCTTAGTTCAATAAGTGACTCAATTATAAGCGGTAGTTCCAAAGAATTGATCTCAGACGCAGAAAAAATTACACTTATTGCACTTGAGAAATTTAATGATCCAAAATCATGCGGTTTTTTCTTTAATGAAGATGAAAACATCAACCCTGCACAAGTAAGAAAAAAGTTTTGGTATGATAACGCTACGCCCTCCGCTAACTCTTCCCTGCTCAATATTTTTTCTTCACTTTACCTACTGACCGGAAAAGAAAGTTGGCTTAAAGAATACCAAGTCTTACGAGCAGGGTATCCAAATCTTACTCGGCAGGCACCTCACGGCATTGGTCACGCTCTGCGTGCAATCTCAGATTATGAGATTGGAATATGTAAGATAACCTGTTCTCCCAATCAAGTTGAAGAACTAATGTCCGAAATTACCAAACACCCTTATCGTATGATCTTTATTTCGACTGGAAAAAAAACTGAAAATGACCTTACCCTACAAGTGGGTAATGATTTTAAAGAGAAGTTTAAGTTGCCAAAAGATTGTCTAAAAAAGATTTTTTCTTAATCCTCAGTTTTTTTTTGTTTTTCAATTAAACGGCTTAAAGATCGACCATCCTCTTTCACTACTTTCTCGGCAATTTCCATTACATTGTACGATTGATCTTGAAGTGAAGCATTAGCAACTTGAATAGCTGCTCTTATCAATTTAGAATCAGTTTTTATTCGCAAACCAGTCCGAGACATTACGCGCTCAATACCATCGAGCAGGGTTAAATCTTCCTGCGTTAATGTAATCGTGCGTACTACCCTCTTAGGTAAATTCGGAGCTGCATTTTCTTCCATACAAAATTAGTAACTAATGACAAAATACTTGTAAAACATAAATACGCCAAATCTTCACTTAATTATAATAAAGAAATTAAAGTTATGATGTAATCAGTTTTTTTAACAATTCTTCCAAACTTCTCATATCTGCCGAAAATTTCCGTATTCCTTCAGCTAATTTCTCGGTAGCCATAGCATCTTCATTTAAGTTAAACCGAAAAGTAGACTCATTCATTTCCATTTTCTGAATATTTGAATCCTTGGCAATTTCCTCATTAAGTTTAACTTCGATAGAAGAAAAATCATTCTGCATTTCCTCAAGAAACTTTGGACCAATTGTGAGTAAATCACATCCAACTAATTCTTTAATTTCACCTGTATTACGAAAACTCGCTCCCATAATCTCGGTAGGATAACCAAATTTTTTATAATAATTGAAAATTTGAATGACTGATTTAACACCGGGGTCTTCAATTCCAAAAAAATCTCTTCCGTATTCTTTTTTGTGCCAATCCATAATACGTCCCACGAAAGGAGAAATAAGTTGTGAACCTGATTCAGCACAGGCAACCGCCTGAGTAAGAGAAAACAACAGTGTCATGTTGGTATGAATCCCCTCTTTTTCAAGAGTTCTCGAAACTTCAACACCCTCCCAAGTCGTGGCTAGTTTAATAAGTACCCGCTCCCTAGAAACTCCATTTTCTTCATAAAGAGAAACTATTGAACGTGCTTTTTCTAGACTCCTATCGTAATCAAAAGATAATCTTGCGTCCACTTCAGTGGATACTCGTCCGGGCACAACTTCAAGAATAGATAAACCAAATTGGACAAGTAGTTGGTCGGTAACTTGTTCAACTTCAGTTTTACCATGGAGTTTTGCTCGATCAACAACCTCTCTAACCAATGATGAATATTCCTCTTTTTGGGAAGCTTTTAGGATTAAACTTGGATTTGTCGTCGCATCTCTTGGAGAATATTGCTTGATGGAGTCAAAATCTCCTGTGTCCGCCACCACTGTGGTGTGTTCTTTAAGCTGATCTAAAACAGAGATGGACATTTTTACAATGGATTACACAAGACAAATCTAATCAAGCGGAGTTCCTGTTTATGCAATTCAAGTCTTCAAAAGATCTTGTTAATCTTTCTACAAAAGCAGTTTCTCCACTCCTAAGCCAGGCTCTTGGATCATAATATTTCTTGTTTGGTTTATCATCTCCATCAGGATTCCCTAATTGCCCCTGTAAAAAATCTTTATTCTCATTGTAATATCCATGAACCCCGTCCCAAAATGCCCATTGCATGTCAGTATCTAAGTTCATTTTAACAACCCCATATCCAATCGCTTCACGAATTTGCTCGCGTGAAGATCCGGATCCACCATGAAAGACAAAATGAATTGGACGATCGGACAAACCATGTTTATCTTTAACGAATTGCTGGGAATTAAGGAGGATTTTTGGAGTTAGCTCAACATTACCTGGTTTATAAACGCCATGCACATTACCGAATGCTGCTGCCACTGTAAAACGATTACTCACACTTGTTAATACTTCAAACGCTTGATTAACCTCCTCGGGTTGAGTATACAAACGCTCAGTATCAATATCAGTATTATCTACCCCATCTTCTTCTCCACCTGTAACTCCAAGCTCGATTTCAATAGTCATACCTATTTTATCCATTCTCTCAAAATAGGTTTTACAGGTACTAAGGTTATCCTCGATAGGTTCTTCAGATAAATCAAGCATGTGAGAACTGTATAAAGGTTTCCCCTTGGTTTCGTAGAATCTCTCTCCTGCATCAAGTAAACCATCGATCCAAGGAAGAAGTTTTCGGGCAGCATGGTCCGTATGAAGAATAACAGGGACATCATATGCCTCTGCCATAGCATGAACATGCATTGCACCGGAAACAGAGCCTGCAATTGCAGCTTCCTGACCATCATTAGACAAACTCTTTCCAGCGTAGAAAACACCTCCACCATTAGAAAATTGAACCATTACAGGAGAGTTTAATTCAGCAGCAGTTTCCAAAACCGCATTGACCGAGTTGGTTCCAACTACATTTACCGCTGGTAGAGCGTAGTTATTTTCAAGAGCGTCATCGAAAATTGCTTGAACTCCATCTCCAGTAACAACTCCACCTTTAAATTTCTTACTCATAATATATTTTGTTAAATTAAAATAAAACTTCTCCCACAAGTATGCCTCGCAGGCAAAACTAAAAGTTACAGGTTCGTAGTTTAATCTTTATTTAGGTACTCACTCAAGTCTCCTGTCCCAAGTGCTTCTTCAACTTCATCTAATTTAATAAATGTTGTTCGTGTATGCGGTAGCTTGTAGCGTTTAAAAACCCCTTTATCGAGAAGATAATAGAGTTTTCTTGATGAAATTCTAAGAACTTTTGCTGCTTCCGCAATTCGAAGAATTTTGGGAACAGGTGGTTTCCTTAAACTTTCAAGATAGCTCTCCTGTGTTTGAACTGATCGCTCTATCGAGTGTATGCGTTGATTAATCGAATCCAATCTGTCTTTTATTTCCCCAAGAGCTAAAAATATAATCTCATTTTCGATCTCCGTGGTTTGCCTAATCCCTAACTCCTGTTCTTTTTCATTTCTAAAACGAACCGCATCAATCCGAGTACGAAAATATTTCCGATGTCTTTTTTTACGATAAATCCAAGTAATACAGTGAGAGGAAGCTCGGCCTGTTGCTATTGAATAAGATACTTTCATGTTAATTTGATCGTTGAATTCAAACTTAAGGTCTATAAAACATTTTCTTTGAACACTACTCAACCATTAAGAAAAAAATATGAGTGAAAAAAATTTCCCGGAAGTAATTAATGAAATACACACTAAGGATGACCGCTTTGGCAAAGGAGCGTACTATTTCATTAGAGAAGCATTAGATCACACGCTCAAGAATTTAGAAAAAAATAAGACAAAAAATAAAGGACATGTATCAGGTGGCGAATTACTTAATGGGATTCGCGATTATGCCTTAGATCGTTTTGGACCAATGACTATGACCCTTTTAGCGCATTGGAATATCAATAAGTGTAGAGATTTCGGAGAGATTGTCTTCAATCTTGTCGATCATGGGATATTGGGACGGACAGAAAATGATTCCCTGGATGATTTTGAGGGAGGCTATAATTTCCAAGAAGCTTTCGAAATCCCTTTTTTACCAAATAAACTCGATGGTAAGGATAAAATAAACCTAAATTAATTTTAATAAAAATTATCTCAAAACAAACGAGTAAATAACTCCTACCAAAGCAATAATCCCCAAAACTGCATACCAAGTTTTAGTCCGATTTTCATTTGTGCCTGTTCCAAATGCTCTGGCACTAATTTCACTTGGACTTGTCTCCCGATTTTTCATTTGCTCTGCCTTTTCACAAACTGGACAATCTTCCCCATCTTTGGAATGCCATTCAAAATCACATGTCTTGCAAACCCTAAACATATCACAACTATATTATCGACTATAGTTTTGAACGAGAAAAAAAACTTGCCCATCTTCCACTTTGTATCAAGAAAGAATGATGTTTTCTTGCCCTAAATATGTATTTCTCTAAAAAAACAGGAAATTATCCTAAGTTGTGGATACTTGCTGCAGTTTGCACATTATCCATTGGACAGCTTAATTCAAAGTCTTCACTAGAAGAATCCTTGGGTACAATTCAGTCCAAAGCTTTGAATGGGGATGCTCACTATCAAGGAATATTAGCTCTCTTCCACAAATTTGGTGAAAAAGGCCTTGCTGTTGACATTGAAGAGGCGAAGAGATGGGCGACATTATCAGCAGAAAAAGAAGGTGCCATTGGTCTATGTACACTTGCTGCACTTTGCCTAGAGACGGGCAAGATCAATAGAGGGTACTTTCTCTATGATGAGGCATACCTTCACTCCAATTTGCTAGCACTCTCCAAAAGCAAAGACCCTGTATCCCTTTACTGTCTGGGTATGGTTGAAATTGATAACCCACCTCGAAATTTCAAAAAAGGTATTCGTCATCTTGAATTATCCGCAGAAAAAGGGTTTGCTTCTGCACAAGCGACTTTGGGAATGATTTATTTTACGGGCATTGGTGCAAAGAAAAATTATCCTGAAGCAATTAAGTGGTGTTCACGAGCTGCCACAGCAAAACATCCTTTGGGAATGTTTTATTTGGGCATGGCATATGCAACTGGCAATGGTCTCGAAAAAAACGATGATTATGCCATAAGGTGGATACGAGCGGCGGCTGACCGAGACCTTGTTGTTGCTCAAACTACTCTAGGAATGAAGTTTTCTACAGGTGATGGTGTTAAAAAAAATCTGCAAACTGGCATTTACTGGCTTGAAAAAGCAGTCGAGCTTGGTTCGGCTGAAGCAAAACTTCAGCTTAGAAAATACCAAAATTATTTAGAGCGAATGAAAAACCCTCCTGCAGTTTATGAACCTGATACACAACCAAATTCGATTTCAGAATTGGCCAACGATAGTATTAGAGTGATTGATTCTAACGAAAGTATTAATGCATCGTACGGTCTAGATTCGAATAATAATTCTGAACCTTTCAATGATGTTGACCAAGCTATGTCCATACTTGTTGTAGAAAACAATCCCTCAAAAGCAAAAGCTGCCCTAAAGAATCTCGCTTTGGATGGTAATACTGAAGCAAGTAGACAGTTAGCTATTATTCACTACAAAGAAAATAATTTCACAGAAGCAAAAAAATGGTTTGAAAAAAGTGCCTCTAGAAATGATGTACCTTCCTTGAGGTACTTAGGTATACTTTACTTTTTCGGACAAGGTGTTAAACAGGATTACCCTGCTGCTGATATATGGTTTACCCAAGCTGCGAAATTGGGGGATGTAGAGTCCTCGAGATATTTAAAAGCTGTAAAACAATTCTATTAATTTTTTTCGTTTAAATATATACATTGCTAAATAGTTTAACTAGCTCGCGGTTGTATCGTTTAACTTGTTATTACACTTACAAAAGGGCTTATTGATCAACATCTCTTTGCCTTGCTGCATGATACGGGACTTACAATTGACAAACTTACATTTGTTTTTTGTAAGAAAATATTATTTTACTGAATTGATGGAAGTTTGAAAAGTTATTGTGCCCATTCTGCATCTCTCAAATCAAGTACAATATTGTTTGAACCAGGTACGAGATTAACAGATTTTGACCAAACGACTCCAACTTGCCCAAGAGGTGAAGTCCCGATAACAAAATAGTTTCCTGGCTTAATATCATCCAAATTTGCTTGGCCTATAGAATTTGTCTTCAAGCGTGCTAAACTATTAGTGGCCAGAGCGTTCCTTATCGATGAGGCTACGCCTGGGTAACGATAGCCCCGCTGTACAGACCTAGCCCACAATTCAGCAATTGATTTAATATTTTTATTGGGTGGGATCTTGATTCCAGAATCACTCAAAATAGAGGTTAAATCGTTCTTGACCAAGAAAAACTCGGAAAAACCAGCCGGTCTATTTTTATTATTAAGAAATTGAACTTGGGCACTTAATTGTATGCTAGAGTCACCAGCTGGCAATTGTTGAATGGAAGAGGAATTCAATATGGGGCTTCCCAATTGAACTTTTCGTGCGTTAGGTACTGGAACAGAGGGAACTGATGAAGAAATCGGTCTAGAATACCTGGGCCTTGTTGAAGAGACATATCTGTTAGAAGTATTTGATGTCAAAGGATTGTACTGTTTATAACGATTGGGACTCGGAATGGAAACTTGAATATTTGAGGAACCATCAGTGGATTTCAGAACCCTTATAGCTTCCCTAGCTGCAATCAACGCCTGTTCTAGAGAAAAAACTCTTTTCTTTGCATCATCTAACTCATCATTAAGTAGACCAACTTTCAGGTTGGCGGATTGCCCTCTTTCAACGATTTCTTGTTTTATATCACGGGACTCGGTAAGTTGCTTTCTTAAATCTTCAACGCGAGAGCGTTCCTGATCAAGTTGAATCTGAGCCATTAGGTTTTTTTGATTCAAATCGCGTATCCTGCGGTCCAACTGATCTCTCTCAGGGATCGAACTTGGAGACCTTAACTTCTCCATTAACAATTCGTTTTGCTCTTTCAATTGCTCGATCTCTTGATTTAAAGTATCTGAATTGAAACTAACCTCGCTAGGAATGCCCGCAGGTAACCCCCTTGCATTAGACATTGCATCCCTCAATCGCTCTTCAAGTAAAGCAATTTTTTGAACAAGATCTTGAGATTCCAGCATAGAATTTTGGGCATTTTGCTTAGCTCGAGATTCATTATTTTTAGCCGATTCCAAAGAACCCTCTAATCTTACAATTTGAGCACGCAATGTAGCATTATCGGGTTCTAGTCCAGGGACATCCAATTGAGATAATGCCAATTGCTCGGTCAAGGAAGCTATACGATTATCTCGGTCCTCAATTAATGCATTTAAGTTTTTGTTATCGGAGACCAAATCCTTAAGTTCAGAATTCAAATTAGAAATTGCATCACGCGACTGGTTTTTTGCATTTGAAAGTGTAATGTTCTGCAACCTCGAATTTTCTTCCTCAAGTAATGACACCTGATCTTTAATTTTGCTGAAGTTTTCCATAGCATCCTTAAACTCTTCATTCAAACGAAGGCTGTCATTCTGACTCGATTCCAACTCCATACGCAAATCCTTCACTTCAGGGGATTCCATCTCCCTTGCCGCAAGTAAATCCTGTTGTAAATCAACTAGTTCTTGCTGAAGTTCTAAAAACTTTGGATCATTTGCAAGGTCTCCTGAAACTTGTTGACCCGGCATCTCGGTTTCTGAAAGTAGTGATTCCATTTCCTTGCGAAGATTCTCTGAATTCCTGAGGGCATCCGAAAGTTCAGCAATTCTAGTTTGAGCATTTTCCTCGTTGATCTTTGCATCGGTGAGTAACTTTTCTAATTCTGGATTTTGTACATTACCTCGTTGGTTTTCCAACTCAGAAAGTCTCGCTTTTGTTTCCTCCAATTCAGTTTGAACTTCAAAGCTGTAGGAAACCGCATCTTGAAGCTGGGTCTGAAGCTTTAAAATTGAGGGGTCATTCTGAGCAACATTGGAACCTTTAGCATTTTCAAGTTTTTCTTTTAAAAAGTTAATTTCATCCTGAAGTAACTTAGTTTCAGGGTCGCCCAGTGAATCAATCCCAACATTTGAAATCTTTGCCTCCGCATCTTCAAGTTTTTGAGCTAACAGATCAACTTCTTCCCTTAGAAAAGTTGCTGCTTCTACCTGTGCTTCTTTTTCCGTCATATCAACAATTACATCACCTAACTCCTCCTCTAACTGATTTAACTTAGTGTCTTTTTCAGCTAATAAAGTTCTAAGTTTTTCTATTTCCTCACTGCTCGGAGTGTTATTAATTTCAACTTTTTCGAGCCTTGAGATAGTGTTACTCAATTGTTCCTGTAATTCGAGCCTTTTGCTTTCTTGTGAATCTAGTGAAAACTCTAAATTAGCGATAGTTTCCTCGGCTCTTTGTAATTCCTCTTCAAGATCGACCTTTGCTAATAAGTCTTCGTCTTGCACTGCTTCTCTTTGACTTGCTTGATTTTCTTGAAATTCTAAAAGCCGATTTTGGGCATCAATTAATTGCTTTTCCAAATCAGAAACCATGGCTATTTGATTTGGAACCAGACTTTTCTGTGCTAATTCAGCCTGTAAGTCGTTGGTCTTAAGTTTTTCCAAGGCAAGTTCTTCCTCAAGGTCAATTAGAGATAATACCCCATTGTCCTCAGCCATTGCTGACCGTTTTTCAAGTTCAGCAATCTGAGCTTTTGAAATTTCCAATTTTTCAATCAAATCAGCATTAGCTTTCTTAAATTCGACTCCTGAACCAATGCCCTGATCTCTAAGAAGTGCAATTTCAGCTTCGAGATCTTCCGTTTTCTTTCGCAATGCGAGTTTTTGATCATCGGTCTGCTGCAAGTCAAGTAATTGAGACTCCATCGAATTTGCCAATTGAGAGCGTAAATTATCGACCTCTAGGTTTACTTTTTCTGCATCCTCCAGACTTTCCTGTAAAATCCTGATCGTACCCAATGCTTCCTGTAATTGCGCAACCGCTTGATTAGTTTGTACAGATTCTCCTAACCCAGCACTTTTCATCCGGGCAATTTCCTCACGAGCAACAACCAACTCACTTTTCAAGTCCAGAATTAAATCTTTTGTGTCATTAGTGTAATCAGATTGGTTTTCTTGTTCGGCAAGAAGTTTATTACGTGTATCTTCAAGTTGATTTTCTAAAGACCCAATCATTCTAGCTGAATCATTTTTGTATTGCTCTGTTTCTTCCAAAGCAAAAACAAGTTCAACCTTTGCTTGATTAAGTTCTTCTTTAAGGGAATCAACTACTTGCTGAAGACTAGTTGATTGAGAGTTTTGTGTTTCCTTGGTTTGATCCAAAACAGAATTTAAATCCTCAAGCTGACCAGCAATAACCTTCACAACTTCCAACTCTTCCTTAAATTTCTTGGCTTTCTCTTTCGTCGCCTTTAACTCAACATCCTTCCCTTCCATTTCAGCTTCTTTCCGGGCTAACTGATCAAGAGCTCTTTTTTGACGTAATACAGCTGATTCCAGCTCCACTTTAAGGCCATTAATTAATTCAGAAGCTTTAGTTTGCTCTGACTCAAACTGCTCTGACATGAGTTTTATACGCTCTTCTGAACCAGCAAGATTTTTTTCCATTTCTTCTACAAATGGAATAGTAGGCAGTTGGCCAGTGGAAAGATTACTAAGTGAGCTTTCAGTTAATTGAGCATCCTCTTCAAGCCTTTGGATAGTTGATGCAAACTCAAACTCTTCCTTTGCCATTTTCTCGTTGGTGTTTTCCAAAACTTGCTCAGTTTTCTTTAAGGCAAGCTGGGAAGCTTTTAATTCCTGTTCAAGGAAGGCAACTCTTTCAATTAATTCCTTTCCTTCCTGACGGCTCATAGATTTAGCATTCTTAACCTCTCTTTTGGCATCGTTTAACTCGATTAAAAGTTTGTTGGCGTATTCAGGGTTTGGCCCCCTTCCACTTCCCTGGTTAATAAGTTCCATTGAACTTTTTAGCCTGGCGATTTGCTTTTCAAGTTCTTTCTTGTCACTTAATTCAATTTGCATCTTAGTAATCTCTCCAAGAGCTTTCCTAAGCTCGTCTTGCATACCAAGATAAGATTCTTGAGTAGGGTCAGTGGGAGCAGTTTTAATCATTTGCAATGCCCGTCTAGCATCATTGAGCTCTCTCTCTAGAGATGCAAGGCGAACAGAATCAGCAACCGAATTAATTGTTGCTGACTTTGCAGCATCAAGTTCCTTCCTCGTCCTATCCAATTCACTTGTTATCGAGCGTATCATTGCAGTCGACCTTTCCTGTTCGATCAACAATGCTTTTTTAGAATTTTGCAAATCTTCCTTGGCGGTTTGTAGCTCGTTTTCCAACCTTGTAATCTTAACAGTCACACTTTTTGCAGTGGGCAAATTCCCATCACCTGTCTGCCATAAACTGTCTCGAGACTTAGCAAGTTCATCGGATAACTGCTCGGACTCCCCTAATCTTGATCGAAGGGAAACAATTTCTCTGTATGCCTTTCTAAGATCTGACTGCATATCTGCTGTATCAACAGAAAGCTCAGTCTGAACAGATTTGGACACAGCTAATTCTGATTTAAGCCTACTAATAACATCTGACGGTTCGTCCCCAGAAATTTGATCAGTTTTAGCACGCACAAACCCAGCACTCGTATCAACAGTTGGAGAAAAACGACTTGAAAGATCTAAAGGCAATTCTTTTCCAGATGAACTTACTTTCGAAACAATTGGTGAAGAGGAATTTGTTCTAAGTGAATTTAGATTGTTTTTGGGTTGCACAGGAGGGACTGAAGGCAAGGCTTTAGACAGCAAATTATTACTCTCAGACTGCAGGGAAAGATAAGATTCAATTGAGTCTGAGAGTGCCTTTTGCGAAAGAATAGCGACGGCATCCATTTCGGTTTCCGTACGTTTCAAATTTTCTTCCAATACATTAAGAGCTGGTACAGCTTCGTCTAATCGACTAGCAAAATTATCTTTCAGATCCTGAAAGATAATTTCTGACTCTTTGAGACGTTCTTCAACGGTTAAGGAGACTTGTTTAATTTCTTTGGAACGAGACTCCCATTGTTCATTTGTATTAAGCAATTTCCTTTGAATGAAAAGAATTTCCTCATCACTTCTATCACCGGAGCTAAGAAGTTGTCGTAAATTACCAGTTGCAGATCTCTTAGTTAGATCAAACCGAGAACCACTTTGATCTTTTGAAACTTCGTTTAATCGATCTTTAAGCGTAGCAATCTTACCGGAAATTAAATCAATTTGATCTTCAGGAGATAACGACTGAGACTTTTCATCTTGGACTAATTGGCTAAATGCAAGACTGACTACCCCAATGAAAAACAAAGGGACACCAAGCCAACCTTGCCTGCATATCGAAAGACAGGAAAAATTCATAGGTTAATTATGAGGTTGAACGAAAACTAAGCAAGACCCTTATTTTATAGAAATAAAATCAATTTTGTGCCAAGAAAAATAATTTAATTGTAAGTTTTCACTAATTAAAATTGAACTCTAAGTAAAATTATACTACTTATATTCGAGTGCCCGGGTGGCGGAATTGGTAGACGCGATAGATTTAGGATCTATTGTCCTAGGGCGTGCGAGTTCGATTCTCGCCCCGGGCACCATTATTTAAAATGCATCACCAAGTGGACCTTGCCAAATTCCCAGTACCAATGAAGAGATGGCTAAAGAGATCATGCAAGGTTTGAATAATCCAAATTGAGATTTTCCCCAAACATCAGGGTCACTCTTTTCATCATCGTCATTAAAAGCCGGTTTGGGATGAAATGTCACTTCTCGTATCCACCCGAAGTAGTAATAGATCGAAATCGCTACACCAATAACCATAACAGCCAAAGAGAAATATAATTTTGCCTCAAAAGCGACTGAGATAAGAAGCAACTTGGCTACAAACCCGGCAAATGGAGGAATTCCAGCCAATGAACCAATACCCGAAACTAATACAAAGCCCATCCAAGGTTGCTTTTTTGCCAAATTCTCATAATGAGAAAATTCATGTTCTGTATCGTCTTCTAAACGGGCCAACGCCATAATACCAAAAACACAAAATGAGGCTAAAAGGTAAGTAAATAGATAAAAGTAAAGAACCCAAATCGCTCGATCACTGTCTCCGGCAAAATGCATCGATGCCATTACCGCAACTAACAAATAGCCAGCATGGGCGACACCGGAAAGACCTAGCATCCTCTTAAGGTTTTGCTGGGCACAAGAAGCTAAATTGCCAAAAAGGATTGTGAATGTGGCTACAAAACCAAACAAGGGAAGCAGGAAACTAGTCATTCCGAGAAGAGGACCATTTACTAAATTCATCAAAACAAAAAAACCAGCGGCCTTTGATGAAACTGCTAAAAATGCGGTAATCGGCATAGGAGATCCATGATATACATCTGCAACCCAAATCTGAAATGGTGCCGCCCCTATTTTGAAAGCTATTCCTGCAATAATAAGAACGACTCCGGCACGCAAAAGCAAATGATCAGGGTTTGCTTCGATTAAATTACCTATATATTGAAAACCAAGTGGATCTTGACCATCCGCCCCGTCATAAACGGCGCCCCAAGCTTCCGGACTTGAACCAACACCATATAAGAGAACTATTCCAAAAAGTAAAAGAGAAGAACTAAGTGCACCGAAAATCAAATACTTAATTCCAGCTTCTAAGGATTTTGAAGAATTTCGGTTGTACGCGACTAGGGTATAAAAGCAAATAGCAACTGTTTCTAAAGATACAAATAACATTACAAAGTTGTTACTTTGGGAAAGTAACATCAATCCTGCAGTTGCCAACATAGTCAGATGATGGAACTCACCCGAACGCAAACTTTTATTTTTAAGGTATTGATTACCCAAAACAGAAACAAGCAGAGAGGAAAAAAGGAAGAAGCTTCTCATTACATCACCCTGAATCCCCTGAGTGAGCATTCCAGAAAATGTATCGCGATCAAATGTATGGTGCCAAACAAGATAATCGAATAAGTGAACCCCCAAAAGGATCGCTTGAAACCCAATCGCAACTAAACCGCAAAGTGAAGTGCTGGATCCAGGTTTACGAAAGAGATCAAGACCTAAAACAAAAAGTGCACCTAAAGCTAAGCTTAGCTCAGGCCAAATTTCAGACCAAATATTCTCGTTTGAAAAAATCAGATAAGCATCCATCTTATTTAATAGAGTTATTTTGGGTTGGAATACCGATCTTATCGGACGAATAATTTGTTAAATTTCCATCTGTTGTAGAATTGTTTAACTTCAATAAACAACAAGGGGGAAGTGAAGTTGTCGTGAGTGAAGGTACACCCGAATACCTAGTTTCTATCTCTGTATCAATACGATCAGATATTCCTCGTGGCCAAAATCCGAGAAAAAGAAGTGCTATCAGAATAATGCCAGCCGAAACGATTTCTTGCGACTTCAAATCTGAAATTGGGTTTTTCTTAACATGTTCAAGTAACTCATCAGAGGGCGAGCCATAAAAAATCTTAGCAACTGCACGAAGTCCAAAAATAGCAGATATTATAATCCCCAAAGCAGCTAACCCAAGGAAAAGATGATGGTCTGTATCCTGACCTAGAGAAAGGAACACTCCAAATTCGCCCCAAAAATTCCCAAAGCCAGGCAGACCGATAGTTGCAAGTGAGGCAGCAATGAAAAAACAGGCAAGAATAGGAGTTTTTGTCCCTAAGCCACCCATCTCATTCATTTCAAATGTACCACTTCTCTTTTGTATCTGTGTGGCGAGAAGGAACATAACTGAAACCGAAAGACCATGAGCGACCATCAACATGACACCTGCACCTGCACCCAAAGCAGTGCATGCGGCAACTCCAAGAAAGCAATACCCCATATGCATAACAGAACCATAGCCCACCATGCTTTTAAGATTTGTCTGAGCCATCGTAACAAAACCGACAAACAAGATATTTCCCAAAGCCAACCACATTAAATATGGGCTCCATTCTCGTGCACCTTCAGGCAGAAGAGGCACAGCAATTTGAATCAAGCCATAGAGTCCAAATTTCTTGAGAACACCAGCATGCAACATTGAAACGGAGGTAGGTGCTGCTTCATATCCTTTGGCCGCCCAGGTGTGAAATGGAAATAAGGCAACGAGAGTACCGAAACCAAAAAGAAGCAGTCCAAAAATTTTGTACTCAGTGGAATCTGCTAGAGCAGTTTCAGCCAAAGCGGATGAGAGCGAAGGAAAGTCAAATTTTTCAGCATCAACTAAAACATTGAGTGCGACTAAACCACCAAGAGAAATCAAGGCTCCCAAGGTCAAGTAGATGGTAATTTCAAGTGCCACGCTGCGCCTGTCCCTCCCGCCCCAAAGTCCGATCATAATAAAGGTAGGAATTAATGCAAACTCATGGAAAAGGTAATAAAAGAAAAGGTCAATACTGGCAAAAAGACCCATTAAGCCAGATTGCATAATAAGCAAAAGGGCTAAATAAAGCCTTAAACGATCAGCACCAGAATGAATTGCGGCTAATCCAGCAGCAAGACCGACAATGCCTGCCATTGCGAACAAAGGAGATGACACACCATTGAGTCCAAGATGGAATGTAATCTTAAGTTCCTGTAGGCCCATTTGGGGGTAAAACACCTCAAAACAATAACCACCTAGTGCACTATCAAAATTTACAAACAAAATTAATCCAGCAAGAAAAGGAAAAATAAAGCCAATATAAGAGATATTTTTAACCACTGAATCTCTTTTTCCCAGACCGCTAAATAAAAGGATGGAACAAAGAGCAGGAACCAAAATTGATCCAAGAAGTAAAGTTTGATGGAATGACATTATAATAACTTTCCTAGTTTCCCAAAAGGCCTAATGCATATGCGATGAAAGCAATAGTGCCTGCGATGAACCAAAATGCATATGAGTGAATCTTACCATTATAAAATGTCTTTCCTAGTAGAGCGAAAAGACCAGCAACCCCTGCAGAACCCCTAACCATAAGTCCTGAAATGAAAAGTAATTCTAAGACCTCGAAAAAGCGGGTTAAGGGATCTTGGATCATCTTCACATAAAAGGCATAAATTTGGTCAAAAAAGAGTTTACTTTGACATAAAGAAAAGAAAACAGGTGCTTTCACAGAAAGTGGGTCAACTTGATCAACACGACGATAAAGATTCTTCGCTGTGATTACTCCTGCAACCCATGCAAATGTACCTAAAACAATCATCCATAAATGATTTGGCATCTCAGCAACTTTTGCTATGTCAGGTAAGATCGACTCAACAATAGCAATAGGGAAGATCGAATGGTATCCACCAACAATAGAGAGAATAGAGAGAAGAATAAGTGGCCCAGTCATCAAAGGACCTGACTCATGAGCATTTGTTGATTTTTCCGAACGAGGATCTCCTTCAAAAGTAATAAAATAGAGCCTGAACATATAAACTGCAGTTAAAATTGCCCCTGCATAAAGAATTATGAAAACTGGTAGATTTAAATTATAGGCACCGAGAAGAATAGCATCTTTACTAAAGTAGCCAGATAAAAAGTTAACTCCAGAAATCGCAAGGACTCCGATTAAAAAAGTGCAAGCAGTTATAGGCATTTTCTTTCTCAATCCACCATAATTGAAAATATCCTGTTCATGATGGCACGCATGAATGACTGAACCTGAGCCTAAAAACATCAGAGCTTTAAAAAATGCATGTGTCATTAAGTGAAAAAGTGCGATTCCGGGCATGCCGAGTCCAAAAGCAGCAGTCATATAACCGAGTTGAGAAAGAGTGGAGTAAGCAAGTATTTTTTTTATGTCTCGTTGAACAAGAGCACAGAATCCCGCATATAATCCCATTGCCGCACCGAGCACAGCAAGGAGTGTTAAGACCTGAGATGTGAACATAAAATCAATCCGTAACAATAAATAAATCCCTGCTGCAACCATAGTGGCAGCATGAATTAATGCGGAAACAGGTGTTGGACCAGCCATTGCATCCGGTAACCATACATGCAATGGAAACTGAGCGGACTTTCCAATAAAACCACAAGCCAGAGCCAAACCAATCGCAGTAGTGACCAAGGATTGATCAAAATCAATAATATCAGATAATTCAATTAGATTAACGGTACCTGCACTCCAATAAGTAAGAACGATACCAATCAAAAATCCAAAATCCCCAACACGATTAACAATAAATGCTTTCTTGGAAGCCTGTGCTGCCTCTTCGGTAGTAAAATAATGAGAAATCAGTAAGTAGGAACTAAATCCTACTAATTCCCAAAAAACAAATATCATGATCAAGTTATCAGCAACTGTGATTCCAATCATCGAAAACATAAATAATGATAAACCCCCAAAGTACCTAGCTTTTGCACCATCATCAGCCATATACCCTAAGCTAAAAATATGTATAAGAAAGCCGACAAAAGAGACCACAAAAAGCAATAAACGGGCTGGTGCATCGATTAAGAAACCAAAATTCAATTCCCAATTAGCCAACTTTATCCAAGTTCCCTGCCAAACAAAGGCTTCATTTTCACCTTGAAAGATCAGAAAAAGAGAAAAAACTAAAATACCTCCAGAAGTAGCGACCGATAACAAAGATGCAATATTTCCTGAATTACGAAAAAAGAGAAGCGTAACCAAGGCTGAAAGCAGGGGAAGAAGGAGAAGACTGAAAGCAATTGTTTCTGTTTCCATAGTATTAATTTTTCAAAAGGGCTGTATCCTCAGAAAACACACTTTTCCTTCTCTTGTATAACGCGACCAAAAGAGCTAATCCTACAGCAACTTCTGTCGCTGCTACTGTCATAATAAAAAAGACAAATAAACTTCCGTCCAAATTAAGACTTGTTCGAGAAAAGGATACAAGAGCAACATTTACTCCATTCAACATGAGTTCAAGGGACATTAGAACTAAAAGTAAATTTCTCCGAATTATTACACCCAAGAAACCAATTGAAAAAAGTAAAAATGCAAGAATCAAAAAGTGCTGGGGCGTAATTGTTTCCATGATTAACGCCCTTCTGTGGGTAACGATTTTTTACTTAAAACAATTACACCTACCATAGCTGCTAAAAGTAAAAAACCGGCAACCTGAAGGGGAAGCATATATTTTGTAAATAACCCATACCCAAAATTTTTAACGGATGTGGCGAAAAGCAAGGAATCTCCATTTACATATTGAGAATTTTCTATAGCAGGCCAGCTGGAATTATCACCAATACTTGTTCCAAATAACTGAAGTAAAAGAATAATCAAAATACTTACAGAAACACAGCCAGCAAAACCAGTAATTAGTTTTATTCGTGAAACCTTTCCGCCATCCGGACCTACATCCAAAAGCATTATTATAAAAAGAAATAAAACCATTACTGCACCGGCATAAACCAGCACTTGTAAAATAGCTAAGAAGAAAGCCTCCAAAAGAACAAAAAGAGCTGCCACGCTAACAAGAGAAATAATCATGAACAGAGCTGCTGAAACTGGATGCCTAGAAATAACCATTAATATGCCACCCCCTACTGCCAGTGTAGCAAACAAGTAAAAAAGCAAATCAACTGTATTCACAAAAGACTCTCCTCTTTAAATAATTTAAAAATTCTTTCACAACCCAAAAGAAAACAACCCTAGTGATCATTTCCATCATCTTCCGCGGATTTCTTTTTATCCCATTTGTAATGAGAATCAGGAAGAGTTCCGCCCAATTCATAAAGCTTGTCTTTTTTATTTATCATTTCTTCCCTGGTGTATCCGGAAGAGGAATATTCTTCTTGAAGGAAAATTGCCTCCTCTGGACATACCTCCTGACAATATCCACAATAAATACAGCGCAACATATTTATTTCAAATTCCTTAGGAGCTTTTTCCACATGAGCACGAGTATCATCGTCCTCCTCTACTGCACCAGGGGTAATTCTTATAGCTTTTGGAGGACAAACAAATTCACAAAGCTGACACGAAACACATTTTTCGCGACCATTTGGGTCTTTGACCAGGGTGGGAACCCCTCTATAATTCTTCGGTATTATAGGTTTTTCTTCTGGATATTGAAGAGTAACTTTTTCCTTAAACATGTTTGAAAAAGTTGTTTTTAAACCAGTTACTATTTGTGGCAAATAAGTTCTTTCGGACAACGAAAGAGGCTTGCGAGGTAGTACTACTGTTTTAGCCATATCAAAATTAGGATGCGGGTTGGTCTAACCATGTGACCAATAAGACATAAAAAATAAGATTTAAAAGAGCAAGAGGAAGCAACTTAGTCCAACCTAAGTTCATTACCTGGTCGTAACGAAAACGAGGAAGAGTCCATCGAATCCATATGAAGAAAAATATAAGAAATATAGTCTTGGCTAAAAACCATCCAATTCCAATCAAGGTACCTACCCAAGTCGAAGGCCAAGGATCTGCGACCCAGGGAAGGAAGTGCCAACCTCCGAGGAAGATAATTGTAAAAATTGCCGAACCCACAACAATGTGGGCATACTCAGCGACAAAAAAGATACCAAATTTAAAACCACCATATTCAGTGTGAAATCCTCCGACCAAGTCTGTTTCTGATTCAGGCATGTCAAATGGCAATCGATTAGTTTCAGCAAATAAGGCGATTAAGAAAATTAGAGCAGACAGCGGTTGAACTAAAAGTAACCATGGAGCATTTCCTTGAGAATGAACAATATCAACCAAACTTAATCCCATCGCTCCAGTCCCTGGTTCACTCACCCACAAGAAGACGGGCAATAAAGAAAGCCCCATTGCTAACTCATAAGAGATCATTTGTGCGGAAGAACGAATACTACCTAGAAAGGGATATTTACTATTAGAAGACCAACCAGCTAAAACTATTCCATAAACACCCAACGAGGAAATAGCTAAGATAAAGAGAATTCCAACCTCCAAATTAGCAAGCATCAATGGAATACTTTCACCCTCAGATGTAAAAAACTCTCCAAAAGGAAGCACAACCATTGTAGTCAATGCAGGAACAAGTGCAACAATAGGAGCTAAATTATAATATAGCTTATTAACATGACCCGGAATAATCTCTTCCTTAAATAAAAATTTCAATCCATCTGCAAGAGGCTGAAAAATTCCCATTTTTTTAAGATAGGGCCCTAAAACGGGAATAAATTCAACAAAAGGGAGCGCAGTTCGGTTAGGGCCTACTCTACCCTGCATCCAAGCACTAACTTTCCTTTCAGCAAGAACCGAATAACCGGCCATTGTCATAACTGCACCTATCATGAGTAGTGCAAATAAAACCTTTAGGCCAACTAGAAGAAGTAATTCAAAATCGAACATTTAATTTTGAGTATTCTTGTTTAGCTTGCTGGGCGAAAAGTGCAACGCCTTCTTTTCAACAAAATCTATATCATTCCACCTAGTAGAATCTAACTGAATTCCATCTGGAGGGATATCTGAATATTTAATTTTATATAAAGGATTTGTTGAAGACTTACCTAATTGCTTCCAAATTGTGACGAGATCTGTAGTTTGCTGCTTTTCATGATCCAGTGAATTCAATAAAGATGTGATAATATGAAGATCAGGAAGCAATCCAGCAGGACCAGGTACAGCTTGTTTGAATTTTTGTAATCTGAAACTCCGGTTAATAAAAGATCCCGATTTTTCAAAACTTGTTAAGCTAGGTAAAACAATATTTGCCTTGGATGATGTTGAATTTTCATGGGTACCAATATAAATAATAGAAATACCATTTAATTGATCAGGACTCAGTCCAGAATTAAAGAGATCCTCGCCAAAAACTAACAATATATTGATAAGTTTCTTATCGATTGCCTCTGAAATACCAGACAAGTCATCAGTTGGGTATTTAGATGAAAATCCAGTGACCAATGTACCCCGTAGATTCGGTGTACGGTCAGCAGAAACAAGTATACCATCATCATCACCAAAATGTCCTCGCAAAAACTTCTTAGCTTTAGTTGCTTTAGCAAGTTTAGTCAGTATGTACTGTTCTTCGACAGATGAATGACATGAACCGACAATTCCAACTTTTTTGTCCTGCAAAAAAGTTGCTGCCGAATTGATTGCACTTGATAAATCAGACTTTTCACCTTCGATGTATGCTGACAATAAACGCTTTTCGTCAGTTACAGACTTGTATAACTCACGACCACTGTCAGCCATCCAGCTATCATTGACAGAATCATTTCTACGGGGAGTAATTCTGTGAATAACGCCCTCTCTGCTGGAAACCAAAATATTAGAACCTGCACTGCTCTCAGGACATATACTTGGAGACTCTTTGAGAAACCACACTCTCATCTTGAATCTAAAGTCGGTACTAGTAAGAGCACCCACAGGACACAAATCCACTGTGTTTAAAGAATAATTGTTAGAAAGTTCTTTTCCGGGGAAACAGGTAAGTGTGGAAAAACTTCCTCGGTCAACAAACCCAAGGACATCATCATCAACCACCTCTTGGCAGAAACGAATACATCGTGAACAAAGAATACAGCGTTCATCATCCAAGGTAACTCTTGGTCCGAGTCTGGTCCGTTTTGGTTTAACATTTTTACGCTCAACATATCTGCTATAACCGCGTCCGTAATCAGTCGCAAACTCCTGCAATCTACATTCACCTGCCTGATCACAAATCGGACAATCAAGGGGATGATTAACAAGAAGAAACTCCATTATACCTTCCCTGGAATCTGTGACCATGGAAGATTCTGTTTTGATGTGCATTCCCGGGGTAACATTCGTCCCACAGCCAATCACTGGTTTGGGAATCCAGCCAATTTTTTGTACGCCATTTTCGTCCAAGATAGGCTCACCAGTTCCACGGTCACGCATCGGATTACCCATTTCAACTAGGCACATTCTACAATTACCTGCTACGCTTAATTGAGGGTGGTAACAATAATGAGGTACTTCAGTTCCATGAATCGCTGCGGCCTCAACAAGATTAATGCCAGCAGGCACATCAACTTCGTTACCGTTGAGATTTATTGTTATACTGGAAGTCTTTCCGTTACTGCTCATATGAAATTAAATCAATTGAAGAGTGGGTTTTGAATGATCGTTTTTCGCTTTTAATTCAAATTCATCTCGAAACTTAGCTATGAAACTTTGAGTTGGCCAAGAAGCAGCTTCTCCAAAAGCACAGATTGTTCTGCCTTCAATCTGATTTGCAACAGAAAGTAGAAGGTCGGCATCTTCCTCACGAGCATGACCGGAGCACATTCTTTTGGTAATCTTTCTCATCCACAATGATCCTTCTCTGCAAGGGGTGCATTGCCCGCACGACTCGTGTGCATAGAATGCATTAATGTTAGCCATAGCTTCAACCATATCAACAGTATCGTCCATTATTATAATTCCACCAGATCCTGACATACTTCCCGCAGATGCTGGACCATCAAAATCAAGGGGTATGTCATCTATTCCCCAGTCGAATTCCGTTCCATCCTTAAGTTTTCCGGTAAATCGCTCATCTGCCCGAAGAATTTTTGAAGATGAACCACCTGGAATTACCGCCTTTAAACTTCTCCCTGGCAAAAGTCCGCCACAAACATCGTAGATCATTTCGCCTAAAGTTAATGCCCCGCACTCAAATTCATAGTATCCCGGTTTCTTGACATGCCCCGACACACACCATATTCGAGTTCCTGTGTTATTAGGCTTACCGATCTTTGCAAATTCATCTCCACCCATCTCTAAAATGTGTTTAACATTACAAAGAGTTTCGACATTATTAACGATTGTGGGGCATTGATATAATCCAAGGACTGCAGGGAAATAAGGTGGTTTGATTCTGGGATTGGGCCGTTTACCTTCAAGCGATTCGATTAAACCTGTTTCCTCACCGCAAATATATGCACCAGCACCACGATGAACAATTAAATCACAGGAGAATGATGAACCAAGAATATTGTCTCCACATAAGTTCTTTTCTTTAGCTT
>ENA-UOXV01002090-UOXV01002090.1-marine-metagenome-genome-assembly--contig:-NODE-2090-length-26528-cov-5.858308_pt1 | contig 26528 bp, 23 predicted proteins | sample MGYA00238165_ERZ766961 | MGnify/ENA primary metagenome ERZ766961 (study PRJEB28924, sample SAMN03173240) | marine metagenome | biome: Marine; feature: Water; material: Subsurface seawater | place: North... | reverse complement strand
GCGCAGCGAGCTGAACGTGCGCAAGTACCCAGGAGTCGGCGCTCCACCGGCCGGGCGCGGCGGGCAGTCCGCCGCCGCATCCGTCAGGGTCGGGGTCTGCGGGGGCCGCGGGAAGCGCGGCGGCAGGCGCTGCCGCCGGGCCGGCGCTGCACCCGTCGGACGTGCCGCTGGTGGCGGCGACGTTCCCTGCGATGGAGCTACTCGACGCGGTCGCAGGCAAGCCGTCCTACACGGGGGAACTCCGCGACGGCTGGCCGCACGGGCGCGGGGTCACGACGTGGGCGGACGGGCGGGTGTACGACGGCGAGTGGAACAAGGGCGTCTTCGCGGGGCTTGGGACGTGCGTGTGGTCCAACGGCGACCGCTACGAGGGGCAGTGGCGCGACGGGTTCGCGCACGGGGTCGGGACGTACAGCTTCGCGACGGGCGACGTGTTCGAGGGCGAGATGCACGAGGACAAGTTCGCGGGTGTAGGGCTCCTGACGACCGCGCGCGGGTGGAAGTACCGCGGGGCGTGGGACGCCGGTAAGATGCACGGCGCGGGGCTGGTGCTCTCGGAGCGTGGCGGGAAGGCGCCGCAGCGCTTCTTCCGCGGCGTCCCCGCTGGAGGGCTCGAACCGTCCGACGAGGCCTACACCGCCACCCTAGTGCCCGCCCGCTCCTCCCCCTCCCATGGCCCCTCCTGCGGCCTCGATGGAAGGGGCGCGCCCTTGCGCCGTCGTTTGGGCGACTGATCCGTGCCGGTGAACGCTGCCTTGGAACGCAGGTGCGCGTGTCGGAGGTGCTCAACCGGGTGCGCGCCCAGACAGACGCGGTGCGCCGCACGCCGCCGGTCCGCGACGGCGCCCGCCCGTTCTCGCCGCCCGTCGACAGCACGGCGAGGCCACCAGCGCGCGCGCCCGTGGCGTCGTCCGGCGCCTCGCCCTCCCTCCGAGCGCTGCCGCACCCGGCGCCGGCGCCGGTGGTGCTCGGGGCGCGCGGCGGGGCAGGCGGCTGGCCCGCGACACACCAGCCGCCCGCGACGCCCGGGTTCACGCGCGGCGGGGGGCAGCACCGTGGGGGGGGTTCGGGGGCGCTTGTGCCCGTGCGGATGTCACCAGTGCCCGCGCAGTCGCCACCAGTGCCGCAGGCACAGCGCAGCGGCTACGCGTCGCCAGTGCAGCTGCGGCATGCGTCGCCGGGGCAGCGGAGCGGCTACGCCTCGCCGGGGCAGCTGCGGCAGTCGCCGGGCTTTGCGGGCGCGTACGGGGCACCGGGGGGCTTCACGTCTGGGCAGATGTCGCCCGGCGGATTCGCCCTGTGAGCGCGCGGGCGCTGGGTCGCGCGGCTAGAGAGGGGTTCAAGAGGGGAACATGCGTTGACTAGGTTGCTAACGGGTGGAACGTTGGCCGTGGCGAGAACGTTTCGTAGAGGGAGTGGGGGTGCTGTTTCGGGAAAATGGAGCGGCGTTGTGATGTGGCTCGTGCACGCGCGTAGCGGCAGACGGGGACGCTGCACGCGCGTAGCGGCAGACGGGGACGCTAGTAATTGCCAATCACGTTCACTCGCCACGCCCGCAGCGGCGGGAGCACCGCGGCCGAGAGCGGGGTGAGGGTCGGGCCCGCCTCATAGCGGGGCGAGGTTCGAGCCCGCCTCAGAGCGGAATGAGGGTCGGGTAGTCGAGCACGACCTCGTCGGGCGTCACCGTCTCCCACGGCTCCTCCGGCGTCCACATCACCTGCGAGTCAACGCACACGAACCGTTATTTCCTCACATGCATTATTTCCTCACATGCATTATTCCCTGTCGGAGCTCCGACAGGACACCCTTTGAGGTACCAGAGCGGCAGAGACCCCCCCCCAGACGGCCGTGCGGGCGCGCCCCGGAGGCGAGCGCGAGAGATTTCGCTCAGGTACCTCGGCAGCAAGGAGGGAGTCGTTGTCGAGGGCGTCGGAGCCGAGGGTCGAGAGGCAAGAGCGCAGCGACGCCACGTCCTTGACTGGCGCCAGCTCTCGGCCTTGCGTGGCGAGGACGAGCGTGACGACCGCCACCGTCGGCTTCCCGATGTCGTCCACCGCCCCCTCCGCCCCGCGTGCCTCCGACTTGTCCTGCCCTCGCACCCTGCGCGCGCCCCCCGCGTCAGCCGGGCCCGCACTGCGCCCCCGAGGGCGGCGGCGGCGGCGGCAGCAGCAGCAGCAGCAGCGGCGGCGGCGGGCGCGCGCGCGCCGGGGGACGGCGGGCGCACTTGTTCACGGTCTCGCGCTCGATCTTTGAGCGTTCCTCGAGCGAGAACTTGCCGAACTTGGCCTCGCCGTCGTCAAGGCCCCCCGCCCTGCCCGCGCGCGCCCGCGCGTCAGCGCCCGCGCGCGCCCAAGTCGCCAGGCGCGGGGCGCCGGGGGCGCGGGGAGCACAATGGCAGAACAGGTTATGGCGGAACACACTTTGTCGTGGCGAGAGCGGCGGAGTTCCAGTCAGCCTCTCGCCGCAGCAGCGCCAGCGCCGTGTCGGAGACAAGGTTGCTGTCCCGCCCGCCCCGTGCCGTCAGCACGCGCCGCGGGGCGCGCGTGGGCGCGGGGCAGGGGTCGTTGGGCGGCACCAGATGCCGCGCTGGGAGTCGGTGTCGGAGGTCTCGGCGAGGCGCGACATGGTGCCGAGGATCGAGCCTGGGCCACGGTCTTCGCAGCTGAGCGCAACCTGCAGCTTGGAGACGTACACCGTCCCTCCGCCTCCGAGCCCGTCGCCGCCGCCGCTGAACGCCTCCCACGCCTTGTAGCCGGCGAAGGCCACACCGCCCAGGATGACCACGTCCGTGATCGATGGGCCCATCATGCTGCCGCCGCGCGCGCGCGGTAACGCCGCCGCACCGCCTGGGCCAGACGCGTCGCGCGGGAACGCAGGGGCGCACTGCTCCATCGAGGAGGGCGGGGGCAGGAGGGGGCGGGGCGGCTACATCGGGCGGGGGCCGAAGCCGAAGGGCGAGAAGGGCGAGAAGACTCCGAAAGGGGAGTATCCGAAGCCGCCGAACGGCGACACCTGTCGGGCCCGGCGCCGCTCGCTCCCGTTGGCCCCGGGCGCGCCGGGGCGGGTGCTGAGCTGAGCGGACACGCGTGCGGCGCCTGTTGCGCGGGAGGGAGGGGGGCGACAATCACGGGGCGGACGATCGTGGGAGAGGAGGTTCCGCCGAACGCGGACGTGGAGCCGAACTGGGAGGGCGCGGCGCTCCCGCGGCTCTGCCGCGCAGGCTCACGGGACACGTCAGCTTGCCGCGTGCGCGCTCACGGGCGCCGGGACTGGGGAAGGGGCGAAGGGTGCTAAGCTCTCGACGCACGGTGGCGGGGCTGCGCCTGCTGCATCGGGCGCGCGGTTGGGGGCGCGCGGAACGATCCGCCTCCCATACGCCCGCCCGACCTCGCGGCCAGCGCGTCTGCGGGAAGGAGCAACAGCAGGCACGGGACGAGGACAAGCGCCAGCACCGCCGACTTGAGCCTGCGAGAACCGGGCCGTCAGACCAAGAGGGCTTCAGGCGGGGTAGCGCTGGGGAAGCGCACAAACCAACACGTCGCAAGGCTCAGGCACGATGCAGTTGGCTCAGCTCAACACCCTCGTGGGCCATGGAGGGAACTTTTCTCGGAAGCGCATGAGCAGAGGGCCAGTTCTGCAAGGCGGGGCATAACCTGTTCTGCCATTCCGGGGAGAGGCCGGATACGCCCGTGTCCTTCGACGTGGACATAACAGGGGACAGCCGGGGCAGCGCGGCGCGGGGGCGCACGGCCGATGGCTGAGGCATCCCGTGGCGACCTGCGACCAGCGGAAGAAAACCAGCGGAAGGAATGAACGCGCTGGCACATGACGCCAGCAACGCGACAGATACGGCAAGGAGCCATGGCGCAGCGACTGATCGCGGCATAGTTCGGTGCTGTTTGTCAGTCCCAAGTACTGGATTCTCAGCAGAAGGGAACGGCTCCAGTGGCGGTCTCTGCCTCTGGAGCCGTTGGCATCAAGAATGACCGTGAAAGAACTCTTCAACTCTTCAAGTAAGCTTTTTTGATCAAAAGGTGTGCAGTACACCTTAATCAAAGCGCGTCGTTGGACACACAGTCAGCAGCGGAGTGCCAGACTCTTCCTGTTACCAGAGGCGTGGCGGCGCTCCGGGCTTCGGCTGAGAGGCGCCCAGGAGGCAGCATGGCGTCTTCGAAGACTGCGGCGCTCGTCGCAGCAATCGTTGCGTCGTTGCTCCTGGAAGCTCGGGCCGTCAAGATCTTCGCAGTCAATCCCAGCAGGGGTTCGATTGCGGGAGGCACTCGGATGCATATCCAGGTGCGTGCGCCCCGAGTTGGTTAGCCGGATCGGTATTGTAGACGCCAAAATGTTGCCTACATGTGTTGCCATATCGGTTGCGGGGTCGAGCCAGGTTGCTGGGTCTTGCATAACTCGTTTCCGCGCCGGGGTGGACGCTGACTCGTGGAGGTTCGCAGGGGGAAGGTTTCAGTGTTCCAAATGTCCCTGGGAACGTGGTACGCATCGGCGGGCTGCCCTGCGAGATTATCCCTCTCCATTCGACTGTTGCACAGATTGCGTGCAAGACGGGCGTGCCTCCTGCAATCGGCAAGACCCGCCACGCCCCATTGCGCCCCATAGCTTTTCGAGTTTGGAACAGGTTTTTGGGGTACTACTCCCCACTCTCGGAGTCCGAACGGCTGATGCGACAAAATCCCAAGCAGGCGACCGTATCGGCTCTTCGACTGACGTGCCCCGTAATTTCGGCAACTGGTATAATTCCGGGCCCTTGGAAGTTGAGGTCTTCGTGAACGGCATCAAGGCGGAATGCGCGGCGCCGGAAGGATGCAAGTTTGAGTACAACCGCCACGGCCACCATACCGGGAAGCTGGAAAGGCTCGAGCCTCGCGATGTGCGCCCGGGAACTCTCCTCAAGGTGTCCGGCTCGTGGAGGTCAGAGCCTTTCGCTTTTGAAGAACTCAATGCGCCGCGAATGGAGGTCCCGCTTTCGTCAGTCAAGATCGCGAACCGCGCCCCCGAGCAGCAGGAGGGGCAGAACGAGCCCTTCGGCAAGTCAGGAACACGCTGTGCACTTTTCAATGCTGAGCTAGAGGAGCCGTTCGGCATCACGGAAGGGAGCAGCCAGTGGTGGATCAAAGACTTCATCTGCAAAGTTAACGGACCGCGCGAGGCGGGAAGGTACAACGTCTCCGTTGCGCTGCTCGGCAAAGCAATGATCCCGGACAGGGACATGTACGGCGGCGAGTCGCTCGTCCATCCCTACCTCATGCAGTCGGACCACCATGGCGTGTCTTACATGCTGCAGCACGTGCCGGTTGTCACCAGTGTCTTTCCGAGCAAGTCAGGCACCTCGGGTGGAAACCGCATCACCCTGACCGGAGACTCCTTCAGCAACGACCACGCCCTCGCGCACGTCTGGGTTCACGGGACTCCGTGCCTCGTTGAGACGGCGACCATCGAGAAGATAGTCTGCGTGCTCGAGCCGCGTTCTGTCGCACCTGCAGCCGATGCTACGGTGCCTGCCGGGCGCGGCGTTCGTGCTCGCGTATGGAAGAACGTTGCGGCTCTCGACTCTGACGAAAAGAAACTGGAGAACTTCAAGGCAAATACTGTCTTTGCGTCTCCGGACCTGGCATGGGAGGAAGGATCGCTTCTTGAGATGCCTCGAAATCTGCTGGCGGAATGGAATCAGGAGGATGCCACAGCCTCCGGCCCTGGTGGTCTTTTCGACGGGTTCTTCCGCCCGCCCGTATCAGGTAACGTGACATTCATGATGTCGATGGACGACATTGCTGAAATGTACCTGGTGCGGGAGCCGGGAAGCACCAGCGACTTGGAGCAAGTGATCGACACACAATCTGGGTGGTCACCATTCCGAGACTTTACCCAAAGGATGGTCAGCAATGGCTACTATTCTTCGCCGGATAACGACTTTAACTTCTACGGCCGCCGGACCTCCGAACAAATCCCCCTTATTGCGGGGGAGAAATACTACATGCAAGCCTGGTATCATTCTGGTGGTGGTGATGACCACTTGTCGGTTGGCGCCATATTTCACAACGCGAGCGTGAACCGCAAGGACCGCCCTGCAGCTATCGATGACACTCAAATTATCTCAGTCAACCACACAATGATGCAGCTCGAAACCATCGAGATCACGCTGGAAGGAACGGACATGGCCGGTTCCTTCCTCGTATCGGCTGGAAACAAGACCTCGCGAGCTATCTCTGTCAGCGCAACCGAGTTTGAAATGCAGGCTGCAATGCGGGAGCTGTTCTCTAACTGCCGCGGCGGAAACGGAGATATCGCTGACACCTCTGGCGCAACCTTCGAGTGTTTTCAAGGGCGCGGGTTTGAGTACCGCGGCCTTGCAAACACGCACAGTGGTGGCGAGCCCTGCGCTGCGTGGGACCAGTCTCCTTCCTGGCACCCTCGCCTGGTTAGTGCAGCTGGCCTTACGGGTAACCTCTGCCGCAACCCGGACTGGGCGACCCGGGGTCCCTGGTGCTATTCCCTGTCCGGGCACAAGAAATCGTGTGACGTGCCTAGATGCGGAAATTCGTCGTCGCCAAAAAGCTTCGTGGCAACGATGGAGGCGGACCCGGAAGACTCTAGTTTGATCTGGGATGGGGTTCATGCCCTGCAATCCCGATACAGTGGGGGAGATCTCAGAGGTCCTGAGAGCGACTACTCGACCTCGTACTGCGGGAAAGTATCTGCTGTAGTCCCTCTCAGTCAGACAAGGATTCGGCCGAAAGGCGATTTTTTTCATGCTCAGGAACACGGCGCCTATGCAGTTCTTCTAAAGGAAACACCCTACTTCTGCTTTGCCTACAAAATTCCGCCTGGTGTAGAGGCAGACATTCACATGGACATCAGCAGGGAATTGGGGCAGAATGAATTCGACTGGCGCACACAGTGGCGGGCCATCCAGCTGTCTGGAAAGTTGGAGAAGGACAGATATATCGGGTCGATTCCCGGTATTCTCGACGATGGTCGTTGGCACCACGCCTGCATCGACCTCTGGACTACAATTGATGATTGGGCTGCAAGCAACAGCGATCTCATTCAGGGCAACGAGCACCGCATCACAAATGTCTATTTCACCAAGGCTCTGGACGGCTGGGAGGAGAACACGCTGCTGGGAACCGACAAGATCTGGGTCGACGAGATGTCCTTCTCGGCGCAGCCACGCATCGTAACGCAGGAGACAGACCCCGCGTATGGTGGAGGGGTGATGGTCTCTTCAGTCAAGCGCACCGCGACTGCTGGCGCCGTCACATGGAAGGTGTCGCTGACAACTGCCTCCTGCGAAGCCCCCGGCGTCGACTTCAGCGTCGACGTGTCGGGTGTGACAGCCACTGGGACCATTACGCCGGCAGTTACACGCACGAATGCGCACTCTGAGCGACTCAGCGGACAAGTGGGCGTCGAATTCCGCGGGGAGCGGGTGTCGTTCTCACCGTACGCGACGGCCGAGGAGGCGCGCACGGCGCTCCTCTCTCTTTCCACGGTCGGAGATGACATCAGGGTGCAGCGCTTTGGGGTCTGTCAGGCCGGATTCGACTACCAAGTGACCTTCACACACGCTCCTGGCGACCAGCCCCGCATGACCGCGTCGACCGCCGGGCTTTCCTCGCCCGACGTGTCGGCAACGGTGTCTGACGTCGAGCACGGAGGCGTGCTGGTCGCGCCGCTGCCTGCTGACTACTTTCACCTCCCGGGGGCCTCGGGTGTCGTGGCAGTCGTCGACGAGTCCACGGCGCTGTGTGCACGCAACCTGACCGGCGCAGCAGAGCCCGCACGGTGCGCCTTCACCTGGGACGAGAGCCTGAACCCGTCTGTGACCGACATGGTGTACTCTGATGCCGTTGGGGGCGAGTTTGAGATCACCGTCACAGGCACAAACTTCGGGGAACCGTCCTTCTGGCAAGACGCCCCGAGCCCTGAAGTGTCGTTCGGAGGCGTCCAGTGCGGGCAAGCGGGGCTAGATGGCGACAAGGTATCGTGCTACGTCTCGCCACCTCCACTGCTCGCGCCGGGAGATTACAGCGTCGAGGTGATGGTCCCCGGGCGAGGCAAGGCAATTTCGTCGAAGAAGATTGAGTGGCGACTGGACATATCTTCGGTGACGCCGGCCAGCGTGAATCCCAGTGTGCCAACGGTTCTCACCGTGCACGGATCGGGGTTCCACCCTGTCTTGGAGAAAAACAACTTCGAGTTTGACGGCGAAAACTGCACGGCACTGTCTGTCAACGCGACCCAGGTGACCTGCCTCTACTTCAAGCCAGGGGCGCAGAGCAGCACCTCAGGCACGCGTCGCCGCCTCCTCTCGCTCGATACCCCACACACGCCTCGGCGGAGCCTTCTTAGCACCTTCACCGTCGAGGTCGTGGAGTCGTCGCCGCCCACCGTCACCGGCGTCGACCCGTCCGAGGGCAGCGCCGCGGGCGGCGACACAGTGACCGTGTCGGGCACCGGCTTCTCCGACTCCGCCGTCGTCACCTTCGGCGGCGTCAACGCCTCCGTGCAGTCCGCGTCGGCGACCGAGCTCGTGGTCACCGCGCCGCCGGGCGCGCTGGGCGACATGCAGGTCATGGTGTCCACCGCGGAGGGCGGCGCGTCGTCCGAGGCCGCCCAGGTCTTCAGCTACTTCCTCTACGTGAGCGAGCTTGACCTCCACGCCGGAGTGGGCCTCGCGGGCGGCGCGACCCTGTCGGTTGGCGGAAGGGGCTTCGTGTCGGCCGCGGGCGTCAAGGCGAACATGTCGCTGCTCCTCCCGGGCACCGAGGTGTATGTGGTGGGTCTTTACACCGCGCAGCGCATGTCGGCGGAGAACGTGACGGGCGACTTCACCCTGCACCTGGATGGGTTGGCGAGCGGGCCACTCGGGACGAACAACAGCGCGGACGAAATCGAGGACGAGCTGCGGGCGGCGTTCCCGCACGCGCAGAACCTTCACGTTGCGATCTTCGACGCGGCGCCCGGGCAGTTCATCAACCGTTTCTACCCGCGTCAGTGGGAGATCAGCTTCTCGCGCCTCGACGTCGCCGGCGCCGGTATCGACCGATGCACCGACCCCCTCTTCGTCGACTGGGACCCCGACGCGTGCCCGGACGCCGCAGCGGACCTCTTCCTCCACCACTACCCCTGGTCTGCCCGCCCGAGCCACTGCTCCAACTCTAAACGCTGAGCAGCTTCTCTGTGTGCCTCTTTTCGGGGCGTCCCAGACGCTGGCTTCCGTCCGCCGTGTGGTGTCTTACGCGCGCTGCCCCCTCGGCAGGTACTATCCGGGCGGGCTTCCGCGGCCGGCCGACCTCGGAGAGGACGCGCAGAAGGAGGCGTCGCTGGCGCTGTGCGCGGCGGAGGCGCGCGGACGCGGGATCCGCCCGGGCACCTGCCACGCACTTGTTCCGAAAGAGTCGCTCGCGGTCTGCGGCGTCGGCTCAGGCATCAAGCCCCCGTGCTGGGAGCAGCGCTTCACGCGCGCTGCGGTGACGCACCTGGACGGGTCGCGCGTCATCTACGCGCGAGACGACGGCAACGCACCGACCGACACCAAGAAAGGTGAGACTCGCCGCCGCCCGCCGCCCGCCAAGCGCGACGCTGAGGCTGGGTTCGACAGGGTTCCGCCGCTGGCGGCGCGAGGACATGGCGCAGCGCGCGGCGGAGCAGGAGCTCCGCGCAGAGGGGAACCTCACGGCCGGGCTCTCGCGTGTGAGCGTGCATGCAGTGCGGCGCTTCTCGCGCGGCGCCGAGACCGTCGCGCTGGCCCAGGTCCAGGGCGACGCGTCTGCGCTCACTGGCGTGCTGCCGGGCGCGGATCGGTACACTATGTCGTACCGAGAGCTCCTGGACACCGAGACCCTCGAGCCGCGCACCGCCAGGCAAGTCTGCGAGCTGCAGGGTACCGGCTGCCAGCGCTGCTTCGCGCACGCCTCTCCCTGGCGTTACGCGCTCATGACTTGCTGTGCGTTGTCTCCTGTTGACGCTGTGCATTGGCAGGGTGGTGTACGAGGAAATCTCTATGAACGCGGCACTCGAGCACCATGGCGTGGACAGCAGCCAGCCGCACCTCGTTCCAAATCGCCCTGGCGGCCTTGCTACGGACTTTCCGATTGATGCGGGGGCGTGGGCAAAGTTGCCGCACACCGCGGGCTATAACCCGCCCGGGCGCTTCAGCATTGATCTCTGGGTTCGACTCCACAATGCAGCCAAGTCCCATGTCGTTCGTTCCAACGGCGCTTCTCCTGAAGTCGGATACTCGCTCGAGCTCACTGCAAACGGGAAATTTGTTTTCTCGGTGCACCCCCCCCGTTGCGCCTTCTGACCCCATTCAATGCCACCTCTGCGTCGTCGTGCGTACGTGGCTGTGTCAGTCGCCATCCTTACCGCACGCATGTGGTGCGGGGTTGTTTGCAGATCGGCCTCGGCGATACGGTCTCTGCCGTGGAGTCGTCTCCGATAACGGTCGGCTTGTGGCATCACGTGGCAGGGACCTTCGACGGAATGAAGCAGGAATCACCCGAAGTTCACCCGTCCTGCAGTTTCGCCGAGCCCACTGCGTGCACGCCTGCATCTTGCACTGGCATTCTCGAGCGCGCCGCGCCGCGCGCAGCATTACCGAGAAGGCACAGCGGCTCTGACTGCTCACGTGAATTGTTCCCATCGGCAGAGGCTCTACGTCGATGGTGAGCTCGAGGATCAGTCGGAGGTCTCGCAGGCTTACGCGCACAACCCAACTGGCACGCTCCAGCTTGGTGGAGTCGCCGAGGGTGAATTTTCTGCGTTTGAAGGTGTGAGCCCTTCCTGTTTCTTGCTCCGGCACCTGCCCATATTGTCGCTTATGTCCAGAAACACTTTGCAGGGTCCATTGATGAGCTGGTCATTTATCCAGCCGCCATCGACGTTGGGCGTGTACAAGCTCACGCAAGCTTCAACCAACGTAAGTACGCGAGCAAGGTCGTTGTGTCATTTGGCACAACCCAGTCGCAATGTCTTGGAAACGCGGCTGTCACGAATTGTGAGATCACCACGTCAGCGGAGTATACACCGAAAGTCTCCGGCGTCACCCCATCGAAGGGCTGGGATGGCACAGCTGTCACGATCACAGGATCTGGCTTTGTTTCAGGCCATACTTCCATCCGTCTCGGGGAAGAGACTTGCGATGGCGCGGTTGTGTCCGACAACGGCAATACGGTCACGTGCTCTGCTTCCGGCGAGCCCCCGGCAGGCCAGCACCTCGTTTCTGTGATGGTTGATTCGGTGGGCGCGTCAGTCGGGAACTATTCATTCACGTACACCATGCACGTCAATCTGCTGCAGCCTGCGGAAATATCGACGGCGGGCGGTGCGATCATCACCTTCTCCGGAATGGGCATCCCATCCAACGCGTCCAATCGCGTTGAGGTCCTTGTGGGAGGCGTTTCGTGCCTTATCCATGAAAACGAGACTGATTGTGATGACACATCTTGTCGTTGCTTTATGGAGCCCCGAGCGTCATCCAACGGCGACGAGCTGGGTGTCGAGTTCCTGTACGATGGAGAGCTTGCAGATTGCTCTGTGCCGAGCGGCTGCGCGGTCACAGCCAGCGACGCAGCCACCCCGCAGATTTCCGCTTTGTCCGCGACCTCTATCGTCGCAGGCGACACCCTGGAGATTGAAGGAACAGGCCTTCCCGACACGTCCTTGCCGGAGGTCACCATTGGCGGGGCTGCCTGCCCCGTTATGGAAGCAACGGATGCGACGGTGTCCTGCTCGGTCGCAGGCGGCGAGGGGGGGTGTGATCCCGACCGCCTCCCCGCCACGGCACGGCGCGCACCTGGGGCCGACCACCTGCCCAGCGCCCGCTGCACCCGACGTGGCGCTGAATCCACACCCTACGCACCAATGCAGGCATCTTGCGTTGTGGGTGCGCTACCCTGCCGGTTTCGCCTATGGCGGTGACTGCTGCTCGCGCATCACGCGCCCCGTGATCGTCACGTCGCTCAGCACGTCCAAGGGATCAACATTTGGAGGGCAGCTCCTGACCGTCACGGGATCCGGCTTCTCGCACGTGGCCGCGCGTAACCGCGTCACGCTCAACAACCGCCGTGCGAGCGTGATCTCCGCAGGTCCACCTTACACAATGATACTCCCTTCTTGTTGCAGATCCTTGACACCACGGTTTGGTCCGGTCGCACTTTCGAGCTCCGCCGCTATGTGCTGCTGACACGAACACGTAGGACACGCGCCATCCAACGAGCTGGTTATTCTCAGTCCAGCAGCTTCCCCGTCGTATGAAACGCTTTCTGACGGAGCCGAAAGAGCGGCATTCCAAGCTATGTCCGCTTGTCTCGCGCTCGATGGTGCTGCCCCGAGCCCAGCATGCTAGGATGAGAAATCCTGCTGCTGCGGCCCCCTGCAGCGACCTGTAGTGGCAGCCTGGTCGACAAACGCGAGCCAGTAACACGGAGAGCCCCTCGCGAAACCGGGTTCGATTGGCCGCTCCCGCCAGCAATACCGCGGAGTAGGTGGATGCGTGGGTTCGGTCTGACGTTTGCGTGCGCCGGGACAGGCTCTCGCGGAAGTTGCGGGAGCGACAAGGGGCTTGTCGCCGGTGGCTGTTCAACGGACGATGCGTCCCTTGGCTATGCGCGCCGATGGGTTATCACGCAGCCGCGTGGCACAGACTCAGTGTCCGATATCGAAGGGGAGATCTCCCTGATCGACGGTGAGGAGGACACGGTCTGGCGGTCGCACGCCGGAACGAACACAACAGACATCAGCATCGACCTCGGAACGGAACAGGAAGTGACTGAAGTTCTGGTCAAGTTCGCGGGCAATGCTTCTGCTGCGGTAGTAACAGGCAGAGTTGGCGCAAATTGCAAACCTGCTGAGGAAGCCGAGGCCCTTCGGTGGGAGCGGTCAGAGGGCGGATGGGACTTGGTTGCGGTTTTGGAGGGGGTGGCTGCTATGGAACACCCCGGACGCTACCTAGGCCTTCGACTGGAAGGGTTCGCACCTAGTCATGATCACTTCGCGGTACGTGACGTTGTTGTCATGACCAAAGAGAAAGCCATACACCAGGGCAACTTGTCTGTCGAGGTCAACGGGCTCGCCTCGCAGTGTACCGACCCGATCAGCTGTGTCTTCCACACGGACACAAGTCCAGAAATCGAACGGGTCGAGCCCTCGTCGGGATCGGCTGGGACAACTATCACCATCACTGGATCTCAACTTGCAGAGTCTTGTGCCAATGTCAGGGTTGACATCGGAGGTGCGGAGTGTCAGCCTCAGAGCTGCATCGCGGGTGAAATCACGTGCACCCTTGGCGAGCAGGCAGCAGGAGTGTACCCTGTGCGCGTGCATGTGGGTCAGGTCGGTGCGGTCGGGAGCAATGGTGTCGTGGCGCCATGGGACGTCAACTTCACGTATGCAGTGTCAATCGACCAAGTCACTCCGACTGCGGCCGGCATTGGAGGCGGGCTCTCGCTCACGATCTCTGGTAATGGTTTCGCTGCATCTGCTTCCGGCGTGCACGTGGATGTCTGCGGCGTCCCTTGCAATGTCACTTCCGCCGCCCACTCCGAGGTGGTGTGCACACCGCGCGCGGCTGTCGACTTTGCGGCGGCCTCCGGGGTCGGCGGACGCGACCGCACACAGGATATCGCGGTGAGCAGTGGCGCGGATGATGCGGTGGAGGATATGTACACCGGCGCCATCACAGCATCGGGCGAGAGCCTGAAGCTCTCGACGGTTGCGCACGACAGGTTTGACGACCGGTCGGTGCAGGAAATGTTTCTACGCTTCCGCGGGTTGAACGTGGCACAGGGGACGAATGTGTCGGACGCGAGACTGATTGTCAAGTCCGCGGACAGCAAGTGCGAGCAGGGCACCGTATTCGTGCTCTGGGCCGAGGCCAGCGACGACTCGGAACCCTTCCAGCCGGGCGCGCGCGGCAGCCTCGCGGCGCGCGCGCGGACGTCCGTGCGGACAGAGTGGGTGCTGGATGAGAACTGGCGCTGGTACGGCGAGAGCCAGGAGAGCATCGACATCTCCGACCTCGTCAACGAGGTCGCAGCGCGCCCGGGGTGGCGCGCTGGGAACTCGCTGACGCTCATCGTGCGTATGAAGGCGACGGGCTACGCTGGCGGGTGGGTGCAGGGCTGCAGTATGCTCTCGCGTGATGGCGGCGCTGTCAATGCCGCCCACCTGCGAGTCCGGACTGACCTCAGTGCCGGGCCGCCCGCGGTGCCCGATACCCTCAGCTGCGACGTCCGCGTCAGTGTCCGCGGAAGTGTCCCCATCGCCGAGGCCGGCAAAGCTGCATGCTCGCACCGGCTGCGCGGTGTCACCGCGGTCGCGTCGTCCGCTGAAGTGGGCGCGTCCTATAAGGATGTGTATCCCAAGGACGGGCGATATTTGACTTGGGACATGGCGCGGGACACGTGTGCTTCGCAGGGCCTCGAACTCTGCACCACCGAGGAAATCATGAGCGGCAAGCCCAGCCCGATCGGAGATCCGCGTCCGTTCTGGGACGTGAATGTCGATCCCCCGTTTGCTGTGCCGGTCAAAATCGACAGGTGGGTCACCGGGCGCAATGGGCGCGCCAAGGAGGTGTACAGCTGGAACCACTGGCTGGCCGTGCCGGACGGGGATCACTTGTGGGGAACACACGACGGGTGGGGCAATGTCGGCTCCTGGGGCGACGCTATGAGCGACGAGAACGAGCGTAGGACCACCGTGACCCCGTGCTGCGGCGGCACGGGCCACCCTGCGTGGATGGTCACCGACGCGGCGGTGGATACCTACTGGCAGTCTGCCGCCTGGGATCAGCGCCCGAAGCTGACGCTTGATCTCGGCGCCAACGGGTCGAGAGTGCACCGTGTTGAAATCGCGTGGAAGCGCGACTTTAATGCTTCCAACTACACGATCGAGGCTCGGTCGGCGAGTACGGGCGGCTTCCGCACAATCTTCCCTCCGCAGCGGGTCCATGAAGAGGACTCGGCGCCGCGGTATGCGCTCGCAATGCCAACTTCGGAGGGTATCACGATTTTCGGAGATGACGCAGAGGAGGCCTTCACGCACCTTCGCATCAATATGACCGCTGGGCGAGACGACGGCCGCGTCGGCGTTCGTGAGATTGTTGTTCACGGGTGTCCGATGCATCAGGCAGAGGCTTCAGAGACAGCTGTGGGCCTGCTCACAGTCAATAAGGCAGATGCACCAACTGTGAACAGCGTGGAGCCGTCACGCGGAAGCACCGCCGGCGGGACCGACGTGACTATCCGCGGCAACTTCTTCGGCTCCAGCGGAGTGGAAGTGTGGTTTGGGCACTTCCCCTGTGAAGAGGTCGCAGCCGGCACCAGCGATGGTGACGACGACGTCGTAACGTGCAAGACGTCGGCCTCGGGCGTGACCAACGGCGGGATGAAGCACGTGGTAGTCCGTGTGGCTGACAAGGGCGACTCTCTCCCTGGAGAGAACGCGTCGTTCTGGTACGTAGACACTTGGAGTGCACGCACGACTTGGGGAGGCGCTTCACCGCCGACTGGTTGCGGCTCGTGGCTTGATGATCCTGACTGCGATGCCTCAGTTGTGATCCCGGAAGGGCAAGTTGTGCTTCTGGACCAGTCGCTTCCTCGCTTCTACCTCGTTCTTGTGCTAGGTACGCTGATCTTCGACCGCAAAGACATTGAGATGGGTGCATCCTACATCCTTGTCAACGGCGGGACGCTCCAGATTGGCACGGAGGCTGAACCCTTTATGCAAAACGTGAAAATCACCATGTAGAGACCCGAGCCTCCGTACCCCGCGTTGTGCGCCCCCAGCCTTGCGACAGGGCCCTCCCGCTGCTGACACATGCATGCATGCAAAAATGCAGGTACGGCCACCCGAAGAGCACGGACCTGCCAGTGTTTGGCGCCAAGGTCATCGCGTGCTATGAGTGCACTCTCGACATTCACGGCGCACCTCAGGTTTCGTGGACTGAGTTGGCAACGACTGCGATGCCCGGCGACACGGCGATCCACTTGACGGAACCGGTTCAGTGGCCTGTCGGCTCTAAGGTCCAACCCGATTGAAGTCAGATTGAAGTCTGCGGGGCAGTTCCCTTCGCCGTTCCCAGAACCTGACCCATGCATTGCCCCCGGCAGATTGCCATCGCAACAACCGACTTCGAGTCGCCACTGTCCTCCCACACAGAGGTTGCTGAGGTTGCAAGCCTGTCGGCGGACGGAAGAACTGTAAACCTGCGAGACTCTCGCGTGTGCCACGAGTACTCCAACTCCGGCCTCCCGCAGACGTGCAAGCATTCGCCGGTCGGTGCGCTGACGTACACACATGTGGGCGAGGTGAAAACAATCGATGGGCGCGACGTCCCCTTCCGCGCCGAGGTCGGCCTGCTGTCGCGCAACATCGTAATCGAAGGCGACTATGACGCGCGGCTGTGCCCGCTCGCAGACCTGGCCGACGATGGTGTCACACGCCTCTCATGCAACCAATTCGGCGCGCAGATCTTCTTGTCCTCACCAGGACATGAGAGTCTCACAGGACGTCTTGCCAACCTCGAGATTCGGAATGGTGGGCAGGCCTTCCGCCTCGGAAGGTATGCGATCCACTGGCACATGATTGGCAACGTGAAGCAGTCCTTCCAGCGTAATTGCTCGATCCACCACTCGTGGAATCGCGGTGTTGCCGTGCATGGTGTGCATTTCCTTCGCGTTGAGAGCAACTTCGCGTACCACTCCATGGGACACACCTTTTTCACCGAGGACGGCATCGAGGCGTACAACCGGCTCGAGAACAACTTTGCGCTCAAGACTATTCCGTCGATGAACTTGCTCAACACAGACCAGACACCAGCCGGATTCTGGATCGTCTCAGGTCGCAACTACGTGATCGGGAATCACGCTGTGGCCTCGCGACGCTACGGCCTCTGGTTCCGCCCGGAGCGCTCTCTCACTGGAACAAGCGTCAACACCCCAATGGACGCGCATCCCATCAATATCCCCGTCCTGGAGTTCCGGGACAATGTCGCGCACTCCAACGGCAAGTACGGCCTGCGCGTGTTCGACATCTTCCTCCCCAACGAGCCGTCTGTCTTCCGCGACACCTTTGTGTGGCGCAACGGCAAGGCCGGCTTCACGGCGACCGTTGTTGGGCAGGTGGGCTTCGATGGAATGATCGCGGTTCAGAACGGTAAAGTCGTCTTCGAGGGGCGGACGACACAGGTTTCGTCCTGGGACGTCAACTACATCCGTAACGCTCTCATTGTCGACTATATTGATCTTCCACTCCATGAGTCTTACGGAGTCTTTGAGGACTCCTTTTCCGATGTGGCGGCGCTCGGTGGGCCGGCCCATGACGGCATTCTTCTTCCCTGGAATGTGGATGCAGGCGGCGGCATGTCGATTGAGAACGTCACATTCGTGAATTTCCTCAACCCATGCATCCGCGGCTGTGCTCACTGCGGCCGCGGGGGGTCGCCCTCTGTCGGTGACGGTGCTGCTGAGACGCGATTCAGCGGGATGCGATTCGTGAACTCTTCGGAGCGAGTGCTTTTCCGACATCCACACGAAGCCTATCTGCGTGACCTCGATGGAACTCTCACCGGCACAGACGTGGTGGAGGATTACACACGGGGGGGTACAACTCGTGGCGTGGCCTTTGTCGGAACCTCGGTCCTGCACCCATCCGGCGCGTGCGTCGAATCAAGTTATTCGACACATGGCTCTGGCGGCTCGGTGTGCACGGGGCATATTTTCAAGAAGTTCTGGCACTACGTGAAAGATCCTGATACTTGGGTCGGCAAATCGCTCTGTGTGCGCAGGCCGGATCAACATAAGAACGATATCAACCGCTGCGACACTCTCAAAAAAGAGTGCAATTGTGTCCCATGGCTCAAAATGAGTGACAAGGGGCACGTCTTCCTCATGGCTGAAGGTGTGCGGTACAATGTGTTCCATGACCTACAACAGCACGAGCTGGCAGATCTCAACAAGTACGATGTCAAGGTTTGGGACGTCAGCCCCGGCGAAAATTACTTGGTTTCGCATTACTTTTTAGAGTGGGAGGTCGCAGACAAGTACCATCGCGCTATGTATTGGTCGCAGCCGGGATCAGCTCGCCAGCTCTACCCGGCGAATTACAGGTACAATGCGTCGGACTGTCCCTTCAAGGAGCAGCCAACAGCGTGCGGCACACTGAAGCCCATTTCAGATTGGGCGGATCTTGACGATGACAAGATGAGCATGTACGAAGAGGACCATGAGGAGGGAACAGAACCAGATGCTACAGAAGGGAAAGTAGCCATTCCTGCGAGTACCAACGCATGCTGGGATTACACATTTACCCAAGACCAGGATTTCTATGGTGGGACGCACACAATGCTGATCAAGGGTTCGAATCAGCACAGGAAAGCAACAATCACGATCAAGCCCTGCCCAGCCAAGGGCTGCCCGCCGCCTCCGCCTGCGCCGCCTCCGCCCCCACCCGACGATTTCTTCTCGCTGTGGTCCGCGCCGTCGACATGGGCCAACCTGACGAGCCACCTGGCGAATCCCCTCAACAAGCTGGAGGAGGTGTCGCTCGGACGGCGCAAGTACGCTTATACCGTCAAGGAGGCACAGTTATGGAATGCTTCCATTCCGTCCGCGAATGACAACGTATGGATTCCGTCGTGGAAGAAAGTTTTGCTCGACGTGAAGACGCCGGTCCTGAGCAAGCTTGTCATCGAGGGTGTGCTTCTTGTCAATTCTACAGATGTGGCAATGCTCGAGGCAGTATATGTCGAAGTTAAGGGTGGTAAGCTCATTATCGCTGATACCGACAGCCAAGGCAACGTCGTAGGACCATTCCGCGGCAACGCCACGGTAATCCTACATGGCACCAACGATCGTATTAGCGCGCTGCATGGTGCTGACCCGCGCAACACGCCCAGCTATCTGGTGGGGCGTCAGGGCCACGTCATCGACGGCGGGATGATTGCCGTGAGCGGTGAGCTCATCGCACGGGGCCAGCCGTCTGGCACAGCCTGGGCCAGCCTGGCCTCGACGGCTGCCAAGGGCGCGACGTCCCTCGTCGTCGACTCTGCAGTCACTTGGCCGCGTGGGGCGGAGGTCGTGGTCACCGCCACGGATTTCGCAGTGCATGAGGCAGAGGTGGGCCCCACAGCCCCCCGCTCGCCTTCCGCTTCCCGTGCCCGCGCCCGCTCATAGCCTCGGTGCAGGTGCGGCGCATCGTGTCGGTCAACCCGCGCGAGGTGGGCGGCACAGGCACGGAAATCGGACTCGATGCTCCACTCGAGCACTCCCACTTTGCAGGCGTCGAGACTGCCGGTGCATGGAGCGTGGATATGCGTGCCAAGGTGCCCTCCGAGACCCTGTGTCGCCGAGACTGCGGCTTTGGGTGCTGACCCTCGGCGCGGAACAGGTGGGGCTGCTCTCCCACAACGTGGTGATCAGGGGCGTAGGCGAGGGAGAAGAGCTGAGCTACTTGCAGTGGAACGTGGCCGCTTCGAACGGCGGGGGCGAGTGCGGCAACAGTGTCTGCGACTATCTCGAAAACTCGAAGAACTGCCCAGCCGATTGCAGAGGCCCTGCGCACGAGTAGCGACCTGCCCTCGCCCCCTCTCGCCTGCGCACCAGCCCTTCTCGACCTCACACAAGTGTTGGTCGATTCCGTTTACGTTTGCACCAGCCGTTCGAGGTTCTGAGCCGTGCTGATGCGCCGTGGCAACCGAACGCGTTCGGCGCAACATTCCGCCCTCTAATTCGCCTGCTGCGGCAGGTACGGCGCGTCTATTCTCGTTGCTGGGTACACCGAAGACTTCACGTACTGCTCACAGGGCCAGACGTGTGAGAGTGGCTTCCAGCGCTCCTTCGCCGGACGAGTCGATTTGCAAGATGTCGAGATGCGCTATCACGGGCAGAACAATCTGCGCCCATCGCTTCGTTTCGTGGATCTGCCGCGCGGCTCACCAACCAGCGTAGTACGCCGCGTCGCCTTCAATCGCGGATACTCCCAGGAAAAATTTACTAGCCCCCCAGTCCTTGCGGTCGCTGCAAATGTTCTGCAGCCGTTTCTCAGTCGTGCACTGGCTGTCTTACAGGTCATGATGATTGAACGTTCTGTGGATGTGTCCATCGAGGAGACTGTGACCTTCCGCTCGATGCTTCCATCGATTGAGATTGACGCAAGCTCGCAGGATACCGTGCTGAATCGCACGCTGACCGTCTCGTCCATCTTCTGGAATACCCATCGTGGCGCGAAACAAGGGGATGGCCTGACGGACGACAAATTGAATGCGATGATTGGCGCTATCCACGACATCGGCTTTTTGTCGGTACTCGTCGGCAACGTCGTGGCTGGCAGCGAACGATCCGGATTCTCAGGGCGCGGCGTGCGCTGTGGAGACCGGACCAACTTCCAGCGGAATGAGGTTGCGTCCGCGCTTGCAGGATACTGGTTTGACTGGAAGTACAAAGGCGCATGCTCGACCATCACGAACCTCACCGCATGGAAGATTTGGGAGTACAGCTTTTACGCAGAATCACATGTCAGGGACTTGCGGATTGAAGGTCTGCGGAGCTTGGACGCACGTGCGGGTGTCTTCACCCGTCTCCTCGGAGGCAATCCGCTGAAACACGAGGTTGCGCGCTCAAAAGCACTGGTGTCGAAGTCGCTTTTCGTCGCGCGCACGACAAACGGAGCATGCTCGGACAAGAAACCTGGACTACATACCTGCAACTTCTACATGGCTTACTGCAACCATCTTCCCAAGGCAAACGTGGGAGTGTACATTGGCACACATGCCGGTGGTGTGAACGAAGCACCTTTGATCTTTCCGTGGGGTCATGGAGGCCAGTACGCGTCAATTCACGGTAAACTGAACATTGAATACTCAACGTTCGCCAGCTTCGGAAACGAACCGTGCAGCAGCTCGGAGGTTGCACGCGACCACGCCATCTCATCGATGTTCCCGTCCTCATCTTCGGCGGACAGCTCTCTCGCGACGACTGTCCGTGCAGTACAAATGGTTAATACCGATGAGGATGCGCGAGTGCGGCTTTACCGTCCGAGCCCCAATTGGATCAATCAGGCGGACTGCATTGACATGGACTGCGACGGCCCCAGGCACACGCTGATTCGCGATGCCGACGGCTCCCTTGTCGGTGGGCCAGGGGGCGCCGTGCTTCCACGCGCTGAGCTGTTTTCAGACAACTCTTTCTTCGGAGTCGAGTACAAAGACGGGGTCAATGTCCCGCCGGGCCCGTGGAACCTGGTCTTCGATAGCCCGAACCAACCGCCGGGGGCAGGCTTCCAGTGGTACCCGAACGTACCGACCGTTATGCGCACAGATACGGCGGGTAGACCGGTAAACCTGACAGCGACCTGGCTGGCTCGGGGATACGGCATTCCCCGCGAGGGCTGCACACTGAACGAGAATTGGGACGCGTGGGCGTGCCAGACGGAGACCTCTTACCGGCGGATCGTGATCGAGAGCATGGACCTGGATCACGAGATTCGGCGGATCTCGCCAGTCGCGCTCTCCTCTGACGACGGTTACACCGACCTGCTCAACGGCGCAATGGACCACGGGTGGTGCTTCTCCTACACCTGCCTGAAGCGCCTCATGACCTTCCACGGCATCGTGGCTATGGGCAAGACCTACACCATCCACTTCACTGGCTCGAACCCGCAGACAATGCGCCTGCACCTACCGAATGCCGAGCCCGGCGAGAAGTTGCTGCTCCGCATCTACTATCGCACCAAGTCGCGTCTTCAGATCTACCGTGGCGGAAACGACCGCGCATTCATCGAGGACCTAAACATGTACGATGGAAAGCGCAAGGCGCAGCTCGTGCGCAGCGGTCGCTGGGCGCCCAACAACGACAATGGCGGCTGGACGGAGGAGCGCGCGAACATTGCGTGCTCGAGCGGGTGCCAGATCGGCGACACGTGCGCCGCCAGCACGGATTTGTGCGACCAGCGCGGGGATCATCACGGTGTCAACTCCTACAGCCGCGAGGACAGCATGCTCGAGGTGTCGCTGACCGGGCATGAACTAGAGGACTTCATTGAGATCCGCACCATGCCGACCGTGCAGATTTCGATGGGCCTCTCCGTGTCGGTGGACCAATTCTACAAGGTCAAGGATGCCTTCGTGTCCAACATCGCGGCTGTGCTTGGCATCAACCCCGCCAACATCGCCATTGTCGATGTCGTGCCTGGCAACGCGCGCCGCCGTTCTCTGGCAGGCGAGGTCGGTCCGTCGCACGGACGCCGCCTTCTTGAGGGCGACTCAGTGACGGTCGACTTCGAGGTGGTGCCGAGCGCACAGCTCGACATTCAAGACGCGACAGAGCGCGAGGACACGCACTTCATGAATGTGACTGTCCGGCGCTCCGTGAACCTCTTCGAGCCGTGCTCGGTCGCCTGGCGGACGTCTAACGGCAACGGATCCGCCACCGCCCTCGAGGGGGTCCACTACGCGAGCGCGTCCGGCACCGTGCACTTTCCGGCGTATGAGTCCGAGGCGCTGCTCGTGCTCGAGATCCTCTCCGACCGGGCGTACTCGGAGACGCCCAGAGTCCTGTACGTGGAGCTCGTCGCCTCGTCGGCCGTCAATGCCTCGGTGCAAGACGGACTTGCCGCCATCACGCTCACCAACGTCGACGCGCCCGCGCCGGCCGCGCCGGGCAGCCCGACTGCCACGGGCCCCGCGAACATCTCCGTCTCGCTCGCGGGGCCGGTGTGGCCGTACGCCCCGGCGGAGTCTGACGCCGACGCTCTCGAGTATGAGGTGGCGGCCGCTGCACCCGGCAACGCGTCTGACTGGCAGACGTTGCGCGTGCCCGGCACGGCCACCACTGCGATGATTGGCGGGCTGCCCACGTACACCCGCCGGGTGTTGTTTGTCCGCGCGCGCACCGCGGCGAGCTGGACCGCGTGGAGCCCCCCGAGCGTGGTGGCACGCACGTGGTCGCTGTGCGGGGACGGCAAGCGCCACCTCGACGAGCAGTGCGACATTGGGACCAGCACCAACACCGCGGACACCGACGGCTGCCAGGAGTGCGTCGTGCAGACGGGCTTCGGGTGCAACGGGGGCGACGAGACCACGGCGGACAGCTGCAGCGCCGGATGCGGCGACGGGAGCAAGTCCGCTGCGGAGGGGTGCGACGACGGCGCTCAGCTTGACGGAGACGGATGCGACCGCGGGTGCCGCGTTGAGCGAGGCTGGGCGTGCTCTTCGAACGAAGACGGCGCACAGACCTCAGGGTGCGCCGTGGTGTGCGGCGACGGCATCAAGGCCGGGGACGAGACGTGCGACTCCGGCGATGCGAACGGGGTGGGCGACGACCCCGGGCACGGCTGCCGTGCGGACTGCACGATGCAGACCGGCGCGGTGTGCACGGAGGACGACGAGCAGCTGTCGACGTGCCGGCTGTGCGGAAACGGAAAGCTCGAGGAGGGCGAGTTCTGCGACGCAGGCGCCAACTCAGTGGGGTGCCCCGTGTCTGCGGGCTGCGCGGCGGTCACAACCGGCTGGCTGTGCTCGGGCGGAAGCCTCGCTGCCCCGAGCACCTGTGTCGGCGGGCCGGCCTCGCCGCTGGCGCCGGCGCTGTCGGCTGCGACGACGAGCGCGCTCACCTGGGCCTGGGCCGCGCCGGACGCGCGCGGCGCAGCGCTGACCGAGTACGTCCTGGAGTGGGCCGACACCTCGGGAGTCGTCCCCGCCTCGAACGCGTCGGGCAGTGTCGACCTCGCGGGAACCAAGTCGTCGACCAAGGTGTTGCTTGTGGCGGGCGGCGTGTACAGGGCCAGGCTCAAGGCGTGCACGGCAGCTGGCTGCTCTGCATTCTCCGCATGGAGTGTCTCAGCTGGCCTCGCGGCGCCCTCGGCCGCGGAGGACCTGACGTCCATGGTGGACACCATCTCGTCGGACCCGTCCACCCTGGTCACGGGGCTCAACATGACCGTCGGCAACATCACGGCGACAGGGCCTCCGCCGGCGATAGAAGCGCCGGAGGAAGACGACACGCCAGTGAACATGACGGCGATCCTGGAACTCGTGCAGCCTGACGGTGGCAGCGAACCCGACTCCACCGCCGACGTGGCGGCGCCCACCACGCCGGCGCCTACCACGGCTTCTGGAAACCCTGCAACTCCTGCAACTACAGCGGCCGAGTCTGGAAAGGGCGATGGAGAAGGCGCGACGACCACCACCACTCCGGCCACCACCACTCCGGCCGGTAGCTTCTTGGAGATTGTCATCAACAAAGATCAAAAGACCGACGTCTTGCTCACCTCGAGCTCTGGGGTCGCCCAAGGAGTCGTCATCCCTGCCGGGGCGTTGCCGTCCAACATCGCTGTGAGCATTCAAATCTCCACGAACCCTCCGCCGGTTCCTGCTGCCAAGCAGGAAGTGATGAAGTCTGTGTCTGAGGTCCTCACCTTCGGGCCGAGCGGCACGCAGTTCACGACACCGGTGCAGATCGTGATTGCCTTCACGCGCGACGCCGAGGATGGGAAACGGCTTGCAGTGCACCGCTACAACTCCACGACGGGGGAATGGGACGAGAAGCCCGGCTCCACCGTGGACGCAACCGCCGGGACAGTCACAGCCGAGACGCTGTCGTTCTCGTCGTACGGGGTCTTTGAGGTCCCCGAGCTCCCAGCGACGACCACGACGCCGGCACCCGACCCGAACGTTCCGGTCTGGGGGATCATTGTGCTGGCGACCGGCATCCCGGTCTTCTGCTGCTTCCTGTGCCTCGGCCTGTACGTCAACCACCGCCGCTGGCAGACGCACTCTCAGGCGGTGAAGGACAAGGGCTTCAAGGGCCGCGCGAACATGTACGAGGCCGAGGAACTCGGCGACGCCGACGCGGAGGTTATTGGAACCATTGCCCCCCCCCACACACACACCTCCCTACTGTTGCCCCTACCCGTGTCCCTACTGTACACTCACTCCCTCCCTCCCATCAGGTCGGCTTCGCCGACTCGGTCATTGTGCCCCCCGAGCCGCCGCTCGAGCCGATCGGGCTGGACGCCCTCGCCATCTCGCGCTCGGCAGTGGGCTTCCCGCAGCAGCTCCGCGACGAGGCAGAGAACGAGCCCTCGTTCGACCAGGCCGCTGCCCCGACGTACCACATGCAGCCACCGCGCCCGCCGCCGCGGTCGCACCTGCCGGTGCGCACGGTACCCACGAGGGTCCCGATCGAAGACATTGCTCCGCATGGCCGGAACCGGCTGCTTAGTCCGCACGGGACGCAGTACGACCCCGATGGCCTGTACGAGACGGTGTGTGCCAAACCCGAAACCCGAATCCGGCTGACCTGTATCCGGCTGCCGCCGACTCGCACCCCCTTGGCGCACATGTGAAAGATGTGAAAAGCACCTTGCTGAGACTGCCCCGGCCCGCGCAGGTGTTCCGACCCGCCGCGCCGCCTCAGCCGGCATCGCCGGGCTACCACGGTCCGCCGCTGATCAATCTGATGGGTGATGGCGCGGGCGGCATAACGCTCGTGACCAACGACAGCCTGAGCCCCGAGCCTTACCATGTAGCTGTCCGGTCCCGAGCTGCCGCAGATGATGCGCCCTCTAGCTGGACGTGAGAGGTCTGACTTCGCCTGAAGGCTCTGGGTGGTTGGCGCGAACGAGCCGAGATGTGTGTTTTGTATTTTGCATAGTGTTTAGTGTAATGTTTTGTATTTGCAGAAAAGCGAGTGGTGCCTGATGTCGTCCGCCCCCGCTGCGCATGCTCGTACTTGCCTCGCCCCTTCTCACCTGCCAAAAGGCCCTCAGAGGGCCCCGCATATCGCTTTCGTGTCGTGTCCTCCACCGTGGCGCTGCCCTTACTCGCCCGCGCCCTTCTGCACAAGCTCCTCGATCTTGGCCTTGAGGTTGTTGGCCGCGACCGCGTCACCCACCTGCGCGCGCGCCGCGTCTCTTGCTTAGAGCCCCTCGCGAGGGGCGCTGCCGCCTGCTGGCGACAGCTGCGCCCAGGGAGCGCGAGAGAAAGCCTGTTGCTGTGCGCCAAGGGGCGTCGCCGGGGAGCGGATGCCTTGACAAGGTAGGACGCGAGCTCGCCGGAATCCTTGGTCCCCGCAAACAGCACGCCCTTGTCTCCCCTGCGGAGCACCGTGGTGCGTGAGGGCGCTGCTGGCGGCTGGCGCAGGCCGACACGGGCGCGATGCGTGGGTGCACGTCGGGGACAGGACGCACCCCTTGGAGCAGGTCATGTCCGGGAAGAGCCGCGAGTTCAGGATCACCTCCATGTTGCCCTCGCGCCGCATCACCAGCCGCGAGCTGCCGTCCGCCGGATTCGTCTTAAGGCGCAGCGCCCCCGTGCCGAGGGCGCGCCAGGTGCCCGACGCCGTCTCGTTGCCCTTGCAGTACCTGCCCCGGTCGCGGAGGTGAGACACGAGCGAGGAGCCGAAATGGCTCAAAGGGAGGCGGCGGGGGGGGGAGCAGAAGCCCGGGGGGGTAGGGCAGAGGATGCAGTGAGAGAAGCGGAGGGGGGGGCGGGGGGGGGGGGCAGGGGG
>ENA-UOXV01002089-UOXV01002089.1-marine-metagenome-genome-assembly--contig:-NODE-2089-length-26529-cov-5.416635_pt1 | contig 26529 bp, 6 predicted proteins | sample MGYA00238165_ERZ766961 | MGnify/ENA primary metagenome ERZ766961 (study PRJEB28924, sample SAMN03173240) | marine metagenome | biome: Marine; feature: Water; material: Subsurface seawater | place: North... | reverse complement strand
CGGTTCGACTCGAGCGGTACGTACGTAGGCGAATTCACCGGGCCGAAGGGACACGAGAACGAGAACGAGAAGGAGAACGAGAACGAGTCGACTTCAACCCCTGCTCTTTCGGGGTTCAAGGTACCGCACGCGATTGAACTGGACGCCCGGGATTCCACCCTGTACGTCGCGGACCGCGAACACGCACGCATCACGACGCACCAACTGGACGGTACACACGTGCGCACGTACGACCTATCACCGCACGGTTTAGTGTACGGTTTATCGGTGTTGAGGAGCGAGGAACGCGGAGTTTCGGGATTGTACGCGTTGTGTTGGAAGAGAGACGCCGGCGAGGTTAACATGGTGTGGATACCCACCGAGGCTGGCAGGGCATCCTGGAGCAGCACCCACCACTTGACGGGGAAGCAGGTGTCGTGGCGCCTGTCCTCGATGACGACGCCGCACGCCATCACCACGTTCGGGGGCGCTGCGGGTGGAACCGACGCGTGGGGCCGCGGAGTCAACGTCCTCGTCTCCGAGACGCGGCCTACACTCGGCGACGTCAACTTACAGCGGCTGTGGATCGGCGTCGACGAGGTGGATGAGAAGGACAAGGACAAGGAGAAGTTGAAGTTGCAGGTTGTGCCGCCGCGGGGGTGGGTGGAGGGGGGCAGGACGTACGTGGAGGAGGAGGCGCTGCCCGGGAGTGAAAAGGCCGTCGCGCCGACCATGGAGGCGACAAAGGGTCAGATGGAGACGGAGACGGAGACGGAGACGACCGCAAACGTGGACGATAAAGCCACCGAGGATACCGACGACGGCGACGACGGCGACGATGGCGATGATGATGTCGAGGAGGAGGAGGAGGAGGAGGAGACCGTCATCGCGCCGCAGCACGGCGGCGGGGGCGGCGGCCTCCTCCCCGGCGGCGGCGTCGCGAAAGCCGGAGCCGGCGTCTCGAAGCACGAGGCGATCCGCACCGGCGGCGCGAGACCGGTGGAGGTTGGCGACTCGAACGCGGCGCACTCGCCGCTGCCGCTGGCGTTTGGGGTGATGATAGCCGCCGGGGCGACGCTGTTTGTGTTTTGCCTCTTCAAGTTGCCGAGGTCGTTTTTGGAGCTGAGGCAGGCGCTCGCGGGGCGGGTGCAGGGGAAACAGGGTACGATGGGAGGACGGTACCGACGACTGCACGACGAGGTTTAGGGAAGACGAGGTTTAGCGGATTCATCGACGCCTCTTCGCCTCTTCACTCTCGCCCTTTCATAAGAGTCTAAAAAGCAAAAAGTGCAGCACCGAGACTAAAAATATCACTTCCGCGTGCACACGCCGATCCCGGAGTGGTGACGAGAAGATGTCCGCTCTCGCGATCGCGTCCGCGCCGGTGCCTCGCGTCGTATCTGGTAGACACGCCGCGTCCACCGGCCGCCGAGCCACGCGCCCGGACGCCCCGCATCCCGCCCCTGGGTCTCGGGCCCTCGGAAGCAGGCGGCGGCGGAATGCAAAGAGAATTGTCGCGGCGGTCGATCCGGACGACGTCGAGCGTCCGGGTTCGGATCGCGACGACTACGCGGATTGGAAGGCTGCGAAGGACGACACCTCCGAGGCGTTCAAGCGCGCCGCCGCGCAGGCGGGGCGCAAGGAAGACTTCGTCGTGGGCGCGACCCCACTCGACGAGAAGATGCTCTCGCGCGTCATGCTCCAGCTGCTCAACAACCACGCCCGCGGGATCCCCGCCGCGCCGTTCCTCGACAAGATCAAGGACGACATGTGCCTCGACGGGTACAAGTCCGTGCTCGTGGGCATCGGCCGCACGCGGCAGTGGGCGCTCGCCAGGGAGATCGTCGATTGGGTACGGCGGCAAGGATTGGAGCAGGGGAAAACGGGCGCGCAGGTGCTCACGTCCAACTGGTTCGTCGCGCTCATCCGACGCCGAGTAGACGACGCGGAGTGGGAGGCTGCTGTCGAGGTCTTCGAGTACATGCGGGACTTCGACGGCGTCCCGTCCGGGGAGTGCATCGAGATGTTCGCGCAGGTGACTGACCACGAGTCTCGCATGAACGCGATGACGGTGGAGAGATGTCGGCGAGTCGGGGAATGGCTGGCGGGTTCAGACGCGGGCAAGGCGCTGTGGCACCTGAGCTTCGGCGCGCCGGGAATGGCGGCGTCCGAGGCGGCGCCCGCGAGGAGCGTGAGGATCGCGATGCCGACGGAGGAGTTCGACATCGACGGGGACATCGACAAGCTGCGCGAGCAGTTCAAGGACTACCTCGAGTGATGTGTACAACCGATGAATCAAAAAGCTAACATTATTTCCAAACCAACCAGCTCTCCACCCGATCACGCGTACGTCTCCACCTGCTTGAAGACCTCGTCGACAACCTCCGCGAGCGTGGGGTGCGCGTGGACCGCGAACTTGAGGTCGGAGGCCTTCATGCCCTGGTTCACGGCGTTGGAAGCCTCGTGGATGAGGTCCGCGGCGTGGAGGCCCATGATCCACATCCCGAGAATCTCCTGAGTGTCCGAGCGGTAGATGAGCTTGGCCATGCCGTCAGCCTCCTTCTCCGCCAACGCCTTGGAGTTCGCCTTGAACGAGGTCTTCTTCACGGTAACCTCGAAACCCTCCTCCTCGCCCTTCGCGCGCGCCTGCTCCTCGGTCATGCCCACGAAGGAAACCTCGGGATGCGTGAAGCACGCGGCGGGGACGGAGTTGTGGTTGAGAACCTTGTCGCGGCCCTGCATGCACTCAATCGCGGCGATACCCTGCGCGGACGCCGCGTGCGCGAGCATCATCTTGCCGTTCGCGTCGCCGATGCACCACACGCCCTCGATCACCTCGCCGTCCTTGTCGAGCGCCTGCATGCGCTCGTTGACCGGGACGAAGCCCCTTTGGGTCTCCACGTCGATGGATTCCAGCCCGAGCCCGTCGGTGAAGGGCGCGCGGCCGGTGGCGACGAGGCACGCGTCCACCTCCATGACGTCGACAACCTCGCGGGTCTTGAAGTCGGAGAGCTCGATCGTCACGGGCTTCTCGCCGATGATACCGGGCGTCACCTTGGTCGCGAGGACGTTGGTGACGTAATCGATGTTGCGGGGGTTGATCAAGATGCGCTCCGCTTGCTTGGCAATCTCGCCGTCAAAGCCCGGCATGATCTTGGGCATAGCCTCGATGAAGGTGACGTCGGAGCCGAGGGCGGTGTACACGTCGGAGAATTCGAGGCCGATGTAGCCGGAGCCGATGATGGCGACCCAGTCGGGGATGGTCTCGAGCTTCAGCGCGTCGTCCGAGGTGAAGACGGTTTTTCCGTCGATCTCAATCCCCGGGGGCACGAACGGGACGGACCCGGTGGCGATGATGATGTTCTGCGCGGTGCACTTCTTGTTGCCGTAGGAGACGGTGTGGTTGTCCCTGAAGGTGGCGTTACCGAGGAGGATGTCGACGCCCATGGCCTTCATGGAGTTGGTCAGGTTGCCGCGGATGGTCGTCGCGAGGTTCGTCGCGTGAGCGGCGATGCCTTCGCGCTGGAACTGGACGTCGTTGACCTCGATGCCGAGCATCTTGAGGTGGTCGGCGTCGCGCATCTCGCGGACGCGGCCGGAGGCGGCGAGGAGCGCCTTGGAGGGGACGCATCCGCGGTTCACGCATGTGCCGCCGATGACGCCGCCCTCGATGATGGCAGTCTTGAGGCCGCACTCCACGGCGTGGAGCGCGGCGCCGTGGCCGCCGACGCCCGCGCCGATGATGACGAGGTCGTAGTCGTAATCGTGCGCGGAGACCTTCACGGTCATCGCGCGGTCGTTCGCCTTGGGGGCGACGCGCGAGCGACTGTTGGATGACACGGAGAGGAGGGGCGGTTGGTCAGTCGTGTGGGGTCAGTCGGGGGAATCCGCGGGAGACGAAGGTTTATCCAGTCGGAAGCCGAAAAGTTCGCGCCCGCCCGGGGGCGCATCGCGGGGCACGCGACCGGTTTTGGCGGTTCATCGACGCGACGCCGATGCGGGATGAGCCCCACGATGAATCGCGCGCCTGAGTTTACTCGGTGCGCGACACGTGAATCGATGTGCGAACCGGATGCGGGCGCGGGGGTGAGCGTCGGAATCAATCGCTCAGTCACTCACCGCGCGACGACACGCTGCCCGCGGACGTTCTTGCGGAAACCGGCGCGGGAGACCGGGGCGGCGCGGGCCATGGGGGCGGCCATGGTGCAAGACATGGTGGACATCCTGCCTCGATCGAAAGCGGTTGCGATGGGGAAGAAGACCCACTCGCGAGTGCTACTATGGCGCGTCTCCGGGGCGCGAGATCGACACCGAGCGCAAAGATTCAGAGGTCCTGCAGCATCCGCTTTTCGCTCCGAGGTGACTCGGCTCGTCGCTGATTGGCCGAGACATTTATCCGAATGACTCGTAAACGACGGTCTAGATGTCCCGTATAAATCCAGCAGACCGTTTGCTTGAATTCAAACTCGTCAAACAGGCGAGAAATTCTGTTCTCGGTTGAGCCGTTTGTGCAGCCCCGGGGGCGGGCAGATACACGCGCGCGCGCCTCCACACGCACGCGACGATCTGAAAGCATGTCCCCCTCCCGATCCCAGGAGGAGCGCTGGCTGTCCAAGGCGCGCGGACGCGCCGGCGATAGCCAGGTCCCCGACGCGGCGCCGGGCTCCGTGATGTCCAGCAGATCCGTCCGGTCCGCTGACCCTCAGGAGTCCTTCCAGTACGCGGCGGGCATGATGCCCAACGACGCGCGAGGGTTCACCCCGCCGAACGACTACGACCGAGCGCCGCGGAACTCCAACGCGCGGTACTCCGCCCAGCCCGCCGAGAGCGAGGTGCGTTCACTCACGCGCGATCCCGTCGTCCCGGAGGCGCCGCGTCAGCGCCAGTCGCTCGAAAATAGCCGTGGAATCCTTCAAATCTTTCGCCCGCAGCCAGACCCTTTCCCGCATCCCCGATCGCGTTTAAAACCATCCCGCAATCTCACCCCCACACCCATCGTATCCCCCGTCACCAAACGCAGCGTTCCGACGACATGGCGCGCGACATGATCGAGAAGTTCGGCAACCCCGTCCCCATCGATGAGCCCGTGCGCAAGTCATTCAACCGCATGAGACCCGCCACCGTGCCGTCCACGCACGCGCCCATCGTCTGGGACACCCCTTACGACACGGACGCGTCCGGGAATGACGGCACCGCCAACAGGTTCTTCTCCAAGGGCAACGAACGGCTGTACGAGGCGTACTCCCAGCTCCACAACATGGCGCAGGAGTTTGACAAGCCCTTCGACTCGCCCGCCATCTTGGTGGTCGGCCACCAGACGGATGGCAAGTCCGCGCTCGTCGAGGCGCTCATGGGCTTCCAGTTCAACCACGTCGGCGGCGGGACCAAGACCCGACGGCCCATCGCCATCAACATGAAGTACAACGCCACCGCGGTGGAGCCGAGGTGCTACCTGCTGAAGGATGACTCCTACGGCCGAGAGGAGGAGATGACCCTCCCCGACCTCCAGAGGTACATCGAGGCTGAGAACCAACGCCTGGAGAACGACAACGGCTTCTGGGCCAAGGACATCGTCGTCAAGATCGAGTACAAGTACTGCCCCAACCTCACGATCATAGACACCCCGGGTTTGATCGCCGCGGCGCCCGGGCGCAAGCACTCGTCGACGCAGCACGCCTCCCGCCAAGTCGAAACCCTGGTTCGCAACAAGATGGCCAACAAGGACTACATCATCCTCTGCCTCGAGGACAACAGCGACTGGAGCAACGCCACCACCCGACGCGTGGTGCTCGACTGCGATCCGGAGCTCAGGCGCACGGTCGTCGTGTCCACCAAGTTTGACACGCGCATCCCCCAGTTTTCCAGAGCTGGCGACGTCGAGATGTTCATGAAGCCCCCGGCTAAGCTCCTGGAGCAGACGCTCCTGGGCGGCGGACCTTTCTTCACGTCGGTTCCCTCCGGCCGCGTCGGCGGCTCCCGCGACTGCCTCTTCCGCAGCAACGATCACTACCGCGAGGCTGTGGTGCAGCAGGAGAAGCGCGACTCCGCGGAGCTCGAGCGCCGTTGCGATCGCCGACTGCACTCATCCGAGCGCAGCCGAGTCGGCGTCTCCCAGCTCAGGCACTTCCTCGAGCGCCTCCTCCAGCAGAGGTACCTCGAGAACGTCCCGACGATCGTCCCGGTGCTCGAACGCGAGCACAGGGCGGCTAGTGTCAAGCTCCGCGAAACCGACCTCGAGCTCAAGAACCTCGACACCGACAAGCTCAAGGAGAAGGGCAGGGCGTTCTACCAGCACTTCCTCGAGAAGATCCCCGAGCTCCTTCGCGGTACCATGGCGGCGCCCCCGAGGGTCTTTGGCGAGACCCTCGCGCACGAGCACATCCGCGGCGGCGCCTTTGTTTCACAAGACGGCCGCCCCGTCGATATCGCCTACCTCGAAGTCCCCAACGGGGAGATGCGCCTGTTCGGTGGCGCGCAGTACCACCGCGCGCTCGAGGAGTTCCGCGCCATCGTCGGCGCGGTGCAGTGCCCCGTCGTGTCCCGCGAGGACATCATCAACTCGTGCGGCGTCGATGAAGTGCACGACGGCGTCAACTACACCCGAACCGCGTGCGTCATCGCCGTCGCCAGGGCCAAGGATACCTTCGAGCCGTACGTCCACCAGCTGGGCTTCAGGCTCGCGCACATCGCCAGGCGGCTGCTGCCGGTGGCGATGTACCTCCTCCAGAAGGAGGGCCGCATCCTGACCGGCCACGAGGCGTTCCTCAAGCGCATCGGCAGCTGCTTTGCCAAGTTCGTCGACCAGAAGGTCAAGGCGTGCCAGGACAAGTGCCGCGAGGACCTCGCGTCCACCACACAGTTCGTCACCTGGTCCCTCCACTCCGGTAACAAGTCCGGGCTCAAGTCCGTGCTCGCCGGACGCGAGCAGGAGCGCGAGGAGCAGCGCGATCGCGACCGGGAGATGCACCCCCGCGACTACGACCGCCGCGACGAGCGCGATCATTTCGATGACGCCTACGAGCCCCGCGAATCCTCCCGCCGCGAGCGCGAGTCTTCCCGCCGCGACGATCGCGATCGCCGCGGCCGCGGCGGCGCGAGGGACCCGCTGGACATGAACGAGGACTTCATCGACTACGTGGATGAGCGCGAGGACCGCGGCGGACGCGGGCGCAAGGATAAGCGCAGGGACGAGAAGAAGGAGTCCTCCCACCACTCCAGGGAGGTTGCCAAGCACAAGGACGACAAGGTTGTCGCGGGCCCCGTCGTGGACGTCGGCTCCAGGGACATGATCTCGCTCATGGACAACACCTTGTGGAACAGGAACATGAAGGACGTCACCCTGGACGTGGTTGACATGCTCGTGAGGCAGATTTACGCGGGTATCCGATCGTACGTGGTTCAATCCGTTGAGCTCAAGTTCAACTGCTTCTTCCTGATGCCCCTGATGAACGAGTTTGCCGGATTCTTAAGGCAGGAGATGGAGACTGCGTTCGAGATGAACCTGGACCAGGTGTTCGACGTCAGGATGGTCCGCATGGCGCTGGAGGAGAGGCAACGGAAGCTCGAGAGCGAGCTCGAGCAGATGGAGCACATTCAGGAGAAATTCGCCGCGATTCACAACCAGCTCGAGCTGCAGGCGCAGGGTTCCCCGGCCACCGCGGCGGCGCAGGCTGCCGCCAGCGGCCCGGGTTCCTTCCAGACCATCGCCGAGCGGGAGATTGAGGCGTCACGCGCGGCGTTGCGGGCGAGCGCGGAGATGGCGGAGGAGGTGAGGAGAGCCGGCAAGCAGTTCAACAGCGCGTCCAAGTCCTTCGGCTCCCCGACCCGGTCCTCCCGCGTGCCCCTCGGCAGCATGAGCAACTCCACGGACCTCCACGGCCGCGTCTAATCAGATTATCTAACGCAGAATGGAGAGAAGCCGAAGCGTACGCGCCGGCGAGCGCGGTGGAGGCTGAGATGTACCACTTTTACTACCCTTGACCTATCAATCAACACCATCACCCTTATTTAAAAGAAGCGTGGGACTTTCGACGGCGCGACTAGACACTAACACTTGTACATACGACGCATCGATCAAGACATGGCACACAATGATTGAATTCGTTTACTTAATATTACACTCGACGGTCATCGTCTGATGACCGTCGTTTGTTCAGTCCTTCTTCTTGATCTGTTTGTTCTTGCTCGCGGTGAAGAACGAGTCTTTCGGTTTCTCCCGAATGGCACCCGCGGATAACACCCCCAGCGGATCGAGAGAGTCACCCGAGAGCAAGTCCCGCGTCTGATTCGACGGCGGCGGATTAATCGCCGGCGCCGAGGCAGGCACGCCGAGCCCGCCCAGACCTCCGAGCGGGTCCATCCTCGCGAATGGGTTCACGTCCTTCCGCTGTTGCCCTCCTCCCGGCTGGGTCCGCGGCGGGCCTCCTCCCCGAGGGTTCGGAGCCGGAGCCGCGGGTTTGGGGTTAGGGTTTACAAGGTTACCGACGGACCCACCACCGACCGTGGAGGCACCGAACGGATCGCCCTGGTTATGCGTCGGGCGCTCATCCTCCTCGAGCCACGCCTCGTACACTTGTCTGTGGTCCACGGCGTGCCTCGGCGGCGGATCCGGGTCCGGTCCGCCGGTGAGAAAATCGACGGCGCCGGTGAGAAGGTCGTTGCCGCTCGCGGCGTTGGCGTTGGCGGCGTTGAGTGAAGCCTGCGCGCGACGCGTGGCTTCCTCCTCGCGCTCGCGTTGTTCCCGCGCGACGGATTCGAACATCGCGGCTCGGCCGCGCAGACCGGCTGAAGTGTTTTTGGAGTCGTCGGCGTTGAAAGAAGAACCCGGCTTAGCCGGGCTTCCCCTTCTGGATGAAGTGTTCGCTCCATCGCTCCTCGACCCGGGGTCGAGGACGTCTTCTGGTAGCATCCGCGACGCGGGGACGAGCTCTAAGATGCCGTCCGCGTGCGTGGGCGCGTCGAACCCGACGGTGACGTGCGCGGTCCCCAACGAGTTGACGATCCACGCCGACGCCGGCCTTCCCCCTCCGCCGCCGTTGTCCCACACCAGCCTCGGCTGCGACTGCGGAGCGCAGGTCCAGGACGTTGGGACGCAGCGGAGGGATTCGAGCGGCGGGGGCGCGCTGCTCCCGCTGAGCACCATGCCGAGCGCGCTGAAGCCGGGGGGCGGCACCGCCGCCCATGCGTACGCCGCCGTGTGTCGCCACTCTTGGCCCCACACTTGCCGGAACCGAACCGGATGCGGAAACAGCGCGTCGATCACGTTCGGCATGTGCGTCGAGCCGGTCATGGACCACGCCTTGGCGTCGGCAATCTCCAGCGCGTTCGCGGGTTGACCCACGGCTTTCGTCGGGTCGTGGTACGCGGGAACGGCGTAGGATCCGAGGGAGATTCGATCGCGGTTCCGCGCGAATGAACTCGTCTCGATCTTCGCGTTCCAAAAGGAAGCGGCTCGGCGGCACCCGCTCCCTTCGCTCATCCACACGCGCTCGTACGCGGCGTGCTGCTTCAACGCGAGCCTGAACCCGGAGAGGATCTCGCGAGATAGCGGGACGCCGAGCGTGGCGGGATCACGGGATACCGGCGGTCGTGGGCCGTCGGAGGAGGAGGAAGCGGGTTGCTTCTTATGCGGCGATTTTCCAGCGAGGGATCTCGCCTCGATACGAACGCGACCGGCGCCCTGCGCCCCGTCAAAGTTGATGAGGTCCTCGTCGCCGCCCCAGCCGTCCGCGGATGCGTCCTGTGTGCCGGATGCGAGCGCACCGAGGGGATCTGCGGCGACACCGGCGTTCGCCCCGGCGAGGGCGTTGAGGCCGAAGATGTCGTCGTCCATAGCCGCGGATTGCATCTGCGACTGAGAGACGGATGCGGATAGATCCCCGTTGTCGTTGTCGTCCCTATCGTTGTCGACGTAGTCGTCGGGGCCGAAGGCGTCGGTGAACTCCTCGAAGGAGATGAACCCGTCGCCGGCCAAATCGATCTTCCCCGCGAGTTCCATCATCTGCGTCGGGGTTATGTCCATGCCGAGCCAGGTGAGACCGCCGTAGAGGCCCTCGTAGGTCAGCCTCCCGAGCTGTTCACCGTCGAACGCGCGGAAGGCGTCCAGTAAACGCATCTTATTGCGGCGGAGCGCGGCGCGGACGCGCGCGGACGTCGCACGCGACGCCAGCATCGCGAACTCGTCCGCGGTCGTCAACGCCTTGGCCAACGGCGTCGCCTGCCACGGCGTCTTGGCGCGACGGCGAACCGCCCTGACCCTTTCGAAAAACTCAGCGCGATCCGCGCAGGTATTACCCTGCAGCGACCGAAGGAGCAACGAGAGCTCGTGGTCCTCAAAGTCAACCTGTGAATCCACGAACCGGAAGCACTGCGTCGCGGTCGCCGCCTGGAACAGCTCCGCGGGTTCGTACCCGCTCGTGGCTTCGATCAGCGCGCCGCCGCCGCCGGGCGCAGCGAGCCTCAGGCCAACCTCGGTGGATGCAAACGGCACCAGCGTCCCGTCTCCCGCGCCCTCCATACGCTCCCGCTTAGCGCCGTGCATCGCCGCCCTGAGCGACTCAGCCTCCGCTAAGGACAACGCGACGTAGTATCGGCCGTCCTGGATGCCGTACATGTTCATGTTACGGACCGCGTTCTTGAGATCTTCGAGCGTGACGCCCGCGTCGGGACCGCCGCTCGAGTTTTTGGCGATTCTTCGAGCCAAAGCGGAGAGAGCAGCCTCGTCGCCGCCCACGCAGGCGTCCGCGGAGCGAAGCACCTCGCGCAACTGCGATTCGTCCAGCCGGCCGATACCCGCGTCGTCGAAGAGGGTGAACGCGGACTGTAACCCAGCCTCTTGCTCCTTGGTGAGCTCCCGGGGCTTCCACGCGGATTTGATCCGTCGCTTGCGCTTCGTCGCCTGCGCAAATGCGTCCACGCTCTCTTGAAACGCATCCGTGACGCTCTGGAGAAACCCGGGTCCATCGCCGTTCTTGTTCTTATCGGGGGTGGATAGGAAATCTTCCAGTTCCGCGTGCGCGGGGTTAGGGACGGATCCCTCGTCGTCCTCGTCCTCCTCGCCGAAAGTGACCGTCATGTCGGGGACCCAGTCCATGACGATGATCAGGTTCTTGAGTCGCCGGTGCGAGTTGAGGGACCACCCGAGACGGAAGTAGTTCTTGGACAGGTGGAGATAGTCCGGGAACGACAGCGTCGGGGTCTGGTGCCCGATACCCATGAACAGGCTGAACTCGTTCAAGGGATGGAACCCGAGCGAGTTGCCCGAGTTGGGCTCCTCCTTGAGATCGGCGACTCGCCACCCTTTTTGAGTCTCGTCGTCCCTGGAGTACTTCAGGCGCTCGAATTCCTCATCCTCGCGCTCCTCCTGCCGTTCCTCCTCCTTCTCCTGCTCGCGCTCCTGCTCCTGCTCCTGCTCCTGCTCCTGCTCCTGGACCTGCTCGCCGTCGAGGTAGCGCTCGCGTTCGCCCGAGCCGCCGACGCCGCCGTCGAAATTGTCATTCTCGACTTCAGCCGCCGTCGTCCCCGACCCGGCGCCCCCCGCGTTGGCCAGTAAATCCGCCACGTCCACCAGCGGGCTCCGCCCCACGGTGGACGCGGACGCGCCGCGGAGCTTGGCGCGCAGCGCAGCCGTCGATTCCTCCGTCTCGGCCACCTCGCGCAGAATCTTTTGCAAAGCGCGAGAAGCCTCGGGGTCGTCGATTAGAAGAGACGAATGCTCGCTCACCGCCATCGCCAGCCGCTTGGACGCGAACCCACCGGTGGGCACCGCGTTGGCCACGACGAAGGACACGCGCTCCCTGAAGACGTCCAGGCACTGCTGGTACCGTCCAACGCCCGCGGGACCGACGCCGGCGACGGCGATACCCGCCTTTAGTAGTCCCCGGTACGCGTGTTTGCGCCAGATGTTAGCCGCGCGTTGCTCCGCTAACAAACCCGCCTGGACGTTCTCCGACCTCATGCCGTTGACCACGAGCCACGCGAGGGCGTCGCGCAGACGTCGTCGGTCTGCCTCGCGGTGTGCGCCCGCGTTTCGCAGCTGTTGGAGCTCGGACGCTCGCGCCGCGGCGCCTCGGCCTTCACCCGCCGCCGCCGCCGACGCGACGAGCTTGGCAACTTCCGGGACGACCAGGAGCGTGAGCCGCTGGCCCCGTCCGATCTGTCGCATGCGCCAGGCACCTTGCGCGTAGTCGCGGAGGGTCATGTCCTTGCCGAGGGTGAGCGCGGCGGTGGCGCCGGGAGCCTGCCTGATGTCCATCCCCGTCGTGTGAACCTGATCGTAAAAGGTGAATCGTTTACTCGAGTCGAGCGCCGCCAGCCTGGCGAGCGGCACCACGTGCCAGCCCTTGCGCAGCAGCACCATCTGGCAATCGCCTTCATCGAGGAACACGCACCCTTCCGCCCACGCCAGGCCCTCGTCCAGCATAAACCTCGCCACCGCGAGGTTCGAAAGGCCGGTGACCAACGCGCCCACGTCGATGAGAGCGTGAACCGGCGGGTCCGCCGTCGCAACCGACCGTAACAGCGTACGGACGTCCCAGTCCCCGCCCAAGTCCCGCGTGGACACCACGTCCACGTCCGTCAAGGTGGCTAAAACCTTGGCGTCCGTCCCGGGTTCGAACTTTGGCGCGCCCAGCTCCAGCGGGAGCAAATCGGAAGGCGTCCCGCTGAACCCCAGCCTGCGCGGGAATATCAAGTCGCCCCCCAGCTCCTGGCCGGTGGCGCTCAGCTTCATACCTTGGTGCTTCGCCGTCTTTGGGAAGACGTAATCGTCGAGGTAGAACTCGATCACCTCGGGAACGAGCCTCATGAGCTGGTAGAGCTCCTCGACCTGATCGCCGTCGCGAAGGTCCACGAGCTGAAGCGGCCAGACCTCGTGCTCGGACGCCGCGAGGAGCGCGGCAGCCGCCTGAACGTGAGCCGCCACGTCAGACGTGGACACGTGGACGCCATCGAGCGTGGAGCCCTCCGACGATTGAAGCGGATCCGAACCTACCGCTTCAATCGCCGCGCTCGTGGCCGCCTCGAGGCTCTCGGTGGATCCGTCCATGAGATTCACGGCGGATGTATTCGCGGACGTTTTCGCGACTGCGGGCTGGGCAACCGCCAGCCGGGACGCTCCGACTGACGTCACCGACGCGCGAAGCTGCGCGCCCGTGCGCCGAGCCGCGGCGGCTGCAGCCTCCCGGGCCTCGCCGCGCACGCGCCTGCCGCACCTGCGGACAAACTCGGCCCATCGCTTGGCGCTCGGTCGCTTCCCGACGGGTCCGGTTTCCTGCTCTAGTTTTTCGAGCAGGTTCCGGAGAACCCGCCGGAAATCGCCTCGGCGCAGGCCCTCGTGCCTGTAGGTGCATATGGTCAGGCCGATGACGACGTCGGGGTGCGAGAACTCGTTGGTCTGGCTCGGGATATCCTTGCCCACGAACGGGACCGCGAGCAAGCGCCGCGAGGTGGGCACGCGCGAGCCGTTCGCGGACTCCAGCAGCGACACGTCCTTCGCCGAGAGGAGCCCGTATGAGACTCTGTTGATCTTCGACAACACGTGGGGAAGCAGCGAGCACAGCCAGTCGCGCGCGAGGTTGATCATCTTCAGCGAGTCGTCCTCAGCCTCCTTCTCGATGATTTTCGCAGCCTCGGCGGCGCCCTTGGTGCGCGTGAGGTACGCGCGCATGTGGTGATCGGCTACCCCCCGGGCGGCGCCGTGAGCCCTGAGCCACAGCTCCGCCCATTCCGCCAGCGTCGGCATGAGTTCCGAATCGTACCAAGACTGGTCCAGTAACACGACGTGGGGCGTGGACTGGACACCCTTGGTCTCCACCGCGCGGTTGACAACCTCGGCGATGCGTTTGACGATCCCGGCGGCGTCGTTGGATCCCTGCGCCTCCTCGGCGGCGGCTCGTCCCAGGGCGCACGCGAAGATTCCGTCGATGAGAAAAAATGGAAGTTTCCATCGCAGCCCGTCGCCGGATCGTGACGTTGAAAAGTCCAGGGGGACGCGCCGCCCGAGGGGCCAGTGAAGCTCGGAGCGTAACGGGTGGAGGATGAGGTCCACCTCGTCCAGGATCAGGACACCGGCGGACTGGAACAGTTTGACGATTTCCGCCGCGACGGCGCCCTCTTTTCGCATCTCGGCAATCTCGGAAGGACGAAGACCGCCAGCCTCCGCGACGCGTTCGGACCTGCTCCTGGTCTCGCTCGAAGCCTCGAAGAGGAGCGTGAGACGCCCGATGTGTCCCTCCACCAAGCCACCTTCCATCTTGGCCACCATGCTCTGATCCAACAGGTGCGCGCATTCCAAAAATTTCAAAACCAAAGATTTGAGCGCCGTCGGCGTCGTCACCACGACTGCTCGAGCTCGTTTGGCTTTACGGAGCGCGTACAGCGGCGCGGGGGTGAGCGGGGTGAACCGGTCGAACCGTAAGGTGAGCACGGACCTTCGAACGACGCCCGCGAACGCCGAGCGCAGGCATGACCGCGAGAACTCGAGCAGCGACTGCGGCACAACCTGCGTGACCAAAGCTCCGTCGCTGGCGAGCATGAAGCCGAGCAACGGGCAAACCACGGTGGTTTTCCCCTCTCCCATGAGCATCTGCGCGCATTCACTTCTCCGTTTGTCGTCCAGCGCGGCGGCGGTGAAGTCCCGCACGAGTTGCACCTGGCGTTCACGTAAGATGATCGATTGGGCGTACTCAAACACCAGCATCCGCGGATCGTATTTCCGCACAAACCCGGAGACGTCGCTCGTCGTGTCGGGGTCGAAATAAAACCTTCGGGTTCGGAGTAAATTAGCCAGCGCCTTGGCCGCGAGGCTCACCTCGAACACGCACGCGTGCCGGCCAGCCTCGGGCGTGGCCGCGGCGTTCACGGTCTTCGAGCTGGCGTCGAGCGCGGCGATCGCGTTCTCGGCGGCGACCGCGGCGCGCGCGCCGAGCGCGTGCCTCGACGTCAGCAACAGCGCCTCGGCGGCGAGGTGCAACGCGGCTCGCGCTCGATCCGCGTCAACCCCGGGGGTAATCTTCGCGAGCGTCCCTTCGCCATCCTCGGCGAGCAAGGCTTCGATGAGATCGTCGAAGGTTGCCTCGGCCCACGCGCCGGACCGTCGGTTGAGCCCGAGGCGGAGCATGGAGCGAGCGGCGGTGGGATCGCGGCTGAGGCCGTTGGCCGTCGACGCCGCCGCCGCCGCGGCTTCTCTGGCGGCGAGCCGATCGCGCGCCATCAAGCCACGAATGTCGATTAAGATCGACCGCAACGCGCGGCGGGCGTCGAGCGTGGCCTGGCCGCCGGTGTCGCCGCCGCCCGCAGCCTCCTCCGCGATTCGCGCGGCGTCTTCCGGAGTCAGGCACCGAAGGTGCGAACGCGCGAATCTGTCCTTCGAGTCGGTTGAATTTTTGGTTTTGGCGATCTTCTCGACGGCGCCCTTGACGTCGGATTTGAGCCGTTGTAACGTCTGCCGGGCGATGGGAGTCGTCGCGGCCGCGTGTTGACCGACGTCGAAGGGTAACCCGCTGAGCGATCCGAGCTGCGTGGACTCAGACTCCAGCGCGGAGATGCGAACCGCCTCCACGTCAGCCGTGTCGGACCCGGGGTGGAAATACTTTTCGAGACCGAGCTCCGCCATCGGCTGATCCACGAGCGCCGACAGGTTCGTTCGCTCGAGGTTCGGCCCGCCCCACGGACCCGCCTCACCGCCGAGGAGGTGCGACAAGGGGAACGTACGCGAGGAGCAGTCGGTGTTCTCAAAGTTGGGAAGCGCCCATCGAACGGCGTCGCGAGCGACGCCGCCAGTCCCGGAGGTCTCGGGCACCTCCACCATATCCGGTGGCGAGTATCCTTTGCCCCGCTGCCACCTGGACGCGAGTGTGATCGGGATACCGCCGGGCTGAGCCGCGCGGTCGCGGAGGTAGGGCTGGACCCTTCGCATGAGCATGCCGATGGCGCCGTCCTGCGTGAACATGGCGCTGAACTTGGCGCCCATGGTCTTCTCCTCAACCTTGGGCGCGTTTTTAGCCAGGCTCGCGGACGTGGACAAAATTCGAAGCACGGACATCAAAGTCCCGCGCTTGCAGGACTGCTCGGGGGGCACGAAGCGCATGAGCGCGCTGCCCCACCTGTGCGGGTCGTCGCTCGGAAGCACGCGGAGCGGCACGGAACCGTTGAGCAGCTCGTATAAGAGAGGGAAGCCGTGCGAGGCGTCGAGCGCGAGGGACCCGGATTCGACCCACTCCCCGATTTTCTTGAGCGCCGACACGCCAGTCACCTCCTTCTCCTCGTATTGCGAGAACGAGTGCTTTAAACCGCCCAGCGCACCCAGCGGGCCCTCGCCGGTGATCCCCTCCTCGAGCGCGCTCCTATCCTCGACGGCGTCGTAAGCGCTCTGCTTCGCGAGCTCGGGATACGCGAGGGGACACGCGCTCTTCGCACCCTCGATACCAGCCGCCGCCGCCACCGACCCGTTGGCTCGCAAGTACAGGTAACTTCCGCGATTGGACATCAGCGGCGATCGCGCCACCATCTCGGGATCGCACGAGTCCAGTAGCTCCTGCTCCTCCCGCGCGGGTAGCCTGCACGACGCGGCGACGTGACGCCACGACGCCACGTACGAGCACAGCTCCTCCTGGGTATCCCACGGGAGTAACGATTCGGCGGGTGTGCCGAACGCGGCGACGCTTAGTCGCAGCCGAGCGGCGCACGCGTCGGGCGCCGGGTCCATTGAAACCCCGACGAACGCCAGCCACAGCTGTTGCTCCTCGGGGGTCGGAACGCTGTCACTGACGCACAGGTCGGAGAGCTTACAAACGTCCGAGTAACGCCTCGCGAGGAACCGAAGCAGCGCGAGGTATAAAGCCGACGGAAGCGAATTCGCGGAGAGCGAGTTATGGCTCCCGTGCACGGGGTAGACGTAGTGCCCGCCGCCACCCTGAAAGGCGTTACGGGTCCACTCGGCGTCCCACCTGTCGAGGACCATGTCGGTGCCGAAGCCTTTCGTGCCAACCGCCGCGGCTTCCTCCGCGGCGACGACGGCGATGTCTTTTTTGTGCGTTCCGTTTTTGGACATGGACGCGGCGCGATCGAGCGCGGGCCGGGGCGCGGCCACCGCCGGTAGCAACACGCTCAACGCGCCGTCCCGTCCTTCCAACAGCAGCGAGTGCGGTAAACCCACGAGCAGGGCGTCGAGCTCGGGTGAGCGCCTCGCGGAGAGGAATAAACCCGCGTGTTCCTCGCACTCCAGCCGCGTCGACCCGCCGGGGCCGACGAGGGAGGAGCCGCGGTTTGAATTTGTCATCCGGCCGGCGTCATCCGCGCGTTCGTCATCCGCCGCCGCGACGAACGAGATTCCGAGCCTCGGGAGCTCGATTCGATCGATGCCGACCACGGACTTGTGCCCGAGCCCAGTCTTCGTCGTTTCGTCAGACTTATGCCCGAGGTTGAGCGCCTTGGCGGCGGACGCGAGAGCGCCGACGACGCCGCCGCTCGATCCCGAAAGCCGCGACGGGTCCACCGGCGCGCTCGTCCACGCCAGACAGTGCGCCAAGCCCTCCACCGCGGCGAGGCACTTGGCGACGGATCGCAACGCCACCGCCGCGGCTTTCGTCTCGACACTTTCCCCTCCGTTCTTTCCGTCCTCGCCGAGCACGGCGGGGGCGTAGAGCAGGTCGATCAAGGTGAGTTGCCCCGGGACGTGACCAGATGGGATCTTAGCGCCCGGTCGAACGCCGAGGACGTCGTCGTCATCCTTGCGAAGCGGGATCCTGCGAATGACCGCGGCGTGCTCCCCGGCGCCGAACCCGACGACGTCCGCGCCCGCGCCCTTCACCAGCTTGGCGTGGATCACGGTCCTCGGGTGGGACGCGCCGGGAACCGGGTCGCCGTGCAGGTCCCCTACCTCATCCTGCCAAAACGCGTACTCTTTCAGAATAGCCGCCGGCATGAGCCCCCGGAGATGCCTCGCCGGGACGAACTGTTGCCGCCCCTGGGTCTCCGTCAGGTGCCGGGAGATGACCAGGGACGAGGACGCGGCGCCGAGGCGGGTGGACGAGAGGAGGTAGCGCTCAGCCGGGTCCTCCAGCGCGGGATGCCCGTCGGGGTCCACGTCCGCGAGGCACCACGAGGCGCTCGACGCGAACACGAGCGCCCGGCGCCACCGACGACCGTGGCTCTCCACCCTGTACACCTGCACCAGGGGCGGATCGCGCAGGACGATAACCTCGGTGAGCGCCCCGAGGGAGTGTGATGAGTGACCGGCGGTTTCCTTCTTGTCAGCAGCAGCGTCCTTATCCTTCTTCTTGTCAGCGGCGGCGTCCTTCGCCGTCTTAGCGGTTGGGTCCCCGGGGAATCGTTCGTTGCTACCGGGTTCGAATCCCCACGCGTCCGAAGGGGGACCGCCGGGCTGGCCGACGCCCGCGGGTAACTTTGCGAACCCCGCCAAGTGCGCGATCGGACCTTTGACCGTCTGCACGGGCAGGAAGAGTTCCACGCCGTCTAGGTACCCCGCGGCGGGTCCCGCGACGACGGGGTCGAGCCGCTCCGAGATCCACCGCTCCGATTCAGCCAAGCCGACGGCGCCGACGGATGCCGCGAGGTCCGCGACACCGCGCGCGGCGCCCGCCAGGCCCGCCGCGATGTCCGCGGACGTGAACAGGGGCTTGTACGGCCTGTTGAACGGCAACGCCGGCGCGCGCGTCTCCTTGTCCCAGAGCTGAACGTCGTGGCGTAAGCCCACGAGGCGCATCCATAGCCTGTGCTCGGTTCGCTTAACCTCGGCGCAGTGCACCACGACGCCGTCGACGCCGTCGTCGTCGTCGGACTCGTTATCGGAGTCCCCGCCGCCGCCGTCGATGCCCTCGGCGCCGGCTTCATCGCCGCGGCCGGCGTTGGCGCCGTCGGTGCGCCTGAAGCCGTTATTTTCGCCGCCGCTGTTTTCTTCAACCGGAACCTCAGCCAACGCCTTGGACGCTCGAGTCGCCTTGGCCTCGATGTGCGACGCGAGGAGGGTCTGCCCGAGCGCCGCGATGAAATCGGGCATCTCCCGCACGCTCTGCTGTAAAGCCTTGAGCCTGTTCTTGCGCACCGTGAATTCACCGAGCTGCGCGTTGATCTCCATCTCGACAGCCATCGTCGTGACGGATCGCATCCAATCCTCGTAGGACATCCCAGACGCTCTGGCATCCGCGGAGACGGCCGCCGCGCCCGTGAGTCCGACTGATGAGACGACGCCCGCGTCCTTCTTGGCGACGCCCGTGGGCGTGGAAGGTTGTGGAGAGTTTTCGTCGGCGGGTCGAACCGTGAGCTCGACGCCCGCGGCGGCGGCGGCGCTCACGGCTTCCGTCTCTGGTATGAAACGACCGGCGCCGCCCGGGCCGGGGACGCGGACCCAACGCCTGTCAACCTTGCGCAAATCGGCGTTGGACTCAACCTTGACGCCGATGGACTCAACCTTGCCAGCCTCGTCGTCGACGGGCGGCTTTTCTTCATTCGAATCGTTCCTCTTTTTCCCGGCGCCGAACCATCCGCTCGAGAAACCGCCCTTCTTCGAGACGCCTCCCCTGTTCTCACCCTTGTTCTCCTTATCGGAGTCGCCGTAGTCGTCCAGCCCGCTGCTGTTGAGCGTGAGAACCCGGACAACCTCCTCGAGCACCGCGTCCGCGTGCGCCGGGTTTCGTTCCATCCACGTCAGCACGCTCCTCCGCTGTCGCTGAAACAAATCGAAAATCTCGCAAGCCGCGAACCCAAGGGACTCGTCGACCCGCCCCGCGTCCGCCGCCTTACCCCTCAGTTTAGCCCCCGCGCCAGCCTCCGCGGCGTCCACGAACCTGTGGTTCACGAGGATGTACGCCTGCGCGGTGAGCAGCGTCTGCGCGGCGCGGCGCGTGATGAGCCGCGGCGGGGTGCACCAGTGCAGATACGCGAGGTGCGCGTGAATGCAACAAGCCGCTCTGTTCTCCCCGGAGCGAACGGCGTTGTGGAGCCACCGGCGGAGGCAGGGTAGGACGCGGTCGTCGAGCGCCCTGCGCAGGCGGTGCGCGGCGTGGAGCAAAGGTGCGGCGGCGGCGGGCGGGCATCGCACGCCGCGCGCGCCGGATCCACCCGCCCATCCCCCGGGCCCGACGGTCGTCTCATCGTTGAGCCGTTCACCCGAACGCGCTGAATTCACCGTCAACTCGTCATCCACCCCGTCGACTTCAGCGCCCAGGCCGGACTCCACCAGCGCGTACCGCACGAAACAGTGCATCCGAGTCATCAAACGCACCGCGTAGAGCAGCCCCGCGGCGCACGGTGAATCGTGCCGCCCGGTGTCCAGCTCCAACGTCATCGCCAAAATTTCCTCCGCGGCGTCAACCAACGGAGCCGGAGCGTTTGACAACTCGTGCAATAACAGCCCGCAGGGTGTCGCCATGTGCGCCCTGGACGGCGCGGGGACCTCCTGGGGCACGTCCACCGACCCGGGCGGCTGCCACGGACCGGGTTCGAAGAAGCACGCGTCCAACACACCTTGGATGTCTTTATGCCCGAGCGCTCGAACCCTCTGCGGATCCGCGAAATGTTTCAGTACCAGCGGAACTCGGAGGTAAGGAGCGGTGAGATACGTGAGTAGCAACTCGGACTCGCTGGGACGTAAGAGCCCGTCGAACGTCGGGAGCTTTTGCAGGTGGAGCACGTCCTCCTCGGAGTTGACCTCTTTGCCGGCGAGGTTGCTGGGGTTGCCCCCGGACGGCGGGCAGCGCGGGCGTTTGTCGCCGCCGCCAAAGAGAGACGCGAGAAAACCGCCGCCCATCGAGGACCGCCATCCGGTTCCCTTATCCCCGGAATCGCCCTCTTTCCACGGGTGAACCTCCATGCGCCGCGCGAACCCGTGCGTCTCGAAGCCCATGCCGGGTTTGTATTTCCACCACAGAGCGGCGTCGCGCGGGCGCCACCTGCGAAGCTCGGGCAGCGACTCCGACGTCGGCGTCATCAGCGCCTTGAAAAAAAACACGATGTCACGCATCACCGGCATCTCCGGGTAGTTATCCCCGAGCTCCCTGCTCTCGCCGGAGAGGTAGAACGGCAGTTCGTCGGGGTCCATGGGGAAACCCATCTGCAGGCACACCTGCGACAGCAGCTTGGCATCCCCGGGTCCGAAATCGGGCGATTTCTCCCACCTGAAGATGACGTGGTCGTCGGCGACGGATTCCTCGACGCCGTGGAAGTAGTCCAGCACCTGGGTCAGCCGCCCGGTCCTCTCCGGGCAGTGAAAGCGGAGGTACTCAGCCTCCACGCCGAACGGCCCCATCTCGAACCCGAACGGTCGTACCGGCCCGTCCGCGTCGCCGCTGTAGTGTAGGCAGAACGGAGACGGGTGGTCGGTGACCCTCAGGCGCAGCACCGCGTCGGCAATCGTCGCGAAGGACGCGAGCGTTAGGAGCCTGGCGGCGTCGAAGGACCTCGTCGCCGTCATGGACAGTCCCGCGGCTCCAAAGTGAAGCAGTAAGAGCCTCAGGCACCGCAAGAGCTCCGCCTGGGTCTCGTATCGTACCGTCTGGGACGCCCAGAAGCACTCGGAGCGCCGTCGCGGGTGCGTCAGGGGCAGCGGCGCGGGCAGGACGCCGCAGAAAAGGTGCGTCAGCAGACTCGCGCGGAGTTGGAAAGTGTTCGGTAACAGGTCCGCCTGGTTCGCGAGTAACACGCAGCAGTGCACAGCCTTGCGCATCGCACCACTGGCTTCCTCGACGCTGGCGACGGCGTCGGGAACCAGCGTGAGCTCCACGGGTCGAACAATCGGGGGCGCGCGCTCGGCTCCCGCCAGCGCGTCGACGTCCTCGTCAGACTTGGCCAGTCTCCCGTACAGAGGCGCCGAACACGCCGCGCTCGGCGTGCGCATGTCCGGTAGATCCGCGCGGAACCCGCCCGCGATCTCGTCGCCGTCGTCCACGGACGCCTTGAGCAGCGGCGGGGGCAGAAGCGCCGGCTGACGCAGCGACGCGGTTTTTTGAATCACCGCTTCGACGCATCGAATGACCCTCGCCAACGTCTCAGCCTCGACGACCGGTCCGTTGAACGCCTCGAGCTGCGGGAGCGTGTCCAGGGTTTCTTGCACGGCCGTGGGCGGCGCGCCGGCGATGTTCGCGAAAGGATCCGCGCCCATCCCCGCGGCCGCCGCCGCGGCGCCCGCCATCCGAGCAGCCTTCTCGGCAGCCTCCCTCGCCTGTCGGTGCAATTCCCTCGCCTGCATCTGCATGAACGTGGCGACGCCGGCCGCCGCAGCTTCCTGCGCGGTGGCGTTGGCGAGAGCATCCGCGTACGGTCCCGCGGTCGCCGCGAGCGTCCTGCAAGCCGCCTCGAGCGCCGCCGCCGGCGCCGCCCCGAGCACCTCGCTCTCGGACGAGTTCAGATCCTGTAGCGCGGACTCGAGCACGACGTGTCTCACGCCCATCTCCGCGAGGGCGTCCGCTCGCCTCGGATGGACACCCTCCGCGGCGGCGACGCACGCGCGCGCAGCCTCCAGCGCGAGCCTCGCGCCCGACGCGTCACCGCCCCGGGACACAGCCGCGAGTGGATGCCTGTGCTCCGCCCTGTCGCCCCCAGCTCCCGTGGAACCCACGGAGCACATGAGCGGCCGTCTGTTGAAGAACGGGAGCACCTTGGCGTAGATGTGCTCGCTCTGCTTCTTACCGGGCGCCGGGAAGATCAGAGGCCTGTAGAGCAGCGCCCACGAGGACGAATCGAACAGCGTCGCGGGTTCGATGTCGTCCAGTTGGATCGTGTGCATGGCGCGGAAACCTGTGAGAGAACAAAACACGAACACGCCGTCAGTCACTCTAATTGCACGTACGAAAGAAAATAAAGATGAACGCACCGTCCAGCACGGGATCAGCCTCGCGAGGGTGATACTCAAGCCCGTCGCCGGTGTTTGTGACGAGCAACGAAAACGAGGTTTCTTGGCGACGAACGGAGTACACCAGCGGGTGGCCCCCGTTCTTGGTGCACCAGCCCCCGGGCAGGAGCAAAGTGCGCCCTCGCGGTAGGTTCCGGCACCTCTCCACGATCTCCTCGAGCCACACGAGGAATCTTGTATTGTCCTTGCTCCCCGCGGGGCACGAGAGCGCGAGGTCCCCGAGTCCCACGAGCCCTTGCCTCGCGTCCGCCAACGCGCGTTGCTCCGCCTCCGTCGCGGGCATCATGAGCGACCCCAGCGCCCGCGCGATCTCCGTGGCTGTCCGCACCAACGGCCGGAGCGCGCCGTCGGCGGTGCCGGTGGACAAGGCGACCCGCCTTCGGTCCCTCGCCTCCGGCGTGAGCATGCCGTCCGCGAGAAGGTCGATGAACGCGGGGGTCTCCCAGACCGCGCCGGTCACCGCGGGGATGGCGGGCCCGCCCAACGGGCCGCAGAGACCCGCGCGTTCGAGCGCGCCCAAGAATCGTTTCCTCGGCGCAATCTTACCTCCATTCGCTCCGTTGGTCCCTCCGTCCCCGTGGGTGTCCATGTCCGCGGCGCCGGCGGATGCGCCGCCCACGACGCCGCCCGCGTCACCGTCCATGCCTGTCCCTGCGGCGGCGTGATGCCGGTTATCGGCGATGGCCTCGGACAGCGCGGTGACCCACCCGTGCATCACGCCGGCATTCTCCGCTTCGAGGATGAAGGAAAACTTTGATTTCGCCAGCTCCGTCTTGTCCTTGGCCGGTGTGGCTTGGAAGACGAAGACGCGCTTGCCCGCGAGGGACTTGTCCAATCCGTGGTCCGCGAGTGATGCCTCGTCGTCGAGCACGCGCACGGAGGACGCCGCGTGGACCCGCGCGATCCCCCGGGGCTTCTCCGCCGGGTCGTCCGAGGTGAAGTACTTGAGCGCCGCGGTCCCGTCCATTGGCTCCTGCCAGAGCTCGAAGTACCGCCGGTGCCACTGCTTCCCGCTGCTGAACGCGGTGGACTGGCCTTTCTTCGTGAGCCATCCAGAGATGACGAGTTTCATGGTGGATGCGCCCGATACCGTCGCCCAGTGCTCCGGGTAGGTGACCCCTCGGTCAGTGTCGAACGAGAAAGGTGCTCACTGCCCCGCGCCCCGCGCGAATCTGACCCTTGAGTCCGCTCAACACCCCGGGGTATCGGGTGCCTCGGGGCGCGTGATCCCGCGCGCGCCGTCCCTACGCGTTCCTCGGTCGTGTACCTCGCCCGCGATCGACCCGAGTCGATGACGCGCGTGGGTGTATGTCCGCCCCGGGCACCGGTCGACCCCGAGGTGACGTTGGAAACTTCGCCCCGGCTGACATCCCTCGAATCCCTCGTCAGGATCTCTCGGCAGCTCGGCCGGAACTCTCGTGGACTCATCAGTGCGTAACGCACCGAGTGGGCGGCGGCGTCGGGGGCGCGGATGGAGGCTCTGGACCTGGAGGAGGAACCCGCGGAGGATGATGGGGGCTTCTACGGCGCGCCCTACTTCGTCAACGACGCCGCCAACTTCGTGCCGCGGTCCGAGGCGGACGCCTATCGAGGAGATGACGATGGCGTGGAGCGGAGGGACGACGACGACGAGCATTCGTGGCTCTCTCGGCGGGACCGAGGCGACGAGGCTCCGCCTCGGCCCAATCGCCCACGGGACGAGCGCGCCGCGGCGGCCATCAGGGAGATGACGAGGAGGCGCCAGCGCGTGCAAACCGAGGGTGGCGAGGTGTTCGCCCCGCTGCCCCGGCCCGACGCCCACGAGCGGCATCGCGAAGGCGCAGGACCGGCACCGCCGTCTCGATTCAATGGCAACGCCGACGACGGGCTCGGCGGAGGGGCGCGCGGGGGGCGTCGTAAGAAACGCCACAAGGGCCGCGGCGGATCCGGACCCACACACAGGGACGGCGTCGAGCGGTTCTGCCGCGTGGTTCTCGCATGGCCCGTGGACGCCCTCAAGAACAGCGAGTCCGACCCATCGCGCGTCGGCGTCGCGCCGTTACCACCGCCATCCTCCACGTTCCGAGACGCGTCGGAGTACTACGCCGTGCACGAGGCGATAGCCTTCGAGGAGGCCAGGGCGACGCTCGCGAGGTCCTTGGCGAAGGGATCCCGCAACAGGTCGATATCGGTGATACTGAAGGACGCCGGCGCGGGGGGTGATAAGAACCTGGGCGCGGGGTTGCACAGCTGTGTCGCCATGGAAGCATCCGACGGGGATGCGCGGGGCTTCGCGGGGAGGAAACGAAACGATGATTGGCGCAGGCCCGGGACCGTGTTGGTGATCCGGGATAACGCCCAGAGGCACCCCATACTCGCCATCGTCACGGGTGCGAGTGTGCGCATGGAGCAAGCCTTCGAGTCACAGAGCGGCTCGAGTGGACAGCGGGATTCATCGAGCAAAACTTTGAACAGGGCGCCGGTGGGTTTGTGGATCGGTGGAAGCAAACCGCGGGGGTTCGACGGAAAAGTGACCAGGGTGGAGGTGCTGGACACGGTCATCACCCAGCAGAGGATGGTGGCGGCGGCGCACGTCGCGCCGAGCGTACCTTTCATGCCTTTGCTCATAGGCGCCAAGGCGGCGTCGCACGTCAAATTCTTCTCCGAATCCGACTCTGACGACGACGCCCCGGATGATAAGGACCCGCGCGTACCGGAAGATGACCCCATGACGGCGCGATTCACGGCGTTGTTCAAGGACGGCGAGATCGACCTGAACGCGTCGCAGCTTCGCGCGGGTGCCAAGTTCATCGCGCCGAGAACTTGGGACCCGATACGCGAACCCCTCCGCCGCGCCGACGAGTTTCCCCACATCCCGAGCGGCCCGAGCGTCCCGCTGCGGGGGTCGTTGCAGCTGGTCCAGGGTCCGCCCGGGTGCGGCAAGACCAAGTTCGTCGCCACCGCTATACGCGCCGCGGTTCGGGACACGAGCGAGACACGTGATCCGCGGATACTGGTGTGTGCCCCGTCGAACAAGGCGGTCACCGTGGTGTTACGAAAGTATCTCGACTCGGGCGCGGGGGATAAAGTACCTGGCTGCGAGGACACGTCGTATCCCGTCTTGGTCGGAGCCGAGGATGCGCTGCAGCTGGCGTGCACCGACGACGACGGCGGCGACGGTGACGGTACCTACGGGGTGATGGACTACTTCGTCTACCGCAGGACGGGGGTGTTGGCGGATGGCATTGACAGCGCCGCCGTCCGTCCCGCTGAACTGCGGGTCCGTCTCGAACGATGCATAAAGGAACTGGAACGAACGGCTCCTTCCTTCCTGGCGTCCGCGCCGCTCCAGAACCTACCTTCGCTGCACTCGGAGTTGAGACGCGCGTTGGCGACGTGTACTATCGTCAACGCGGACGCGAGGGAGGCCGCCGTGCGAAACGCGTGCGAGATGCTGCGAACCGGTTCGGGTCGAGGCGATAAATCCGACGAGTACGCGAGCGAAGCCGTGTCGCGGGCGACGCTCGTGTTTGCCACCCTCGCGAGCTCTGGGCAGGGCATCATGGCCAACATGCCACCGCCGGATGCCCTCATCGTCGACGAAGCGGCGCAGGCGCTCGAGTCCGAGGTACTCATCGCGTTCGCCAGGCGGCCGAGGCGGTGTTTGTTGGTCGGGGATCCGGCGCAGTTGCCCGCGACGATGG